>PJTT01000348.1_pt1 | contig 45888 bp, 44 predicted proteins | sample 1512261 | NCBI WGS metagenome assembly PJTT01 (sample SAMN08177685, study PRJNA422409) | Soil metagenome, whole genome shotgun sequencing project. | isolation source: Soil (2) enriched on wood chips | place: USA: Madison | collected 2015-01-15
CTGCAGAGCCTGCGCAACAGCCGTTCCAAGGCCATCGGCCAGGCCAAGGCCAAGGGCGAGGACGTCTCGGCCATCATGGCCGAAGTGGCCGCGTTCGCCGATGAGCTGAAGGCCTCGGAAGTGGCGCTGGACGAGCTGCGCGAAAAGATCGACACCATCGCCGCGGGCATTCCGAACCTGCCGGCCGATGACGTGCCGGCGGGCGCCGACGAGAACGACAATGTCGAACAGGCGCGCTGGGGCACCCCGCGCACCTTCGATTTCCCGGTGCTGGACCACGTCGAGCTGGGCGCCCGCAACGCCGGCCTGGACGCGGAAACCGCCGCCAAGCTGTCGGGCTCGCGCTTCACCGTGCTGCGCGGCCAGATCGCGCGCCTGCACCGTGCCCTGGCCCAGTTCATGCTGGACCTGCACGCCGGTGAGCACGGCTATGAAGAAACCAACGTGCCGCTGCTGGTCAACGCCGATTCGCTGCGTGGCACCGGCCAGCTGCCGAAGTTCGAGGACGACCTGTTCAAGACCGCCGTGGGCGATTCCACGCGCTACCTGATCCCGACCTCGGAAGTGCCGCTGACCAACCTGGTGCGCGACGAGATCGTCGACGCCGAGCGCCTGCCGCTGCGCGTGACCGCCCATTCGATGTGCTTCCGCGCCGAAGCCGGCAGCGGTGGCCGCGACGTGCGCGGCATGATCCGCCAGCACCAGTTCGAGAAGGTCGAGCTGGTCTCGATCTGCCGCCCGGAAGACAGCGATGCCGAGCACACCCGCATGACCCGCTGCGCCGAAGTGGTGCTGGAAAAGCTGGGCCTGCCGTACCGGAAGGTGCTGCTGTGCACCGGCGACATGGGCTTCTCGGCCATCAAGACCTACGACCTGGAAGTCTGGCTGCCCTCGCAGAACACCTACCGCGAGATCAGCTCGTGCTCCAACACCGGTGATTTCCAGGCCCGCCGCATGCAGGCCCGCTGGCGCAACCCGGCCACCGGCAAGCCGGAGCTGGTGCACACCCTGAACGGCTCGGGCGTGGCGGTCGGCCGCGCGATGATTGCCGTGATGGAGAACTACCAGAACGCCGACGGCACCATCACCGTGCCGGACGTCCTGCGCCCGTACATGGGTGGTGTCGAAACCATCGGCTGAACCCGGTAGCGCCGGGCCACGCCCGGCGGCTTTCGGTAGGGAACCGCGCATTGCGCGGTTCCGCATCCACGCCATGCGTGGATGAACCTCGCGATCACCCCAAAACCCGCAGCTTCTCCAGCGGCACCCACCCGGGCTCGCCCGTCTCCGGCACGCACCACGCCCAACCATTGAGCGTGCGCACCCCGCGCAGCCGCTGCCCCGGCTCGACATCCAGCTCGCGCGCGCAGTAATCCTCGGCGGCAAACGCGTCACCCTGCGCATCGCGCCCGATTACCGGCGCAGGCACGAACCCCGGTTCCTGCCCCTCGGCCTGGCACAGAAACCAGTCTTCCCAGCCCTCGGGGCCTTCATAACGCTCGCCCACCACCAGGGCCTGCCCGCGGCGCAGGGTGATCGGGTGCGGAAATTCGCTGCGGTGCGCAGCCGTCACGATGTAGTCCATGCCCCCAGCCTACCGGCAGCGCGCAACAAAAAACGGCCCCGCAAAGCGGAGCCGTCGGGGTGGGCCAGGATGGGGGAGGGACTCCCGGCCCGCAATCAGCGCCCCCGACGAGGAGGGGGGAGGGCGCCGATCGCTGGAACGCAGTACTTATGCAGCCACTTCTTCGGCAGCGTGCGACGGCAGGGCCGACAGCGCGCCGGCAATGGCGTCTTCGCGGTGCTTCGGCGAGTAGGCGATGCCCTCGGCGCGCACGAACTCGACGTTGTCGATGCCCATGAAGGCGAACACCTGGCGCAGGAAGGGCTCCTGGAAGTCAGCCGGCGAATCGGTGTAGATGCCGCCACGGGCGCTGACCACGATCACGCGCTTGCCGCCGGCCAGGCCCACCGGGCCGTTCTCGGTGTACTTGAAGGTGCGGCCGGCCACGGCAACGCGGTCGATCCAGGCCTTCAGCGTGGACGGGATGCTGAAGTTGTACATCGGCGCGCCGATGACCAGGATGTCTGCTGCCAGGAACTGCTGCATCACCTGTTCCGCATCGGTCGCCTCGGCGGCATCCACACCGGCCAGCGAGCTGCTGCGCAGATGAGGTACCGGATTGGCGTCAAGATCGCGATAATCGACCTGCAGGCCGTCGATCTGGTTCTTGAACTGAGCGACCACCGCGGCGGTCAGCTGGCGGGAGACGGAGTTGTCGCCAAGCACGCTGGCGTCGAGATGCAGAAGCTTCATGGCAGTCACCTATGTTCTGGAAGGAGGGGCGGTGTTTGCCGCCGACGGAGAGAACGATAGGTTGTTGCATGGGCGGGATAAAGGTGGTTCAATGCCACGAATTGTTCTAGATATGGAACTCGGGTATGCATGACCTGAATGACCTGTACTACTTCGCCATGGTCGTCGACCACGGCGGTTTCGCCGCCGCCGAGCGCGCCCTGGGCATCCCCAAATCGCGCCTGAGCCGCCGTATCAGCCAGCTTGAGACCGACCTGGGCGTGCGCCTGCTGCAGCGCTCCACGCGCCGCTTCGCCGTCACCGACGTCGGCACCAGCGTGCACCGCCACGCACAGACCATGCTGGCCGAGGCCCAGGCCGCGCGCGAGGTGGTCGACCGCCTCAGCGCCGAGCCGCGCGGCGTCGTGCGTGCCAGCGTGCCCGTCTCGCTGGCGCAGATGCAGCTGCCCAAGCTGCTGCCCAAGTTCCTCGAGCAGTACCCGAAGGTCCGCCTGCAGCTGAACATCAGCAACCGCCGCGTGGACATCATCAATGAAGGCTACGACGTGGCCCTGCGCGTGCGTTCGCGCCTGGATGACGACGGCAGCCTGGTGATGCGCAGCTTCGGCCAGGTGCAGGAACTGCTGGTGGCCAGCCCGAAGTACCTGGACCGCGCCGGCCGCCCGAAGGACCCGGAAGAGCTGACCCAGCACGTCACCCTCAGCATCAGCGAGGACGAAGCGCGCCAGCGCTGGGAACTGCATGGCCCCGAAGGCGAAGTGCGCCGGGTGGACCTGCAGCCGCGCGTGGCCGGCTTCGATTTCCCGCTGCTGCAGAGCATGGTGAAGGACGGCTTCGGCATCACGATGCTGCCGGAAACCGTCTGCGCCGAAGCCGTGCGCAATGGCGAGCTGGAAGTGGTGTTGCCGGACTGGTCGCTGCCGCAGGGCGTGTGCCACGCCGTGTTCGCCTCGCGTCGCGGCCTGCTGCCGGCGGTGCGCGTGTTCATCGATTTCCTGGCCGAACACCTGCCGCCGCAGCTGGAGGCCTCGCGCCTGGATTGCGGTGGCGCGTGCGAGAAGGCCAAGGAGAAGATCAAGGCCAGTGCGCTGGGTGCGCTGGCGGTGGATGCGGGCTGAGGGTTGCGCCCTAAACGCTGACGCGGATCTTTGAAAGGTAGCGCCGGGCCATGCCCGGCGTTGCTGTTTCCGGTGACTGTTACCTTCGCCCAAACACCCGCGCCCAGAAGCCAGGCCGAGCCTTTGCCACCGTTGCAGGCGTGGCAACGACTGGTGCCTCCAGCACGGCCATCAGCTCCGGGCTGCGTGGCTTCTTCAGGAAGCGCGCATAGTCCAGATAGCTGGTCACCTTGCTCGTGTGCAGGCTCTGGGGCATTGCCGGCAGCGCGGCGCCCTGCAGCAGCGCCCGTAATGCCTGCGGGCGGTCCAGGCGGATCGCCTCGAACAGGGCGGTACCGCCACAGCCGGGTTCGATCTGGTTGGCCCGCTCTGGCGCATCCTGCAGGAGCGTGCGGAGCGCATCCGCGTCATCACGTTTCACCGCCGCCACCAGTTGCGCCAATGCCTCGGCTTCCTCGGGCGCCAGGCTGTCGCGATAGGCCTGGTCGGCGATCTCACGCTCATCGCGCCCATCACCGCCTTCAATGCACAGGAAATCGGTGACCAGTGCCACCGGAATGCCGGATGTATCCAGCGCCCAATAGCTGGGATAGACGCCATCGCCCCAGCCGCTGGTGAACACGACCAGGCCGTGTGGTGAATCCTCGCCCCAGGGACGGTACTCGGCGCCTTCATCCAAGCCGTCGTGGTCGATCAGCGCATCGGACCATGCCTCGCTGCCTTGATCGATCAGCGCAAGCAGCGCCTGCTGGGTATCGGTGTCCATGAAACAACCGATGCCGGCGTCGACCGGGTAGCCAATGAAGCTGTCCTCATCCAGGCCGGTCAGATCCTGCGTGGTCCAGCGCGCCATCTGCCAGTGCAGGGCCGATACTGTCAGTGCCTGGCGCGGTTTGAACCAGACCACGGCCAGCGCTGGGCGGCCGCTGTGCGCGATGATCTCGACCGGATGCAGGCCCACCGGGGCGGTGTGGTCGGCCAGCGCTGGGGCCTCGGCCTGGACCAGCGGATCGCAGACCACCAGGTGCCCGCTGCTGACCGGCAGATGGCCGGCGAAGCTGCGGGTAAGGGCGACCGCGGCCAGCTGGGTGTCGTCCAGCAGACAGGTGCGCAGGTTCGCCAGATCGAGGTGGGCCATGGCGGCTCCGGTTGCAGATGATGCCCCACCGTGCCGGATGCGAAGGGCAGGGGCAAGGGTGGTCTTGGGCAAATGCGCTTCACGTGCGAGAATACGCCGCTGCCCGGGCAACCGGGACCCCGATTGGAGAGATGGCCGAGCGGTTTAAGGCACCGGTCTTGAAAACCGGCGAAGGGTTAAACCTTCCGTGGGTTCGAATCCCACTCTCTCCGCCATATTTCCATCAGATCGTGGGATCATTCTAGTGGTTTTAGAACTTCCCAATTTTCTTGCCCTATTTCATGTCGGTGTGACTTGAATGCCACTCGGCGGGGTGGCTTTTTTCGCTGGTGTCGCAGTTCATGCGACACGACCCTGCTATAACGATGCTTCCAATCAGCGCAGGGGGCAAAATGGCTAAGTGGGCGGATTACGGCATTTCGGCTGTCCGGTACAACGCGGGGCACACGCATATCGACCGCGTACGCATCAATCAGGACAACGGCGACACCTTCGGGGCCGCCGCGGAGCATGAGCGGGCGGCGATCGTCAAAGCGATCAAGGGCGGGGTCACGTTTATCACGATCCCCTATGCGAACGGACAGTGGCAGAAGGGTCAACTGGTCTACATCATCAAGGTCAACGGGGTCGAGTACATCAAGACCGTGGACAACGGATTACCCCGGGATAATCTCGAAAACCTGCCGGAGTTCTGACCGGCGGACACTCGGGCTAACTTCAGCACTGGCCAATCTGCGACTGACGCCCGACCAACTCGACCTCGCCCGCATCTTGCTCGATGAAGTGCGGGTGAGGCTCGTGAACTTGAGCAACGACGACGAGGAACTGCTCTTTGCCCAGCGGCGCAAGGTCTACGAGGAGTTGCTGCCCGATCAAGCGCGGTGGCGACTGGGTACAGCTGAGGATCGCGCCTTGAATACTGGGCGGCCGCGCTCCATCCTGAACAGACGTAGGCGCCACAGGGGGCGTAATGATCGAGCGATTCCAGGGGGGCGATGGACGGCGGCGCTTAGTCGCGGTCCTGACGGAACATAGGCTGGTAGCAAACCGGCAGGAGCTTGCGGAGCAGCTTGTCGACGCGGGCGAGTTGGTGGAGGTTCCTGCGGGAACTGCCTTCATCAATCAGGGGGACCAGACTTCAGATGTTTTCTTCATCATCGCTGGTAAGGTCGAGATACGGGTCAACGGCAAGGTTGTGGCGAACCGCTTTGCGGGTGATCCCGTCGGCGAAATGGCCGCAATCGAACCCTCGCAGCCGCGGACGGCATCGGTCATCCCCGTTGAAAAAACCGTATTGCTCAAAGTCAGCGAGGCCGAATTCTCGGCGGCTGCGGAGCGGTTCCCCGACATTTGGAGGCGGATTGCGACAACACTTGCCCGGAGGCTCGCTGAGCGGAATCACTTGGTAACCGCTCAGCGAGAACGGGTTCGGGTCTTCATAGTGTCTTCGGCCGAGGCGCTTCCTATCGTGGACTTGCTCATCAAACAATTCGAGCATGACCGGTTCTTGGCGGTGGCCTGGAAAAACGGCGTCTTTCGAGCATCCAACTACACGCTGGACGAGTTGGAAGCCCAGTTGGACGATTCGGACTTTGCGATTGCAGTAGCCCAGCCCGATGACGTGGTCATCACGCGCGAGACGAAGTGGCCCGCAATGCGCGACAACGTGACCTTTGAGATTGGCCTTTTCATGGGGCGGCTTGGGCGACGGCGCGCGTTCCTAATGGAGCCGCGTGATGCGGATATTCAGCTGCCGAGCGACTTGGCGGGCATGACGACCATCCCATATAGCTATGTGCCTGGGAAGGATGCGGAACACTACATCGCGCCAGCTTGCGCGAGGCTGCGTGAGTTGATTCTTGCCGCAGGCGCGAAGGACTAGGAGGGCGATATGGGACTTAAAGATGATTTGACGGCTTTTTGCCACGAAGTGTTCCACAGCAAATGGGAAACGACTGAGGGCAGGAAGGTTCCTGATGAGGACAGCAAGCTCACCCTCAAAAACACCGCTATCACCGTCGAGGGGACTGTGTTGTATGCAGACCTGGATGGATCGACCGCGATGGTGGACGGATACAAAAACTGGTTTGCTGCGGAAATCTACAAGACCTACCTGTATTGCTGCGCCCGAATCATTGCGGCTCAAGACGGAGTAGTGACGGCCTACGATGGCGACCGTGTAATGGCTGTATTCATTGGCGAATCGAAGAACACCAATGCGGTGAAGGCTGCGCTGAAGATCAAATGGGCAGTTGATCAAATAATCATGCCGAAGTTGAAGGCGAGGGGGTATACAGACTGCAACTTCGATCTGAAGCATGTGAGTGGAATCGATACTTGCTCATTGTTCGTGGCGAAAACGGGGGCGCGTGGAGCAAATGACCTGGTGTGGGTTGGGCGCGCTGCCAACTATGCGGCCAAGTTGACTTCTATGCCGTCAAGCTATACCTACATAACAGCCAGTGTTTACAATAGGTTGGCGGATGAAGCCAAGTTCACAGACGGGAAATCCATGTGGGAAACCGTTAAATGGGATAAGTTCAACAACGAAACCATCTATCGCTCTAGCTGGCATTGGTCATTCGTTTGAACAAGGCGGAAGTCCACCGCGGACTCTCGCCCAACAGGCGCCGCGACTCGATTCGCAAGCACCGAGAGGCATGGACACGCCCGGCCAAGGGGCCGTCTAGTGAATCGGCCTTCAAGCCATGTTTCTCGCGAATTTCGAGCTTAGCCCGGGAGACGACTCGCCCGGACTCGACGTGCTTCACGATGGATGACCACTCTCTTAGACAGTGAGCTGCGCGTACCAGCGGGCAAACGATTCAAACTCGCCGATAGTAGGGAACAGCCAATAGTCTGCATTGCGGCCCTGTGCAAGACGCGGTGCATGTTGTTTCAGGTGGTGATTCCGGCTCTTGTTTTCCGAGTAGCTGCGGTAGTGAAGGTGCGCCAATGTGGCTGGAACGCGGTCAAATACCGGCTCGGTGAAGGCCCTGATCGACTTCAGGCCGGGAACGATAGCCAGCTGACGTCCAAATTTGCTTTCAAATGCGCGGATGTGAATCGTACCGCCGGTCCCGGTACGGCCAGAAGGCATGCGTACCAGGATCGAAGCTGCAGAGGATTCTGCAATGGTGACGGGAGTTTTCACAGAGTCTCTCGTTTGGGAGGTGGTTTGAATTTAACCACCTTTAGGAGAGCGGCGGCAGGTCTTCCCGCATAAAAGTTCGAAATTGGATTCTAGTGAATTGAATCGCAGGAAATCGTACGATCTTTGGCTTGTGCGTGCCTAGCATGAGTGCCCAATTTTGGTAGCCCCACAACGGATAGCAAACTTCTGCAAGCAAGTATGGAGCGCCGATTAGCGACGCCCACCCTTCGGCTTGTTATGGCACAACGGATAACTAGAGCACGACCGGAACGCCCCATGCGGCCCATTCCGCTCCACAAACACCCCCACCTTGCACACCGGGCAGCGCTCCTCATTGATGGCCGCACCTGAAATCCCGGTCACTTCCACAACGCCTTCCTCCACCAGCTCATCCAGGAAGGGCGAGTGCTTGCCCTGCAGGGTGAACATCGCCACGCTGCGCCGCGCACGCGTCAGCGCCACATAGAACAACCGCCGTTCTTCGCTCAGTGGATAGGTATCGCCATCCGGCATCGCCAGTGAAAGCACCGGGTCATCCGCGCGCAGGCTGGGGAACCCACGGTTCACCATGCCCGGCAGGATCACGTAGTCCGCCTCGCGCCCCTTCGATCGATGGGCAGTCAGGAACTCAACCTCCATCGTGCTGCCAAACAACGTCTTCCAGTCCGCAGGCAGCGCACTGCGATCCGCCCGATAGCGGCCCAGCACGAACACGCGAACGCGCCCATCGCGCCCCGGCGGTACGGCTCCAGAAACCAACTGCTGGTGCAGCTTGGTCAGGTACTGGCGAACACCGTCCTGCACTTCCTCACGCCGGGTCATCTGGAACGCCTGCAGCACCGGCCCCATCTCTGGCGCAGCAGAACGCACCGCCTTGGCAATCTGTGCAGGATTGCGGCTGATGAAGCGGCTGGAGATATCGCACAGTGCCTGCGGGCAGCGGAAGGTCTGCTCCAGCTTCAGTACCTGGGCGTGGCCCATCCATTCGCGGAAACCGGTCATCACCGAAACATCCGCACCGGCGAAGCGGTTGATCGACTGCCAGTCATCGCCCACCGCAAACAGGTGACGGCCCGGCTGGCTGACCAGTGCGCGGCAAAGCCGGGCGCGGGCGCGCGAGGCGTCCTGGAATTCGTCGGCCATCACCAGGTCGTAGGGCGATTGGTAATGCCCTTGCTCCAGGATGCCGGCGGCCATGTTGAGCATGTCCTCGAAGTCGATGCCGCGCTCGTCGGCCAGCGCGTTATCCCAGGCCTGGAAAACCGGCGCGGCGATTTCCAGGAATCGCCGATGGCGTTCCTTGAACTGGTCTTCGGGAATCTGCCGCAGGCGCGCGGCCAGATCGTCCAGCGTCAGGCAGTTGCTTTTGGCGTGGGCGATGAAGGTCCGCATCAGGCCGATCAGGTCCGCATCCGGCATGGGCTTGGCGCCCTCGGTGGGCAGCTCACGGTCGGGGTTCGGGTCGAGCCGGACATCGGAATCGCCGAGTTTCCGGGCAAGGTGTTCCAGTGCATGCCCGCTGCGCAGGCCAAACGACGTCGTTTCGACCAGCGCGGTGCCACGCGCTACGTGCTGCTGGCGTTTCCACTGCATGCCTTCAGCGTAGTTGTCGAAGTGTTTCGGCGGCTGCCCATTGGCATCCAGCGCAAAGTGCTCGTGATACAGCGCTGCGTCCGGGTAATAGAAGTCCGGTCGATACTGGCGGTGGGTATCGGTGGCGGTATCAAATTCGTAACGGCGCTCGTAGTCGTACGCCACGCCGTTGTAGAACAGCCAATCGGCAATGACGCACTCTTCCAGGCTCTTCACCCGCTCACCCTGCAGGGTGCGGATGTAGGGCGTGCCATCGCGGTCGTAGCCATCGGCCATCATCTCGGCACCGAACGGCGGAAGGTCGCGCCCGAACACCAGCCGGAACATGTCCCACTGGGTGCGGAAGTGGATCGAGCGATCCTTCAGCTCGTCCACCAGCTCGGCCAGCTTGTTGAAGCCCAGCGTGGCGTCGATGGCCCACTCGGGAATGTCGGGCTTGCGCCCGGTGGCCTTGCCGATGATCGCCAGGCCCAACGCATGGAAGGTCCGCGCCTCGACCACGGTGTCGCTCATGCCGAGTCGGTCGAAGGACCGCTGCGCGCGCTCCTCCAGTTCCTTGGCGGCATCCTTGTTGAAGGCGAGCATCACGATCCGCTCGGGCTCAACGAACCCGCGATCAATGGCATAAGCGGCCTTGGCGACCATCGTGGAGGTCTTCCCGGAGCCGGCAGAGGCGACGACCTGCACGCAGTTGTCGAAGCAGATGACCGCGCGGGCCTGTTCCTCGGTCAGCGGCCTGCTTTCCACCCGGTCCAGGAAGTCCTTGGCCAGGACCAGTTCCCGCGTTGTCATGGTCGCATTGGCGTCTGCCCACACGGCGGGCCAATCCAGCTGCCAGTCGTGCAGGGCATCCAGCGCGATGCGGTGGCTGTGCGCGTGCAGATCGTCGTGCACGTCCTCATCGAGGAACAGTCGCTCCAGCTCGGCCGGCGACAGGGGCAGGGCGGGGCGCTCGGCCAGCAGCGCCTGCTGCTGCTCGTGGGTGATCCAGCGGCGGCCTGCAGTGCCGCGGTCGGTGAGGGCGTCGGCGTCGGCCAGCCATGACTGGATCTGCTCCAGGATGTCCTCAAAGAGCGCCTTGCGTCCGCGCGTAGTGCGCGCAAAGAGCACCTGCTGAACCGCGGCCGAGAGCTGCGAAGCCTGGCGGTTCGGCAGGCCATCCACGGACAGCGTTTCGCCGTCATCGCTCTGCAGCGCAACCCTGGCCCAGAAAAGGCCTGGAAGCACCTGCACACGCTGGTCGCCGTCCACGTGCTGCCGGTACTGCCGGCCCGCAATCAGAAGCTCGACATGCTCGCCATCCAGCCGCAGCCGCCAGTCCGGCGAGCGGGTCACGCGCTGGCCCCAGCCCGAGGGGCGCCATTCCATAGACATCCAGATACTGCCTTGCGTACGTCACTGGGCGTAAAGCGCCCTTACAGCCCCATGATAAGGGGGCTTGGTGTCGCGCGCAGGGCTTCTGGACTGGCGGGCCAGCTGCCAGCGATGGCGTTGCACCACCGCTGGCGTAACAGGCGTCAGGCGTTCACGTCGACCACGATCCGCCCGCGCACCTTGCCCGGGATGATCTGCTCGTACACATCCAGCACTTCGGCAAGGCCGATCTGCTGCACCGTGCTTTCCAGCTTCTGCGGGTCCAGGTCGGTGGCCAGGCGATCCCATGCACGCTGGCGAACGTCCTGCGGTGCGTTCACCGAATCCACGCCGGCCAAGGTGACGTTGCGAAGGATGAAGGGCAGCACCGAGCCATGCAGCCCATCGCTCTGTGCCAGGCCGCAGGCCGCTACGGCGCCGCGGTACTTGGTTTCGGCAAGCGCGTTGACCAGGGTCGGGCCGCCGGCTACGTCCACCACGCCCGCCCAGCGCTCGGCGCTGATCGGCTTTTTGCGCGGCTCGGAAAGCTCCGCGCGGTCGATGATCTCCGCCGCGCCCAGGCTGTGCAGGTATTCGGCATGTTCCGGGCGGCCGGTGGCGGCCACCACGCGGTAGCCCAGCTTGGAAAGAATGGCCACGGCAATCGAGCCCACGCCGCCATTGGCGCCGGTGACCAGCACATCGCCCTTTTCCGGGGTCACGCCCGCGTCTTCCAGTGCCAGCACGCACAGCATGGCGGTATAGCCGGCGGTGCCGATGGCCATGGCATCGCGGGTGGTCAGGTTGCCGGGAATCTTGTTCAGCCATTCACCCCGCACGCGGGCGCGCTGGGCCAGGCCGCCGTGGTGGCCCATGCTCAGATCCCAGCCATTGAGCACCACGCGATCACCGGCCTTGAAACCGGCATTGCTGGATTCCAGCACCACGCCGGAAAGGTCGATGCCGGGAATGAGCGGAAATTTCTGGATGACCGGGCGCTCGTTGGTCAGCGCCAGCGCGTCCTTGTAGTTGAGGGTCGAATAATCAACCTGCACCAGGACATCGCCGTCCATCAGGTCGGCCTCGTCAAAATCCACCAGTTCGGTGGAAACACGGTCGTTGGTCTTGCTGGAAAGGAGAGCCTTGAACTTCATGAAGCGCCTCACGTTCAGTGGATGGCCCCATGCTAGGCTCGCACCGTTATTGCAACAAGAACGACGATTTTTCGTAGGTACTATGGTTTTCCGGAGTATGTATGTATGCGTAGCAAGCGTTGGGATGGCAGGAGCGGGTGCGCGGTTGAGGTCACGCTGTCGGTGATGGGCGGCGTGTGGAAACCGGTCATCCTGTTTCACCTGATGAAGCGCAAGCGGCGTTTCATGGAACTGACGCGGCTGGTGCCCAACGCCACGCAATCGATGCTGACCAGCCAGCTGCGTGAACTGGAGGCGGACGGCGTGCTGATCCGCCATGTGTACCCGGAAGTGCCGCCGAAGGTGGAATACGAACTTTCCGAATTCGGGCGTTCGCTGGTGCCGGTGCTGCTGGCAATGCGCGAGTGGGGCGAAACCTATCGCGGGTACCAGAGCACGCGCGGGGACAGTTGAACGCTGGGAGCTTGGTGAAATTTCTGCTGCAACGGTCTATATGGCTACGCTCCTCTCATGAGGGAGGTAGCGAGGATGGGGGCACGTCCCCGCAGGTCACCACGATAGGCTTCAATTCGCGATCATCGGCGGATTGATGTAGGTGAAAGCAAGCTCTGAATACACGCATCTTTCCCACAGCCCCATTGTCTGGGTTGTCTGGCGTATATCCGGAGAGGACCACCTGGTAGTACGCGCCCACCTGAAGCGGCGGGGCAGGATGAGGTCCGGACCCATAGGGCATGCACTGGTCAGGTGGGAGCGCAGGTTCGGGAACATGCTCGTCCATGAAGACCCGTTCCCACATCGGGTAGAGACCCTGCCCAGCAGCGCTCACTCCGATGGAAGCAATCTCAGGCGGCTCGGATCGATTCTCGCGCGTGTCAGGAATACCAAAGCACAGCCTGCCGTCGGCCGTGCTGACTATGGCTTTCTGGTAGCGCCCTGGCGGTGGTGAACAGCTGGCCACGAGGGGTAGCAGCATCGCCCAAAGGGGCCATGACTCTCTGATCATCGGGTGGCCCTCGGAAGGTGCGCTTTTCGCCAGGCGGGTACTACGCCGCACCGGCTCAGGTAGCCCCGTACCGCACCGCGAACAATTGGTCGCGGGCTCATGCGGCTGGCACCGCAGATCTTCGTGCTTTGTAGCAGTTCAGAACTACGGGTTTCAGTTCAGACTCGTCGGTGGCTTGATGAAGGTGGAAGCAGGCGATGAACACGCGCTTCCTTCCCGCACCACCTTTTTCTGGGCCGCTCGGCGTACTCCCGGAAAGGAGCACCTGGTAGTAGGTTCCTACCTGTAATGGTGGAGCCGGCGTCGGACCGGAAGCGTAGGGTATGCACTGGTCTGGAGGGAGAGTGCGCTTGGGCCTTTTCTCTTCCATGAAAATGCGTCTCCACATTGGGTATCGGCTTTGCCCAACCACGCTTACTCCGATGGTGACAATTTCAGGTGGAGCGGATCGCGTCTCACGCGTGTCAGGGACGCCAAAGCACAGTCTGCCGTCGGATTTGCTGACCGTGGCCTCTTGGTAGCGGCCGGATGGTGGCGAGCAGCTGGCAAGGAGCGGTGTGAGCAATGCGCAGAGAAACCATGACGGCTTGATCATCGTGTCGTCCTCGGAAGGTTGCTCTTGTCGCCTCTTGATGCAAGGAATCGCGAGAGAGTGCGCTCCAGCCGGACAAGGTCGTAGTGCACGGTATGATGAGCCGTATCGTTCTGCAGCCGTTGTGAATTACGGAATGCAGCGAGGAAATAGTCTGCGAGGATGTCGCCTTGTGCTTCCATGTTGTAATCGTGAAGCAGGCGCACATCATCAAGCACATAGTCGTAGCTCATGTTGGGTCGCGGTCCCCTTGTCAGCTTCACGTTGTAGCCAAGCTGATACTGCCAGACATGTGTCATTTCATGTATGAAGAGATGTTGGAGGTCAAGGTCCTCACGCAAGAAGTCATCGCTGTAAATCAGGTCTGGAAAATAGATCTCGCCATTGGGCGCAACCACCGTGTCCTCAGGTTGCATCCCAATAAGCATCCAATACCCATGGTTGTGGATCCTAACCAGGCTGTAGTCAATCGCATCGCCGAATACCAGCTGTGCCATCTCGATCTCGCCTTGTGTCAAGCGGCGTTCATGGCTTGGCACCTGCACCGGTACGATCGACGTTCCCAAGGTGTCAGAGGTGGTGATCACACCGTCAACTTCAAAAATCTCTACATCATCGATCCCGGCCAACAGAGTGCGTTCGCAACAGCCGCTCGTGGTACTGGGTGGGCGCAACTCCGCGCGCACCACTGCCACGCTTTCCCGGGTTGATACACGTGAGGTCTCGCCCAGCTCGCTGGTGATGCCGGAGAAGGTCTGGCCATCCGACAGGTGGAGCGTGTAAGGAAGCTCACGCAGCGGCATGCCCTGCGAGCCGGTGAAACGGATGGCCTGGTCGAATTGAAGGCGGCGGCCGCTGTCCAGCGGCATTGCAGCAGGCTGCGTACTGGCTGAGTTGCGGCTGGCAGTTCCGCCTGTGGTGGCCGTATTGGATACGTACACCCGGAGCTGCTGGCTGGACATCACCCTGCAGCCACAGGCGAGCGCGCATCCGTCCAACGCAACAGGCTGGCCATCGATGATGATCGTGCTGTCGCCTTCGACAATCGAGAACACCCCTTTGTGCATCTGCGGGCACGTGGCCTTGTCGCCCACGCGTGCAACGCCCATGCCCTCGATATCGGTTCGGTTCGACGCGGTGATTACATGCCCTCCGCTGGAGGTCGGGTCTCCCATCACAATCCAGTTCCGTGCCATGAATCGCTTCCATTGCTGATCGGCCGGGAGAATCCGATGCAATTCGGAATGGATTCGAGTGTCTTTTGCGACATGCACGCCGGAGCCGCACTGCAACGGGCGATTGCGGATTCTCTGGAGGTGCAGGCTTGCTCTCTGATGCCGGATCCGCAGAGTGTTCAAGGGTCGATTACGACACCTGATTCGTTCAGACCTGAGCGGTTTTTGGGGGAGGCCTGAGCCAGGCGTGTCGCGTTCGGCTTGCTCGCATGCACAGCGGCATGCCACCTACAGGCGAGCGTTCTCGCCCCGTCAGGTGCATTTGATGGATAACTCGCCACCACATGACGCAAGTGCCATGACTGCACGCGAATGCGGTATTTCCCTACTTTTCATCTACGAACGAGTACGCCAATCATCGCCTCGCCAAGGCATTCGCCCTGGCCGGGATTGGCGTCCCGAACTTACGTAGTACACGGCGTCGTGGTTGCGGTCGAACCTGCAGTCACGACAATGCACCTTCTGCCAGTCCATGGCGGACGGTGTGTGGGGGTCTCAGGACCCGCCGGCTTTCGTACTACGTATCCGGCACGCCAACCCGCACCGTCCGCCACCTTGCATCTGCAGGTGGCCACACCGTGAGGTTGCCGTCATGCCTGACCGTCTTCCCGATTATCCCCGCCTGCACGCGCTGCTCGGCGCTGCCCTGCGCGATCTTCCCAACACCCTTGCAGAAAAGCTCGAGGACGCCCTCTGCGACTCTGCCGAGCGCGCCGTACCTTCCACATTCCTTGCCCACTTGAAGGGCCATGGCGCGAACCTGCGTGCCGATGGCGAACCCTGGACCGAAACCCGCCTCAGCCCCGGGCGCGCTTTTGATATGGCCCTGGCCACCCGCAGCGCCTCGGGCATTACCGCACTGACTGCCGTGCTGCACGCGGCGCATGTGGCGCGGGAGAGCGAGACCCCGGACGGCTACCCTTCGGCCGCCGTGGTGGAGGGCCTGTTCAACGCCTGCCAGGTGTTGTCGTTGCAGGTGGAGCGCTGTCTGGTGCCTTGAGGCTTAGCCGGGGCATCGAACGGGTCTGCGCGGTGCGTTCCGGGCCGAATCGATTGTCCTCGCCGGTTCCCGGCAGCAGCATCACCGGGAACAGGACGAACACGCCCAACGGTACGAAAACGATCACCGCGTACCAGCCTGACTCGTCGATGTCGTGCAGCCTGCGCACGATCGCGGCCAGGGTCGGGATGAACAGCAACACGGCTGCCGCCATGCCCAGCAACCAGCCGGCGGCAGCCAGTCTGTAGGCGTTCTCCCCATGGGGCAGCTCGATCAGGGCATGGCATGCGCCGAACACCGCGAGTACGAGCAGCAGGTACGACCAGAACTCCGTGCGGTCACAGCGGCCGGAGAAATCGAAGTAACGCCTGAGCGGCTCGAACGGGGGAAGCATCGGTGGTCGGCTCAATCCAATGGGGCAATCAGGTGTCCGCGCCATGGCATGGGCGGGGCATTCCGTTGCTGCGGTGGGCGAGGGCGCCACCGGCAGTTCCTGGCTGCTGTGTTAGCAGCCGGCCCTTGAGCGCATCCTGAATCGCTACGCCTGCTTCCATTCTGCTGTGCCGCCGCACGATGCAGCGCGCGCGTAACCGGGGCCTCACGCCGTCTTTGCAACTTCGCGTCGAGCCATTGCTAAGTTCGCTGGGTATCCACTCCAGGAACTCTGCAATGACCCGGAAGTCTCCGCTTGTCCTGTTCTGCCTTTGCCTGGCCCCGGCGCTGGCCTTCGCCCAGTCTGACCGCCAGGTGGCCGAAGACATGGTCACCCGCGCCGCCAATGTCTGCCCCGGCCACAGCACTGAACGCACTACGCCGACCGTGAAGAAGGTGCCGGTGGGTGCGCTGCGGGTGATGCTTGATCGCGGCCTGGTGATGTGCCCGGACCGTCGCCTTGATGCTGCTGCCCCGGCGGTGTTCTATGGCCGCGTGGGGGTGTTTGGCTGGAACCCGGACGTGCCGGCGGCGGCGACGGTGGTGGTGGCGAAGATCGACCAGATGACCCGCAAGGATGAGTACCCGGTGGAGACGCTGGTGTGGGATGCCAAGGGCACCGCGCTGACCCAGCAGACGGTGCCGGCGTTTGAACCGCGGCCGGGTGCGGCGGTGTTGTACAAGGTGCGTTGATTCATCAGCGCTGTGGGGCCGGTAGATGCCCACCTTGGTGGGCGCTTCGGCTTGCGCGCGCGGTGACGGAATCGTGCCCACCACGGTGGGCACCTACCAGAGCGATGTGAGGGCGAATCCGCCACGGCGCTACTTCGCTGGTGCGTCCGCCGTCTGTGCGGCCACCATCGCCTGCTGCATCTCCTTCAGCGAGAGATAGCCGTCGCCATCGGTGTCCAGGCCGGCGAAGTACTTGGCGATCTCCGGCACGACGGCCGCTTCCTGCTTGCTGATCTTTCCGTCCTTGTTGGTATCCATTTCCTTGAACGCGGCGTCGATGGAATCGGCCTGCTTGCTGAAGCGCGCCTGCTGGTATTTCGCGTACTCGGCCTTGTCGATGCGGCCGTCGCCGTTGCTGTCCATGGCGGCGAAACTCGAATCAATGTAAGCCTGCTTCGGGTCGTTGCTGGCGGCGTGGCCAAGCAGCGGCGCGGCGCAGAGGGCAATCAGTAGAGCGGTCTTGTTCATGCGGTGGTTTCCTTGAAGGCTGCGGGGCAGTTCAGCGGCAGGGATAGCTGTAGCCGTCCGAGCCGCGGTAGGTGTCGTTGCGGCGGTCGTAGTTGCCGTAGCGGTTCATGCAGTAATCGGCGCGCTCACGGTTCTCGCGTTCACGCTTGGCAGCGGCCGCGATGACGCCGGCCACCACGGCCGCGCCCACCACACCCACTACCACGCCCTTGGCCTTGGCATCGTCACGGCGGTCGCGTTCCCGTTCGCGCTCACGGCGCTCGCGTTCATCGCGCTGGCGGTCTTCGTAGCCGCGGTCCCATCCGGCGCGGTAGCCATCGCGGTGCTGCGCCTGCGCGGGGCCGGCATAGGGCAGCAGCACCAGAAACTGCACGGCGGCCGCCAGCAGCCATGCGCTGCGTCCTGTCTTCTCTACCATCGTTCCGCTCCTGTGCGGCTGTGTCGGTAGGGTCAGTACAGCGCGCGGACATTGCGCGAACCTGCCGCCACTGCAGCGTTCTGCATGCCGTTCAGCGGACCAGGGCTTCCACCGGGTCGAGCTGTGCGGCACGGCGTGCCGGCAGGAAGCCGAAGCCGATGCCGATCAGGCTGCTGCAGGCGAACGCGGCCAGGATCGAGGCGGAGGAGAACACCAGGCTGAAGCCGATATCGGCCAAGGCCAGCACCGCACCCAGGGCCAGCGCCACGCCGATGCCCAGCACGCCGCCGAGCAGGCACACCAGCACCGATTCGATGAGGAACTGCTGCAGGATGTCGCTGCGCCGGGCACCCACGGCCATGCGCACGCCGATCTCGCGGGTCCGTTCGGTCACCGAGACCAGCATGATGTTCATCACGCCGATGCCACCCACCACCAGCGCGATGGCGGCGATGGCGCTGATCATCAAGGTCAGGATGCGCGTGGTCTGTTCGATGGACTGGCGGATCTGCGCGTTGTTGCTCATGTAGAAATCCGTGCGGCCATGGCGGCGCGCCAGCAGCCGGCTGATCGAGGCCTCCGCTGCCTGCATGCCCACCGCATCGGAAACGCGGACGGTGATGTTGGATACGTGGCTCTGCCCCAGCATGCGGGCCATGGCGGTGGTGTAGGGCACCCAGACCTGCAGCAGTGAAGCGTCACCCACGGCGCCGGCTTCCTTCTTGACCACGCCCACCACCCGCACCGGCACGTTGCCCAGCAGCAGGCTCTGGCCGATGGGATCCTCCTGGGCGGCGAAGAAGCGTGCGCGCGTATTGGCGTCGATCACCGCCACCTGCTGGTGGCCGGCCACGGCAGGCTGGCCGAAGAAGCGGCCGGCGCCCAGCTTCAACCCGTGCACGCGGAAGTACTGCTCGCTGACGCCCTGGATCTGCACGTTTGCTGCACGATTGCCGCGCTGTGCGGTGCCGCTGCTGGCCACGCCGGGCGTCGCGCTGTCCACGAAGGGCTGGCCGGCCAGGGCCACGCTGTCGCCCGGGGTCAGCGTTTCCACCTGCGCGGCGTGTACATCGCCGAAGCCCGAGCCGGGGTAGATCTCGATGGTGTTGGTGCCCAGCGAGGCGATGTTGGACAGGATGGCCTGGCGTGCACCGGTACCCAGCGCCACCACCGACACCACCGAGGCGATGCCGATGATGATGCCGAGCATGGTGAGGAAGGTGCGCATGCGGTGTGCGTTCATCGCGCGCAGGGCCATGCGGAAGGCTTCGGTGAAGCGGTCGCGCAGGGCCTGCCAGCCGCTGCCCTCGCTGCGGGCCTGCAGCGCGGTGGACGCGTCGGTACTGGCGGCCAAGGCGGCTGCGGTGGGGCGGTCATCCACGATGCGCCCATCGCGGATCTCGATGATGCGCTGGGCATGCTCGGCCACGGCCATGTCATGGGTCACCAGCACCACGGTGTGGCCTTCGGCGTGCAGTTCACCGAGGATCTTCATCACCTCCTTGCCGGACTGCGTATCCAGTGCGCCGGTGGGCTCGTCGGCGAAGATCACCGCGCCACCGTTCATCAGGGCACGGGCGATGGACACGCGCTGCTGCTGGCCGCCGGACAGCTCGCCGGGCAGGTGCTGCATGCGCTCGCCCAGGCCCAGCCGCTGCAGCAGCGCCTGCGCGCGGCGGTGGCGCTCGGCCGCTGGCTGGCCAGCATAGATGGCCGGCACTTCGACGTTGCCCAGCGCGGTGAGGTCGGTCAGCAGGTGGTAGCGCTGGAAGATGAAGCCGAAGTGCTCGCGGCGCAGTTCGGCCAGTTCATCCGGCTTCATCTGCGCGGTCTCGCGGCCGGCAATGCAGTAGGTGCCGGCCGAGGGCCGGTCCAGGCAGCCGAGGATGTTCATCAGCGTGGATTTACCCGAGCCGGACTGGCCGACGATGGCCACCAGTTCGCCAGCGCGGATATCCAGGTCGATGCCATCGAGCACCACCAGGGTCTGCTCGCCTGCGGCGAACTCGCGGCGGATGCCGCGCACGCGCAGCAGCGCCCCGTCCATCGCGGCGTCGGTCATGGCTGTGCAGCGCCGGTGGCTGCCGGGGCATCGGCAGTCTGTGCCAGCACCACTTGTTCGCCTTGCTGCAGGCCACTGCGCACCTCCACGTTGATCTGGTCATCCAGCCCGGTGGTGATGCGCCGCGCGGCTGGCCGGCCATCGGCGCCACGGACCTGCACGCTGTAGCTGCCATCGGCTGCCCGTGCGCCCAGGGCGGCCGATGGGATGGTCAGTACCCCCTTGGCACGGCCGAGCACGATGCGCACCTGTGCGGTCATGTAGCTGCGCAGGCGGCCATCGGTGTTGTCCACGTCGAACTGGCCGTTGTAGTACATGGCGGTGCGGCTGGCACCGGCCGACGCGCCGGGCGCGGCGAAGCCGGAGGTGTCTTCGTGGGTGATCGATTCCGGCGCCGGTGCGATGTCGCGCAGCGTGCTGCTGTAGCGCCGGCCGCTGTCGCCGAGGATGGTGAAGTACGCCTCCTGGCCCAGGGCAGTGTGCACCACGTCGGCCTCGGAGATTTCAGCGTAGACGGTCATCACGTCCTGGTTGCCCAGCATCACGATGGTCGGGGCGCTCTGCACGGCGTTGACCGTCTGCCCCTGGCGGGCGACCACGGCCAGCACGGTGCCGTCGGTGGGCGCAGTGATGCGCGTGTAGCCCAGGTTGGTCTGTGCCACGTCCACATCGGTCTGCCGTTGCACCACTTCGCCATCGAGCGCAGCGACCTGTTCGCGGGTGGCGTCGACCTTGGTTTTCGCTGCATCGTAGTCGGCACGCGCCACCAGTTGGCGGGCGACCAGTGCCTGCTGGCGCTGCAGGGTCAGCTGGTACTGGCGCAGGTCGGCAGCCAGGGCATCACGGTTGGCGCGGGCGCTGCGCTGTGCGGCCTGGGCGCTCTGCAGCGCGTTGCGCTGGGTGCGCGAGTCGATCTCGGCAATCAGGTCGCCGGCCTTCACTCTGTCGCCCAGCTTCACGTGCAGGGTTTCGATGCGCCCGGAAACCTGTGCACCCACGCTCACCAGGCGCGAGGGCTTCAGGGTGCCGGTGGCTTCGACCACCTGTTCGATATCGCCGCGTTGAACGGGCGACACCTCCAGTTCCGGCGGTGCGGCCGGCATCAGCCAGAGCACGGCCAGGGCCAGCAGGCACGCGCCAGCGGCGGCGGCGATCCACAGGCGGCGACGGGTGCGGGGTGCGGCGCTCATGGGCGCGTTGCCCGTTGTGCGGTGAACATCGGAAATCCTTGCAGGAATGACGGGCGTGCCTGTGCGTGCAGGCAGGGCCGAGTCTCGATGTCCAGGATTGCGCCAACCTTGCGGCGCCGGGCCTGCTCAGTGGCTGCCGACCTGCAGCGCCACGGCCACGGCCGCGCACAGGCTGCCCAGCACCAGCAACAGATGCCCTGTGATGCGGTGCGTGCCTGCACGCAGTTGCACGGCCACCGATACGCCGATGCAGGCCGCGCCCGCCAGCAGTGCAGCGCGCGCGGGCAGGGACCACAGCACCGCCTGCGCGGCCAAGGTGGCGGCCAACAGCGTGGCCGTGGCCACATGCAGCGGCCGCTGCCAGGGGCGATGGCGGCCGTGTGCAGTGAGCCATGCGTTGAGCAGCAGCAGGGCCGCGCTGGCCCCGAGCATGGCGTTGGCACCCGGGGCCGCGACCGTTGCGAACGGCAGCAGGCCGGTCCACGACATCAGCGCTGGGGCTGGGGCTTCCAGCCGCTGCGGCCACGGTGAAGATATTCCGGTGCGGGTCTGTGACCACGCGGCCATGGCATGCAGCGTGGCGTGCGTTGCCACCAGCAGCAGTGTGGCCGCCGCCAGCGCTGCGCCTGCGTGCAGTGCCACGAACACCACCAGGGCGGCGCCGGGCAGGGCCATGAACAGTGCACCGAACAGTCGCGCCAGTGCGATCGGCCGCGCCGGCTCCGGCAGGTCGCGCAGCCAGCGTGGCCAGTGTGCCAGCCCGCGCAGGCGGCGCGGTTGCGGGTGCCGGTTCCAGGCGGCGACGGTCAGCGAAGTGGCCGCGGCGCCCGGTTCGGATCGGGGCGTGTTTTTCGGCGGTGCAGCGGCGGCCTGCGGCATGGGCGTCCTTTCAGTACGGAACAGGGACGCGCACAGGCGCCCTGCGCCCGATACTGCGCAGCCAACATTGCCGCAAGCTTGCCGGCGCGGGCCGCACGCGCCCGCAGACAGGGGGCAGTCACGCCGCCGGCGGGTTCGCACTGGGATGCGGCGGAAACTCAACGCGGATCAACGCGCCGCCACCGGGCGCGTCGAGAATCGTGACTTGCCCGCCGTGGCGTTCCACCACCTGCCGCACCAGGTTCAGGCCCAGCCCCGCGCCGCTCTGCCGGGGGCGCAGGCGCTGGAAAGGCTCGAAGACGCGTTCGCGTTCGGCCACCGCAATGCCGGGACCATCATCTTCCACTTCCAGGCAGCTGCTCTGTACGCGCACGATCACGTTGCGGCCACCGTGCTCGGCTGCGTTCAAGACCAGGTTGGAGATCACCCGCTCGATCGCGCCCGCTTCGCCCAGTACCGGGTAATGCTGCTCCACCGACACCGCGACCGTGCGCTCGGACTGGATCAGCAGTGGCGCCAGGTCGGCCACCACGCGCTTGGCCACGCGCCCCAGGTTCAGCGTTTCCTTGGGCCCGTCTTCGTCCATGCGGTGCAGGTCCAGCAGCTGCTCGGCCAGCGTGGCCAGGCGCGCCACTTCCAGGGCCAGGCTGTGCGAGGTGGCATCGTCGGCGGCGTCGAGCTTCACCCGCAGGATCGCGATGGGCGTGCGCAGTTCGTGGGCGGCCGCCGCAATGAAGCGGCGCTGGCGTTCGTGGCCCTCGTCCAGCCGGTCCAGCGCATCGTTCACCGCGTTCACCAGCGGTGCGATCTCCACCGGTACCGCCGTGGCGGTGAGGCGGATGCCGCGGTGGTTGGCGGAAATCTTCCCGGCCTCGGCGGCGATGCGCTCCACGCCGGCCAGTGCGCGGCGCACGATGATCGGCGTCAGCACGATGGTCACCAGCGCCAGCAGCAGGAAGATCGGCACGGTGATGATGTGCGCGGCCAGCGCCATCTGCCAGGTGAGGGTATCCACTTCGCCATGGGCCATGATCGTCAGCTTGCCCGCCGGGCCGGTGTGCTGGCGCACCACGACCGCCAGGCCGTCGCCGCGTTCGCGCCCGCGCAGGTCTCCATAGGGAATGCCGTCCAGCAGCCCCACCAGTGAGGCGTAGGCAGGCGGCACGTTGCCGAAGGTCACGTGGTGGCCGCTGTCATCCTGGGCGATGAACCAGGCGCCCGGCGCGATCTTCAGTTCCTCGGCCAGCTCCGGTGTGTTCTTCACGAACAGCCTGCCGCTGGCATCGCGATGCACGGCGTCGGCGGCCACCGGCGCGAAGGTCTGGATGGTGTAGTAGCCACCGCTGTCCACGCGCACCAGCACCATCAGCAGCACGAAGAACGCCAGCAGCAGGGCCAGCAGATGGAAGATCAGCGGCTTGATGATCAGCGGCCACTTCAGCGAAGGACGCCGCGCCATTACTTGATTTCCCGCATCAGGTAGCCGACGCCGCGGATGGCGTGGATCTCCACGCCGGCATCGGCCTCGGCCAGCTTGCGGCGCAGGCGCGAGACGTGCGAATCGAGGGTGTTGGAGTGCACGCCATCATCGAAGCCGTACACCGCCATCTCGATGGATTCGCGCAGCACGGTGCGGCCGATGCGCCGCGCCAGCGCGGCCAGCACGCGGATCTCGCGGCGCGGCAGGTCCAGCCGCTCGCCGCCCACGCGGGTTTCACCGGACACCGGGTCGAAGCTCAGGCGGCCGACGGTGACAGTCTCGGCGTTGAGGCCGCTGGGGCGGCGGCCGACGGCGCGGATGCGGGCGAAGAGTTCCTCCAGCGCGAAGGGCTTGGCCAGGTAATCGTCGGCACCTTCATCCAGCCCGGCCACGCGGTCGGGCAGCTGGCCCAGCGCACTGAGCACGATGATGGGTACGCCGGGGTTGTGCTGGCGCAGCAGGGCGATCAGGGCCAGGCCATCGCCGTCGGGCAGGGTGCGGTCCAGCAGCACCAGGTCGTGCAGCCCGCAGAGCGCCGCCTCGCGGGCCATCGCCACGGTGCCGGCCAGATCCACCACGTGGCGCTCGCGCTGCAGCGCACCTTTCAGCGTGGCCGCCAGTTCGGTTTCGTCTTCGATCAGCAGGATATGCATCGGCGGTACGGCGGGGCAGATGGGAAACGGCGGTGCCGCACCGTATTACAGGAACATTGCGTGAACATGGCGTCGCCCGGTGCCGCGTGGGATTTACCCGGGCGGCAGGGCCGGGGCGGTATACGGCGTGCCGGCCAGTGCCACCAGGACCCCGGTCGTGCCGCGCACGATCAGCTGCAGCATGGCCTCGCGCGGTTCCTCGTTGCCTGCCAGGGCCTGCAAGCCGCGCTGGTAGGCGGCCACCACCACGCCCATCAGCATGCCCGCGCCAAGGCGCGCCTCGGCATCATCGGGCGCACGGCCTGCGGCAGTGGCCATCAGCAGGGCCAGATCATCGGTCAGTTGCGCCTGCAGGCGCCGCCCGTGGTTGGCCAGCACGGGGCTGTCGGCCACGGTGGCCCAGAACGCTGCGGCGCCGGGGTGGATGCGCAGCAGGGGGTGGCCACTGTGCAGCAGCTCGCGCAGCAGGGTGTTGAAGGCGGCCAGCGGGGTCAGTCCGGCATGCGCGTGCATGCCCTCACGCAGCAGCTGCCGTGCCTCTTCGTCGCGGTCGAAGACCAGGTGTTCCTTGCTGGCGAAGTAGTTGAACACCGTCTTGCGCGATACCCCGGCGGCCTCAGCGATCTCGGCCATCGACACGGCCTCGAAGCCGCGCTCGATGATCAGGCGCGTGGCCACATCGGAAATGGCTTGCCGGGTTTCGGCCTTGCGTTGCTCGCGGCGGCCTGGGGACTGGCTCATGACGGGTTCACATCGAAAACGTACACCGAGTGTAACATTCGCGGCTTCAGAGCGCCGACCCGGTGCTCATGGGGGTTTTGCATGCTGTACGACGTGGTCATCGCCGGGGCCGGCCCGGTCGGCCTGTTCCTGGCGGCCGAGCTGGCCCAGAGTGGGGCGCAGGTGCTGGTGCTGGAGCAGGCGGCAGTGGCCGACACGCCGCTGAAGCGGCTGCCGTTCGGCCTGCGCGGCCTCAACGTGCCCACGCTGGAGGCGCTGGACCGCCGTGGCCTGCTGCAGGCGGTGGCCGCCACCCAGGTGCGCATGCCCGCCAAGGGTGCGCCACCGCCGGGCACCGCGCACTGGTTGGCGCAGGCGCGGCCACTGGGCGGGCACTTCGCCGGCATTCCGTTCGCGCTGGACCGCGTCGACAGCGGGCGCTGGCCGTACCGGTTGCCTGGTTCGGCGGCCACACAGATGCCGGTGGAGCTGGCGGCGCTGGAAGCGGTGCTGGCCGGACGCGCGCAGTCGCTGGGCGTCCGGATCATGCGCGGTACGGCCGTGGAAGACATCCAGCCGCAGGCTGACCATGTGCGGGTTGATGCAGGCGGGCAACGCTTCACTGGCCGCTGGCTGGTGGGCTGCGATGGCGGCCGCAGCACGGTGCGCAAGCGCGCCGGTGTTGCCTTCGTCGGCACGGCGCCTGAGTTCACCGGCCACTCCCTCAGCGTCACGCTGGAGGATCCCTCGGTGCTGACGCCTGGCCGCCAGTACACCGACCATGGCATGTGCAACTTCAACCCGCCCGGCACGCTGGCACTGGCCGATTTCGATGGTGGCGCCGGGCACCGCCAGCCGCTTGACCGTGATACCGCTGAGGCCCTGCTGCGCCGCGTTTCAGGCCGCGATGTGCGGGTGCGCGAACTGCACCTGGCGACGACCTGGACCGATGCCGCGCGCCAGGCCGAGCGCTATCGCCACGGGCGCGTGCTGCTGGCCGGTGACGCCGCGCACGTGCATTCGCCGCTGGGCGGGCAGGGGTTGAACCTCGGGCTGGGCGATGCGATGAACCTGGGCTGGAAACTGGCCGCGGTGCTGCGTGGCGAGGCGGGCGAGGCGCTGCTGGACAGTTACCACGCCGAACGCCACCCGATCGGGGCGCAGGTGCTGGACTGGTCGCGTGCACAGGTGGCGCTGATGCGGCCGGGTGCGGGCTCGCGTGCACTGGCTGCGGTGATGGCCGATCTGCTCGATACCACCGGGGGCGCGACTTACATGGCCGAGCGCGTATGGGGTATTTCGCAGCAGCTGCCGCTTGGGGGCGCGCATCCGCTTGTGGGGCGCAGCGCGCCGGATTTTGTATCGGCTGATGGGCTGCGCATGGGCGAACTGCTGCGCGCCGGACGCGCTGTGTACTGGGTGTTCGACGCGGGTTCGCCGCTGTGCGGCGTGCTGGATGCGTGGCAGCCGCAGGTCCAGTGCATCATGCGCCAGCCCACAGAGGGCATGGGACTGGCGGCGCTGCTGGTACGGCCCGATGGCATCGTCGCCTGGGCGGCCGACACCGGTGAGGCGGCAGGCGGTGTGCGTGAGGCGGCATCGCGCTGGTTCAGATCCGCAGCGTAAGGACCGTGCCGGCGCCATCGGAGCTGGTGACGCTCAGCGTGCCGCCGTGGGCCTTGGCGATCTGCGAGGCGATGTACAACCCCAGCCCGAGCCCGGCATCCAGCCGCCGCTCCTGCGGCCGCGCGAACGGCTCGAACATCTGCGCCAGTTGCGCCGCCGGAATGACGCCTTGGTTGGCCACGCTGATTTCGATGCCGTCGTCGGTGCTGCGGCCATGCACCCGTATCGGCTGGTCCGCCGTACCGTGCACGGCGGCGTTGATGACCAGGTTGGCCAGCAGCTGGCACAACCGTGCGGCGTCGCAGAGGAAGGTCAGCGGCAGCTGCAGGTCCACCTCGCAGGTTCGCTGCGGATAGGGGCGCATCGCTTCGCGGCAGGCCATGGCCAGGATGCCGGACAGGTCCGACCACGACTCCAGCTTCAGTGCGATGCCGCTGCCCAGGCGTCCGCGTGTGAAATCCAGGGTGACATCGATCAGTTCGGCGATGCGGTCGGCGCTCTCGTTGATATGGCCGAGCACCTTCTGCTGCGAATCGGACAACGCGCCCAGCGACAGCAGGTCGACACCGGCGCGGATGGCCTGCACGGGGTTGCGCAGATCGTGCGCCAGCACACCGATGAATTCCTCGCGCTGCTTGGCCACCCGCTGCAGTTCGGCATTGGACTGCTCGAACTCGGCTAGTTGGCGGCCGACCGAATCGCCCTGCGCCTTCAGGCCATCGATGGTGCGGCTGTCGGCATCGTGGCTGAGGATGGCATCGATCTGCGCCGCCACCAGTGCCGCCAAAGAGTTCAGCGACTGCACGCGTTCCTCATCCACCGGCCGGGGTTCCGGGTCCAGCGTGCACAGCGTGCCGAATATGGAGCCGTCGACCAGCACCAGCGGCACCGAGAGGAAGCTGCGGAAGCCGTACATGCCCGGGATGGGGCTGCACTGGTAGTCCGGGTGGCTCAACGCATCGGCAAACCACACCGGGGAGCGCGACGCGCGGACTTCCTTGCAGAAGGTCTTGTTCACATCGAGGAGCATGCCGCTGGAAATGCCCAGGCCGGCGCTGTCGATGCTCTGGATGGAGCGTGCCGAGGTGTCGGTTACTTCAGCCACCAGTGCCACGCGCATGCCGGTCAACGCGCATGCCAGGTCCAGCGATGGCCGGAAATCGATTCGGGTAGGCATGGGGGTTCCAGACAGGCTGCGGTATGCGGCCAGTATAGCGAGCGCTACTGGAGTTTCATCACGCCTTCGCGGCCGCATGCACACACTGCACGCCCTTCCCGAACCGCAAGGCATGCCGTGATCAGCAGTACGCTCCTCCAGACCTTCTCCGCTTCCCACCCGGCCGATGCGCGTGTGCTGCGCACCCGGTTTGGCAGCAAGGAGATTTTCGTGGGCTGCTGCGTGACCGGCATCGAACTGGGCCGGCCGGTGTTCGACATGGCCGGCGAGCAGATGCTGGATGCGCTGTTCGAGCGCGCCGGGCAGGTGAAGGTGGTGGTGCTGGGCAGCGCCTTCGAGTGCCCCATCCGCTTCCATCAGGAACTGCAGCAGGTGCCGGCCGATACCGCGTTGTGCTTCGCGTTTGCCGATGTCGTGGCGCTGGAGGAAGCGTTGCCGCTGCTGCGACCGCAGTACACCGGTGGCGTGCTGGAGCGCTGCGGCTCGCTGGAGGGTGTCGGCGTGGCTGAACTGCTGGCCGCACGCGCCGCGTAACCGCGCGCAGAGGCAGCCGAGCACGCTCGACTCTACGCCCGGGAAGACTCGGTGTGTAATCGCGTGCTTCGTAGCGTCGAGCTTGCTCGACGGATTCTCACGCAGAGGCAGTCGAGCAAGCTCGACTCTACGCTTGGGCGGACGCGGCGCGGAATCGTTCGCTGAACGCTTCAGCCGTCATCGGTCGGGCCAGGGCAAAGCCCTGGATTTCATCGCAGCCCAGTGCCTGCAGCCGCGCGACCTGCTCGGCGCTTTCCACGCCTTCGGCCACCGCGGCATAGCCCAGGCGCTGGGCCAGGCCGATGATCGCTTCCACCTTCAGCGCGGCACGCGGGTCCAGGCACAGGCGGTCGATCACGGTCTTGTCCAGCTTGAGCGTGCTGACCGGCAGCTCGGTGAGGTAGCCGAAGTTGCTGTAGCCGCTACCGAAGTCATCCACGGCGATGCGCAGCCCCGCTGCCGCCATCTGCCGCAGCTGCTGGCCGGCGGGGGAGTCCACGCGCAGCCACTGGCTCTCGGTGATCTCCACTTCGATGTCCGCGCAGGACAGCCCTTTCTGTTCGATCGCGCGGATCAGTCGCAGCGCCGCATCTTCCTCGCCCATGTCGCGCGCCGAGTAGTTGATCGAAAGGGTCAGCGTGATGCCCGCCGCGCGCCAGGCAACGCACTGGTCCAGCGCCTGGTCGATCACCCAGCGGGTGATGCCCTGCATGACCGCCGTGCGTTCGAACACCGGGATGAACTCGGCCGGGCTGACAGCACCCAGTTGCGGGTGGTTCCAGCGGATCAATACCTCGGCGGCCACCGGTTCCAGGTCCGAGGCGCGGAAGCGCGGCTGGTAGACCAGGTGGAACTGCTTTTCCTGCAGCGCTTCGCGTGCATCGGTGGCCAACCGATAGCCGCGCCGCGTGCGCGCATCGCGCGTTTCGGAATACCAGCGGAACGGCGCGCGGCTGTTGATGGCGGCGTTCAGCCCCACCAGCATGCGCCGGATGGTTTCGTCTGCCGTGTGCTGGCCCAGGGTGACGCCACAGATGCCGGCATGGAAGGAAGGCGACATCGGCACCTGCGCGGCCATCATGGGCCGGGTCAGCCGATCCTGCAGCTCGGCCACCAGGTCTTCCACGGCCTTCGACGATGACAGCTCGACCACGAAGGCAAACCGCGCCACACCGACGTGGTAAACCTCGGCCATGCCGTCCAGCGCCACCCGCAGGCGCACGCCGATGCGGCGGATCAGTGTTTCCAGTGGCGCCATGCCCAGTACCTGGCCGGCCTCGGTAGCGGTGGTGGCATCGAAGACGTCGATCAGCACCGCATGCACGAAGGTGTCCGGCTCACGCGCGGCGTGGACGTCGAAGTCCAGCGTGAACTGATGGCGGTCGGGCAGGCCGCTGACCGGATCGCGGCGGCCGGTCAGGGCGCGCAGCTCGAGTTCGTTCATCGCCGCATTGGCCAGGGTCTGCAGCTGGCGACGCTGCGCTTCGGAAAACTGCCGGGGCGCGTCGTCCATGATGCAGAACGCACCGATGGCCACGCCGTTGCGGGCAACCAGCGGCGTGCCTGCATAGAAGCGAAGCTGCGCATCGCCGGTCACCAGCGGATTGCTGGCGTGGCGTGGGTGCGCGCGCAGGTCATCGATGACCAGTGTCTCGGCGATGCCGATGGCAGAGGCGCAGATCGAATCGCGGATATGCGTCTGGGTGACGTCCAGCCCTTTGCGCGAGACCAGCCGCTGGCGATCGACCTCCAGCAGCGAAACGAACGCAACGGGCACGTTGAAGGCGTGGGTGGCGAGCTCGGTGAGGCTGTCGAGAGCGGCGCCGGAGACGTCGCCGAGCGCATTGAGGCCAGCCAGGGTGGAAAGGCGTTCTTGTTCGGGGGAGGGCATCAGGACCACATCAGAACGTACAGGGGGCTGCACAGGCGGAACGACCGCGGCAGCGCAACCACAATGTCGCGCAGCAGGGATCGGGGGAAGGGGTGCAGGCCGCTGCCTGCTGAATGCTTCAGGCCTGCGCCGCGATGGTAGTGCGGGGCCGATGCGGGCAGTGTGAGTGCCCGCATCGGTCCCTGCCGATCAGGCCGCGCGCCGGAGTGCGGTGGCTGCGTGGCCCGAGACGCGGAACACGGCGGCGGCCTGGTCCAGTTCCGCTGCCTGCCCGGCCATTGCGCGCGCGGCTGCACTGGCTTCCTCGACCAGCGCGGCATTCTGCTGGGTGGCCTCGTCCATCTGCGCGATGGTCTGGTTGACCTGTTCGATGCCAGCGGCCTGCTCGACGCTGGCCTGGGCGATCTGCTGCACCAGATGCCCGGTCTGGCCCGCGGCAGCGGTCAGCTGACCGATGGCGGCCTCGGTCTGGCGGGCGATGGTGATGCCTGCTTCCACGCTGCCAGTGGATTCATCGATCAGTGCCTTGATGTCCTTGGCCGAGGCCGCCGCGCGCTGGGCCAGGGTGCGCACTTCGCTGGCGACCACAGCGAAGCCGCGGCCCTGTTCGCCCGCGCGGGCCGCCTCGACCGCTGCATTGAGGGCCAGGATGTTGGTCTGGAACGCGATGCCGTCGATCAGGCTGACCATTTCGCCGATGCGCAGCGAAGAGGCGTTGATCCGGCCCATCACGCGCACCACGTCCTGCACCGCGTGGGCGGTCTGCTGCAGGGCCTCGCCGGCACTGCGCGAGGCTGCATCGGCCTGCTGCGCATGCTCGGCGTTCTGGCGGACGGTGGAGGTCAGCTCTTCCATCGACGCAGCGGTTTCTTCCAGGTTCGCGGCCTGGCTTTCGGTACGCCGCGACAGGTCGGCGTTGCCTGCGGCAATCTCATCGGACGCGCTGGCGATCGAACCGGAGGCCTGCTGGATGCGGCGGATGATGCCGGCGAGGTTTTCCGCCGTGCGGTTGGTGTCGCGCTGCATGGCGGCAAACACGCCCTGGAAGTCGCCGTCGATGCGGCGGGTCAGGTCGCCCTCGGCCATCGCACCCAGCACCTTGGACAACGCACCGAGGCTGCCGTCAGCGGTGGCCATCAGGCGGTTGAGGTCTTCGATCATGCGGCGGAAATCGTGGCGATAGGCGGTGGCATCACCACGCGCGCTGAAGTCACCGGCCGCGGCGGCCGATGCCAGGCGCTGGATGTCCTGGTTGATGGCGTGCAGGCTGGCCTTGGCGGCATCCATCGATTCGTGCAGCATCGCGCGGCTGCCCGGCAGGCGCCGTGCGTCGCGGCTGAGGTCGCCCTGGGCATACTGGTTCAGTACCTCGATGGCGTCGACGATCGCGTCCAGGTGCTCGAACACCATGGTGTTCATGCCCTGCGCCAGCTCGCCGTACACGCCGGGGAAATCCACCGGCATGCGGTGGCTGATGTCCTCGGCGGCATGCTTGCCGATCATCAGCTGGGTCTGCTGCGAGAAGCGCTGCAGCAGGCCGACCATGCCGTCGGTGGCGCGCAGCATCTGGCCCACTTCGTCGGGGCTGTCGTCCTGGTGGCGGATGCTGAGGTCGCCGCGGGTGACCGCATTGATCGACGCCTGCACCTGCGCCAGTGGGCGGGTCAGGCTGCGCGAGATCAGCCATGCCGCGATGATGCCCAGGCCCAGGCTGAGCATGCCGAACAGGCTGAGCAGCGCGGTCGTGCGTGCGGCCAGTGCCTGCATCTCCTTGGCGGCCTCGTCGACCAGGGTGTGCTGCAGTCCGGCGAACTCGGCCAGCGCGGCGTTCCAATCGGCGGCAGCGGGGCCGGCACGGGTCAGCAGCTGCGTGCTGGCCGCATCGAAATCGCCGGCCAGCATCGCCGCATCGAGGTCGCGGTTGAGTGCAACGGTGGCCTGCTGCTTCTGGGCAACCTTGGCGCGCATCGTTTCGGCCAGCGGGCTGGTGGCCGGGCGCTCGGTGAAGTGGGTCCAGATCTGGTCGTAGCGCTCCGACATCGCATGCGCCCTGGCGATGTCCTCGCCCAGGCCCTGGCCGCGCTTGATCAGCATGTCGCGGCGCAGGAGCAGCAGTTCCTTGTTGATGATGAGCATGTCGTACAGCTCGCCCATGCGGGTGACGCGGACGTTCACGGCGTTGTCGAACTGTTGCCGCTGCTGGTAATTGCTGTGCAGGGCGATCGCAAGAATGGTGGCGATCAGGAGGAGCAGGATGGAAAAGCCCGCAGTGAGGCGGGTGCCAACCTTGAAGCGGCGCAGCGTGTTCATTTTGTGAAATCCGGTAGTCGTTGTAGGCCCGACTGCCGGGCGTGTCTGCACAGGAGAGAGTCCCGGCAAGCAGTACAACGGTAGCGGCGGCGCAGGCTGAAGCTTTAGCGCCGGGGGCAGGATTTTTTTCGGAGGTGGCTGCAGGTCAGGCGATGCAGAGCACGAACACGGCCGACAGGGCGAGCATCAGCACGAATACCCGCCGGCTGAGGGCCAGGCAGGCCAATCCAGCGGCCAGCGCCCAGGCGCCGAGCAGCACGCACGCCAGCAGCCACAGCCCCATGCCCATCAACGAGCCGGACACCACGCCGGACAACGCCAGTGCCTTGAACAGGCCAACGCCCAGCACGCTGCCCAGCATTCCGGCCTGCAGGGCAACGGCATCATGGCGGGCAGGGGCAGGGCGGTGATGCATGGGCTGCACTGTGCAGGAAGCCACATCCACGCCATGTGTTTTTTGCGGTTCAGCGAAGGGGCGGGATGACTTTGCAGCCAAGCAGCCCCCCTCGCTCACGCGTCGTCGTCCATCGCGTCCCCATCCCAGTCGGCCGGCGCGTCATCGGCCTGCAGCCCGTCCGGGTCGACGGGTTCGAGCAGCGTGTAGTCATCGCGACGCGGGTCGCGGATGCCGAGGCCGACGTACGTGGCTTCCAGTGCAGCGGTATGGGCACGCCGCCGCAGTTGTGCCGGCGTGGCCAGGGTGCCGCCAAGCCAGGCCGCAGCCGCGGCGGGCTCGAGGAACACCGGGCCATCGGGCGACAACGGGGCGGGGATGGCCGGGTTGCCATCGGTCAGGATCGAAAACGTATCGCGCTGCTGGCCCGCGTCATCCTGCCAGTGCTCCCACAGCCCCGCCGCCAGCAGCGCTACGCCATCCTGGCGCTGGACGAACATCGGCCAAGGCGGCCGCCGCTGCCGGTCCCATTTGAAATAGCCGGTCATCGGCACGATGCAGCGGCGCTTGTTCCAGGCATCGGCGAAGATGCGGCTGCGTGGCGCGCGCTCCAGCCGCGCGGTGACCGTGGTGTAGGGGGTGGAAGGCTGCTTCGACCAGCGCGGCACCAGGCCCCACTGCATGTCCGCAACAACAGTGCCCGCGGCTGCATCGGATGCCCCGGCGGCCCAGACCCATGCGTGGCCGTCCTTGCCGATGTTGTAGCGCGCATCGGCACCGGCCAACGCGGCAGATAGTTCGCCGGGCAGATCAGCGGGAAAGCTTTCCGCGTCGACGAAGGCCTGCACGAAGCGCCGCATGCCCGCCCCGCCGCGTCAGTGCGGCGCGTGCGCCTGCAGTACGTCGCGGCCGCGCGGGGTCAGGTCGATGTCACCGTCTTCGGCCTGCACCGCAAGCCCGGCGGTGACCGCCCAGGTGGCGTCGTCGCCCTTCACCGGCTGCGCATCGGCGATCGCGCGCAGGATCTGCAGCTGCCCGGCCGTCAGGGTGTTGTCCATGTTCATACACCCAGTACCCGCGGCAGCTGCCAGTCGGCCACGCGCGCGTTGCTTACCGCCTGGTGGCAGCCGCAGTCATCGCAGCGGAACAGGGTGCCACCGGGAAGATGCAGCAGGTTGCCTTCGGTGGACGATGTCGTGGCATCGCAGTGCTTGCAGGTCACCGTCAGCGCGGTAATGCGTTCGACGCCACCGGCCATGTTGAAGACGGCCTCGAAGGCGCGAATGGCGAAGTGACCGGTGTCCGACATGGGAAAGGGGCTGCCAGGAAGAAGGTGCATTCATCGTCACACTTTCCCCTGTGACGGCACCGTCAGCCCGATGCGGCGGCGAGGTCAACGCAGCCCTCGGCAGGCGCAGCCCCCTGCCAGCGGCAAGGGCTGCGGTCCGGGGGCTCAGGCCGCCTTGCGGCGGCGGTCCACCAGCATCGACACGCCCCACAGCAGCAGGCCGCCGATGGCGGTGGCGGCACCGACATAGCCGGTGGTGGCCGGGCTGAAGCCGGCGCTGATGGCCATGCCGCCCAGCCACGGGCCCAGCGCATTGGCGGTATTGAAGGCGGCGTGGTTGGAGGCGGCGGCCAGCGTCTGCGCCTCGCCGGCGACATCCATCAGGCGGGTCTGCAGCACGGCTGCCAGCGCGCCCATGGTGCCCACGGTGATGATCATCGGGCCGATGGTCCACACCGATTGTGCGGCCAGCGGGTACAGCAGCAGCATCACGATGGACCACACCAGCACCACGGCCGCGGCCTTGAAGTGGAACTTGTCCACCAGCCAGCCGCCGGCGATGTTGCCGATGATCGCGCCGATGCCGAACACACCCACCGCCAGCGGCATCCACGACTCGGCCACGCCGGTCACCTGCACCAGCGTCGGTGCGAGGTAGGTGAACACGCAGAACATGCCCGCAAAGCCGACCGCGCCGATGGCCAGCGCCAGCCAGACCTGGGTGGTGTTGAACGCGCGCAGCTCACGCATTGGCGAGGTGCGCACCTCGTCCGGGTCGGGCAGCAGGAAGCGGGCGATCATCACCACGGTGGCGATGGCCAGCACGCTGACCAGGGCGAAGGCGGTGCGCCAGCTCAATTGCTGGCCCAGCCAGGTGGTCAGCGGGTTGCCGATCAGGATCGCGATGGACAGGCCCAGCAGCACCCGCGACATCGCCTGGCCACGCTGGCCGGCCGGGCTGATGGCCGCGGCCACCAGCATCGCCACGCCGAAGTAGGCGCCATGCGGCAGGCCGGCGACGAAGCGCGCGATCAGCATGGTGCTGTAGTTGGGCGCCAGGGCGCTGGCCAGGTTGCCCACCGCGTAGAAGCCCATCAGGGCCAGCAGCAGCTTGCGGCGCGGGAACGAGGCACCGATGAACGCGAGGATCGGCGCACCGACCACCACGCCGATGGCGTACGCGCTGATCAGGTGGCCGACCTGGGTTTCGCTGATCGACAGGCCGCGGCTGATTTCCAGCATCAGGCCCATGCTGGCGAATTCGCTGGTGCCGATGGCAAAGCCACCCAGCGACAGGGCGAGGATGATCCAGGTGCGCTGACGCGGCGTCAGCCGCGCGGCCAGGGGAGAATTGGGGCTCATGCGGGGGGCGGGCAGGGCGGAGGAAGCCGCCCATTGTACTGCTGCACCGCAACACCGACAGCTGCGCGGGGGTAAATCAGTGTTCGATGGGTGGATTGCTGCCGTGTTTCACCCCAGGGGCGTGCCCGGTGTTACCGGTTGCCAGCGGGGCAGCGGCCCACAGGTGTCCAGGAAACGCTGCAGGATGCGCTCGGCGCTCTCGCCGTAAGGCGGCGTCCAGTCCGGCGTGCCCTTGTCGGTCCAGGTGTCGTACGCATCCAGCTCCATCTGGGCTTCCAGTTCCTGCGAAACGATGCCGCGCACCTCCGCCAGCGATTGCAGCACCTGTTGGCTGTGCATGAACAGCAGCAGCGCAGCGGCTTGTTCAGTTTCTTCCGTGAAGCCGGACGCGATGCGGTCAAGGCCACACACCAGCGTGTCCAGGCGCTCACCGGCCTCCATCAGCTGCACCAGGCGTTGGCGTGGCGCGGCCTCGTCGCGCTCGGCGCCAGGGCTGTAGCGCGGCGGGTGCAAGGGCGTGCGGCGGGCGCCGAGGGCGGCCAGCGCGTGCCGGTACTTGCTGCGCAGCCGCTCGGCGGTCGCCGCATCCAGGGCGGCCAGGCGCGCTTCGTCGGCGTTGTCGGCGATATCCGCCAGTTTCACCTTCAACGCCACCGGGTCGGCGGCGATGCGTGCGTAGTACGTCTCTGCATCGGGGGCGCTGTTGCGGCTCATCAGTTGCACCGCCCGCTGGATCGGGGCAGGGAAGTCGCCGACGCGGGATGCGTGATCGGCGCAGTCTTCCACCACATCATGCAGCCAGGCCGTCGCCTGGGCGATCGGATCGTCCTTGATGGCGCCCGCCACGCGCGCCACATGTTCGATGTACGGACGTCCGGCTTTGTCCTGCTGCCCGGCATGGGCTTCGATCGCCAGTGCGCGTGCTCGTTCGACCCAGTCCATCATCGCCTCCTGCAGGTGGGAGATCGATTATCGCCCAATCGTAGCCGCGCAACGCCCGCTGCCCGACAATGACGGGCAGACGCACTGAACGGGATGCACCGTGAACTACCTCATCCGCCCTGAAACCCCGGCCGACGTCGCCAGCATCCATGCACTGACGGCCGCCGCCTTTGCCCATGCCGCGCACAGCAGCCATACCGAAGCGTTCATCGTTGACGCATTGCGTGCGCGCGGTGAACTGACGGTGTCGCTGGTGGCGGTGGACGAGAGTCGGCTGCTCGGCCACGTGGCCGTATCGCCGGTGTCGATATCCGATGGCAGCGCTGGCTGGTTCGGCCTGGGCCCCATCTCGGTCGCGCCGGCCTGGCAGGGGCAGGGCATCGGGTCTGCATTGATGGACGCGGCCATCGACGCACTGCGCCGGCAGCATGCGCGGGGCTGCGTGCTGCTGGGCGAGCCAGCGTATTACCACCGCTTTGGTTTCCGTGCCGAACCGGCGCTGGTGCTGCCGGGCGTTCCTGCCGGGTACTTCCAGGCGCTGTGCCTGCAGCCACCGTTGCCACAGGGCGAGGTGCGCTATTCCCCGGCATTCGACGCGACTGCCTGAGTATCCAGCCCAAGGGCGCGATGCCCCGGGCCGCAATGGTTCAGGGCATTTCGTCGTCGCGCAGCGGCACCCATGGCACCGGCTCGGGTTCCGGCGGCGGAATGCGCCGGCCACCGATATGGGTCAACAGCGCATTGGTGCGCTGTTGTTCGGCCAGCAGCCGGGCCAGCAGCGAGCGGCACGAAAAAATCGCGAAGGGCACGAACAGCCAGACCGCGCCCATCACCACCATCAGCAGGCCCCACATCACTTCGCCTGGTTGCATCGTTCGTCATCCGTGTCGAGGGAGTGCAAACCTAGCATCCAGTGCACGGATTGTGGGCGTGCTCAGCCGCCGTAGCGCAGATGGATCAGCGGATACGGCCGGCCGTGGCCATCGACCGGCGAGCGGCCGGTTTCGACGAAGCCCATGTGCAGGTAGAAGCCCACGGCCTGCGCGTTCTGCGCGTTGACATCGGTGGTGAGCTGGGGGTGTTCGGCCAGCGCGTGCTGCAGCAGCAGGCGGCCCACGCCGGAACCGCGCGCAGCGGGGTCGATGAACAAGGCTTCCATGTGGCTGCCATCCACCAGCATGAAGCCAAGCGGGCGATCCTGGGCATCGGCGGCGATCAGCAGCGGCGCCTGCGGCAGGAATCCGGCCACTTCGGCATCGATGGCCTGGCGGTCATCGGCACTGAGGAAATCGTGGGTGGCATCGACCGAGCGGCGCCAGAGATCGACCAGGGCAGCGCCTTCGTCGGCGCGGGAGGGACGTAGTGTGGGCATGTGACTGTCCAAGGTGCTTGTGAAGGACGCGTAGTATGCTGCTGCCTCACCCGCAATTGAACAGCCCCCAAGCGGGAGGAGAACCATGGTCGACACCCCGCTGGGCGTGCCTGTGCACGATGCCGATGAACACTGGATGCGTCACGCACTGGCCCTGGCCGAGCGCGCGCAGCACGAATTCGACGAAATTCCGGTGGGGGCGGTGCTGGTGGGCGCCGATGGTGCGCTGCTGGGCGAGGGCTGGAACCTCAACATCGCCTCCCATGACCCCAGTGCACACGCCGAGATCGTGGCCATGCGCGAAGGTGGGCGGGCGCTGGCCAACCACCGGTTGATCGGCAGCACCCTGTACGTGACCCTCGAACCGTGTGCGATGTGCGCGATGGCCATCGTGCACGCGCGCGTGGCGCGGCTGGTCTACGGTGCCAGCGACCCGAAGACCGGTGCCTGCGGCAGCGTGTTCAACCTGCTGGGCGATGCCCGCCACAACCACCGGGTGGAGATCCACGGTGGCGTGCTGGCCAAGGAGGCCAGCCTGCGCCTGACCAATTACTTCCGCGCCAAGCGCGGCAAGCCGCCGCTGCTGCTGGAAGACCACGCCGGCGAGGGCTGAGCAGCGAAAGGGTATGATGGCCGCCTCTTTCCTTTTCCGGCGGGCGCCATGCCTGCCCAGCAACGAGGCGACACGATGGTGGAGAACGGCGCGGCCAACGAACGACTGATCTGGATCGACCTGGAAATGACCGGGTTGGATACCGACAACGATTCGATCATCGAGATCGCCACCGTGGTCACCGATGCCCAGCTGAACGTGCTGGCCGAGGGCCCGGAGTTCGCCATCCACCACCCGCTGGAAACGCTGGAAGCGATGGACGAATGGAACCGCAACCAGCATCGCCGTTCGGGACTGTGGCAGCGCGTGCTGGACAGCACCACCACCCTGGCCCAGGCCGAAGCGCAGACCGTGAACTTCCTCGCGCAGTGGATTCCGTCGGGTGTTTCGCCGATGAGCGGCAACTCGATCTGCCAGGACCGCCGTTTCCTGCACCGCCAGATGCCGCGGCTGGAGAAGTACTTCCATTACCGCAACCTGGACGTATCCACGGTGAAGGAGCTGGCCAAGCGCTGGGCGCCGACCGTGGCTGCCGGGCTGGCCAAGAACAGCAACCACACCGCGCTGAGCGACGTGCATGATTCGATCGCCGAACTGCGCCATTACCGCCAGTTCATGGGCGTGCTGTCGGGCCTGCCGACGGCCTGAACAACGACGCCGGGCATGGCCCGGCGCTACCGCGGTCACGCGAACTGGTAGTGCCGGCCGCTGGCCGGCAAGGCGCCGGGGTCGGATCCCTTTCCGGCGGAAAGGGCTCTGACCCCTCTGTCGTGCCCGCGACAAACCGTTCAACTCCATGGCGCTACTATCGGCCCCATGAACGAGCCGATCCTGCTGCCGCGCGATATCGCCCACGATGCCCAGGACTGGGCCGACCTGCAGCGGGCGGTGACCCTGCTGGAGGCGCCGACGATCACCGCGCGCATGGCCAACCTGGTCGGCACGCCGCTGGAGTTCGCGGTGAAGGCGCTGCCCAAGGCGATCTCCGGGCGCATCCATGGCGCCGTCGAGGCGGCACTGTCGAAATCCGCGCAGGCGGCGCTGTGGAGCATGGGCAACACGCCCGGCAAGTCGGCCTCCACCCGCTGGCACAAGGTGGCTGCTGCGACGTCGGGTGCCGTGGGCGGTGCCTTCGGCTTTGCCGCGCTGTTCATCGAACTGCCGGTGTCGACCACCATCATGATGCGCGCCGTGGCCGACGTGGCCCGCAGCGAGGGTTTCGACCTGTCGCAGTTCAGCACCCGCCAGGCCTGCCTGGAGGTGTTCGCGCTGGGCGGCAATTCGCCACGCGACGATGCCAGCGAGACCGGTTACTACCTGGCGCGCGGTTTCACCACCGACGTGATGCGCCATCTGTCGGCCGAACTGGCCGGGCGCGTGGTGACCGGCCGCGACCTGACCCTGGGCGTGGCACCGAAGGAGGCCGGCAAGCTGCTGGCCAAGCTGGTGGAGAAGGTGGCTGCGCGTTTCGGCGTGGTGGTGACCGAGAAGTTCGCCGCGCAGGCGGTGCCGATCGTGGGCGCCGCGGCTGGCGCCACCCTCAATACGATGTTCACCGACTACTACCAGGACATGGCGCGCGGCCACTTCATCGTGCGCCGGCTGGAGCTGAAGTACGGCGAAGAGGTGGTGCGGACCTGCTATGACCGGGTGGCGCATGGTGCGTTGAAGATCGAGCCGACGCTGTAACCCTTGCCTTCACGGCACAACTGTTTTGCCCGCGGGCGGCTGTTGCGCGCCGCGGGCCTTCCCCATCCTTGCGGTCAGTCCCCCGCAAGAGAATGCGCCATGTTGTTCACTCCCCACACCCTGGGCACGCTGGCCCTGCCGAACCGCATCGTGATGCCGCCGATGACCCGCTCGCGCGCGGCCGCCGGCAATGTCGCCACCGCGCAGATGGCCCAGTATTACGCCCAGCGCGCCGGTGCCGGCCTGATTGTCAGCGAAGGCACCCAGATCAGCCCGCAGGGCCAGGGCTATGCCTGGACCCCGGGCATCCACAGCGAGGCACAGGTGCAGGGCTGGCGGCAGGTGACCGATGCGGTACACGCCGCCGGTGGCCGCATCTTCGCGCAGCTGTGGCACGTCGGCCGCGTCTCCCACGTCGCCCTGCAGCCGGACGGCGCGGCGCCGGTCTCGTCGTCGGCACTGCTGGCCGAAGGGGTGAAGGTCTTCGTCGACCCGACCGGCGCCGGCCCCGGGTCGGGCGTGGGCGAGATGATCCAGCACTCGATGCCGCGCGCGCTGGCCGAGGACGAGATTCCGGACATCATCGCCGACTACGCGCAGGCCACCCGCAATGCGCTGGCCGCCGGCTTCGACGGCGTCGAGCTGCATGGTGCCAACGGCTACCTGATCAACCAGTTCATCGATTCGCAGGCCAACCAGCGCACTGATGGCTACGGCGGCGCGCTGCAGAACCGCCTGCGCTTCCTGCGCGAAGTGATGGAGGCCGTGGTGGCTGTCGCCGGTGCGCAGCGCGTGGGCGTGCGCCTGGCACCGCTGACGACCCTGCAGGCTGCGGTGGACGACACGCCGCAGGCGACCTACCTGGCCGCCGCGCACCTGCTGGGCGGGCTGGGCGTGGGCTACCTGCACATCGCCGAGGCCGACTGGGAGGATGCGCCGGTGATGCCGGTGGCATTCAAGCAGGCCCTGCGCATGGTCTACCCGGGCACGCTGATCTACGCCGGCAAGTACACCGCCGAACGTGCCGAGCAGGCGCTGGCCGAGGGCTGGGCGGACCTGATCGGTTTCGGCCGGCCGTTCATCGCCAACCCCGACCTGCCGGAGCGCCTGCGCAACGGGGCGGAGCTGAATCCGCCGGATCGCGCGACGTACTTCGGCGGCGGTGAAGCGGGATATACCGATTACCCGGCGCTGGAAGAGGCCGTCGAGGCCTGATACCGATGTGTGGTTGCCGGCCAGCGGCCGGCACTACCAGTGCATGGCATGTGGTGGGTGCCGACCGTTGGTCGGCACGCTGTGTCGGGTAGCGCCGGGCCATGCCCGGCGGAACCTGGAAGTCAGGGCTTGTCGCGCACCAGCGCCTCGGCCTCGACCACGCTGCCATCCTTGCCATGCAGGTACAGGTGCATGTCCTGCTGCGGGTAGGGCAGGTTGATGCCAGCCTTGTCATAGCCCAGCTTGATCTGTTCCAGCAGGGTGACCTTGGTGCCGAACTGGTCGGCCGACTTCACGTAGCAGCGGATGCCCAGCTTGATGGCGTGGTCGCCCAGCTCGTACACCACCACGTCCGGCTCGGGCGAAGGCAGCACGCGGCTGTCGGCCTTCATCAGCGCGATGGCGGTTTCACGCGCCAGCTGGATGTTGTCCTCGTAACCGATGCCGACCACCAGTTCGACGCGGCGCGTCGGCTCGGCGGTGAGGTTGATGATCGGCGCGGCGGTGATCAGCGTGTTGGGAATGGTGGTGTGCTGGTTGTCGGCGCCGGTGATGACGGTCTGGAAGATGCGCACTTCGCGCACGGTGCCGGTCTGCCCGGCCACGGTCACCACATCGCCCACGCGGAACGGGCGCAGGGTCACCAGCATCACCCCGGAGGCGATGTTGGACAGCGAATCCTTCAATGCCAGGCCGACGGCCAGGCCGGCAGTACCGAGCACGGCCAGCAGCGGGGAAATCGGCACGCCCAGCGTATTGATGGCCAGCACGACCACGATGACCAGCGAGGCCGAATACACCACGTTGCGCATGAAATTGCCGAGCATCGGGTCCATGCCCACCCTTGCCGTTGCACGCGGCAGAGTGTTGGACACCCGTCTTGCCAGCCACATGCCGACCAGCAGCACCACGATGGCGGCAAGCAGCGGCACGCCGTAGGTTTCGAACAGGCGTTCCCAATCCAGCGAATGGAACCAGGTCGTGGCGGGGGCGGTGACAGCAATCATGCGGGCTCCTTTGCAGCAGTCGTCATGGCGTATGCGGACGCCAGAAACAGGCACGCCCCGCAGAGGCGGGGCGTGCATGCAGCTGCAGTATGGGCGGACGCCAATGAAAGCGACGTCAGCGCATTGTTCTTGCCAGCTACTGGGATATCATCGATACATCCTCCCCAAAGGGGAGAAAACTCTAAAATTACGGAGCTAGGGGGGGGTATGTCGTTTAGTAAAAATCTATCTCAGTGGCTTGAGCGTGATTTGTCCGGCCGGCGATTGGCAGCTCTTTCCAGCGCCAAGCTTTGCATCGCGTCAGATGTTGGCTTGGTCAGGAACGAAAATCAGGATCGCGCGGCGGCAATGTGGATGAGTTGTCCAGCGCACGGAGAGGTCCTTGTATCTGTGGTTTCCGATGGCATGGGCGGGATGCGGGATGGCGGGCGCTGTGCAACGATTGCCGTCACGAGTTTCCTCTATTATTTTGCGCACTTCTCAAGCGATAATCTTCTGAGGGATGTTGCTGATTCGATTCAGTATTCGAATTCTGAAGTAAATAGAATATATGGTGGTCGTGGCGGGGCCACGCTTTCTGTTCTTGCGCTCACCGCTGCTGGTGCGAAGGTTGTGGCGAACGTGGGCGATAGTCGTGTTTACTCTTTCGGTTCGCCGGGTGGAGTTAAGCGTTGGACGGTGGATGATTCGCTAGCCGAAGTGATTGGCGGTGGTGGGCGTGAGTTGGTCCAGTTTGTTGGGATGGGGGTGGGGATCAGGCCTGCCATTGTGGAAGTTGTCGGCGACTATTTCTGCTTCGCCATAACTTCTGATGGCGTCCACTCGCTAGAAGAGGCTACGCTTTTTGAAGTCATGAGAAATTCTTCGTCCGTAGCCCAGTTGACGGAGCGGCTCTTGGCTCTGTCTCGATGGTGCGGTGGGCGCGATAATTCATCGTGCATTGTTTTGGATGCGGCGGGTATCGATGTTGGTTCGTTGGGGTTTGATTCTGCGTTTGTGAGGATCTGGGATTCGTCGGGTGATTTTTCCTGCTCTTTGGATTCAGTTTCGCCAGGCGATTTGCGTTCATCCGTAATGGGTGGGGTGAAGCGTTCCAGCATGGTCGATATGTCGAGTGGTGGTACCGAGAAATCAGAAGGCTCATCTGCTGTGGACGACAGTAAAGGGGCTTCTACTGTTGCTGTGAAGCCCAATAAAAAGCCCAGAAAGTCAGCAAGGAAGTCTGCTCAGAAAGGAAAGTCCGCAGATAGTGGTGAAATTCAATTAAGTATTGAGATTGGATCTCAAAAAAATTCAGGGGGCTGAATTTTCAATGCTAATCGCAAATCGTTATCAAGTCGAAGCTGGTGTTCAAAGTGGGGGCATGTCGTCTGTAGTATTCTGCATGGACACGCATCTGAATCGGCGTGTTGCGGTAAAGTTTTTGCAGGCTGGCGTCGATGAGGGGCGGCTGCTTGATGAGCAAAGAGCGCTGCTAAGGCTTCGTTCGAAACATGTCGTTCAACTCTTCGATATTGTTCAGGTTCCCGGGCCTGCGTGCGCGCTTCCGTCATTGGTTTTGGAGTTTATTGACGGGAAAGATCTGCAAGCTGAGTCTTTTACTTTTGGTGAAGGTTACTTGCACACACTTTGGCAAGTGGCATGTGGGCTTGCTGATGTCCACCAAGAGGGGGTTGTTCACAGGGATGTGAAGCTCAACAACGTTCGTGTTGATAAGGAGGGGGTGGTAAAAATCCTTGACTTTGGACTCTCGCGTGCAACTGAAACGGCCTCGACGCGCAGTGTCATCGGGAGCCCTCCATTTATGGCTCCGGAGCTTTGGTCTAGCTCAACCATCAGCTTCAGCTCTGCCGTCGATGTATATGCGTTTGGTATCCTCGCAGTTGCATTGATCTCGACAGATTTGCCGGAAAGTCTTCTTGCTCATCCTCCCCAGGGCTGTTCTCGAGAAGAGCTTTCTTCAACACTGCATGCGGTTTCTCCAGAGACCATTGATCTAATTTTTGAATGTTTGAGCTATGGATCGTTGGATCGGCCCTCGATGCAATCTGTCCGTGAGCGGCTGGAGAGGAGTCTGCTTAAGGGGAAGCATCGGGCTAATGTAGTCCTGGATGGGAAGTTGCACGTTTTGAATCAGGTTAATAATTCCATTCATTTGAGGGCGAACGTGGGTGAGCTGGAAGTTGGCTACGATGGCTTCGACTTCAAGGTTCTTAAAGTGGGTGGTAGTGTTTTTGTGAACAACGGGGTGGCGGTGGTGGGTATGGTTATCCCCGGGTGTTGCGTTCTTACATTTGGCGCTGTCGGCGGTGCGAGGAAGTTTGTGACTTTCGATGTATCGAGTCCGGAGGTGTTGTCGTGATTGGGAGGGTTTTTGGGGGCAGGTACCGCATTAAATCGCTTATAGGAAGCGGTGGTATGCAGGATGTGTACAGGGCGGTCGATACGGTCCTTGGCATTGACGTTGCTGTGAAGGTCCCACAGGCAGGTCAGTCGCAGAAGAAATTCAGAAGTAGCGCGGTGATTGCGGCCAGGATTAATCATCACAACGTCGCAAAGACGCTGGACTACGTCGAGGATGATGATGGGCGCTGTTTAGTGGAAGAGCTGGTTGAGGGTAATGGACTAGATATACAGATTGCGCGATTCGGGGCGGTTGATCCTCATTTGGCGGCGAGGGTTTTCTTGAGCATAGCGAAGGGCGTGGCTGCTTCGCACCACGCCGGGGTGGTTCACCGGGATCTGAAGCCAAGTAATATCATCGTTGCTAGTGGCGTTAATATTAATAGATTGAAAATTACTGATTTTGGTATTGCGACCCTTGCTCAGGAAGTATTTGACGAAGCTGCGGAGGCAGGGGATCTTACGAGGTCTACTTCAGGTACGATTCGAGGGGCGCTGCCGTACATGGCTCCGGAAATGATGTTCCGGAAGGCGGGGGAGCATCCCGGTCGTCCGTGCGATATTTGGTCCCTCGGAGCTCTAATGTTTCAGGTGCTTTCTGGGCGAGTGCCGTTTGGTTTTTACCTAGAAGCAGCAGTCAATGTGAAGACAAGAAATCGCGAACCTTGGCCTGAATTTATGGTGAGCAATATTCAATATGCTGACTTGGCCAAACAGTTGCAGGATTTGGTTGAGATTTGCTTGATATACGATCCTGAAGGTCGGCCTGATGCGGACAACGTGGTGGCAAAAATACAGGAGCTTTGCTATATCAGCGTTGATCGTGAGGAGGGCGAGATCACAAATTTCATACAGAACGGATTCAGTGGATTTGTGGACTCCCAGGGCGGTGACACCTCCTTCTTTAGTATAGAAAGTGTTTACGGTGTCCGGCGCCCAGCCCCAGGTTCAAATAGGCGTATCTGCTACAGCTCATTTCCTGGCAACCCCAAGGCTCGGGCGCACCCAATAGTCGTGCTTGACTAGCTAAAAAAAACCCCGCCGAGGCGGGGTTTCTGTTTTCAGCTTGCAGCAAGATCAACCATTGGCCTTGTGCTTGGCCAGGCGCAGCCAGGTGTCGACCACGGTATCCGGGTTCAACGACAGCGACTCGATGCCTTCCTGCATCAGCCACTCGGCCAGATCCGGGTGGTCGGACGGGCCCTGGCCGCAGATGCCGACGTACTTGCCCTTGGCGCGGGCGGCCTTGATGGCCATCGAGAGCAGCTTCTTCACCGCCGGGTTACGTTCGTCGAACAGGTGCGCGACGATCGACGAATCGCGGTCCAGGCCCAGGCTCAGCTGGGTCAGGTCGTTGGAGCCGATCGAGAA
>PJTT01000349.1_pt1 | contig 45820 bp, 37 predicted proteins | sample 1512261 | NCBI WGS metagenome assembly PJTT01 (sample SAMN08177685, study PRJNA422409) | Soil metagenome, whole genome shotgun sequencing project. | isolation source: Soil (2) enriched on wood chips | place: USA: Madison | collected 2015-01-15
ATTTAACAGAAGAAATCAAAGGGAATGGATCTTTCACAATCTTTTACGTTGTGTTTTGGCATTCAAGCCTTGCCCATATTCAATGGTGAAAATAAAATGAGAATGAAATACCTAATCCTATAATTTTATTAGAATTATTACAAATATTCAATAATTCTAATATCTTAGCTAAGCACTAACCAATTTTTACAACGCAACCCAATTTACGAACCATTAAACTTAACTGCTTGCAAAATAAAACACAGCTGTATTTAATTTCACAAAAAAATATTGTCGTATCGATAATACGAAAAGTTTTACACTGAAACATTAAATTATCAATATTTGGCAATAAGTATAATTGGCGTATAACGGCGTCAATATATGAGTTATGGGCAAGTGTCCTTCCTTCCGTGATAAAATTTAACTTAACTACAAATTTCGCATATAATAAAAAAAATCATTTTGTAAATTATCACAATATCTACTATTCATGAATGAACAAATAAAATTTTTATACTCAAAATTTACGGTAGTAAAAACTCAAATAAATAATTATAATTCCGAACCAAAAGAAAGGAAAGCAGATGGAAATTATTATCCAAAAGAGTGGGAAAGGAAAGCAGATGGCAAATACTATCCAAAGGATTTTGAAAGGAAAGCAGATGGAAATTATTATCCAAAAGATTGGGAAAGGAAAGCAGATGGCAAATACTATCCATAGGATTTTGAAAGGAAAGCAGATGGAAATTATTATCCAAAAGATTGGGAAAGGAAAGCAGATGGCAATTATTACCCAAAAGACTATGAAAGAAAAGCTGACGGAAAATATTATCCGAAACATTATACACGAAAAGCTGACGGATCTTTTAAACCATAAAAAATCTGCACATAACATCGGTTTGGTGAAATGCGGGCTTAAGTACAAATTCAACATCAGTACGTTCTATCCTCGTTGTCTTTAGTTTTACTATGATGGATATGCTTTATTTGAAACAAAACATTGGCTAATAAAAATTCATCATTAATACTTTACATTTTGCAAATATTTAAAAAAATATCTTAGCTAAGTACGGTCACCAACTGCACAACGTAATCCCATTAACGAACCATTAAACTTAAACTTCTTAAAACTTAATACACAATAGTATTTACTTTTTGCAACTAAGATTGTATTGCAATATTTAGATTAAACCATAAACACTCTATAAATAAATATCAAATGGCTCGAAAGAAAAGAAAAATTGGGTTTTATTTTTTGACAGTTTTAAATAGCGAGATAAATCCAGCCGATGCTTTCATGTTAGTTGCTAACCATATTAATGGTTTAGAGAAGGTATTTAGAAGCCTAAATCTAGGTAATAATAAATTTTGTTTACTAGATTCATTTGGGATTTCTCGACCAAGAAGTCGTTGCAAAATTGTTTTCAAAAGTGCAACACACAGTTTTCGACCAAATCTCATTCATAGACATACTGTAAACGAACGTGAAAGCCCTAAAGTACTTCAAGAAGGCGAAATTGAAATGACTCATATTATAACTAAAGATATACAAGGGGAAATTGTTTTTTTAATGGAGAAGCATCTAAATGGCATTGGGGTTAGTCAATTTATTAAGTATTTAAATGAGTTTTCAATTCAAATGGATATGGAAGAACCGCTTAAGTTTGGATACGAAATAATTGTGAAGGATAATTTTCTTAATGAAATAAACAAATTAAGCAGGGTTACATGTGCGGATGTCTTTATTGATAAACAATTATTAGGAAGTGATGCATTAAATTACTCAAATAGAATTCATCAAGTTAAGCATGAAGTTATATTATCAGTAAAAGCTAAAAATAGAGATTCAATTGAGGATTTTGCTAGAGATTTATATTCAAAACTAAATGGAGAGGAAAGCATAATTAGAAAAATTCGGATAGTAGGCCGTAATGAAGAAAATAATGAAGTTGTAATAAATACTGATTTTATTGAAAGGCAAGAATATATATTGGCTGAGATTAATCAGATTACTGGGGAACTGTCGACTGAAGATGTCTTTATTGAAATGAATGAAATAATCCAAAATTTTAATTAATGTATCTTGAGTTTTTGATTTTAATGTTAGATTACTTTAAAACACTTACAAAAAGAATATTAATTTTTGAGTGGGTTTTTCCTATTGTTATCACTGTTATTGTTATGTTTTTGAATTGTGAATCTTCCTATATAGCCTTAGTGGCATTTAAAGAGAACTCCATCAATATTATTGGAATTTTACTTGGCTTTTCAATTGCAATTATTACAATTATTACGACAGGAGGTGGAAAGAATATTGAAAATATTAAATTGATTAAAACTAAAATATTAATAGGAAAAAAAGCCTTGTCATTATTTGAAGTACTACTAATTAATTTCACATATTCTGTTGTAATTGAAATTTTAATCATTTTAGGATGTTTAGTAATGCCCTTAATGTCAAGTTTTATTTATTTTAATGGTATAGGAAAAATTATATCGTATTCAATCTTAGTTTTTAGTGTACTACATATCCTATTATTAACCCTTAGGAATTTGACTGATTTTTACTTTATAGTTACAAAACGATAGAAACCTTTTTTTAATTACCTAGCAAAGTTTTGGTTTTTCTTTTTGTTTGGACTTGATGTGAATAATATTTAAGCTAAATTTCTTAGTTTTATATCTTAAAAGCGGGGGCAACGCTATACAAACTGCAAATAGTTTATGACACAAATTAATAGTTTAAAACCTGGAGACAGGGTGATTTTTGATAATTCAAAGGTTGAAATATTTAAGGCGGAAACTAGTAATCCTGATAAATCCGTTCAGCAATACCAACAAATGGTTTTAGGAGGATTGGGTCAAATTGGAATTGTCAAAGAGTATGGAGATAATTTATCAACAGTATCTTATCCTGATGGTTGGGAATTGCCTGTGCCAACTAAATATCTGATTGTATTACCGTAGACCATCATTCAAAATTAGATAAGTGGGTATGAATATTTCTGCAACACTACCTGAAAACTATATTCAGGAAAATCGTGAAAGTATTGGAAAGCAAATTCGTTTTCTCCGGGAAAAAAAGGGCTATAGCCAGGACGATTTAGCGGCTTTAATGCAAGTAACCAGATCAACAATTTCAAAGGTTGAAAACGGAAAATTTGCAATTACTATTGACTATCTTGTAAAAATTGCCTGGTATTTGAATTTTAATATAGCTGTACTTGAAAATCAGGAAGTTTAGTCACGGCCGATGTACATTCAAAAGAAGTTAGAAGTTATAATATGAGTCAAATCCGGTCAAAGAATACTAAACCGGAATTAATAGTTCGCAAATTTTTGTTTGCAAATGGTTTTAGGTACAGACTACACAAAAAAAACTTGCCGGGTAAGCCTGATATTGTTTTGCCAAAGTATAATGCAGTCATATTTGTGCATGGTTGTTTTTGGCATGGGCACGAAGGGTGTAAATATTTTGTTGTTCCAAAAACCAAAACAGAGTGGTGGGTAAACAAAATAACAAGAAACAGGCAACTGGATAATGAGCAAATGGAAAAATTGAGGGCTGATAAATGGAATGTAATAACCCTCTTTGAATGTGAGTTAAAGAAAGCAAATGTTGAGCGCACATTAAATTCAGTGATAACCAAACTAAAAGGATATGACCAAATTGGTTGAAAGTTTAGAAATGTTATTTGAGATAAAAGTAGAAAAGCAGTAAATAATAGTATAATAAGTAAGTGTTAACAAGTTTGGTAACATCGACATCGATATTTAGAGTTTGTGACCTGAAGTCACGTTAATAGAAACAGGAATGGACATGTTTTATTCCTATATCGTAACATTTATATCTGGAGAACAAATAAGATGAATTATATAGATCTTTTTGCTGGAGCAGGTGGTCTTTCCGAAGGATTTATTCGGGAAGGATTTACACCGCTGTCACATGTTGAAATGAATAAGGAGGCAGCCGATACCTTAAAGACAAGACAGGCGTTTCATTACCTGAATGATAATAATAATGTAGCTGAATACTATGCTTATTTGAAGGGAGAAATAACTCGTGATGATTTATGGAGCTGCGTTCCCACAGAACTTATGGCCTCGATCATTAATGCCGAGATTACCAAAAAAACAATTGGAAACATTTTTAATACTATTGACGAACAAATTGGTTCTAAAAAAGTTGATGCTATTATTGGAGGGCCGCCTTGTCAGGCCTATTCATTGGTAGGGAGAAGTCGTGATCCAAACAGAATGAGTGGAGATAAACGTAATTATCTTTTCAGGCACTATGCAGAATTCCTTGTTCGGTATAAACCCAAATACTTTGTTTTTGAAAATGTATTAGGGCTGCTTACCGCAGGTAATAAAAAGTATCTGAATGAAATGCTTTCATTATTTGAAGAAATCGGTTATTCAGCGAGTTGTAAGGTGTTAAATACTGAGGACTATGGAGTCTTACAAAAAAGGCGTAGGGTTATAATTATAGGCCGAAAAGGTAAAACGAAATTTGAGTTTCCTGAACTTGATGTAATCGATAATAAATGGCAGATAAAAAAGGATCTTTTAGTAGACTTACCCAATCTTGAACCTGGGCAGGAGATGAAAATCGCCAGGTATACAAAGAGAATTAATCAATATCATCAGTTATCGAAGATTCGTAATGGTCTTGACTTTACAACACAGCATATTACCCGAAATCACAATGAAAGAGACCTGGAAATTTATTCAATTGCGATAGATAAATGGCTTAACAACCAGGAACGCTTGAAATATAATGATTTACCAAAACGACTGCAAAGTCATAATAATACCGAAGCATTTTTGGATAGATATAAAGTAGTTGATCCTTATGGACACTCACATACTGTTGTAGCACATATTTCTAAAGATGGGCATTACTATATTTATCCTGATGAAAAACAAGTCAGATCTATATCGGTTCGTGAAGCTGCCAGAATTCAATCATTTCCCGACGATTTTTTCTTTGAGGGAGGTAGGACCGCTGCCTATAAACAAATTGGTAATGCGGTGCCACCGTTAATGGCAGAAGCATTAGCAAAAACCATCAGTCAACTTTTATAATGAAAAAGAGAAATGTTCAATCAGAGATTGCTGATCCGAATCCTGAATTTCTTATCAAGTCTATTGCGGAGCAAGGGTACAGCTTGGAGTCTTCATTGGCCGACCTTATTGATAATTCAATTTCTGCAAATTCAAATAAAATTGAAGTGCTTATTAAGACGGAGCAGGAGCCTTTCATTTTGTTTATTGCTGACAATGGTGAAGGAATGGATGAGGAAACTCTTAAAGCGAATATGCAGTTCCCTAGTAATTCACCTGAATTAAAAAGAAAAGCATTTGATCTTGGGCGGTTTGGTTTAGGAATGAAGACAGCCTCTTTTTCTCAAACAAGATGCTTTACAGTATTATCAAGAAAAAAAGGGCAAAAAAAATATAGTGCAAGGACGTGGGATGTAAATTATCTTAAACAGGTTGGTAAGTGGAGGTTATTAGTTAATTCTGAGTTAGAAATAACTAATCTTATAAAACAGTATCAATCTCTCTCTAAAGGATACTTAAATTGTTTTGAAAATTTTGATGCAAATACGATTGTCGTGTGGCAAGGATTGTACAAATTTGAAAATTATCTTGAGGAGCAAAACCGGCAAATAGCATTAAAAAAACAAATAACGGATGTTACTTCTGATTATTTATCCTTGGTATTTCACCGTTACATGGAACGAAAGAAAAATCCCTTACACATAAGAATTAATAATAATATCATTACAGCTTTTAATCCATTTCCTACTGAAATACCAGATTTTCGACCTATAGAATACAAACAAAGATATTTTAGCACTGACATTATCAAAATTGAGGGATTTGTTCTTCCATCCAGGAGTATTGACGAAAGCCAAAGTATTTCTATCTGGACAACTAAGAATCGTAGTTTGATTGACATGGAGGGTATTTATATTTACAGATCAGACAGACTTATTCACTTTGGTGGATGGAATGGTTTAATTAAGAAAGCTCCTAGACTTCAATTGGCAAGACTGCGTGTAGATATTGGAAATAGTGTAGATCATTTACTACACTTGAATGTCGCTAAATCTCAAATCGAAATCCCTCATGACTTAATACCAGCATTTGAAAAATATATTGATGAATTAAAAATTCAGGCAGAACGTGAGTTTTTCAATAGAGGTATCAGAAGATTTTCATCCAATCATAAAGAAGATAATGTTCAGCTATTCGAGAGAAAAGCAAGCAACAAAGGAACACTGCTTGAAGTGAATAGTAATTTTCATATACTTAAATCACTGATGAGTGAATTAAAAAAAGACCAGCTGGTAAAACTGAATATTTTGATTCGTATGATAAATACAAAGATTAACGAAATTAGACAAACCCATGAAGATAATACGTTTGTCGGAATTCAAGAGAGAGACGGATTATCTGCTAAAGACCTTGTTTTTTGTGTAAATGATCTGTTGGCTAGCGGATTATCATCTGAACTAATAAAAAAGGATATCCTTCCAAATCTTGGTTTTACTGAAAAGTCATTACCAGTAGAAGTTATGCAACTCTTAAAATAAATGACATGGGAAATAAATACATTGAAATAATTATTAAAATCATTGAGAGCAAGGCAAAAGAATATTCACAGAACAATTCTTTGTCTCCTGCATATTTTTTAAATCTTCTTCCTGAGATAAAGGATTCAGTAATACAAGTTATAAAATATTATGGCTATCATGAAATCGATGAGGTCACATTGAAAAATTACTTTGAAACTTCAAAGAATCAGTATTTATCTTTAAACCCAATCAATATAGATCCAAGTAATTCCTTAAACAAAAAAGGGGTTAGTAGCTGGTTGACTACGGAAAGGAAAGAGGAAATGGAAAACTCTTGGAATTATAGTGATCGTTATTTTTCTCTTCTTGAAAAAGCAGGACGTTCAGAGAAAGTAATAGAAGAAACTAAAAGAACTAGCCTTGAAATTCTTGGAAAAATCGGAGACCCAAAATCAAGTAAAGAATTCTATGTAAAAGGACTAGTAGTTGGTAGCGTACAAGCTGGTAAAACCCAAAATTTTAATGCAGTAATTAATCGTGCTATTGATGCTGGCTATGGATTAATAATAGTTTTTGCGGGGTTAATGGAAGATCTTAGAAATCAAACCCAGCTGAGAATAGAAAGTGATGTTATAGGGGAAGGCCTTGATATTGATACGGATACCTTAGTGAAAAAGGGCGTTGGAACAATTAGGAGATTTGGCAATTTAGGAGATAGCAGTGTTAGACAAGTTATTTCAATTACATCTGCAAAGTCTGATTTTAAAAAATCTTTACTGGATGCCGACTTTTCGCTTAACCATACAAATATACTTGTGTGCAAGAACAATGTAAGTGTTCTACGTAACTTGATTGTATGGCTGCATGATTATCTAGAAGAAAACAAGGATCAGCATGATATTCCTTTACTTATTCTTGATGATGAAGCTGACAATGCTTCATTGAATAATGAGGGTAAAAAGGGAAGAGAGTATGCATCCAAAACCAATGGCCATATCCGAGCTCTTCTTGCATTATTTAAACGCAAAACATATTTAGGTTATACTGCAACGCCATTTGCAAATATTCTTGCAGATCGTAATGATGCACCTGAAAATAACTGGACCGTAAAGTATAAAATACGAGGTCAAACAGAGGAGAAGGCTTTACCCAGAGTCGATAATTTATTCCCTGATGATTTCATCGTATTACTTAATCCTCCAACAAATTATATTGGCGCAAAGCAAATTTTTGAAACTATAAAGCCTATAGATAATAAATTGGAATTAAAAATTCCCTTAGTTGAAATTGTAAATGATAATATAGAATACTTTCCTTACCGCGTTTATTATGATGAGAATATAGGTAACTTAATTGGGGTTGAAAAAATTAGTAGCCAATCGGAGTGGAACGAAAAGTTCGGACAGTTTGGCTCTTACAATAATTTTTCAAGCTATCAAGATTATAGAAGACAGACAAGAACATCGAAGCCCGAAGATGACTTTCCTCGAAATTTACCTGATTCGATCAAAGAAAGTATTCTATGTTTTATTCTTTCAATTGCAATCCGAGAGAGCAGAAAACCAGCGATGGCTAATTCTTCTATGTACAATCAGCATCATTCAATGTTGATTCATATTTCTAGGTACACACTTTGGCAAAACCGACTTAAAGATTTAATAGATTTATATGTACTAGAATTGCAAGCAGATTTGCAAATGGACGCACCTAATGATCCAGGATCAGTTTTTACAACTTTTGAAAAAATTTGGTTTAAATATTATTCAAATATCATTGAAAATATTTCTGACTATTTACCTAAAGGGTATGAAGATGAGTTTTTGAAGCCAATTAGTTTTGAAACGATTAAAAATGATTTCCTTGTCGATGCAATTAAGGGAATAGAAATAAAGGCTATCAATAGTTTAACAGGAGACAAACTTGTTTACCCCAAAAGCACTCCAAAAAAATATATTGCAATCGGGGGAAACAGATTATCCAGAGGATTCACCTTAGAAGGGTTAAGCATAAATTATTTTGTACGTTCCACAGACTATTCTGATGCACTCTTACAAATGGGAAGATGGTTTGGTTACAGGCCCGGCTATTTGGATTGTTGTAAGCTGTTTATTACCCTTGATTCAATGGAAAAATATGATTTGGTGACAAGGACAATTGAAGAGCTGGAAATTGAATTTAAAAAAATGGAAGAAAAGGTGCCTCCAAGGACACCTGAAAATTTCATACTTCGGGTAAAGAAGCATCCCGGCGCACTGAAAATTACAAGACCAGCAATTCTCAAAGATACAATGGAAGTAAATTGGTCGTATCAGGATTTATTAGAACAAACAACAAGGTTTGATATTACGAAGAATAAAATTGAGAAGGTTTGGGCACAGTTCAAAAGTAACGTGGTGGGAAAATATACTTTTATGCCTAAATTGAATAAAGAAGGCTCTACGCCAGGTTTTTTGACTGCTCATACAGATATCGATGGGATTATTGGCTTATTAAAAAATGAAAACAACTTTGGAGTTGAAACATGTGGAAGTATATTAAAATTTCTAGAAAGGTGTAGTTTAGTAAATAAGCTAACTAATTGGACAATTGCTATTAAAACAACAGGCAGGGCAAAGGAAAATGAAGGTAAAGGTTTGTTGAAGGCAAGCGAGTCTGGTTTGCCCATGGATATCAGCATGACAATAAGAAGAGGACCAGGTAAAGACGAAGGGGTAAAGTATTTCAGAAATAAGTTCATTGAGGACAAAGTATTTGGTGCATCAGGTAGGTCAGCTAATCTAATTTCCGCAGGCCTTGATATGGCTGTACTTTTAACTGAGGATGAAATAAAAGCTGCAGAAAAAGAATTTATTCTAAACAGAAAGAAATACTACCGGGAGAAGTATCAGGATTGGTCTAATGAACGGATAGTGGAAACTGCCAACAACGTAAATATTCCTGAAAGGGTTTATCGCGAAAAAATGTCTGATCAGGAAGGATTGCTTGTGATTTATATACTGGACCCTTATTATGTTTTTCTTCAGGAGAAAGGTAAAGAAGATGTTGAGTTAAAATCAATTGTTGAAAATGAAGAGATTGATCTAAATGTTCCATTAATTGGTTACGCAATTGGATTCCCGCCTATTGATCCTGACCCTGGTGGAGTATATGTTCATGGTAATTATGGATTTGAGGAGGATGAAGAGAGTGATTTAAATGGTGATAACTCTGAAATACCTGAAGATGCAAATGAAATTTGATTATGACAAACAATGATTTAAAAAGGAAGTGGGTAAATCTCTCTGAAAATAATGCTAACATTGGATTTCGGTCATTACGAATTTCTGCTGATTGTATTTGTGAATTATATATTGGAATAAGTCAGGATGCAAAAAGATCTTTGATACTTGCATTGCCGGAAAACAAAAAACTAACATTTAAAGTTGTTCAAAAAGAAAATTTGACAATTGAATATTTTAGAGAAAAAAATTTTATTGTTCTTGAATTGTCAAACAATGACTTCGTCGAACTTTTCGATGATCTCATTCTGTCTCTTTACCTAGGAATAAAAAATATAACTCTTGTTGATGAATATGCAAATTATTTCATTCAGACATTTTATAAATGGAGTGAGTTCTTTCAAGACAAGAAATCAAACTTACTTTCGGAAGAGGAAATAAAAGGTTTGTTTGGCGAATTACTTGTTTTGAAGTTAATGATTGAAAAACTTGGAATGTCAGAAGTTGACTCATTGTTGAATGGATGGAAAGGCCCATATGATAAAGGAAGCGATTTTGAATTGGAGAATAAAAATGTGGAAGTAAAAACAAAATCTCAGGAAGGAATTGATATAAATATTTCTAGTGAATTTCAATTGGAGGTTCCGCTAGGGAAATTATTGGAATTGTATGTTGTTTCATTGCGAAAAGATCTTACACTTGGTATTCACTTAAGGGATTTGATTCTTCAGGTAAAAATATTAGTTCAGAAACTTTCAGGGGATAATTCAATATTGTGGAAAGCTTTAAGTCAAAAAAATATAACTACCAAGAATATGAGTCAGTATGATATGTATAAATTTCAGCCAGTTAATTGGGTTTCATACAATTGTTCAGACAAGACCTTTCCCAAGCTTAGTCGTTCAAATATTCCTGAAGAAATAAGCAGCTTGAAATATAGTTTAAGAACAAATCTGCTAACATCATTTATTATTGAACAAAGTAATTTTTAGTATGAAAGTCCAGGAATTTCTTAATTATAGAAAAGAGTTACTTGATAGCTCAAAAGATGAAGATGGATTTGTTCAGCAAAATCAATTGCTGAGTCTGATTTTGCCCTTTATGGTTGATGCCAAACTACTCGATTCCGAAGACTGGAATGACTCATATTTTTTAAATCCTGCCGATAATCTTAAAGTGAATGGTTATACAGTAAACGAATCATCTGAACGTTTGCAGTTGTTTATTGTTGACGAAACAAGCATTGATCTTACTTCAGTCGAAAAAGATTTACAGATTTCAACCAAAAGTTATTATGACAATCAATTTAAAAGAGTAACCAAGTTTTTAAACAAGGCCATAAAGGGATATTTAAATGAGGAAGTTCAGGATGCTGATCCAATCAGACCATTGCTATCACAACTTTCTTCTGCAAGCGGCGCTGAACAATTTGATGTAATAGAAATTTTTTTGATATCTGCAACGGCTACTACAGAAAAACGTGGAGCAATGCCTCAGCCGAAAAGAATTGAATTCGAAGATGAAAATATCTCGATTTCTTTTACCAAAAACAGAGGACAGGTAAAGAAAGGCTTACTTGTAATTAAAAAATTGATTGATTTAAATTTTTTATATGATGTATTAATCTCTCAAGGAAACAGAGAAGCCCTTGTGATTGATTTTGAAAATTTATTTGACTTTAAAATCGAAGTAATAAAAGCGGCAGAAGAAGATAACTTTGAATCATATCTTTGTGTTTTACCAGCATATATTCTTTCAGAACTATATAAAAGATTCAGCACAAGATTGCTTGAAAAAAATGTGCGCTCATTTCTTCAATTCAAGGGAGCAAACAAAGGAATAAGGGAAACAATTAGAATAAGCCCTGAAAAGTTTATTGCATTCAATAATGGAATAACAATAACTTCTACAGCAAAAGACTTGATTTCTGAAAATGGGAAGTTGTTCATAAAATCACTAACCGATTTTCAAATTGTAAATGGAGGACAAACTACAGCTAGCATTTACTTCACACAAAAGGATGGTTTCCCTATTGATAAAGTTAGAGTAATGGCTAAGATAAATGTTGCTCTCGATGTGACAGAAGACGGTTTGGATTCTTTGATTTCGGATATAAGCAGATATTCAAATTCCCAAACAAAAGTTTCAAATGTAGACCTTAGTTCAAGGAGCACACAATTGAATAAACTTAAAGCACTTTCAGAAAGCATAGTTACTCCATCTGGACGGAAGTGGTTTTTTGAAAAATCTAGAGGAGAATTTAACACCAAATTGCGAATATTAGGCTCAAATAAATCAAGAGTCGAAAAGGAGTATCCAAAAGATTTTCGTTTTACGAAGGAACAGTTAGGAAAGTACTTTACCGCGTGGGGAGAACAGCCTTATGTTGTAAAGAAAGGTGGTGAGAAGGTTTTCAGATTGTTTTTAGAAGAAATCTCTGGAGAATTGAGGGGGAAAAAAGCTGTAATAATAAATCGTGATTTTTACGAGGAACTTATTTCAAAAATAATAATGTTTACCCAACTTGAAAAAATTTATGGGCAAGGTAAATATTCAATGGGGCAATTAAGGTCAGCAGTTGTTCCCTATGCCATTTCCATTATTTATATTTATACTGATGGATGTAAAGGTGGTATCAGATTTGATCTTTCAAAAATTTGGAAAAAGGAAAAACTTGAAGATGACTTGGTGATTTTTTTTAAAGAATTAATGGAACAGATGAATGTCTTGATAAAAAAGTATTCTTTAAGTGATGATTATGGTGAATATGCAAAAAATATAAAACTTTGGGAAGATATTTCTACTTCAATTGAGATTTCAGATTTTATGACTTCAAGTCTTTCCCAACAGATTTTAACCAAATATTCTATTCCAATTAAAAATAAAAAAGAGGAAGTAAGGATTGAGGTTGACTTTCAAAAAATTCAAAAAAACGTTGAGATTGTTTCTAAAGGCACAGAGTTTTATAATGTTCTTAAAAAGATCTATAAAAATATTTCGAAGATTCAGCATAAAAAAATAGACACAATAATTTCTGCAATTATAAAGTTAGAAGATTTAAGCGATGATTATTTAGAATTTGAAAGTACCCTGATGAATGAAGTCCGAAAATATAATCCTGAATTATTTGACGATATAAATACTTCGTATAATTACCAAATAGAGAGTACCTTGAAATTTGTTATTATAAAATACAACCAAGCAATAGAAAACGGAATCGGACTGCAAGATTTTTTTAATTCTATTGAAAAGAATACCTATGGAAATAATACTAAGCATACTTCTGTTTTTAATAAGATTATAAAAAAACTTGAAATGGGCATTCCCCCAAGTATTTTTGATATTCATTCAGCTTCTATTTTTTTTAATAAAGAAACTGTAACTAAAAGGGAAATATTGGGCAGTGAACTGCTTAATATTAATTTGAATGTTTTGAAACAAATGGTGGAATGGGATTCTAGAATGAAAATTTTGTCTAATGGAGAACGGCAATATGTTGCGGATCTCGCTTATGAACTCAAACCACTTAACCGATTTCATAAATCGAATTCTGAAAAACACCTGAAAACGTTAATTGAAGCTGGGTTTGTTTTAAGCTAACTTTTTTGTTGAATACATATTTTCATCTAGCTTAGGTTTGGAGTAAATATAGCTAGTTATATGATTTGTTTTTTTTAATTAGTGCTACAAAATGTCCAATAGAATTAATGCAGTACAAGTGTGCGACGCAACAGACGATGCTAGTAGCAATTCAGTTGGTAACATAAAAATTGTAACGCTAAATATGTTTAGTTTTAACAATGGTATGGCTGGTTAATACAATAAGGATTATACCGGTTGGAAATTACGGTTAACCTGCCCCTTTGTGCCAGTGCAAATGGCAACGCCATAAAAAATAGTAAACAGTAGTTGTGTTGTTTATTGTTTTGTTGCTGCCGCAAATGTTAAACCGGTGTGTTTGGTAATGGCTTCTTTCAGGCTGCCGGGGCCATAGCCTGTCCAGTTGGCTTTTATTTTACCTTGGGGGTCAATTAATACATAGTTGGGTATGCCGTTTACACCATATTGGGCATAGATGCCTCTGTCTTCCATTTCATCGCTTAGGTTATACCAGGTCATGTTAAACATGGCGGTGGCTTTGGCCCATATTTTTTGTGTATCGCTGTTGAGGCCAACAATGGTGAGGCTATCTTTAAGTTGTTCATGTATTTCTTTCATTTCGGGAACAGATTCGTGACAAGGGCCGCAGCCAAAGCTCCAGAAATCGAGTAAAATATATTTGCCTTTAAAATCGGCCAGGTGATAGGTATTGCCTTTGGGGTCTTTTAATAAAGTATCAAACATGGGCTGGCCAACTTTTACCACCGTTGGCGGGTTGAGTATCAGGCCAATTTTTTGACCATCAGCGCTGTTCTTTAAATCGGCAGAAAGGTTGTTGTACATTTTTTGTACAGCGGGTCTGAATTCTTCTTTTCCGTTCCATTTAATACTATTGGCTACGGAGTTTAACAGATCTAAACGTATAGGTGTTAGCTTGCCTTTTTGTAAAAGGGCTAGGTTGTTTTGTTGAATTTTATAATTCACCAAATCAGATAAACTATCTACTTCGTCTATCTTTTTTTTCAGTGCTGTTTTTTTTTCCTTGGATAATTTTCCGCTTCTGTACTCATCAATCAATGCACTTCTTTGCATAGAAAACTGCTGGTAATCCGTCCAATGTTTTTTATTGGCGTTAAGAAAATAGGCCCACTCTTTTTGCTGGGGAATATTACTTTTAACCGTCCAGGTGTAGATTAATTTATCATTGCCCTCGATGGTGATGGTGGAGCCGGCCTTTGCCCAGAGCTTACAACTCATGGATGGAAAACCTTCACCGTCTGCCATGAGAGCGTATTGTTCTACGTTTTCATTATCCGGCGTATATATTATTTTAATCTGACCATTGACTACACTGTCTTTTGACACTGTGAAACCAACATTACCATCCTGTTTTAATAAAAAAAACTTCACTCCTTCTTCGATACCTTTTAGTTTGCCGATGACGGTTATTTGTTTTTGTGCCACCAGATTGGTTGTAATAAAAAGCAGACTGATAAAGGCGATGATAAAACCTCTCATAAATAGTAGTTATTTGCGATAAATTTACCGGATTTAGGATTAGCAATTTTGTTAATGTTTTAAAAAATGGAAGCCGTAAGTTCATGTACTTTGATAGACGATTTTTGCGAACTTTAGGAAAGACTGTTACGAACATACCTGCGTTAAGATGAAAACAGCAAGTGTATGGGCAGTTGTTCCATCTACTTTGTGATGGCTTTCTTTTACAGTACGTTTTGCGTTAGGGATGGAAGCGGCATCCTTTTGCGAAGCGTTGGCATCAGGCAGCGTGGGGCAAAAGATATAGCGGACAGCCCGGGCCGCAGGCAACGCCATTATTTTCTTTTATGTCCTATTGAAGAAAGCCGAAAAATAATCTTTTTATTAGAAAGTACTGTATTGTCTGATAAAAAAAGCTGTCCCTTTTAGAGACTGTTTAAGTTTTTTAAAACAACCTTGTTTTCTCTTTTTTTACCCGCAGATGGCGCTGATTTGATGCGCAGATTTTCGCAAATCAGCGTCTCATTTGCGAAAATCTGCGATGTTTTCCTCTGCGTAATCTGCGGGTGAATTTTTTAGTAAAAACTTAAACAGTCTCTTAGAGACAGTTGCTGTATTTTAATACCCCCAATAGGTTAAAAATATTTTGTTTTCCCCGGCATGGCAATAGGGTAGTTACCATCTGCATCGGGTAAAATGGGAGGGGCAGCATTAAAGCTGTATTCTTTTGGCATCAGATCCAAGCCACTGTTGATGGCTTTATCAAAATCAATTACCTGGCCGCTGTAGGTGGCCATACGGCCTATAATGCCTGTTAAAGTGCTTTTGGCACCATGCTCCGCATCTGCAAATTTGTATTGGCCTTTAGCAATGGCCGCAAACAGTTCATCGTGTTCGGCCTGGTAAGGATTATTCTCGCCTTTTTTATCAAAAGCAAAAATGGTATTGCCTTTATTGTCTTTGATAAGCGCCGCATCGCCGTAAATTTTTCCTTTGGTACCAATAATCAATTCGTCCACCTTACTCATGGTACGGGGTATATGACGGCACTGGCTGTTCATAATTGATCCATCGGCATATTCGAACTCGACATAATGGTGATCGTATATCTCGCCATATTTTTTATCGGTACGAAACTGGCGGCCACCCATACCCTGTGCTTTGATTGGATACCCACCTTTAAACCAGTTAATGACATCAATATTATGCACATGCTGCTCTACAATATGATCGCCGCAAAGCCAGTTAAAATAATACCAGTTACGCATTTGGTATTCCATTTCGGTTTGTCCGGGCTGACGCTCTTTTACCCATACACCATCATTGTTCCACCAGGCTTGTGCGGAAGTAATATCGCCGATGAGGTCTTTTCGTTTATATAGTTCAAGGTAGGAGTGCTGGTATCTTCTTTGTAAACCCACTACTACGTTCAGCTTTTTTTGTTTGGCAATTTCGGCGGTATCCAACACCTTTTTTATACCGGCAGGATCGGTTGCTACCGGCTTTTCCATAAACACATGTTTACCCAGTTTTACGGCCGTTTCAAAATGAATGGGACGAAAACCCGGAGGGGTGGTGAGTATAACCACATCGGCCAGGGCAATTGCTTTTTCAAACCCGTCAAAGCCAACAAACTTACGTTCTTCGGGTACATCAACCCTGCTTTTATCAATGCCTGATTCGGCCAGATTACCGGTAATATATTTGTAACAACTGTCCAAGCGATCTTTGAATGCATCTGCCATAGCAACAAGCTGTACATTTTGTTTGGTACTTAAGGCCTGTATGGCAGCGCCGGTACCACGGCCCCCGCAACCTATTAGTGCCACTTTAATGGTTCCGGCGGCACCTGAAAAGTAATTGGCATTACTTAAAAAAGGCGCAGCTATCAATCCGCCGGCGATGAGTGATGTTTGTTGTACAAATTTTCTGCGGGATGTTTTATTATCCATTTTTTTTAGCGTTTTGGTATATGTTTAAAAGAGGGTTGTATTAGAAAAGTTATGGTTCTACAAGTTTAAATATTTTTCAAAAAACTGGTCGGCTTCTTCATGGGTGGGTTGTTTAAGCGGGCTCACCAGCCTGAAGCCCACAAAGGGTGCATCAGCATTCCACCATTTGCTTTTGGGTATTTGCGGATCACGGCGGTTCCAGATAAGATCAGATGCTTCACGGTTGGCACTGCGCAACATATCGGCTGCATCATTATAGTCGCCACCACGTACTACGATAGGATGTTTACTGGTGGGAACACGAACAGGGTCGATAGCATTTTTTTGTTCCTGTTGGTAGGTAGCTGTATCATACTGATCCAATACCCATTCCTGCACATTGCCCAACATATCGTACAGTCCCCATGCGTTGGGCTTTTTCTGACCTACTTTATGGTAGCGGTCTCCGCTGTTGGTAGCATACCAGGCATAATCTTTTAATTGTGTGCTGTCGTTACCAAACGGATAAACAGTAGTAGCGCCAGCCTTACAGGCATACTCCCATTCGGCTTCGGTAGGAAGACGATAAAAAACACCAGTTTTTTTGTATAGCCATTTACAATACATGATGGCACCTCGTTGTTTCATACTATTGGCAGGATAACCGCCTTCTTTCCCCATGCCCAATGTCATTTCAATATACGGACGGGAAGGACGGGATATGGCATCCACATCACTGTTCTCTGCATAAGTTTCATCATTCAGGTATAAAGCAAACTCATCATGGGTTACTTCTTTGGCACCCATCCAGAATGCACTGAGTTGAACCGTATGTTCAGGTTGCTCATCGGCTTGTTTGGAGGTTTTACTACCCATGCTAAAACTACCGGCCTTTATGGGCATCATTTCAAAACTGACTGAACTGCCGGGGATGGTTTCTTTATATTTTTCAAATGGCCGACTCTGGCTATAAGTGATGATGGTTATAAAAAAAGTGATACTGAGCAACGAAATTTTATACATGCTTTAAAGATATAGAAATAAAATGATAGCCATTTTTACACAAACGATTGTCAAAGGAGGTTGGGGAAATTTTGTTATTTTACGTGAAAATATTCAGCCATGCAACGCAGATCATTCTTAAAAAACACCTTGTTAGGTACAGGCTCATTGGCACTGGCCACGGGTGTTGGAGCAACTGTCAATCATTTGTCAGCATCCAAAGGAAAAACTTTTAATCTGGATTATGCGCCGCATGATGGCATGTTTAGTAGCAGTGGTGGTAAGGATTTTATTGACCAGATTAAATATATGCATGACCTGGGGTTCAGGTCGATAGAGGATAACGGAATGGCTAACCGTTCTTTTGACCAACAAACCAAGATAGGTGACACATTGGCTAAGCTGGGCATGCGTATGGGTGTATTTGTAGTACCCAAGGGTGGTAATGGTGCCAACACCTTGGCTGCAAAGAAAAAAGAACATGTTGATATTTTTTTAGAGGGTTGTCGTAAATCGGTTGAAGTAGCCAAACGCTGTAATGCCAAATGGGTAACGGTGGTACCGGGTGATTTTGACAAAAGCCTGCCAATAGCTATACAAACAGCGAATGTAGTGGAGGCATTGCGAAAGGGTGCAGAAATATTAGAACCACATGGTATTGTAATGGTACTAGAGCCGTTGAGTGACACACCTGACCTGTTCCTGCGTACGTCTACCCAGACCTATGAAATTTGCAAAGCAGTAAACAGCCCTAGTTGTAAAATATTGTATGATGCTTACCACCTGCAAAAAAATGAAGGTAACCTGATTAAAAACCTGGAATTGTGCTGGGATGAAATACCCTATATACAGGTAGGAGATAATCCCGGCCGTAAAGAACCCACCACCGGAGAAATAAATTATAAAAATGTATTTAAGTTTTTATACGAAAAAGGGTATAAAGGCATTATTGGTATGGAGCATGGCATATCCGCACAAGGTAAGGATGGTGAGGAAAGATTGGTTAAGGCTTACAGAGAGGTAGATAGTTTTGTATAAAAATTTGACTGATGTGCCGACATTATTTTTTATTGCTCACACTATTGGTAGTGCAACTTAGTGCAGTTGCTCAGGTATTGCGTAAAAGAACCGTAACACTGATGGGCTCTCGTTTTGATATTACGATTGTAGACAAAGACAGTACATCAGCCGAGGCCAATATTGATTCGGTTATTGCAGAAGTAACAAGAATAGAAAACCTGATATCCGACTGGCGACCTTATACCCAGGTTTCGCAGGTAAACAAAAATGCCGGCATTACGCCGGTGAAAGTGGACAAAGAAGTGTTTGAACTAACCGAAAGGGCCATCGAGTTATCTAAATTGACAAGTGGCGCTTTTGATATCAGCTTTGCAGCAATGGATAGGATATGGAAGTTTGATGGATCGATGACCAGTATGCCGACACCCGGAGCCATTAAAAAATCTGTTGAGAAAGTAGGTTATAAAAATATTATCCTGAATAAAAAAAACAGTACCATTTTTTTAAAACTGAAAGGTATGAAGATTGGCTTTGGCGCTTTGGGTGAAGGATATGCGGCTGATAAATGCAAAGCCATGATGCTTGCCAAAGGAGTAAAAGCAGGTATAGTAAACGGATCAGGAGATATGAATACCTGGGGTAATAAGCCTGATGGAAGCGCTTGGAATATTGGCATTACCGACCCCAAGGATACGGATGAATTATTGGCCGTGGTTCCATTGAAGGACGGAGCCGTGGTAACATCCGGCAGCTATGAAAAATTTGTGGTATTCAATGGCAAACGCTACGCACATATTATTAACCCTAAAACAGGCTACCCAGCTACGGGACTTACCAGCGTAACAGTTTTTGGACCCAGTGCAGAAATGGCCAATGGCCTCAGTACTTCTATAATGGTAATGGGAAAAAAAGCAGGATTGCAATTGATAAAACGTTTTCCCACTATGCGCTGCCTGTTAATGACCGATGAAGGTGAATATTTTACCTCTCCCAATTTTAACCTGGCCGATTATAAAGTAGCTGATGAATAACTTTGCGCCATCGATAACCATCCATTAGAATACTGTTATGCAACGGATAATAAAACTGTTGATGTAATGCTCAGCTGCGCTGTCGTTTGAGTTTATAGGAAATGAGCTAATGACCCCAGATAAGAAGGAAAAAGAAGGTAAATGACTGGTGATACTTTGTGGAAATTTGTGTGATTGAAATAGATACTTTAATTAGACTGAGAAATTTTATTTGCTTATGTCAATACTCCGCTAAGCGATCGTACTATTTTATTGCTCTGACTTTAAAGACTGTATATAACTTTCCAAAACATGAACATCTTTTCTCATCCTGCGTCGTTTGATTACAAACGTATAAAATACCATCCATAATAGGAAGGCTCCCCAAATCCACCAGAAGCAAAGAACCGTGTGTCCGGTTTTATCCAGTAAAAACTTATCCAGCACAGGTCGTAGGTATAGATATACGCCCAGGCCAAGTACCAAAGCATAAATAACTTCGCCGTAAGTATGGAGCCAAATGTTCAATTTTTTATAGGCTTCTAATCTTTGTATGGTATCCAAAACTGATTCGCCTACCTTTATTTGGTTAAGCTTGTATAATAAGAAACCTTTGCTTATTGCATAGTATAAGGAGCAGCCAATAAGTATCCAAAAACCCATGATCGAAGTTTCCATTTTTTGGGCATTGATAGAGTCGACAAGGATTATAGCAAAAGCAGTTGCAATGAAGCTAACAATATTCATAATATGGTTTTTCTTTAAACCTTTTAACTGCCCTTTAGCCTTCCTGTCAACAAGAGTTGCAGATAAGGTTACGGAAGTCTTTCTGTGCTGAAACAGCGCTTTTAGTTCTTCAAATTCCTTATCCATGGTGTTGATTTTTTGACATTAATTCTCTGAGTTGCTTCTTGATACGGTACACTTTTATATTCACATTATTTTCCGTTATGCCTAATACTTCACCAATTTGCTTTTGGGGCATTTCTTCCAGTATCATGGAGATAATCAAACGATCAATGGCGGCTAACTGGGCAATAGCATGATACAAATTTGCCGATTGATGTTCTTTTTCCTGATCAATTTCTTCCGATGGCTTTTCGTGTAAATGTTCGTAATAGGCAACGGGGTTGTTTTTTTCCTTCCTAATTTGCATCAGGCAGGTATTGGCGGCGATACGGTAAATCCAGGTACCAAAGTCAGACTTCTGCTGAAAACTATCCAGATTGAGCCATACTTTCGAGAAACATTCTTGCATCAGGTCTTCTGCCTGTGTTTCACTTCGGGTATAGCTATAACACAAACGAAAAACCCAGTCTTTATATTCGGTAAAGAGGGAATCAAATATCTGTTGCTTGTTTTCCAATGGTTATTTCAAAAATTTATCCATTTCAGTAATGAACCATTGTGGCTGGTCTGTTGCCATAAAGTCTTTGGCATCTGTTGTTACCTTGTGGGTTACATGAGGTGTATTACCGTACATTTCGTTCAGCTTTTTATTCGCTTCGGATATAGGCATCTTTTTATATGTTTTCGCAAAATACCAGGTAGTAAATACAAGCATCGGAATTTTATTGTCAGCAAGAACAGGGCGCAAATCTGCACTGAATTGCTCACATAGTGTTTCTGCTAATGTATTGCGGTCTGACTTTACCTGCCATTCTACAAACTTTGCGACATCTGCTGCTTTGGTAAAGTTCATCATTTCGGCAGTTTGCTTTTGGGCAGCTTTAAATGCTTCAGTTTCCATTTCCACCGTAGCTTTTCGGATACCGCTTTTCATTTGCTCCAATTCCTCCGCACTAATATCGGGGTTCAGCACCATACTCAGTTTGGGATAAAAATCGGAAGCAACGATAGCTTTTATCTTCAAATCTTTATCCTGTGCCACATTTACGCCTACAAAAGCACCATAATTCTGCCCCACCAAAATTACATCCTTCAACTTATTCTTTTTGATGAACTGTTGAATGGCGGTCACATAGGCTGCTGTAAAGGCGGTTTTGATAGGCTTCTCACTGTTAAATCCGGCAAAATCGGCAAGGTAAACGGCATGGGTTTGCTGATAGTGGTTGGCCACTTCTCTCCACATTTCAGAAGAGCAGCCTATATGTGGCAAAAAAATGATGGGATTTCCTTTTGTACTAAGGGAAGTAAAACGGACTGTATCTTGGGCAAAAGAAAATGTGGTAAAGAGAACGGTAAGAATAAAAAGAGACAATTTTTTCATGCTATTAACGTAAAATTTATAAAGGTTAGATGCAGTACAACCGTAAATCTTACAAACTTATTTCTTGTTTACTGCTTTAATTTCTTTGTTAAACTGCAATGCAATAGTCAGCCAATAAGCCAATTGTTTATTTGTTTTAATGTAGTCCGGACAGATATATCCGTAACCTTTATATTCTTTGCTTTTAGTAACCATAGGTCGGAAACCTTTTCGTTCACAAAATTCCTGGTGAAGAATTGGGTCAAATCGTACCATTAATTCATTTCCGCTTACTCCTATGCACATCTTCTCATTAACCATAAAAGTAAGGCCTCTGAACATTTTCTTTTCGATGAAAACCATCGTTGGAAATTTTTCCAGGTACTCCCTTATCCTGGTGGCTAATTTTTCATCATAAGTCATAATACTAATATTTTGCTTTTATTAAAACGGGCATGACGAAATGCCTGCAAATCTTTCCAATAATGGCGGATATTTTTAAAATTGTAGAACTGAACGATACGTTTTATAAAGCATCGTTGTATAGGTTAATATAATTTTATTTTGTATCGGTATTGCCCCTTATAGTATTCCTTCATTTTTAGTACTTCCCTCGTTTTAGCGGCAATCCAAAAGTCAGCGTATGAATAGGGGCCATAGTTTAAGCGCAGAACCCAACACAAGGTTCTTACATTTGCAGGCAGTATTAGGTCTTGTTTATCGGTTACGATGGCATGGTAAAAGGCAGATTCCTGCGAGCCTGGTTCATAAAAGGCAATCGCAAACTGTTGTCTGGTTTCTTTGAAAGGAAGTAAAGGCAGTATCTCCAAATCCATCGGAAAGGCAAATGCGGATTGACGCAACTTCACTATAAAATGTTTATCGCTTTCTTTTGTCTGAGCACTATCGGGAATGCTAACCCAACCATTATTAAGTGTTACCGTAAATTTTCCTTTCTTTAAATAATTGGCATGGTGAACTTTGGGTTCCATATTCTTGCTGTTGCCTGTATTTTTGATATGCGCATAGAGGGTGTCGTTTTTATACCATTTCCAATCGAACCAATATTCTTTACCTTCAACATATAACGAACGCTTCCATATTTCGGCACTGCCTGAAACATTTCCGTTCTCATCTTCCCAATAAACAAGATAGGTTGATTCTGAATTGATTAATTTTTCTGTAACCAACTTTGACAATACTGGAGAAATCGTATCTACCTGCGTAAAGACCTTGGTTTGAATGGTAACGGCTAGCAGAAAAATAATAATAAATCTCATGGTAAATTGATATTACTAAAATGATGGATGTAGTAAGCGGGAGAAATCATAAGTGTTTCATTAAGTCGGCTATCTTCACTTGTAGCACTTCATCTTTCCCCTGACGTTTACCAGCTATGAAAACCGAGCGGGTAAAATACAGCGTTGTATTATCTATGGAAAAGCGGGGCTGATACTCCATGGCAGTGGTATTAATTTTGGGGCCTAAGTTTACAGGTTCACTCCATTGTCCATTTTCCTTTTTACATATGAACAGGTCATAGGAACCGTAAGAACCTGTTCTGTTGGAAAGAAAAACGAGGAACCTGCCATCACGACTAATAGCTACATTACTTTCAGAAAATGCGGTGGTGTTTAACGCATGTATCGGAACGGGATTTTGCCATTGTCCGTTTGTATAAGCGGCAAAGTAAAGGTCACCATTACTGGAATAATAAAGATGATTTTCAGCGGTAAGTTCGGGATAGTATTGGTCTGCCGCTGTATTGATTGATGCGGGCAATGCGACAGGTTTTTGCCAGTTACCATGATTATCCTTCCGGGAAATATATAAATCAGGGTTTTCTCCGGGTTCAGAAATCCGTAACAGCGCAAAACTATTATCGTGGCTGATAACCGGATTGGAAACATTGGTTGTAGTATTCCACTCCCTTATTCTTTGAGGTTGAAGATGATTTCCTCGGTCATCTAATGTTATGCCATACACCTCACAAACCGTGCGACTGTCATTACTTCTTGTTGTATAAACAGTTTTTCCATCGGAAGAAAAACTAATGCCATAAACATCACCGTCAGGAAAGGTTTTGTCAAATACTGAACCAGCCTCTTCCATTATCATGGTACGTAGTAATGGTATATTTAAAGTAGTGTAGTAAATATTTTCTGTAAACTTTACACCATCATTTTTGGAACGGGAAAAATACAAAGTGTTTTTTCCAAAAATAATCGGGCAGAAATCATTGTCTGCTGTATTAACTTTATCGCCAAGATTTATGGGCACACTCCAGGTACCTTTTAGGTTAAAACTGATATACAAATCAAATCCGCCGTAATTGGATTGATAGCCATCTGCCGAAAAAATAATATAACTTTCGTCCGGGGCAATAAAACAATTGCCTTCATCTTTGTCTGTATTAACAGGAAAACCAATGTTCTTCGGTATTTCGTATTGTCCGTTTACCCATGTAGAAACATAAATATCGCTGCCACCGTAACCACCAGCTTTGGTAACACCGAAATAGATATTTCCATTTGCGGACATAGTGGCGTAGGTTTCCTGCTCTCTGGTATTAATAGCATCTACAGGAAAAGGTTTGCCCCATTTTTCAGCTTGTTTTTTTAACATCCATACATCCAGGTCTTTCTCTTTTCCCTTTTCATTGGTTCTTCGGGAATTGTATAAAATGGTCTGGCCGTCCGCAGAAACAAAAGGATCTATTTCCCTTATTCCTTTTTCACTAAAAAAAGCAGGCTTTGGAGTCGTCCATTGACCATTTATCTTCTCTGACTGCATCAACTCCAACCGCTGTCTGCCCCCAAAAGAATGAACAAAATAGGCGGTATTACCATTTGGCGACATGGTGAGTCCGAAGGCCTGTCCTTGGGGAATTATTTGAGGTTCAAAAAGTTTTACGGCGGTGCTGATTTGTGCAATAAGAGGAATACTTGTCAATAAAATTCCGAAAAGTGAAATGGCTGCTCTTTTCATATAATTTTCTATTTAGATGCAGCCTAAGTAGAAATCTTACAGGTTTAACATTAGAATTCTCATAACTTTTTTCAGCAAACTATTATTCTCGTAAGAAGCATTATTTTTTTTAAAAAAGTGGAAAGAATATTTAATTGCCCCGGTTTATGCTAATAACAATAGTTTTATTGATAAGTACGATTAGTTTGTTGACAGTTTCTTTTTGTTAAATGCCTGCATCGAAAAAAGTTAATGAAAGATCACTTATCCATTTGCCTTACTGCCGATAATATAATGGACTATACTGATCGTTTAATGCCCGGCGAACCCGGCAGAATAATATTGTTAGGCATCTCTTACCGATTGTTAAAAAACTAAAAAGGCTATATTTCTTATTTTTTAACCAGCGTCCCTCCCTTGATTGGGCTTTTGTTGCGTCGCACTCTTGTGCACCTGTAACTATACTCACCAATGTGCAAGGTGCACCCCGACTTTTCGGTGGTACTGCATTAACGCGAAGCATCAATGAGGCTAATCCAATAACTAATATCGAATTAATTCTATTGGCCAATATGCAGTACTCCGCATTTTAATCGGAGTGAGTGTTACTTTACTCAACATTTCCGCATAGCGGAACAAGTAGTGCAAGGTGCACGCCCATTTAATGCTGGATTATCTATAGCTATGGGCATCAATTCGGTTGGTTCGTACAATCAAAGCCATAATCTTATTACGATACCCCGCCACCAATGAAAAAAAACTGTAAACTTTTTTCCAACCATCTTTGCATAGCCTACTCTTATATAAGAACACAATAGTTGAAGCCACAAACAGACATATCAGTAGCAATTATAAATCAGGCCCAAAAAGGAGATCCGGCAGCCCGAGGGCAATTGTATCACCATTTTAGTAGGGGAATGTTTAGTATTTGTATGCGTATGGCCGGGGAACGGGCATTGGCCGAAGATATTTTGCATGATGCATTCATAACCATTTTTAAGAATTTACCCCAGTTGAAACAACCCGATGCCGTGGCCGGATGGATGCGGAGAATTGTGGTGAATGAATGTATCAGGCAAACCAGCAAAAAAATAAAGATAGAAGAATGGAATAGCGAAACGGCAGATATGGGGGAGCATGTGGAGGATGATTTTTATAAAAATATTAGCCTGGCTCGCATACATGAAGCCATAAAAGAATTACCGGATGGCTGCAGGCAGGTATTTGTATTGTACACTATGGAAGGACTTACCCATAAAAATATAGCTGAGGCCATGGGAGTAAGTGAAGGTACCAGTAAAAGTCAGTACCACAGGGCTAAATCGCTATTAAAGGAAAATATTACGAACTACTTAAAAGTTGCCAATGGATAATTTAAAAAACTTTTTGGAAGATCATAAGGATGAAATGGATTTTGAAAGTCCATCACCTGAGGTTTGGCAAAAGCTGAATAAACCAGTGAAAAAAGCACCGGTTATCAGCATAAAAAAAATGCTGTATGCAGCGGCTGCAGCCTGTGTTTTATTGGTAGCGGGATTGTTGTATGTTATGCAGGAGCAAAAAGAAACAATGTCAGGAGAAAAGGTTATTGCAAGTGAGGGTAAAATAAAATTACCTGATGAAGTGACCATAACACAACCTCTGCTAGAGACGACAGAGCAGCCTTCCTTAGTAAGCACAACCATAGAAAAGCCGTTAAAAAAGACAAATAAAATAAAGCAAAACGCCGGTAATACAATTGACAATGAAGTGCAAATGGCGGTTAAAAGTATTGATGAGAATTTTGATAAAATTTTGAATGCGCAAATAAAGAACATCAGCCAGACACCGATATACGCAGAAAATAAAGATATGTTTGGCGGTTTTAAAAATCAGTACCGGCAACTAGAAACAGAAGAAAAGCAATTAAAAACTGATATAGCAAATTTTGGAATGGAAGAGCAACTATTACAACAATTAATATTTATAAATCAGCAAAAATTAAACTTATTAAAAAGCTTGCAAGTTGAAATAAGTAAGGTTAATAACAATATACCATCACAGCAAAAACATAAACAACATTTTTTAAAAATGTAAGTATATGTTTTACATTAAAATATCGCAATCATGATATACAAAAATATTATAACAGCCTTCTTGCTTTTAATAGCAGCAGGTACTATTACTGCACAAAACAAACGGAAAATGGAAATCACTATTCAGTCTTCCTCTGTAAATGGCAAGGAAGTACGTGATACGGTGATTAAAATTAACGATGTTGTAAAAACAAATTTGAAATCAAAAAATGTTGTTGGAGAAGCATCAGCTAATGGGATAGATACTATACAAATAATAAACTTTATGCGAAGGCTTACCATTAAACCTTCAAAAGATAATAAAGTAAGAATTGTTACTACGGTGTACTACGACGAAAGTAAACCGGTTTTGGGTGATGAAGTGTATATAAAACAAGCGAATATTGCGCAGGTTAAAAATAAAAATGTGCTACAATTACAAATTGGAAGTTTGTCACAGTTTAGAGATAAAAACTTTCCGTGGAAAAATATGATTATCGGTAACGAAGCAATTATAAATGATAAAGGCGAGCATTACAGTACTACTGCCAGGGCGTCCAGCACTACATCGTCTACTAATAGTAATACACAAAGTACAACTACAACTTCCACAAGCATGGTTACTTCCGATATTAAAAATGCAAATATGGATATAGCTGCGTTAGCCGGAAGTAATCGCACAATTATGACAGGCGACACTAGTAAACGTACCGTGATGCAAATTGTAGATGCGGCTACAACAACAGAAGATGAGGATGAGTTTATTAATAGATTACAAGTTAATGATATAGAATTAGAGTTACCGACGGGTAAAACTGTGGTTATTAAAAGTAAGTATGGTAATATTATAGTGAATGGAACAAAAAACAACTTCGACTTTGATTTAGTAAGCTGTTCATTAGAATTACCAGATGTAGAAACAGTGAAAATAAAAAGCCAGTTTTCTAATATTTCGGCCAGTAATATAAAAAATGGTGATATGGAAATAAAAAGCGGTTCTCTTTCTATTAGAGAAGCCGGAACGCTAAAGGTTAAAGCCGACTTTGCCAATATAAATATAAGATTGGTAGAAAAAATTAAAGGCAGTGGTAACTCAAGCAATTATGATATAATAACAGCGGGAGAAACGAAAATGGAACAGTCCTTTGGCTCATTACGTATTACAAATTTAAAAAACGATTTAAAGCTTAAAGCGGGTAATACTGAGGTGAAAATATTTAACCTGGCATCAACCATAAAGAATATTGATATTGATAACAAATTTGCTACAATCAACATACCGCTACAAAACATGAACAACTACAAACTGGAAACAAGCGGAGCTTTCTCCAGCCTGATTGGTATGGCAGATATTGTTGAAGAACGCCTTAATAATGAAAAAGTATATAAAAAACAAGTAGGTTCCGGTAATCTGAATATTAAAATAACCTGTCCAAACTGCACGACAGATTTTAGATAAAATCCCCTCCAAACACTTACAATAACAAACCCATAAATGAGAAGATTATTCTTACTGGCATTGTTATGCATTGCCTCGGCTACATATGCCCAAAAAGGAAGCATTACAGGTATAATAAAAGACAGTACCCAGAACAAAAATATTCCGCTGGCAACTATTTCAGTGTTTAAAGCAAAAGATACCAGCATAGTTACTTACCGCTTAAGCGATGAAGATGGTAAGTTTAAAGTACCGGGTTTGCCATTGAATGAAACATTACGTTGTGTAATTACTTATTCTGGCTACGAAGCATTTAGAAAAGAGTTTACATTAAGCCCCGGTCAACAGGATATTACCATTGAAAATATATGGATGATACCAACAACAAGGGACTTGGATGAAGTAATCATTATGTCAGAGAGACCACCGGTTACCATTAAAAACGACACCATTGAGTTTAATGCCAACTCTTTTAAAACATTACCCAATGCCTTGGTAGAAGATTTGTTGAAAAAACTACCGGGTGTGTTTGTTGATAAAGAAGGCAACATTATGGTAAATGGTAAGCCGGTGAACAGGATAATGGTAGATGGAAAAAACTTTTTTGGGACTGACCCTAAAATGGCAAGCAGAAATTTACCGGCCAACATCATTGATAAAGTACAGGTAACAGATGACAAAGAAGAACTGGAAAGAAATGCCGATAACAACCTATCTAATGTGGGTAAAGTTGTAAACATTACCCTAAAAAAAGGTGTGAAAAAAGGATTGTTTGGAAAGCTTTATGCAGGCGGTGGCACCGATGACCGTTTTGAAGGTGGTGGTATTGTAAACATGTTCCGGGATACCTTACAAATAAGTTTGCTGGGTTATGCTAATAACTTAAATAAAACTGGATTTACCTATGGTGAACTGATGCAAGCAGGAGGACTTAGCCGTAGCATGGGTAACCTGAATAACACCAGTACAATGACATCCCGGTACAGTTCAGGAGGAAGCAATATTGTAGTAAATGGTGTAAACTTTGGTGGCGCACATAGGGGCGGCGGTATTTCTAATAGTAAAGGTGCAGGTATTAATCTTAATCATTCGCCCAACAATAAACAATCCATCTTTGGACAATATTTCTTTGGAAACATAAGGGTAGATCAATGGCGCAAAGCAAACACCAAGCAGTTTAATGAAGACACGATTATGGTACAGGATAATATTACTACCGCAGATATTATTTCCAATGCCCATAATTTTGGGTTGGGTACTAAACTAAAGCCCGATTCTGTCACCACCATTATTGCCAATGCTACGTACACATTAGGCCTGCAAGATGAAATAAGAAACACAGATATCAGCAGCAGTAATAATAAATTAGGCAATATAAGTAATGGCAACATTGGGCAGGATAATGTAAACAATACCTACAATTACAGTCATTACTTTACTGTTACCCGATTGTCAAAACGAAAAAAAGGCGCACGTTTTACTGCCACGCATGGCTTGGATATATCAAACACCCGTGCCGATTTTACCACCAACTCGCTTACCAGTGTTTTGTACCCTATGTTATTTGACAGTACGTTACAACAATTACGGGTAGAACGTGTTCCTCGTACTAATATTTACGGTGCATTGGTTTATCGTTTACCATTAAATAATAGTTTTGCCTTAACCGCATCAGCCAGATACGATTACAATAAGTTAAACAATAAAGTAAAAACTTTTGATGCGGACAGCGATAAAAAATACAACCAACTAAACCCTTTATTAAGTAATACATTTAATCGTGAGTTTCATCGTTCAAATAACTACGTAGGGGTACAATACATTTATAAAAAATTGACCATTACACCGGGTATTACAGCATTGTGGCAACAATACGATAATCGTTTATTATCATTAAACAATGCCATTACAAAAAGCCAGTTTAACTTTTTACCGGCCTTAGGTATTGTGTTTAAGGAATTTAATTTTAATTACAATAAAGATGTTTCCTTGCCTGCATATACCAATTTAATTCCAGCATTAAACAATACCAATCCGTATTACTTAACCAATGGTAACCCCGATTTAAAGCCTGCGGAAAGAGATAATTTCAGAATTAATTATTACCATAACAATAGCAAGAAAAACTTAAATGTTAGTTTATTTGCTACCGGAACACTTACCAGAAACGATGTTATTCAGGATATCGTGGTAGATAAATCCGGTATTCAAACCAGTACACCCGTGAATGCAAATGGTAGTAAAAATGCAACGGTTAACTACAACATTAACAAACAATATAAGTACAATGCCAAATTCACCTTGGGCTGGAATGCAGGCGGATGGTATGGTTTAAACAAAAACAAACTTTTGTATAATGGCGAAACAAGTTGGCAAAACAATTTTAATTTAGAACATTGGGCGGGCATTCGCTTAAACTTTAACGACAAGGTAGAATGGAACAACGATGTCTCTTTAAGTAATTATCAATCTAAATTTACCAGCAGTAATTTTTCAACACTAAAAACCAATCAAAAATCAGTATCAACGGAGTTAATTGTAAGAATGCCTAAACATATAATTTGGGAATCGGTTTTGCAATACGAAAACAATGGCAATGTGCCGGCCGGTATTCCTAAAAATGTTACCCGCTTAAGTATGGCAGTAAACTTTACCATGTTAAAAGAAGAGAAAGGTGTATTGAAACTTAGTGTTTGGGATTTATTAAATCAAAACAGTAGCATTGCCTTAGTAACTAATCGAAATATTATTTCTGCAACGCAAACAAATGTTTTGGGTAGATATTTTATGGCAACCTTTACTTATAATATTCGCCAGATTGGCGCAACTAAAAAGAAAGTAGGTGGCAGCGGAATATTTGGTTACTAAGATTGGGTAGATGTTGATTATTACATAAAGTTCGATGGTGGTCCTAGTTCCATCTGTTTGCGAACTCACAGGTCTGTATAAAATTGTACTCGCATGCCTTGCGCTGGTGTAAATTTATTTGGCAAATTTACACCAGCGCAAGCTGCGTACTTTTAGTTAATATTATTGCTTTATAATCCTGTTTCAAATCATCCGGTAAAAACGAAATATCAATCCACAAATTTGTAGTGCTAACTTGTTTTTTAAATACAACCAAAACGTTATCAACTGATTTTGCAGGTATCTTTAATCTTGCTGCCAACTTTATAAAATCGTATAACTTTAGTTTCCTTTGTTTAGCATTAAGGGTTAACGCAATCTCGTCCAGATTTTCAGGTATAGCTAATTGCGTACACAACAAATCATAGGCTGGTGATAATTGTAAGCTTCCTTCAACAGAACTAATCAACGAAAAGTTTTTTAAATGCATACCTGCATTGCCTGTTATAGCTGTCCTAAATTTAGGCTGGCATTATTATAACAAACCACAGTCGGATTTACCGGTGATACTTATTAGTTACTCGTTTGTAGTAATTGCTGTTTTTATATTGCGAGTTTCTAAGCCTGAGTAAGTTTTTTATTTGGATACCGGCTGCAGTGCAGATGGCATCGTCCCTTGCGACGCTCCGTTCGGGGTTCTGTTCTTTGTTCAACTTCCACTACTTTTTATCACCTTACACATTTTGTTTTTTACAATTTTAATTCGGCATCGTAAACGAAGAGTTAGCAAGCAAAATAAATTAGGCTTACAAATTATAACAGAGTATGGTTTTAGACCTTGCTGCTAACTCAATTAGGTAAGAGCTATCTCATTGGCATTATACATGAAGGATTTGGTTGGCATTATAATATTGTTTTGTATAACATGCGATGCCTTCGGCATCGAAAGCAGTATTTATTAAACATTAAAAAAGAAACTGTTTCTCCATCCCATCGGGATGGCATGTTTATAGAACAAGAACAGTAAAAAGGGTTTACGACCCCGAAGTGGGTCGAATGTTAATATTTTGCTACAAAGAAGAATTGTTTTTATAAACACACAACGGGTTATTGTTTTTAATTGGGCTAAAGCCCTTTCCTTATCAACATTAATCCGCCAGCTAAAGCTGGCGGCTATAACAGCTCAAACGTTATAGCTTGAACATGTGTACACACGATAGGATAAATAGGGGTGCACCTTGCACTACTTGTTCCGCTATGCGGAAATGCTGAGTAATGTTACATGCACTCCGATTAAAATACGGAGTACTGCATATTGGCCAATAGAATTAATTCGATATTAGTTATTGGATAAGCCTCATTGATGCTCCGTGTTGGTGCAGTACAAGAGTGCGACGCAAGGGACGATGATAGTAGCAATGCAGTTGGTAACATAAAAATAGTAACGCTAAATATTTATAGTTTTAATGGGGTGGCAATATAGCCTACTAGAATAGGTTGATTAATCAGGTTATACGATAATGCCAGTTTTAGAGGCAAGGTTATTTTGGTATAGGAATAAGATTTTGCAAAGTTTAAACCCAACTAATATATAGTTGGGATTGGCAGAAAAGGTTGTAATTTCAAAACTAAATTTAGACGGGCATTTATAAGCGCCTTTCACCTACAAATAGCAGCATGATGAAAAAGATAATGTTTACATATCTCCTGATACTTGGTCAAACAATGGTTTTTGCGCAAGGGAAAAAAGTGCCGATTGAAATGACTGACATGCTAAAAATTAAAACCGTGGGGAATATTCAGGTAGATCCAACGGGTACAAAAGCCATATTTACCATACAGCGTATGGAGCAGGACAAAGAAAATGCGCTGGAGTATAAGTACATGACACAGCTATGGATGATGGATGTAAACGATCCGGATAATCCATGGCCAATTACATTTAGGGAAAGTGCCGGCCAGCCAGATTGGAGCCCCGATGGAAAAAAGATTGCTTTTTCGAGAGTGGTTGACGGTGAATCACAAATTTTTATTCTTTCGCTGCAAGGTGGCGAGCCGCAACAATTAACACATTTTAAATATGGAGCCGGTAGCCCGAAATGGAGCCCCGATGGAAAATCTATTTTATTCAGTGCCGGTTTATCGTTAAAAGATATGGTGAACGATTCCCTGGTAAATCCAATGCGTAACCTTCCTGCTTTTTCGTTGGAAGTACCGGGTTTGGAAGTGGATCAGTTTTTTGCAAAAACCACGGCAAAACCTAATCCGGATGGTAACATGGAAGAAGTAAGGGCTTATTTAAATAAAAACGAACAAGACCGAAAAGCGAAAGTGTTTACAAAATTGAATCATTTGGATGAAATGGATGTAAACAGCAGTATGCGTTTTTCGCAATTGTTTATGATAGAGGTGAGCAACCCTAAAAATGTAAAAACGCTTACGAATGGATTTTACAATGCTGGTGGTGCAAAGTTTTTACCGGGTGGTAAAAAAATACTGTACACCATTCCTGCTGATACTTTATTGCATCCTGATAGAAACCAAGGCAGCATGATTGCGATAATGAATGTAGATGGCTCGGATAAAAGAGTTTTGTTGCAGGAAAAAGGATTTTCATTTGGCAACCCTGTTGTTTCTTCTTCGGGAAAATGGATGACTTATAGCAAAAGCAAAAATGAATATGTGGGTGTGTCTTCCTTATTTATTTACAGCCTGAGCGATAAAAAAACAGTAAAAGAAATTTCTTACGATAGAAGTAAAGGCGGTGTAGAATGGAGTAAGGATGAAAAAACGATTTACTTTACTGCACAAAGCAATGGTGCTGTTTTATTGTGTAAAGTTGACGTAGCTACTACTAAAATACAAGTACTTTCTAAAAATGAGGAAGGCATAAATAGCTATGCGTTTGCCGGAAATAAATTGTTTTATGCTAAAACAAATATATACAATCCATCGGAGTTATTTGTGGCTGATGCCCATGGTAAAAATGAAAAACAGCTCTCGAAATTAAATACCGAATGGTTAGCGAATAAAGCGATTGTTGTTCCGGAAAAAAAATATTTTAAGAATGATAAAAATTTGAACATTGAATATTGGGTAATGAAACCAGCCAATTTTGAAGAAGGAAAAAAATATCCGTTGCTTTTAGAAATACATGGCGGTCCTTCTGCCATGTGGGGGCCCGGCGAAGCAGGTATGTGGCACGAGTACCAATATTTTGCCGGTAAAGGGTATGGCGTAGTGTATAGTAACCCGAGAGGTAGCGGTGGCTATGGCGAAGAGTTTTTGAGAGCGAACGTAAACGATTGGAGCAATGGTCCGGCTAGTGATGTATTAAAAGCTACCGATTTAGCTTCGCAAGAAAATTGGGTAGATAAAAGTAACTTATTTATTACGGGAGGTTCTTATGCCGGTTATTTAATTTCCTGGATATTGGCACACGACCATCGCTTTAAAGCGGCTTGCTCACAAAGAGGCGTGTATGATTTAAATACTTTTTTAGGAGAGGGAAATGCATGGCGATTAATTCCAAACTATTTTGGTGGTTACCCTTGGGAAGAAGAAGCGAAGAAAATTATAGACAGAGAAAACCCGATGAACTATGCCAGTAAAATAAAAACACCTTTGATTATTTTCCACGGCGAGAACGATAGAAGAACCGGTGTTATTCAAAGTGAAATGTTGTATAAAACATTGAAAATATTAGAAAGGCCGGTTGAATATGTTCGTCATCCGGGAGCTACACATGAAATCACCAGATCGGGTAATAACCGTCAACGTATGGATCAAATGCTGCGCACCTGGGAGTTTTTTGAAAGGTGGAAAAAATAAATAATAAAATGGTTTATTTGAAAATACGTTGGTTAAACCTTTATCAATTAAAAACATTAAACAAATGAAGTAGTGGCTTCATTGGGCTTGGAACGGGTTCCGCTATACAATTCATATTCCAGTAAACGGCAATCAATGGTACTGGTGTAAAATTCAATGCGGCGTTTTGCTTTTAGGCCTATTTTCTTAGCAAGGTCAAGATTACCGGTAAAAACATAACCAAAATAACCACCACATTTTTGTTTCATAAAATCGCCAATACGGCTATAGGTTTTCTCCAACGCTGTTATTTCGCCTAGGCGGTCACCATACTCGGGATTTACATAAAAAACGCCGGGTACATTTTGAGGCACATTTGTATCGGCAAAATCACAAACTGAAAATTCTATAAGATTAGCAACACCGGCTGCTACTGCATTTTTGCGGGCATTGTCAATGGCCCTGGCACTGTAATCTGTAGCAATTATTTTAAGGCCTGGTATTTCTTTAATCTGGTCTTCCAAAAGAGCATCTTCCTGTTGGTACACTTTATCGTCATAACCTTGCAAGTGCATAAAGGCATAATTGGTTCTAAATAACCCCGGCCTGCGGTTGGTGGCAATCATGGCGGCTTCTATGGCAATGGTACCGGAACCACACATGGGATTAATAAAGGGACTAACCTTGTCCCAACGAGATGCATAAATAGTGGCAGAAGCTAATGATTCTAGCATAGGTGCTTGTCCGGGTATTTTACGGTATCCGTGACGAGCCAGTGAATCACCGGAAGTATCTATAAAAATTTCTGCATAATCCTCTTTCCAAAACAAATGCACTACCGCACCTGTTAAAGCAGAACCGGTTGAAGGTCTTGTACCGGTTTTATCCCGTAACCGGTCAATAATAGCATCTTTTACACGTAGGTTAGCATACATACTATTATTGATAGTGTCATTACTAACGTTACTGGTAATAGAAAAATAAGCATCATGTGGTAACACCTCTTCCCAAGGGTAGTTTACCAGTTTTTTATACACATCATCGGCATTATTGGCCTGAAATGTTTGTAGGCTGTACAAAACCTGACTGGCGCAACGTAGATTTAAATTGAGCTTTATACACTCATTCACCGTTGCTTTTAACTTTACACCGGTTACAAAAGTTTCTTCGATATTAAAGCCTAACTCCTTAACCTCTTGTTCCAGGTAAGGCATTATTCGTTTATGGCAGGTGATAGTAACGGAGTGGGGAGTAGTGTAAATATTCATGCAACACGAAAGTAAACCTTATGACTGATTGTAGCAAAAGCGAAGTAGCTGGTTTAGTTTTAAGCTACAGGATTTTTCATTAGATTGAGCAGATGAAGTACATGGAAGATTTTGCAAATATGATATTGATTTGCTGAAACTATATTTTTAGAAAGAACTTATATTTCTGTTTTTTGCCTATAGATTTGCTTTCTTTTTTACAACCGCAACATATGTTACCCGTTAAATACCCCGTACTACTTTTTTTTGTTTTCTTATTTGTTCAATCAGCTTTTACTCAAAGTATTTATTCCAAAGCCTATGGTAAAAAAACAGATCCGGCTGTGGTGTATGTACACGGAGGCCCAAGAGGTAATGCTACTTTGTTTGAAGCCACTACGGCAGAAGCCTTAGCTGATAAAGGATTTTACGTAATTGTTTATGACAGGCGTGGCGAAGGCCGCTCAGTAGATACCAACGCAACATTTACTTTTGAGGAAGCATTTAACGATTTGAATAGTTTATTGGAACAATACCAGTTAAAAAAAGCTACCATTATTGGCCATAGTTTTGGTGGCATTGTTGCTACTTTATATACAGAGGCTAATCCTGAAAAGGTAGAGCGATTAATATTATTAGGAGCATTGTTTGCACAACAGGAAACTTATAATCATATTCTTAAAACAGTGCGTAAACTGGCTGTTGCAAAAAAAGACACGGCCACGGTGTATAAAATTGCATCTATAAAGCGATTAGATAAAAACGGAGCTGATTACCGTAAACAGACTTATGAACTGGCGGCTGCTTATGGCTATTTCCGTATGCCACAACCTACGGACGAATCTAAAGCCGTAAATAAACAATACGAGCAAAGTGTTTTTTCAAAACAAAATATTAGGAACGACAATGCACCATTAACTTTTTATAAAAACGAAAGACGTGTAAATATTGACACCAAACCTGTTTTACGAAAAATTAAAAAACAACAGGTTGCTTTGTTTGCAGTATATGGACAGCAGGACTGTATTTTTTCTGCAAAGCAAATAAGGGATATTAAAAAATTGGTGGGTGCAAAACGTTTTTATGCTATTGATAATTGTTCGCATTATCCTTTTGTAGATCAGCAGATGAAGTTTTTGAATATAATTGAGGAAATGATGAAGGAGACCAAGTTCTAATACAAGCGTGTAAATGTTTATATAAACTGTTAATATTATTGGTGTTAATAATTGAAAATAATTCTTAAAAAAACTTGTAAAATTTGAAATTTTAGAAAATCGCCTATAAATTTGAGTTCGTCAGTGCCTAATATGGGCAATGCCGGCTTGCCTTATTGTACTGCCTCTGCCTCTTAAGTTCATTGATTATTGTTTACCAGGCATTATGTTATGCTTTGTATAACGAGTTTTCGCAATCGCATTTTTAACGCATTAAAAATTAGCAGTTATGAAACTATCAGAATTTATTGCATTGTCCGAGGTTGAAAAAAGGTCCACCGTTTTATCAGAAGGTGTGGCTATTGCTAAACGATATTACAATCGTCAATTGGTTTTTCTTTATCAGTTACATGGCTTTTATGTTGAAACTTACAGTTGTGGTGTAAGCGAAGAAATTTGTGAATACAAAGTGTTTGTAGGCACAAAACAACTTCAACCATACTTAGATACCATTGAAATTGCTCATTTAATAAATGAGGAAAAAGGGTAGTTTGAATGCCGGAGTTTCTCTTTAAATTATTATTCTAAAAATTTGATGCGGTCAACGTTGCATTTACAGCGGCACCGGTAAAATTACCTGTTGCCACTGCATTGGCCACTGATCGCATTGGGGTACAATTATCGCCACAGGCATATATTCCCGGGATATTTGTTTGTTGCATATTATCAACCTGTATATAACCTTGTTGGTTTACAGCGCAACCTAAATTTTGGGGAATAGGGCAGTGTTGCTCAAATGGCAGGCGGGCATACAGTGCATCTAGCGTAATGGTTGTATCATCGGCAAGTTGTACGGCAGTAATATTTCCGTTATTGTGTTGTACACTTTTAACAGGTGTTGTAATAACCGGTATTTGGTGTTGTTGTAGTTTTTCTAATTGCTCGCTTGTAAAATTTACCTCGCCATTGGTAAAAATGGTAATTTGTTTACTAAGATTACTCACCAATGTTGCTAAGTGAAAAGCCATTTCGCCATTGGCCACAATGCCTGTTTTTTTATCTTTAAATTCATAACCATGGCAATAAGGGCAATGGATAACTGTTTTGCCCCAGCAGGCAGCAAGGCCTTCTATTTCTGGTAATAAATCTTTTATACCGGTTGCAAAAATCAACTTCTTTGCGGTGAATATATTTCCTGATTGCGTAGTTATTTCAAATCCATCAGCTACAGCTTTTCCTAGTACAGCTAACCCTTCATAAAACTGTACGGTTGCATATTGCATTACCTGTTGTTTGCCAATTGCTGCAATGGCTGCCGGCGTAGCACCATCCTGTGTAAGAAAATTATGCGAATGCGGCGTTGTTGCATTACAGGGTTTGCCGCTATCTATTACCAATACTTTTTTTAAAGAACGGCCTAATGACATGGCTGCTGATAAACCTGCATAACTACCACCAATAATAATAACGTCAAAGTTGTTGGACATACTCATAATTAAATTGAACAGCAAAGATAAGTGTTTTTTATTTATTGCAACAGTGTTGCAATAAATAAAAAACGGAATTATGAGTGATGAGTTATGAATGATGAATGATGAATTGGTACAGCCGATGGTTGTTAAAAAGATGAATGGCTGCCGGATTGCAGTGGAAAGCCCGCTGAAGATCTGTGCAAGGATTTGTGGCGGACTTGCAACGGAAAGCCGGGACTGCAGTTGATTAGAATTACTATTGCTGAAAGCCACAAACTAATTGACAAGTGACAATGGACAAATTACAATTGACAGGTGACAATTGACAGGTGACAATTGACAGGTTACAATTGACAAGTGACAATTGACAAGTGACAATTCTCTCAATTCTCATATCTCGTATCTCATATCTCAATTCTGCTCTACGCAAAAAATAGATAAGCTAATATAATTGATGTGATGATACCGGCTAAATCGGCGAGTAACATGGTGCCAACTGAGTAACGGGTGTTTTTAATACCCACTGCACCAAAGTACACGGCAATAATATAAAAAGTAGTATCGGCAGAGCCTCGGAAAACAGATGCAAGGTTACCGGCAAATGAATCTACACCTTGCGAGTTTAACGTATCAATCATCATGGCACGGGCACCACTACCACTTAATGGTTTTATAATGGCAGTAGGTAAGGCATCTACAATTCTTGTATCGCCGTTAAACATAGCAAATATGGCTTTAATGCCATCCAACACAAAATCAAACGCACCACTGTTACGTAATAAACTAATGGCCACTAATAAACCAACCAGGTAAGGTATAATGCGAATGGCGGTATCAAAACCACTTTTGGCACCTTCTACAAAGGCATCAAAAATGTTTATTTTTTTGTACATGCCGCCTAGTACAATCAGTAAAAATATTAACAGTATGATGCCGTTGCTTAAACTGCTGGAAAATATTTGTACTCCTTCGGCAGATAATGATTTTATATACACCACCAAGGCAGCAATAACAACCGATACGCCTAATATCCAGGCTAAAATAACGGGCTGAAATAATTTTATTTTTTGCTTTAATGCCACAATGCTCATGGCCGTTATGGTAGCCACAAAAGTGGCAATCATACAAGGAATAAATATATCGGTTGGGTGTGCCGATTTTAACGAAACCCTATCGGCAATAATAGCCGTGGGAATTAAAGTTAAGCCCGATGCATGTAAACACATAAACATTACCTGTGCATTGGAGGCCCTGGTTTTATCGGGATTTATTTCCTGTAAACTTTCCATGGCTTTAATACCAAATGGTGTGGCTGCATTATCTAAACCCATTAAGTTGGCCGAAAAGTTCATGACCATATGTCCCATGGCCGGATGATTTTTGGGTACATCCGGAAAAATGCGGGAGAAAAACGGCCCGATAATTCGGGATAAAAAACGTACCCCGCCTGCTTTTTCGGCAATGCTCATAAAACCCAAGAACAAAGCCATTACCCCAATTAAACCTATGCAAAGTGTTACCGCATCTTTAGTAGTTTCAAAAATGCCATTGGCCGGTAAAATTCTAAAGGCACGGTATTCGCCTTCGGCGGTTTTATACACTTTTTCTTTATCCCATGCCGCCAGTTTTTGTACGGCTAATTGTTGGTGTACACCGGCGGGTAATAGTGATGAATCTACACTGCGTACCGACATTGTATCGGTATTACGACCAGCTACTAATTGGCTAAAAAGTTTATCCTGACCCGGTTGAAATGTAAATTTAAACGCAGCTACTAATACAGCTACTAAAATAAAGGCGGTCCAAATTCTACTTAAAGCCATAGCGGTGTAATTGGTAATAAAAGTTGTAAGTTAAAAGTTATAAGTTATATGTACACAAAAAATTACCAGACTTCTCATGTCTCAAATCTCAATACTACCTACTTTATTTTAACTTTGCCGCATGATCGAGAAAATTAAACAACTGGCAGCAACATATAAAAACGAGTTTATAGCGGTACGTCATCATTTACATGCACACCCCGAATTAAGCTACGAGGAATACGAAACCTCCAAATACGTACAACAAAAATTAAGCAGCTGGGGCATACCCTTCGAAATAAAAGCAACTACCGGCGTTATTGGTATTATAAAAGGAAAAAATCCGGAAAGCAGGGTAGTAGCACTGCGTGCCGATATGGATGCCTTGCCCATACTGGAAGAAAATGATATTGATTATAAATCTACCAACGCCGGTGTAATGCATGCCTGCGGACATGATGTACACACCACCTGTTTGTTAGGTGCAGCAAAAATTTTGCAGGAGTTAAAAAATGAATGGGAGGGTACGGTAAAACTTATTTTTCAACCCGGCGAAGAAAAAAATCCCGGTGGAGCCAGTCTGTTAATTAAAGAAAACGTTTTAGAAAACCCGCGGCCATCCGCCATTTTTGGTTTACATGTACACCCCGGTTTACAAATTGGTAAACTAAGTTTTCGTGCAGGTAAAGCCATGGCCAGTGCCGATGAGTTATACATTACCATTAAAGGTAAAGGTGGTCATGCTGCAGCGCCGCATTTATGCATCGATCCTATTTTAATTGCCTCGCATTTAATTATTGCCTTGCAACAAGTGGTAAGTCGCAATAACGATCCGCATAACCCAAGTGTATTGTCTATTACCTCTTTCAATGGCGGCAGCACTACCAATGTGGTGCCTAACGAAGTAAAATTAAAAGGCACTTTCAGGGCTATGGACGAAACCTGGCGTTTTAAAGCGCACAAACTAATTACACAAATTACGCATAACCTGGTACAGAGCATGGGCGGTGAAGCCGATTTGTTAATTGATGTGGGTTACCCTTGTGTGTACAACAACGAAGGCCTGCACGAAGTAGCCAAAAATATTGCCATTGATTTTATGGGTAATGCACAATTGGTAGAAGAAACCGAAAAGCGAATGGGTGCCGAAGATTTTGGTTATTACTCGCAACAAATACCCGGTTGTTTTTACCGCTTGGGTGTAATGAATGTAGAAAAAGGCATTACCGCCGGTGTACACACCCCAACTTTTAATATTGACGAAAACGCCATTGAAACCGGCATTGGTATGATGGCTACATTAGGGGCAACAGCAAAATATGATGGTGCAATTAACAGTTGATAATTGACAAGTGACAATTGTTTACTGTAATTGTCCATTGTCAATTGTTTTTGGGGCTCTCAGCAGTAGTAACTCCGGTCAGCAGCAGTTCCGGCTTTCCGCTGTACCTTCCCCCGTGTAACATAAACTACGGTTCGTACCTCACCTTGTTTACTAACACGGGGTTCGGTGCCGCTGCAATCCGGCAGCCTTTGGGCAGTATAACATTGTTGGGCTATTTTTAAAAGTTGACCAGGTGACTTTGTAAAATATACCTAATATAAAAGGCGGTAAAAAGTGTAAGATGCTCCTAAGTTAAATATTTTTAGCTCTCAGAATTTCAGTTAGTCTTGCGCAAATTGTTTTTACTAGTAATTGTAATTTATATTATCCAACCCTCAACTTTGCAGCATCTTTCCATAAATAATGAGGCATTGGTTCATTCAATTCCCATTCTATGCTCATTGGTTTTGAACCATAATAATTATTGATAGAGCCTTCACCAATAAATACATAGCCCATTGTATTTCCATACTCATCATTCGTTTTTTCTCTCACAAAAAGTAAAATCTTCTTATCATTTTCTTTGTGAGTAATGTATGATTTGCCTTTTGCTGTGTCTGGTCCTGCTGAATTTTGACTTTGCCAGTGGAATAAACTTTCGTTAACTGCGTAGTCATCATACATTGTGGTTGGTGAAAAGTCTTCTTCTGATTTGACCAAATTAATAAATAAAATCTCCGTATTGAGTTCGGAGTTTTCTGCGACCCCTTCTCTGTTTGATGATTTTTTCTCAAAACTGCTAAGACCAAAGGCGGCAAGAATTTGATCTCGAGTATATCGAGCATGTAATTTTAAAGGTTGATTATAGGGTAATACTATTTCAATTTCTTTAAAATCAACTTTATCAATTAATATTTCCATTAACTCAATTATCTCATCAACTAAAACATTGTTTTGGCCAATTTGATTTATTGAGTGTTCTAAAGATTTGAACCCGCTTGAGGACTGCCATACATCATAATGTAACATTAGCGCCATAGACCGTTCGATTGCTGATAACTGATCAATTTTTACTTTGAAGTTTAATTTTGCAAGCTTTAAAACAAAACTGAAGTAGCTGCTAGATGCAGTAGACATCCATTTATTCTTGATTGCAGAGGATAATTGCTTTTCATTTTCATTACTAAAAATATCAATAACCCCGGCCATTTGACATAATCTTTTCCAACCAACCTTATTGTAAATTGTTTGTAAAGGAATATCGTAGAATTCAGTAAAATTCCTAAGAGTTAAGGGCAGTGTTGTTTGGTTTTGAAATGATTGGATTTTATGAATAAGTTGATTTTTATTTAGCGAAGTTGCTGCGTCAATATTTCTAAGAATAACATCTTTAGCTTTTTTCTCCAAATTGATAGAACAGCCTAACGGTAGATGAGGAAAGTTGTCTTGTATCTCTTTTTTGACAGGAGTAGATGTTTTTCCAATTAATGCCCTGAATTTATTTTCGAAATTGTACTCAGGTCTGGCATTTCCAACAAAATCAAGAACTGTCAAACATTCCTTATTTTCAGCCAACCTTAACCCTCTTCCTAGTTGTTGAAGAAAAATAGTTAAACTTTCAGTTGGTCTTAAAAATAAAACAGTATCTATTTCAGGAATGTCAATGCCTTCATTGAAAATATCAACAATAAATAAATAGTTGATTATTTTATTCTGAAGATGATTTCTAATTTCGTCCCTATTATCAGTGTTGGTGCTTGTTAAATAACTGGCTTTAAAACCTGCTAATGAAAATTTTTCAGCCATAAATTTAGCATGCTCTATGCTTACACAAAATCCAAGCGCTCTAACATCATTGTAGTCTTTAGTGTATTTATCAAGAGCGTCAATAATTTCACCTACACGTCTATTATTCCCCGTATAAATATTACTAAGTTCGCCGGACACATATTTTCCTCTTTCCCAATGCAACTTTGTTAAATCAACACTATCAGAAATTCCGAAATATTGAAATGGGCATAATAGTTTTCTATTTAATGCTTCCGGCAATCTAATTTCTGCTGCAATCTTATTATGGAAATCCTCTTTTATATCGCCTCCGTCCATTCTTTCAGGTGTGGCTGTCAGGCCCAATAAGACTTTTGGATTGAAGTAATTGATTATACCTCTATATGATAAAGCTGTTAAATGGTGACACTCATCAATAATTATATAATCGTAAAACTCTTTCGATAAATCTAGATTTTCAATCCTATTATTAAGTGTTTGAATTGAGGCGAAAACATATTCATAGTTTGTAGGTGTTCTTCCTTCTACCCATAGTTCTCCAAAATTATTGTCTTTCAATATTCCTTGAAATGTTGAAAGAGCTTGTACTAGAATCTCTTTTCGATGTGCTAGGAAAAGTAGTTTTGTTGACTTGTTTTCTTTTCTAAAGTTCTTATAGTCAAATGCAGAAATTACAGTTTTACCAGTGCCGGTTGCAGCAACAACTAGGTTTCTAAATCTGAGATGTATTTTTCTTTCAACTTCTAATTTTTCAAGAATTTCATTTTGAAATGGAAAGGGTTTTATATCAAAAAACGCCTTTGGGTTGATAATCCCAAGTGTACGGTTTTTTCCCTTGTCAAGAGATTCAATGAGTTTAGTTTTATGAATAGTATCATCAAACATTTCAAAGTCATCACTTCGCCAATAGGAATCGAAAGTCTTTTGAAACTTGTCAATTATATGGTTTACTTCTTTTGTAGTAATTTTTATATTCCATTCCAATCCATCAGTAAGAGCTGATCTTGAAAAATTTGAAGAACCAATGTAACCAGTATGAAAACCTGAATTCCTTTTAAATAAATATGCTTTTGCATGAAGTCGTTCATTTCCCGAATTGTAGGATATTTTTACCTCAGTATTTTCCAGTTTTGATAGCAATAGAATGGCTTTGTAATCCGAGGCGCCCATGTAGGTTGTTGTTATGACTCTTAATTTTCCGCCTCTTTGGGTGAACTCTTTAAGTTCTCGTTGTAAGATGATTATGCCTTTAAATTTGATAAAGGAAACGAGTAAATCGATCTTGTTTGAAGAAAGAATTTCTTTTTTAAGTTCACTTTCTAGTGATATTCCTATATTACTTCCTCCTGTAAACAGCTCACTGTGAGAAAGCCTGGTATAAGGAGTGATTTCTTTTAAATGTAGGTCAAGGTCAGAAAAATGAGCATCAACTTTAGCGAAAATTGCTTTTAATATCTCACCCTCACTTTCTATCAAATCTTTTTCAAATTTATTATCTTTTAATTCGGTTTTAAGAAATTGTATGATTTTGTTTGCGATTTCTATTTGATGTTCAACTTGGTATTCGCCTTTCAATAGATCAAGGGCTGATTTAATTGTTTTTGACAAATGCCTTGATATTATGATTGATGCTTCTTCTTTGTCAATCTTAGATTTGTAGATGTGATACGAATCTTTATTTAGCTCATTTATTTTGTTTGAGACCAATTGAGTTACTAATTCTTCATAAATTCCTTGATAGGATTAGGTATTTCATTCTCATTTTATTTTCACCATTGAATATGGGCAAGGCTTGAATGCCAAAACACAACGTAAAAGATTGTGAAAGATCCATTCCCTTTGATTTCTTCTGTTAAAT
>PJTT01000351.1_pt1 | contig 45571 bp, 32 predicted proteins | sample 1512261 | NCBI WGS metagenome assembly PJTT01 (sample SAMN08177685, study PRJNA422409) | Soil metagenome, whole genome shotgun sequencing project. | isolation source: Soil (2) enriched on wood chips | place: USA: Madison | collected 2015-01-15
GGCACCTGGGGCCGCCAGGCCACCAACGACCTGCTGGCCAGCCGCATCAAGATCCGCTCGATGAACTTCATGCGCGGGCGCACCTTCCTGTCGCGCTACCTGATCCTGGATGAAGCGCAGAACCTCACCCCGAAGCAGATGAAGACGTTGATCACCCGTGCCGGCCCGGGCACCAAGATCGTCTGCCTGGGCAACGTCGAGCAGATCGACACCCCGTACCTGACCGAAACCACCTCGGGCCTGACCTACGCGGTGGACCGCTTCAAGAACTGGCCGCATAGTGCGCACATCACCCTGCGCCGCGGCGAACGTTCGCGCCTGGCCGATTACGCTTCGGAGGTGTTGTGAACCGTTGCACCCGCCTGCTGCTGCCCACGGCTGCGATCACCCTCGCAGCCGCACTGGCCGCCTGCACCACCACGCGCGGCCCGGCCAGCGTGCCGACCGCCGAGCGTACCGGCCAATCGTGGGTGGTGACCCGCCCCGCCATCGCCGCGCAGGTGCTGGACACCTGCTCGCGCACCAGCCCCGGCCGCGAGGCCGGGCGGGTGAGCGGCTACTGGGCGCCGAGCCGGCAGCAGGTGGACCAGATGGAAGCCAAGCTCTCCTCGCTGGAAGCACAGGTGCCGCACGTACTGGACTTTGACCGCCAGTACGTGGGCATCGAAAGCGGTGGCCAGCAGCTGATCTACATCAACGCCTTCCACCTGCCTGAAGGTGCCGGCAGCAACCCCGCCCGCGAAGCGATCCGCGTCTGCGATGGCGGCCGGCAGTTCTGGGGTGCGGTGTTCGATCCGGCCAGCGGCACCTTCAGCGACCTGCAGTTCAACGGCGGCAAAGTGCCGTCGCCCTGAGGCGGCGGCATGGGAATACGCCTGCCCACCTGGGTCTGGATCGGCGCGGTGGCGTTGTCCAGCGTGGCTGGCATGGTCAACGTGGTGGGCTTCCTGGGCTTCGAGCACCAGGCGGTGAGCCACATGACCGGCAGCACAAGCCAGCTGGGCATGGCCATTGCCCAGGGTGACTGGCGCGCGGTCGGCCATCTGTGGGGCCTGCTGATCGCGTTCTCGCTGGGCGCGATGCTCAGCGGCCTGCTGATCCAGGACAACACGCTGCAGCTGGGGCGGCGCTACGGCGTGGCCCTGGCGATCGAATCGGCGCTGCTGCTGGTGGCCATTCCGCTGTTCGAACAGCAGCAGATCTGGGGTGCGCTGGCCGCTGCCATGGCGTGCGGCCTGCAGAACGCCATGGCCACCACCTTCAGCGGCGCGGTGGTGCGCACCACCCATCTGAGCGGCATGTTCACCGATCTCGGCATCGGCCTGGGCCACCTGCTCCGCGGCCTGCCGCTGCAGGTCCGCCGGCTGACCCTAAGCGGGCTGATCATCAGCGGCTTCCTCGGCGGCGGCATTCTCGGTGCCTGGCTGTTCATGCATTTCCGCTACGACGCCCTGCTCGCCCCCGCCCTGCTGACCGGACTGACCGGTATCGTCTATGTGCTCTACCAGCAGTGGGCGCGCTGGCGGCATTGAACCGAGGGCATCCACGCATGGCGTGGATCTACTTTCGCTGGCGGGACCACGGCACAATCGAGGCATGAGCCCGACCACTCCCGCTTCCGCCCTCACCATCGCCGGTTCCGATTCCGGCGGCGGCGCCGGCATCCAGGCCGACCTGAAGGCCTTTGCCGCGCATCGCGTACACGGCCTGTCCGCCATTGCTGCGCTGACTGCACAGAACACCCGCGGCGTGACGGCCGTGCACGTGCCGCCGGTCGCCTTCCTGCGCGCGCAGCTCGATGCCTGCTTCGATGATTTCGACATCCACGCGGTGAAGCTCGGCATGCTGGCCAATGCCGAGGTGATCCACACCGTCGCCGACGTGCTTGAACAACGCCGCCCGGCACACGTGGTGCTCGATCCGGTGATGGTCGCCACCAGCGGCGCGCGCCTGCTGGAAGACAGCGCGCTGCAGGCCATGCGCGAACGGCTGATACCGCTGGCCACGCTGATCACGCCCAACACCCCCGAAGCCGAACTGCTGGTCGGCCGCAGCATCAGCAACGCCGACCAGGCCGAACAGGCTGCCGCCGCGCTGCTGGACATGGGTGCCGGCGCCGTCCTGCTGAAGGGGGGCCACCTGCACGAAGGCAACCGGGTGATCGACCGCTACTTCGACGGCGTCAGCAGCGAGGAATTCATCCACGCACGGCTGCCGCTGGATGCACACGGCACCGGCTGCACGCTGGCCTCGGCCATCGCCGCACAGCTGTGCAACGGGCTCAGCCTGGCCAACGCCTGCGAAGCCGGCATCGACTACGTGGCACGCGGCCTGCAGCAGGGATACGCGCCCGGGCGCAGCGAGGTGCTCGTGCTGGACCACTTCGGCGCGGCACCGCACGCATGAGCGATACGCCGCGCACGATCGCCGTGGACAGCGGCGATGGCCACCGTTACGAAATCATCGCCTGCGTGCCTGTACAGCCGCTGGCACGCCTGCTGTGGTTGCCGGCGCTGGGCGTGGCCGCGCGCCACTACCTGCCGCTTGCGCAGGCGCTGGCAGCGCGTGGCATCGCCGTCTACCTGCATGAGTGGCGCGGCAACGGCAGCAGCTCCCTGCGCCCTTCGCGCACGGCGGACTGGGGTTATCGCGAAATCCTCGAACAGGACCTGCCGGCCAGCCAGGCCGTGCTGGGCAGCGAAGACGAAGCAGAGGCCGCGCTCCCGTGGATCATCGGTGGGCACAGCCTGGGCGGGCAGCTGGCCTGCCTGCATGCGGGCCGCACTGCGGATCGATTCCAGCGCCTGTGGCTGGCGGCCAGCGGCACGCCGTTCTGGCGCGTGTTCCCGCCGCCGCGCGGCTGGCTGCTGCCGCTGTTCTACCGCTTCCTGCCGTGGATCGCGCGCCGGCAAGGGGTACTGCACGGCCGCCGCCTCGGCTTTGGCGGCACCGAGGCACGCGGGCTGATCGCCGACTGGGCGCGCGTGGGCCTGAACAACCATTACGCCGCCGTCGGCATGCACGAAGACCTCGATGCGCAGTTGACGCGCATCCATGGCAGCGCGCAGGCGGTACTGATGGCCGATGACTGGTTCGCGCCCCTCGGATCAATGCAGGCACTGCTGGCGAAGCTGCCGAATGTGGCCTCACGCGTGCGCGTGCTTTCCGCGCAGGAACTGGGTACGCGCGCGGATCACTTCGCCTGGATGAAGGCGCCGGATGCCGTGGCTGAGCACTTTTTCATTCAGTTGAATGAAAATTTTCACAAAAGCGTTGACGGCAGCCGCCGACATCCGCATAATTCCGCTCCTGTCGCAGGGCGCCCGTAGCTCAGTTGGATAGAGTACCTGGCTACGAACCAGGCGGTCGGGAGTTCGAATCTCTCCGGGCGCACCACTCGACAGGCTTCCAGCATCCGCCGCTGGAAGATGCAGTAAAATGTAGTAACAAAATTGATTGTGTACCGCGCGCCCGTAGCTCAGTTGGATAGAGTACCTGGCTACGAACCAGGCGGTCGGGAGTTCGAATCTCTCCGGGCGCACCACACACGATCAACACAACAAGTTTATGTAATTGGCGCCCGTAGCTCAGTTGGATAGAGTACCTGGCTACGAACCAGGCGGTCGGGAGTTCGAATCTCTCCGGGCGCACCATTACACCGAAACAGCAGGCTCCGGCCTGCTGTTTTTTTTTGTGTTTTCGGCAGGGCTGCGCCCTGCACCTGCAGAGGCCGAAGCCGAAGCCGAAGCCGAAGCAAGATCAAAAGCGGCTCTGGTCTTCTGGTTGGGCGGGGCGGTGTGGGTGGCCAGGACACGCCGTAAACCCATCCATGGGGGCTCGATGGCGCCATCCATGGCGCCAACGGTCCTGTCCACCCACCCCGCCCCACCCCCGACAGTTTCCCGCGGCTGTTGGAACCTGCTGGTGGTGGGTGCCGACCGTTGGTCGGCACATCTGTCAGATATCGAATGAATTCATCCACGCATGGCGTGGATCAACTGGGGCGCGCGGCTGTTGGTAGGTGTCGACCTTGGTCGACACGATTTTTCTGTCAGATATCGATATCCGACCCCGTGCCGACCAACGGTCGGCACCCACCAAAGCAGAACGCCGTTCCGACAGATCGCTGAAATCTGTCGAAGGCGGGGTGGGTCCGGTTGAGGGGGCGTGAGCCGCATGGATGCGGCGACCGAGCCTACATGGACGTATTTACGGCGTCCCCCTCAACCGGACCCACCCCGCCAACCCACGGATAACCAGCTGTTGCTGTTGCTTCGGCTTCGGCAGGTGCAGGGCTGCAAGCCCTGCAAACAAGACCCTCATCCACGCATGGCGTGGATCTACCCCATCGCCTGCCACCACTGCGCCAGCAGCTCCGGCCTGCGCAACCGCTCGCGCCACCAGCGCAATGCCGCACCATCCTCACCCGTGCGCCACGCCAGCCAGAATGTCTCCTCCGGCTTGGGCTCCTCCACCTCGCGGATCACCAGCTGGCCGCGCGCCACCGCTGCGCGCGCGCACGGCCCGGGCAGGAAACCGAAGCCCACGCCCTGGCACTGCAGCTTCAACTTGCTGGCCATGTCCGGCACCGTCAGCATTTCCTGGCCCATCAACAAGCCCACCGTCCGCGGCAGCAAGCGGCGCGCGGAATCGGACACCGCGATCGCGCAATGCTCGGCCAGCTGCTCGCGGCCCAGCACGCCCGGCACCTGCGCCAACGGATGATCCGGCGCTACCGCAAACACGAAATCGACGCTGCCCAGCGGCTCCACGACATAGCCACCACCACTGGGGCCTTCGCCCGCGGCACCCACCAGCAGGTCGGCACGGCGATCCAGCAGCGCTTCCCAGGTACCTGACAGCGCTTCACCGAACAGCCGCAGGCGCGTCGGCGCTTCAATTCCACGGAACGCAGCGATGTCAGCGCCCAGCAGCCAGGTCGGGAACATCGAATCCACCGCCAGGGTCAGCTCGGCCTCCCAGCCGGAGGCCACCCGGCGCACCCGCAGCTCCAGTTCGCGGGCGGCACGCAGCAGGTGGCGGCCCTCGTCCAGCAGGGCGCGACCGGCCTCGGTCGGCTCCGCACGGGGGCCGACCCGGTCGAACAGCTGCACGCCCAGGTCCTCCTCCAGCTTGGCCACGGTGTAGGAGATGGTCGAGGGCACCTTGTGCAGGGCCTTGCCGGCGCCGGCAAACGAGCCGCGGCGGTCGATGGCGTCCAGGATCTGCAGGGCATCGAGGCTGAGCTTGAGCATTCGAAATTTTCGATGATGGCTGTCAAAACTATCCGTTTTTCAAACCCGGGGTGCAAGCGGATACTTCTCTCCAACGGGGAAACACAGCGGCTACCGGCCCACCCCGCCCCATCGAAACCATCGAACAAGGAGAAATCATCATGCTGCAGATCCGCAAGAGCGCTACCCGTGGCCTGGCCGAGCATGGCTGGCTGTCTTCCCGCCACACCTTCTCCTTCGCCGGCTACTACGACCCGCGCTACGTCAGCTTCGGCCCGCTGCGCGTCATCAACGAAGACAAGGTCATCGGCGGCCAGGGCTTCGGCACCCACAGCCACAGCAACATGGAAATCATTTCCTACGTGCTGGGCGGTGCGCTGGAGCACAAGGACTCGATGGGCACCGGCTCGGTGCTGCGCTACGGCGACGTGCAGGTGATGAGCGCCGGCAGCGGTGTCAGCCACAGCGAGTTCAACCACTCGGCCACTGATCCGGTGCACTTCCTGCAGATCTGGGTCTTCCCGGACAGCGAGAACATCGAGCCGTCCTACCGCGAGACCCACTTCGCGCCGGAGACCAAGCGCGGCCAGCTGCGCCTGATCGCCTCGCCCGATGGCGCCGACGGTTCGCTGCGCATCCAGCAGGACGCCCGCATCTACGCCACCATCCTCGATGGCAGCCAGAAGCTGCACCACGCACTGGGCAACGGCCGTGGTGCCTATGTGCAGGTCGCCCGTGGCCAGCTGCAGGTCAATGGCATCACCCTCGACGCCGGTGACGCACTGCAGGTCAGCGACGAGGCGCAGCTGACCCTGGAGAACGGCAACGACGCTGAAGTGCTGGTGTTCGACCTGCCGCTGTAAGCACCAGGCAGTACCGTGCAACGAGGCCCGCGATACCCATCGGTATCGCGGGCCTTTGCGCGTGCGACGGGCGACGTTGCATTCGTATTCGCACTGGAATGACACAAATGGCACTTGCCCGGCCGATCTGAAAACGTTTTCATGACCGGGATCCTCCGGAGCCTTCCCTGCGCATGACGCCTTCTTCCCCGCGTGCCCAGCAGCACGCCACCCGCGCCGCCTTCTTCATTCCCGGCTTTGCCACCGCCGCCTGGGCACCGATGGTGCCCTATGCCAAGGCCAAGGCCGGCCTGTCCGATGCCAGTCTGGGCGCGGTGCTGCTCTGCCTGGGCCTGGGCTCGCTGCTGGCGATGCCCTTGGCCGGCGCGTTGAGTGGACGCCTGGGGTGCCGTCGCCTGATGGTCATCACCACGGCGTTGATCCTGCTGGCCCTGCCACTGCTGGCGCTGGCGCCATCGCCGCTGGCACTGGGTGCGGCCCTGTTCCTGTTCGGTGCCGGTGTCGGCGCGATGGACTGCACGATGAACATGCAGGCCGTCGCGGTCGAACGCGATGCCGGCCGCGCGATGATGTCCGGCTTCCACGCGTTCTACAGCATCGGCGGCTTCGTTGGTGCCGGCTGCATGACCGGCCTGCTGTTGCTGGGCACGCCGCTGTGGATGGCGGCCCTGCTGTCGGTGGCAGCCATGCTCGTGGTGGCATTGCTGTCGGCACCGCACTGGCGCCCGCAGCGCATCGCCCATGACGGCCCGATGCTGGCCGTCCCGCATGGCGTGGTGCTGTTCATCAGCGTGCTGGCCTTCATCGTGTTCCTGGCCGAAGGCTCGATGCTGGACTGGAGCGCGGTGTTCCTGGCCGAAGTGCGGCAGGTGCCGCGCGACCAGGCCGGCGCCGGCTTTGCGGTGTTCACCCTGGCGATGACCGCAATGCGCCTGTTCGGCGACGGCATCGTCGAGCGCCTGGGCCGTACGCGCACGATCGTGCTGGGGGGCATCACCGCAGCCACGGGCTTCGCCCTGGCCACGCTGGTGCCTTCCTTCGCGGTGGCGCTGGCGGGCTACGTGATGGTCGGCCTGGGCTGCGCCAACATCGTACCGGCGCTGTTCTCGATGGCCGGCCAGCAGCGTGCGATGCCGGAAAGCATTGCGATCACGGCCGTGACCACGCTGGGCTATGCGGGCATCCTCGCCGGCCCGGCAGCGATCGGCGGGCTGGCCCACCTCACCACCCTGGGCTTCGCCTTCCTGTGCGTGGCAGCGCTGCTGCTGGGCGTGGCCGCCTCCGCCCGGGCGCTGGCACGCCGCCTGCCGTAAGGAAGAACGTCAGCTGCGGGTGGGCGCAGCGGCAGCGGTATCGCGCACCAGCCATTCGGCCTGCGCCGGCAGTTGCGGCGCCGGGCAGGTTGCGCGGGGGTGGTGTTCGTCCTGGGCCATCCAGTCATCGACCACACCGGCCAGCAGGTCCAGCCGCAGCGGCAGGGTGATGTGGTCTTCGCCGCGCATCTCGATGTAGTGCGCGCGCGGATTGGCCAGGGCGAGCTCGCGGCCCTGGCTGACCGGGATGTGCTGGTCGCCCTGCCCGTGCAGCAGCAGCACGCAGGCGCGGGTATCGGCCAGCGCGCGGGCGACGTCCACCTGGTCCAGGTCGACGTCGATGCGGCGGCTGGCCGCGGCGATCACCTGGTTGATGTCCTGGCCGCCATAACGCCAGCGCGCATAGGACGCCACTGCCTGCGCCTTCAGCCCCTCCGGCTGCAAGGCCATCAGGTGCGGGATCATCGTGCGGATCGCCACGCCGGCATTGGCGAACGATTCCATCGCCACCACGCCGGCCACCTGGTCACCCAGCTTGTCTGCAGTGAACACCGCCGTCGCAGCGCCGTAGGACACGCCGAACAGGTACAGCGGCCCGGCGACCTCGCCACGCGCACGCAGCTCGCCGATGACATCGACCACGTCATCCGATTCGTAGGTGCCGTAGCCGGACGGGCCGCGCCCGGACTGCCCGTGGTTGCGCAGGTCCAGGGTGACCACGCGATAGCCCGACTCGGCCAGCTGCAACGACCACGGCAGCATCGAATCACCATTCATCATCCAGCCGTGCAGCAGCACCACGGTGCCGCGCGGTGCCTGCGCATGGAACGGCTGCGGCACCGACAGGCTCAGCCCGGTATCCAACGGCCGGCCGTTTTCATGGCGCTGCGGCAGGTAGTGGTAGCGGGCGCCGTAATCGCCCGGGTCGAAGACGCGCCAGAAGATCGGCACGTTGTCGCGCCCGGGCAGGAAGCCATGGCGGTTGGGCAGCTCGGCGATGGCCGCGGCGATGCGCGGCTGGTCCAGCAGGGTGGACACGCCACCGGGCGCGACCAGCTGGTCGCTGAGCGAGGTGGACGAGGCGGTGATCGAGGATGAGCATGCAGCCAGCCACAGGCCGGCGCACGCCAGCAACAGCAGCAGCGGGCGCTTCATGGGCAATCAGGGAAAAGGTGCGACAGCGTGGCAGGTTAGCGGGCGCGGCCGGGCGCATCTATCGCAGCTCGATGACGGGTTGATGACAAGCCGGGATCGATTCAGCTTCGCGCGATGTCGCATATGGACAAAGCATTGATCCGGATCAATGAATGCGCCTGCGCGTTTGCCGACAGTGCGCCCATGCGTACCTCGTTCAAGCTTCTCCTTGTCCTGGCCGCCGCGACCGGTGCGGCCTGGGGCATTGCCCGCAGCACGCCGTACTGGTTTGCGCCGCGCCAGCACGCCATGGTCGACATCCACGATCCCGCGTTGATCGCCCGCGGCCAGTACCTGTCGCGCGCGGCCGACTGCGCCGCCTGCCACACGGCCCCCGGCGGCAAAGCCTTTGCCGGCGGGCTGGGCATGCAGACGCCGATGGGCACGATCTATTCCACCAACATCACCCCGGACCCGGATACCGGCATCGGTCGCTACGACTATGCCGATTTCGAGCGCGCGGTCCGCCGCGGCATCCGCCACGACGGCCAGCCGCTGTACCCGGCCATGCCCTACGCCTCCTACGTGATCGCCAGCGATGACGAGGTCCAGGCGCTGTACGCCTACTTCATGGGCGCGGTGCAGCCGGTGCGCCAGCACAACGCCGACAGCACGATCCCCTGGCCGGCCAGCATGCGCTGGCCGCTGGCATGGTGGCAACTGCTGTTTGCCCGCCCCCGCAGCTTCGTTGCCGATCCTTCATTGGATGCCGGCCAGCAGCGCGGCGCGGAACTGGTGGAGGGCCTGGCGCACTGTGGCGCCTGCCATACCCCGCGCGGCCTGGCCTTCCAGGAAACCGCCATGGCTGATGACGAGAGCCGCCGCTTCCTCTCCGGTTCGGTACTGGAAGGCTGGTATGCGAAGAACCTGCGCAACGAAGCCACCGGCCTGGCCAGCTGGAGCCAGGACGAGATCGTCGAGTTCCTGCGAACCGGCCGCACTGATCGCTCCGCCGCGTTCGGCGGCATGGCCGACGTGGTGGAACACAGCACCCAGTACCTGACCGACGCCGACCTGCTGGCCATGGCCCGTTACCTGAAGCAGTTGCCGCCGCGCGCCGGCCGCAGCACGCAGTGGATTGCCGGCCCCGACACGACCACCACCGCGCTGCGCGACGGCGACTACCGCGTGGAGGGTTCGCTGGCCTATGCCGAGCACTGCCAGGCCTGCCACCGCGCCGATGGCCGTGGCATGCCGCGCATCTACCCTGCCCTGGCCGGCAACTCCATCGTCTTCGCCGATGACCCGAGTTCGCTGGTGCAGGTCACCCTGGCCGGTGGCCGCACGCCGCACACGCCGCACGACCGGATGGCCTTCTCGATGCCCGGCTTCGAGCATCTGCCCAACGCCCAGCTCGCGCAGATCCTGACCTTCATCCGCAGCAGCTGGGGCAACCAGGCCAGCGCGGTAAGCGAAGCCGACATCGCGCGCATGCGCAGGGTGGTGCGCGACAAGCCCGTGCATGTGGTTCCGCAGGAGGTGGCACCATGAGGCGCTCACGCAAGCGCAGAAGCGCGGCCATCGTCATTGCCATCGGCGTATTGGTGGTGGCCGCAGCCGCCGCACTGCTGTACGCGTACCGCCATCCCTCGCTGGATGCCACCCCCGCCACGCTGGACATCCTCGACGCACAGGGCGCGCGGGTCGGCGCGTACCACATGCCCAGCGCCGAAGAGATCGCCAGCCTCGGCAATGGCGATGCGGTGATGTACGGCCGCCGCCTGCTCAACGAGACCGCACGCCTGCTGCCGGACAACGTGGGCAATGACCTGAACTGCAACTCCTGCCACATGGCCGAGGGCAAGCGGCCTTTCGGCAACCACTACCTCAACACCGGCGGCGGCAGCTACCCGCGCTACATGACCCGCCCCGGCAAGGAGATCGGCCTGGTCGAACGCATCAACGGCTGCCTGCAGCGATCGATGAACGGCAAGCCGCTGGCCCGCGACGCACCGCCGATGCGCGCGATGCTGGAATACATGGCCTGGCTGAGCCGCCCCGTACCCGACGGCGCGCGCGTGGCGGCGCCAAGCGAAGGGCCGATCGATTCCTCGCTGGTGCCCGACCGCGTGCGCGGCCAGGCCCTGTATGCAGCGCAGTGCGCCGCCTGCCACGGCGACAACGGCGAGGGGCGCCGCGATGGCAGCGGCGATATCGCCTTCCCGCCGCTGTGGGGCGAGCGCAGCTTCAACATCGGCGCGGGCATGGCACGGCTGTACAAGGCGGCCAGCTTCGTCAAGCACAACATGCCACCGGCGGCGGGCCGCGAACCACCGCTGGGCCAGCAGGTGATGCCCGACCAGGACGCGGTGGACATCGCCGACTACTTCATCCACCAGCCGCGGCCGGATTTCGCCGGCAAGGGCAAGGACTGGCCGCGCGACCCCAAACCCAAGGATGCGCGCTACTGACCCGTCAGCGCTTGACCAGCTCGACGCGTCGATTGCGTGCCTTGCCCTCTTCGCTGCCATTGTCGGCCACCGGCTTGTCCGCACCGAAACCGGCTGCCTGCAGGCGCTCGGCCGCAATGCCCTTGCCGGCCAACGCCGCCACCACCGATGCCGCCCGGGCTTCGGACAGGCTGCGGTTGTGGGCCGCCGCACCGCTGTTGTCGGTGTGGCCTTCAATGGACAGTTTCAGCGAGGGATCGGCACGCAGCAGCTCCAGCACCTGCGCCAGCTGCGGTTCGGACGTGGGCAGGATGTCCGCCTTGTCGGTGGCGAAGTTGACCTGGATGGCGACCCGGCCAGCGCTGTCCAACTGCTTCTTCAGTGCGTCGGCCGGCAGCAGCGCAGCGGTCTGGGTGAAGCCCTTGCGTTCGACCACCACCCAGCCGGCGCTGAGATATTCCAGCCGCGCATGGACCCAGAGCTGGCGACCATCGGCCAGCTCAACCTGGTAGACCTCGGTGTCGTAGTCCTGCCAGCTGAAGCCGGCGGCATGGCTGTAGGCCGCCTTGACCGCCTGCGGCACGCCGTCGGCCGCCTCGCGCGGGATGCGGCCTTCGAACACCTTGCGGCCACCGGCCTGCACCATCATCGCCTCCAGGTTGCGCCGTACCTCGTGCATCGAATACGCGTGCTCGCCCTTGTCGAAATCCTGCGCCCAGGTGCGTCCTTCCACCTGTTCGAAGCGCTCGCCGTTCCAGAACGGGAAGGCGTCGAAGTCGCGCTTCTGCGGCGCATTGCGGTCGCTGTAGCCGGCTGGCAGGGCCAGGTGCGGGAAGCTGCCGGACCACTGCGCGGTGGCCTTGAACGGCACCGCATCCAGCACCACCAGCCCGGCCCCGTTGCTGTCCACGGCCAGCTGCACCCAGACCGTGCGATCGGCCTGGCGCACCACGTACACGGTAGTCGCCGCGTCCTGGTCCATGTTCACCGCATCGATGAAGCCACCGCCGATTTCGTCTTCCAGCTGCGGGCCGTAGTAGATGTCACGCAGCAGCTTGCCTTCGAACACCTTGTGCCCACCGGCCGCCGCCAGCACGCCGTCAAAGTTGCGCTGCACTTCCAGCGCAGAGAAGGTCTTGTCCGCGGCAGCACGGGTGTCTGCCACGATGCGCGCCGACCAGCTGGGGCCTTCCTCCCAGTGCACGCCATCACCGATGCGGAACGGGAAGCGCGCCCAGGCGCGCGTGCTGGCCGCGTTCTGCGGTGCATAGCCCTGCGGCAGGCTGAAGAAAGGCAGTTCCCCCAGGGCCACGCTGCTGCTCGACAACGCGCTGGTGTCGAAGGCCAGCACCGGCACGGGCTTGCCATCGCGGTCAGTGAGGCCCGGCACGGCGTCCGCAGCCGGTGCAGCGCTGGCGGCGGCAGGAGGGGCCGCAGGTGCGTCTGCAGGCGCCGTCGCCGCGTCCGGCGCCGGCACGGGTGTCCGTTCGCAGCCTGCCAGTACCAGCAGCACCGCGGCCCCAAGCCAGATCTTCGTCCATGCCTGCATCGCCACACCTCACGTCCATTGAGAAGGGCCCGAGCATAGCCCATGGCCGTGACGGGCCACACATTGCCATCGTTCCTGCGTTCGCGCGTCACCGTGATGTCATTGGCGCTGCTGAAACTCCCGGGCTTTCCCCCACTCAAGGTCCGGTTTCGATGCGAACGATTGCGCGTTTTCCCCGAGTCTCGCTGCTTGCCCTGCTGATCGCCCCCGCGCTGGACGCTTTGGCCGAAGCACCGCAGGGCGAAGCCGCCGAAACGCACAGCACGGACGCACGGACCCTGGATCAGGTGCAGGTGATCGGCCAGGCCACCAGCTACGCCAAGACCTCGGTGCGCGCCGAAACGCTGAACCGGCAGACCGTGCTCAGCAGCGTCAACGGCGCGCTCAACGAAGTGCCGGGCGTGGTGGTCAGCGAAGCCGATGCCACCGGTTCATCGGTGTGGGGCACGCAGATCAGCATGCGCGGCTTCGTCACCAACCGTGACACGCAGCAGATCGGCACGACCATCGATGGCCTGCCCAATGGTGGTTCGGGCTACGGTGGCGGTTCGATGGCCAACCGCTACATCGACACGCTCGACCTGGAGACGGTGGAAGTGAGCCAGGGCACGGCCGATATCTCCTCGCGTTCGAACGAGGCGCTCGGCGGCACCCTCAACTTCCTCACCAGCGATCCGCTGCAGGACAGCCGCCTGCGTTTCGTCGTCGGCGCCGGTGACAACGATGCGCGCAAGTACTACGTGCGCTACGACACCGGGCTGCTGGGCGGCCACACCCGCGCCTGGGTCAGTGCGTCCTCGGCCCGGGTGAGCGACTGGATCGACGGCAGCGGCAAGACCAGCAACGACCACATCGCCGGCAAGTTCATCACCGAACTGGACCGCTGGACGCTGACCGGCTACCTGTCCTACAACGATGCCGACGAGCCGGAGTACACCAGCGTCTCGCCGCAGGGTTTCGCCACCAACCCCGACCGCGACAACCTGGTCGGCACCCTCACCGGCATCCCCTACCTGGACCAGAACTACCGTTCTGGTTCGCGTGCGCTGCGCGAAAACACCTTCGGCTACCTGCGCGCCGCCTTCGACGGCGGCAACGGCTTCAAGGCCTCGATGGCCGCCTATGGCCACCGGATGCAGGGCCGCGGGGACTGGCTGCCGCCTTACCTGGCCGATGTCTCGAATGATGGCGCCGGTCGCCCGCAGTCCGAATACCTGGGCGGCAGCACCGTGTACGGCGGCAGCAACCTGGGCCAGATCTACTTCGTGAACCCCGATGGCAGCAGCGCCCAGCCGATTGCCGGCTGCACCCCGCGCGTGGGCTTCAGCGCCGAGTACGATCCCAACTGCTACGCCGGCAACGTGCTGGGTGCGCAGTCCTATCGCCACACCCACTACGACAACGACCGCATGGGCGTGACCGCCGATGTCGAATGGCGGCAGACCTTCGGCGGCGTCGACAACACGATCCGCGGCGGCCTGTGGGTGGAGAAGCTGGACCGCTCCGCGCGCCGCGACTGGCACCGCCTGCTCAACGTCGGCCAGGACATCGGCTTCGACCACCAGCCGTACTGGGTGCAGTTCGAGGACAAGTACAAGGTGGACGAGCAGATGTACTACGTCGAGGACGTGGCCCGCTTCGGCCCGTTCAGCGCGCGCGTGGGCGTCAAGCAGTTCTTCGTCGACCAGTCGCGCAACCGCGTGATCGGCGCCAGCGAACACGTCACGTCTGATTCCAGGTCCGATCCGTTGCTGTCCACCGGCTTCACCTGGGCGCCGGGCGTGGAAGGCATGGAGCTGTTTGCCGGCTTCTCGCAGAACTTCGCCGCGATTCCTTCCGGCGTGCTTGGCGAGACCGATCCGCAGCGCTTCCGCAACGTCGAACCGGAAACGGCCGACAACCTCGAAGTGGGCATGCGCATCAGCCGCTGGCCGCTGACCGCCTCGGTCACCCTGTACAACATCAAGTTCGACAACCGCATCGTCTACCTGCCCGCCGGCTTCGTCAGCGGCATCGACTACCTGGGCGAGACCGATGGCGTCTACGAGAACTTCGGCGGCGTGGAAAGCAACGGCCTGGAAGCCGCGTTCGGCTATGGCTGGGACAACGGCTGGCGGGTCAACGCGGCCTACACCTACAACCGTTCCAAGTACCTGGGCAGCGGCGACGCCGCGCGTGACACCCAGCTGGGCATCGTCGATGGCGCCAAGGTGATCGGCCAGCCCGAACAGATCCTGGTGCTTTCGGCCGACTGGCAGGGCGAGAACTGGAACTTCGGCCTGTCCGGCCGCTACCTCGGCACCCGCTACCTGGACGCGGCCAACGTCAACAAGCTGCCCTCGGCCACCGTCTTCAACGCCAACATCGGCTTTGACCTGCAGGGCCTGTCGCCGCGCCTGAAGGGCATGGGTGCCAACCTGGTCGTGAGCAACCTCACCGACAAGCGGTATCTTGCAGGGGTCGACGGTGCCAACGCCGCCTTCATCGGCGCACCGCGCACCGTCGGCATTTCCTTCCGCGTGGATCTGTGAGGCATTCGTGACTGATATCGGCCGACGCCGGTTGTTGCAGGCCGGCGTCGCCGCCGGCCTGGCACCGCTGCTGCCCAGCATCGCCCGCGCTGCGGCCATCGCCCCGGCCGCGCAGACGCGCAGCCTGCAGGACCTGCAGCACATCGTGGTGTTCATGCAGGAAAACCGCTCGTTCGACCACTACTTCGGCACGCTGCCGGGCGTACGTGGTTTTGGCGACCGCTTTGTTGCCCCTGCCGCGCCCCTGGCCGGCGGGGACAGCGCGCGCAGCCTGTGGCTGCAGCCCGATGCGAGCGGCCAGCGTGCGATCGCGCCGTTCCCGCTGGATACGGCCGCGCACTTCGGCTACATGCGCGTGGAAGGCACCCCGCACACCTGGCCCGACGCGCAGCGCGCGTGGGACCATGGCCGCATGGGGCACTGGCCGATGGCCAAGCAGAACCACGCAATGGGTTATTTCCAGCGTGCCGACCTGCCCTTCCAGTTCGCCCTGGCCGAAGCGTTCACGATCTGCGACGCGTACCACTGCGCCATGCAGGCCGGCACCAACCCGAACCGGGTGTTCCTGTGGACCGGCCACAACGATGCCTTCGCCCGTGCCGGCGGGCCGGTGATCGCCAACTCGCATGACAATTTCCCCGAGCACGGCGGCCATCCGGATTCGTACCGCTGGGCCAGCTATGTCGAGCGCCTGCAGCAGGCGGGCGTGTCCTGGCAGATCTACCAGGACATGGCCGACAACTTCACCGACAACCCGCTGGCCGGCTTCGAGACCTTCCGCCAGGCCTACAGCGCCGCACCGGGCCACGACGACGCGTTGCGCCAGCGCGGGGTCAGCACGCGGGGCCTGGCCCAGCTGCGCCAGGACGCCATCGAGGGACGCCTGCCGCAGGTCAGCTTCATCATTGCCGATGCCGCTGGCAGCGAGCACCCCGGCCCATCCAGCCCTGCGCAGGGCGCGGCCTACACCGCACGCGTGCTGGATGCGCTGACCGCCGATCCGGAGGTCTGGAGCCGCACAGCCCTGCTGCTGATGTTCGACGAGAATGACGGCTTCTTCGACCACGTGCCGCCGCCTGCACCTCCATCGGCACAGCCCGGTGGCGGCTGGGCAGGCGCTTCATCGGTGAGCACCGAGGGCGAGTACCACCAGCACCCGGCACCGGGTGACGAGAAGTACGACGAGGCCGGACTGCGGGGCCGCCCGTATGGATTGGGCCCGCGCGTGCCACTGTATGTGATCTCGCCGTGGAGTCGTGGCGGCTGGGTCGATTCGCAGGTGTACGACCACACTTCGGTGCTGCGCCTCATCGAACGCCGCTTCGGCGTGGCCGCGCCGGACATTTCGCCGTGGCGCCGCGCCGTGTGTGGCGACCTGGTCAATGCCTTCGACTTCGCCCAGCGCGATACCCGCCCGTTCGTGCGCGGGCTGCCCGACGTGAGCGCCACCGCCGCGCGCGCGGCAGCCCTGCCGGGCCGCACCGTGCCCGCACTGCCCGAGGGCCTGCAGGCGGCGCGCCAGGAAGCGGGCACGCGCCCATCGCGCGCATTGCCGTATCGGCCACACGCGCAGGTGCAGGCGATTGCCGCGGACGGCGTGGCCCTGCACCTGGCCTGCGAAGGTGCCGCCAGCGTACTGCACGTCTACGACCGCCTGCAGCTTGCCGCCCTGCCACGCCGCTATACGGTGCTGCCTGGCGCGCCGCTGCAGGACCGCTGGGCGCTGGATGCGCAGGGTCGCTATGACCTGTGGCTGCTCGGCCCCAACGGCTTCCATCGCCACTTCCGTGGCGTTGCCGGTGCGCCGGTGCTGCAGGCGCAGGTGGACCCGGTCGAGGGCCAGCTGCGGTTGCAGCTGCGCAATGCAGGCAGCGCCACGCAATCGATCCGTGTGCGCGCCGGTGCCTACGCCGGGCACATGCCGGAGCAGACACTGATGTTGGCCGCGGGCGCGCAGACCACGCTGGCCTGGGACGCTGCACCCACCAGCGGGTGGTATGACCTGCACGTAGTGGCCGGTGACAGCGAACTGCGCCTGGCCGGCCGCGCCGAAGACGGCCGCCCCGGCACCAGCGACCCGGCGATGGGTGGCCAGCCACTGCGCTTCGAGCACGGCTGAAGGTTTCTGTAGCGCCGAGCCGATGCTCGGCTGCGCGGTCCTGTAGAGCCGAGCCTATGCTCGGCTTAGTCGAGCATGGCTCGACTCTACAAATGCAGCCGAGCGTGGGCTCGGCTCTACAAAGACAGTCGAGCATGGCTCGACGCTACAAATGCAGCCGAGCGTGGGCTAGGCTCCACAAAGCCAGTCGAGCATGGCTCGACGTCAGCCGTTCCAGCCCAGCCCTCGCGGCTCATTGCTGAACCCTGCCGCGCGCAGGGCGTCCACGGCAGGCCCGCGGTGGACCGGCGCCTCATTGATCCGCTGCAGCGTGAAGGACAGGCGCCGGCCGCGCCGCAGGCCGACTGCCAGCGCCTGCGCCGCCGCCGTCCAGCGCGCCGCAACGTCGTCGGCCGTGTCATCAATCCAACTGGACAGCTGGCGGCCACCCTGCGGCAGATACAGCTGCAGCCGGCCTCCACCGATCACCACCATCGCACCGGCCCGGCGCACCGGACGCGGCCCGGCGATCGACTGGGGCCAGGGCAGCAGGCTGCCGAACGGATTGGCCGGATCCAGCGCGGACAGCGCAACCCAGTCGTCAGGTCCACGTGTCTGCTCGGCGCTGGCACGCAGGCGGTCGATATCCTCGCGCTGGGCGAACTGGGCACCGCCCATGCCTTCCACGAAGCGACCGCGCAGCAGCTGGCCGGCGTCTTCCATGCTGCGCAGCACCGGGCGCAGTGCCGGGAAGCCGCCGGCCACGGCTTCGCTCATCGCCGCGCTGCGGGTGACCACGGTGTAGCGGTCCAGCAGCGCCTCGGTCTGCGCCAGCGCGCGCAAGGTGTCACTGGCCCGCTCCTGTGGCAGCAGCGACCAGCGCCCGGCCAGCGTCGGCCCCGCGCTGCTGGCCAGCTCCAGTCCTGCACTGCCCGCCGCCAGCGGCGCGAAGGCAAAGCCGCGGCGGCGGCGGGACACGGGCATCGGGCGCGCCCGTAGCGGACGCGCGCCGTCGAGCGCACGCAGCGGGGCCCACAGGTCGCTGCTGATCTGCCCGCGCCAGGCCAGCTGCCACAGCGCCGTCTGGAAATCCTCGCCGGCGTTGCCTGCACCCGCGAATTGAGCCTGTACCTGCATCGCCAGTTGGCGCGCGAAGAACGCACCGCCTGCGGTCAGCGCTTGCAGGATCGCCAGCTGCATCGGCGACGCGTTGGCATCCACGTCCATGAGCGGCAGGGTTTCGGCCGCACGCTCCCGCAGGTGCAGCGACACCCATCCGTCATCGTCGCCCAGCCGGCCGTGTCCGGCCCAGAGCACCGTACCGGTGGCCAGCAGTTCATCCAGCAGCGCAGGCGTGTAACCGGGCACCCGTGCAGGCAGCACCTGCTGTTCCCACAGCGACGCCGGCAGTGGCAGCCCCGCCAGTTGTTCGATCACCTGCAGCACGCGCTCGCTGCCACGATCAGGCGCGGCCTCGTGCAGCACGCCCTGCCCTTCCAGCAGCACGCCGACATAGGCGTCCACCGGTACCGGGCGCGTTGCCTCGCGGGCGGCCTGCAACGAGCGCAGCCGCAACCGCTGCAGCACATCGACCGCCACCCATTCGTGGGCCGCGCGCGCGGTAGGCGGTGTGGCGTTGCCGGGGGCCTGGCGACGATCAAGGCCGAAGCGACCACGAATGATCCGGCCCTGCTCCTGCAGCACCTGCAGCGCGTCATCCACCACCGCCACACCCACTCCGAAGCGGGCAGCCACGCTGCCGCTGCTGAAGGGCCCATGGTGGCGCGCGTGGCGGCCGAGCAGGTCACCGAGTGGATCAAGCACCGGTGCCAGGAACACCTCGGCAATGCCTGCCGGCGGATCGATGCCGAGGGCATCCCGCAGCCGCGCGGCGTCTTCCACCGCTGCCCACTGTTCAACACCGGCAACGGTCACGCGGATGGCGCGGCCAGCGGCGTGCAGCGCCTGCAGCCAGGCCGCCACCTGCGTGGGTTCGGTGATGCGCTGCGCGATGTCGCTGGCCGGCAACGGGCCAAGCTCACGCAGCAGGTCGGCCACGCCTTCGCTGCCCCGCGCGTGGCAGGGCGGATCCAACCGCTGCAGCTCACGCGCCACGGTGGCCACCACGTCATCGTCCAGCAGCTCACCGAGGTCGACCTGGCCAAGCAGCTCGGCGAGCAGGCCACTGTCGAGCGACAACACCGAGGCACGCCGTTCGGCCAGGGGCACGTCGGCCTCGTACATGAACTCGGCGACATAGCCGAACAACAGGTTCGCCGCGAAGGGCGACGGCACGGCGGTCTCCACGTCCACCACCTGCACCTGGCCGGCCTGCACGCGCAGCATCAGCGCATCCAGCGCGTCCAGGTCGTAGACGTCCTGCAGGCATTCGCGCGCGGTCTCGACCAGGATGGGGAAATCCTCGTGGCCGCGCGCGATCTCCAGCAACTGCCCCGCACGCAGGCGCTGCTGCCACAGTGGCGAGCGCTTGCCCGGCGTGCGCCGCGGCAGCAGCAGGGCGCGCGAGGCGCACTCACGGAAACGGGCGGCGAACAGTGCGGACCCAGTGACTGAAAGCGTGATGGTGTGGCGCAGGCTGGCCGCGTCGAACAGGAACACCTCCGCGCCCGGCGCAGCGCCGCTGCGGTCGGGCATGCGCACGATGATGCCATCGTCGCTGGCCACCACCGCCGGATCGATGCCGGCCTGCTCGCGCAGGCGCGCGGCCACCGCCAGGGCCCAGGGGTCGTGCACACGGCGTCCGTAGGGCGAATGCAGCATCACCCGCCAATCGCCCAGTTCGTCGCGGCAGCGCTCGACCACCAGGCGCAGGTCGGTCGGCAGCACGCCGGTCGCCTGCTGCTGCTCGGCAACAAGCGCCAGCATGTTGCCGATCGCGCTGTCGTCCAGGCCACGTTCGCGCAGGCGCGCGAGCAGCGCCGGTGACGGCTCGCCAGCGCCGCCCGGATCGGCCTCCAGTTCGGCAAGGAACGCGCCGGTGGCCTGTCCCAGCTCGGCCGGGCGACCGATGCCCTCGCCACGCCAGAACGGCAGCCGCGCCGAGCGCCCGGGTGCGGGCGTCACCACGACCTGGTCAAGGGTGATCTGGTCGATGCGCCAGGACGTGGCGCCGAGGGTGATGACATCGTTCACCCGCGACTCGTGCACCATCTCCTCGTCCAGCTCGCCCACCCGACGCGAACCGGCCTGCTCCTCGCCCTCAGGCAGCACCACCGCGTACATGCCGCGGTCCGGGATGGTGCCGCCACTGGTGACCGCCAACTGCCGGGCACCCGGGCGCGCAGTCAGCGTGCCCGTTTTCCGGTCCCACACCAGGCGGGGGCGGAAACCAGCAAATTCATCGGACGGATAGCGCCCGGCCAGCATGTCCAGCACCGCGTCAAAGGCACTGCGTGGCAGCGTGCGGTAAGGCGCGGCGCGGCAGACCCGTGCAAACCAGGCCTCCACATCGAGTGGCTCCATGGCCACGGCGGCAACGGTCTGCTGGGCCAGCACATCCAGCGGGTTGCGCGGTGGATCGATGGCTTCAATGCGCCCATCCAGCATGCTGTCCACCACCACGGCGGCATCGACCAGGTCGCGCCGTGTCCGCGGGTAAAGCAGGCCGCGCGACATGCCGCCAACCTGGTGTCCCGCACGCCCCACCCGCTGCAGCGCACTGGACACCGACGGCGGCGCCGCCACCTGGATGACCAGATCCACCAGGCCCATGTCGATGCCCAGCTCGAGGCTGGAGGTCGCGACGACGCAGCGCAGCTCGCCCGACTTCAGCGCCTGCTCGATCGCGGCGCGCTGCTCCTTGGACACCGAGCCATGGTGCGAGCGCGCGATCACTGACTCGGGTGCAGTGACACGGTTCACCGTGCTGCCGGTGAAAGAACCGTAGGCGGTTGCGTCCGCATCGTCGGCGTCGCTCGCGTGCCCAGCGTCCGCGCGCTCGGCATGCAGCTCGTTGATCTGCGCAGTGAGCCGTTCGGCCACGCCACGCGAATTGGCAAAGACAATCGTGGAGCGATGCCGCATCACGTTATCGAGGATGCTGGCTTCCACATGCGGCCAGATCGAACCGGTGCGCGCGCCGGCCCCGCGCCCTTCCGCCGGGCCGTGCATGGCCAGGTCGGTCATGTCCTCCACCGGCACCACGATCTTCAGTTCCAGCTGCCGCTGCGAAGGCGGCTGCACCACCTGCACCGGGCGATCACCGCCGAGGAAGGCCGCAACGCCCTCGACCGGGCGCACCGTGGCTGACAGGCCGATGCGCTGTGCGGGTACCTGCAGCAGCGCGTCGAGCCGCTCCAGGCTCAGCGCCAGGTGCGAGCCGCGCTTGCCGCCGGCCACCGCATGGATCTCATCGAGGATCACCGTATGCACATCGCGCAGGATCTCCCGCGCCTGTGACGTCAGCATCAGGTACAGCGACTCGGGCGTGGTGATCAGGATGTCCGGCGGACGCCGCACCAGCCGCGCGCGCTCGCTGCTGCTGGTATCGCCGGTGCGCATGGCCACGGTCAGGGCAACGGCCGGGTCGCCGCGTTCGCTGCGGCGCGCACTGATGCCCTGCAGCGGCACCTGCAGGTTGCGCTGCACATCGCTGCCCAGCGCCTTGATCGGCGACAGGTACAGCACGCGCGTGCGTGCGACGGGCTTGGCCGCCTGGTCGCGCCGTGCATCGCCATCGCGCTCGGCGAACACCTGGTCGATCGCATGCAGGAAGGCCGCCAGCGTCTTTCCCGACCCGGTGGGCGCAACCACCAGCGTGTGCTGGCCTGCGGCGATCGACGCCCATGCCTGGTCCTGCACCGGCGTCGATGCCGCGAACGCGGAATGGAACCAGTCACGGGTGGCGGGATGGAAGTGCTGCAGGGAATCCAAGGCAGGGCCGGTCGCCATCGATGATGGCTTCGATGATACGGCGAAGAAATCGTTTGTCGTTACTGATCGTTACGTTATAACATTTCACGCCATTTTTACGGAGCGTGTCATGCGTCGCCACCTGCTAGCTGCAGCCATCCCCCTCGCCCTTCAGTCCGTCGCCCTCCATTCCGCCCGTGCGGCGGACGCGCCCACCCTGCCCGCCCTGCAGGTGGAAGCCAGCCAGCCCTCGCGCATCGACAGCCGGGTCACCGTCGACAACCCGCAGGCACAGAACCGCACCCTCGGCGGCCTTCTCGAACACGTTTCCGGCGTGCAGAGCAGCGCCTTCGGGCCCAACGCCGGTGCGCCGGTCATCCGCAGCCTCAGCGGCAGCCGCGTGCAGATCCTGCAGGACGGCCAGTCGATCCTGGGCATGAACGCAATCAGCGGCGACATCAACATTCCGTTCAACCCGCTGTTCGTGCGCAGCGTCACCGTCAACAAGTCCTCCGATACCGTGCGCCATGGCGGCAATGCCATTGGCGGCAGTGTCGAGGTCGATTCCGGGCTGATTTCGCGCACGATGGAAGACAAGGACCAGTCGATGGAACTGGTGCTGCGCAAGGGCTTCAACGCCGCCGATGCGCAGGGCTTCCGCATGAACTTCAACAACCAGCGCAACGTCTCCACCAACCTGCAGGTCTCGCGGCAGCGCATCTCGCACTACGACATCCCCGGCAACAGCAAGGCGGCCGCGTGCACTACGCAGCTGTTCCCGGCCGCCGGCGGGGTCAACTCGGCACTGGCCGACGCCTGCCAGAAAGAGGCGCGGGTACAGCAGGTCTACAACAAGGCATCGCAACCCTACATCGACCAGTTCATTACCGAGAACCCGGACTGGGCCGATGGCGAGTTCTCCTTCTACACCAGCAATCCGACCTCGGTCTGGCAGCGCCAGACCTACGTCAATCCGGCCAATCCGGACTATGTGGCCGGTACGCCGTCCTACGTGCAGAAGCGGATCAACAACGACGTCACCCCGGATTACCACCATCGCCTGGGCAACAGCTACTCACGCAGCTCGCAGGTGGCGCTCGGCTCGACCCTGTTCTTCGATCGCGGTTACGTGGGCATCAGCATCGACGCCAAGGACAGCGAGTACGGCGTACCCGGCTTCTCGATGCAGAACCTGTCCTTCGGCGCCAACTACGCCGATGGCCTGCCGGTGGGCGTGGTCATCAAGCAGGAGCGCTATGCACTGGAAGCCCTGCTGCGCGACCCGGTGCCGGGCATCGAACGCGCCGAGCTGCGCGTCTCGCAGCTGGACAACACCTCCGGCGAACGCCTGGGTGCCCGCAAGGCCAACGATTACGACTTCGAAAGCACCCAGGCCGAACTGCTGCTGGCCCACCGCCGCGCGGGCCCGCTGAGCGGCCTGCTCGGCCTCAGCCAGCAGTCACGCGACGTCACCGGCAGCGGCCCGCAGCGCTACCTGCCCAACGTCGACACCCGCACCCAGGCGGTGTTCCTGAAGGAAACGCTGGACTTCGACTGGGCGTCGTTCGACGCGGGCGTGCGCCACGAACGCGTGGACCACACATTGCGGCCCAGCAGCTTCAAGACCGCGCGCAATTCCGCCAACACCACGCTGCAGGACCGCGACTTCCGGCTCAACAGCTACAGCATCGGCTCCTACGTTGAACTCGGCCCGCTGTTCGCCGCCAAGCTGCGCTATTCCTCCTCGCAGCGCGCGCCGGAGATCAACGAGCTGTACGCCAGCAACGCGCACTACTCGGTGATGACCCAGGAAGAAGGCAACCAGAACCTGGAACCGGAACGCGCGAAGAACCTGGAGCTGGCCGGCGTGTTCCACCTGGGCGGCTTCCAGCTCACCGCCACCGCCTACCGGATGTGCTACGAGAACTACCTGTACCTGGGCTACTCCGGCCTGCAGACGGCCAACCGCCTGCCGCTGAAGTACTGGAAGCAGACCGATACCACGGTGAAGGGCTTCGAGATCGATGCCTCGCAGTCGGTGGCACTCGGCCGCTTCGGCAGCCTGGAGATGTCCGCGTTCGCCGACCTGGTGAAGAACAAGGCCGACCATCCCGACGCACTGCGTGCCCACAACGACGGCGAGTATCTGCCCAACATGCCGACCAACCGCTACGGCGCGACCTTGCAATGGCAGCGCGAGGGCTGGAAGGCGCAGCTGTCGAGCACCTACTACGACACGCAGAAATACCTCGGCCGCAACGTCAGCGAAGAAGTGCCGCTGGATGCCTTCAACCTGGTCGACCTGCAGCTGAGTCGCGAGATTCCGCTGCGCACGACCGCTGTCGCGGGAATGGAGGTCTTCATCAATGGCAGCAACCTGCTCAATGAGGAGGCGCGCCCGCACAACTCGCCGCTGAAGTACATCGCGCCGCTGCCGGGGCGTGGCTTCCAGGTGGGCGTGACCGTGCGGCTCTGAACCAGGGCCGGCACCCCAGCGCCCGCGGAACGTGAACCGCGGGCGCGGTTGCGCGCACCACAGGCTTGATTACCGTCGGCCCTTCGGTCAACCATCGATGAAAAGGAGGATTCAATGAACTGGATGCATGCAATTTCCTGTGCGCTGCTGTTGGGCGTTTCGTCCACTGCAGGCGCGGCCTCGGCCATTGCCTACGATGCAGATGGCACCTACGGCTACTCGATGAACCAGGCGACGGTGAGCGCCTCGATGCAGAACGCGGTGAAGTACTGTGCCGCCCGCTCCCGCAACTGCGGGCAGTCGGCAGTCGCCACCGGCGAGGGCTACTCGGCCATCTTCACCGGAACGGTGTCCATGGGCTTCGCCCTGGCCGAGGCGAGTCCGGAAGCCGCGCAGCGCAAGGCAGAAAAGATGTGCCGGGAACGCGCCAACGACTGCACGCTTGCGGTGATGTGGCGCGAGCAGCCGTCGCAGGTGATCGAGCGGCCGTGGCACCCCGGTGCACCGGCACCCGCACCGGTTCCGGAGCCCCGCCGCATTTACTAGTACCGGTTTTTGATCGGTGAGACAGCCGCCCAGCGTCGATGACGTTGGGTGGCTGGCGCGGGCGCATATATGGGAATGGCCAAGCGTTATTTAGCCGGGGCGATCAGACGTGAAACAGTGGGCACTCGTTCATGTTCGCCCTCGGAGCCCACTCCTTCCATGTCCCTCGCCCGCCCCCGGACCGCGTTGACGTTCATTGGCGCCACCGCGCTGTCCTCCCTGCTGTTGCTGTCCGCGCCCAGCGCGGTTGCCGCTGAAGATGCGGTCTCTCCGCTGCGCGCGTATGTCGCCGCCAAGCGCACGGCCATCGAAGCGCAGTCGGCGCAGCCTGCAGTCCCGACCACCATCCATGCCAAGGTGACTGCCGAGAGCCGCTCAGGGGTCAGGCGCCTGCGCATCGGGCCAACCGGGGCGTTCCAGTACATCAGTGACAGTGGCCGGGACTACGCCGGCTACAACCTGGGTGCAGGCTCCTGGGACTCGCTGGTCGGTACGCTCGCCAGCTCGGTGGCTGACGAATACGTCGTGCAGGCGGCGGTGCAGGACATTCCGCTGGATGCCCTGGATGTGGTGTTCACCAGCATTCCCGAGCGCAAGAGCGCAAGCCTTGCCTATCCCAACAACCTCTCCTATGTCGTCTACATCGATTCGCCGGCATCCGATGCGCAGCTGCAGGCGCTGAAGCGCGCGGTGCACGAGAATTCCTCGGCGATCGATCTGGTGACACGACCACAGCAGGTCAGCCACGCCGACGTGGACTATGTCCACAGCAGTGCCACGCGCGATCCGAAGCTGCCCCCCGGCCTGCGAGACTTCATCACCGAGGAGAAGCGCCCGGCGGTACTCGCCCGGCAGGCGCCACGCGATCCGAAGGATGCACCAAGGGAACCCGAGACCCTGGTCGCCCGCGCCCACGTCGAACCCCACACCGGGCTGCGCCACGTTTTCCTGGGCAAGGATGGCTACCACCAGCAGCTGCACGACAGTGCGCCGGGGCTGCTTGGCTACGGCCTGGCACCCACGGTGGAGGAGCACCTGCTGGGCGTCACCGGCACCTGCCTGACCCACATCTTCGAAGTACAGGCAGCCTCCCGCAACGTGTTGCTGGACTCGCTGGAGCTGACCGTTGATGGTCAACTGAGCCCGCGCTTCGGCAAGGGCGTCACCACGCCGGCACGCTACAGCGGCATCCGCTACCGCGTGCGCATCGAGTCGCCTGCATCGGCCCAGGAGATCGATGCGCTCCGTCAGTCGGTCGAGGCCACTTGCCCGCTCTACAACCTGGTCAAGGACGAGCAGAAGCTCGAAGGCCGCATTGTTCGCGGTCCGTACGCAGACGCCGCGCAGTAGCCGCAGGCGCTGCATGGGTTGACCTTGCGGTGGCGATCTCCCCGGCCCACAGCGGCCCGGGAGACGCCCCTTCACTCCAGTTGTCAGCATCCCTGGGGATACTCGATGAAGCTCGTCCTGCGCTCGCATTCGAGCGTGCAACGCCCGTGGTACAACCTGCGCCCGCAGCGAGCGCGCCGCCGCCACCTGGCACTGGCGCTGTGCACCCTGCTTGCGCCCGCAGCAGAAGCCGCCGAGGAGAAGCAGACATCCGCCGCGCACGCGCATGAGGGCAATGCACGCCTGCTCGACAAGGTCTCCGTACTCGGCTCGCAGATTGCCGGCGGTGGCGCCCAGGCAGCGCTGCCGGTGGTGGCGGTGGACCGCGAACAGATCGAATCGACCGGCGCCACCAACGGCAACGAGCTGTTCCGCAGCCTGCCGCAGTTTGGCGACGTCGCCGTCACCGAGAAAGGCACCACCAACGCCGGGCGCAATTCGAATGTCGCCCGTGGCGACGTCGGCTCCATCAACCTGCGCAACCTCGGCGCGAAGTACACGCTGCTGCTGGTCAACGGTCGGCGCACCGTCCAGCACCCCATCAGCAACAGCGGCGACGACACGACCTACAACGCCAATGCCATCCCGACCTTCGGCCTGGAACGCATCAACCTGCTGCTTGACGGCGCAGCCTCCATCTACGGCTCGGACGCGGTCGCAGGCGTGGTCGACCTGGTGACGCCGGCCAACCTGCAGAACGGCGGCGGCGTCCGCCTGGACTACGGCAAGGTGTCCGACGGCCATCGTGAAGACGTCTCTCTGGATGGCTACCTGGGCAACGACTTCGCCGATGGACGCGGCAACATCTCGCTGCTCTACGGATTCTCCACGCGGACGGCGCAGCGCAATTCCGATGCCTGGTTCACGGCGACCGATGGTCGTCGGCCACTGGGAGATGGCACCAGCGTGCCCGACCCGGATGGCAGCACCGGCTTCAGCACGCGGACGCCCTGGGGCCACTTCGATACCTATGCCAATGGCAGGCGCACCGGCAGCTGGAGCATCGATCCTGCGACCGGCGCACTCGTCTCCGGCACGGTGCCGACCCGTTACCACTATGACTCGGCCGCCGAGCCGGGCATCACCTCGGCGCCGGCCATCCGCAAGGGCAATGTGTTCGCCAGCGGCCGGTTCGACGTCAACGACTCGCTGCAGCTGTTCGGCGAGCTGGCCTATTACCGGGCCAGGTCCGAGTCATGGGTGAGCAGTGAGTCCGGCTTCGGCGGCGAGGGCTTCCTGCTGCACATCCGTCCCGACGCCTACTGGGTTCCGGAAGCGCTGCGCAGTGCCGATGCGATCCGACTGCTGAACTATCAGTTCGCGGATTCGGGGATCCGCCGCGTCACGGTCGACAACGACCAATCGCGCGTCCTGCTCGGCGTACGTGGCTGGACCGAAGGCGGCTGGAACTGGGAAAGCGCACTGCTTTACTCACGCGCGCGCAGCACCGATATGCAGCAGGGCGGGCTCACCGATGCCTTCATCGAGGCGGTGAACCGCACCGATGCCAGTGCCTACAATCCGTTCAGCGGCGGCGATCCCGCCAGCATCCGGGTTGGCGATGCCACGCCGTATGACACCTCCTCGTTCATTGGCGAGGCGACGCGCGTAGGCACCAGCGAGCTGGCGTTGTGGGATTTCAAGATCGACCGCTCCGATCTGCTGACGTGGTATGCCGGCGACATCGGCGTGGCGGCGGGCGTGGAGTACCGTTACGAAAGCCGCAGCGATGACCGCGATGGGAACATCGATGGCAGCCACCCCTATACCGACTGGTACACCGGAACGGTGGCGCCCAGCAATTTCTTCACCCACAGCCCGCGGCCTGACGTGCATGGCAGCCGCAACGTCACCTCCGCGCTGATCGAACTGGCCATCCCCCTGGTGTCCGCCGCGCAGGGCGTGCCGCTGGTGCAATCGCTGGACCTGCAGGTGGCCGCGCGCTGGGAGGACTACAGCGACGCCGGCAAGGTCGCCAAGCCGAAGCTGGCCGCTGCGTGGAAGGTCAATGACAGCCTGCTGCTGCGTGGCTCGGTCAGTGGAGGCTTCCGTGCGCCGGGGCTGGAACTGGTCAATTCACCGCCCACCTACGGGTTCGGTTTCAACAACGACGCCATCCGCTGCCATGCACTCATCGCCAAGGGTGCACAGCCGAACTACAGCGCCTGCCTCAACGCTTACAGCAGTGGTTCGGCGGTCAAGCCATCGGTCAGCTCGGTGACCTCCTACGGCGATGACGTCAAACCGGAAACGACGCGACAGTCTTCCTGGGGCGCCGTGTTCGAGCCACGCTTCCTGCCCGAACGCTTCGGCTCGATCAGCCTGAGCGTGGACACGTGGCGGGTGAAGGTCGAGAACCCGATCAGCACGATGGGCGAGGAACTGCTCTACGACGCCTACCTGCGTGTCGTCGAAGGCAGCAGCAATCCCAACGTCGTACGCGCGCAGGCAACTGCCGAAGACATCGCCCTGTTCGCGGGCACCGGGCTTGAACCGGCCGGCGTGGTCACAAACGTCTACAACCGCTACCAGAACCGCAGTCCGCTGACGGCCTCCGGCATGGATTACAACTTCAACTGGCGGTTGCCGGACACCGCATGGGGTCGCTTCGCGCTGCTGGTCAGCGTCAGCCAGCTGAAGGAGTACACCCAGCAGAAGCCTGCTGAAGTGCAGGAGGTGGCCGCCGCGATCGCCCGCGGCGCGTTGAACATCATCGCGCCCGACCTTGGTGCGGCCAACGAAGTCGGCATCAACGGGGCAAAGCCGGAGTGGCGGGCCAGCGCCACCTTGATCTGGAACCTGCAGGACTGGACCGTGCGGCTGCGCGACGACTACATCGACAGTGTCAGGGCCGGGGCGTACGCCGATGGCCGGCCGTACGTGGTCGCCTCCACCCAGCGCTGGGCATTGTCGGTGAAGAAGGAGTTCCACGCGGGCGTACTGCAGGGCACCGCGGTGGAAGTGGGAGCGCGCAACCTGTTCAACAAAGAGCCGCCCCTCAACGCCTCCGGCAATTACCTGAGCGCGTTGCACGAGACCTACGGGCGCTATCTCCACCTCGGCATTTCAAAGAACTGGTGAACCGCATGAAGACACCGCCACTCGCGTTCCTGTTTGCGGCGACACTGGCCGTTACCGCATGCAGCCCACGGCAACCCGTGGATGCGCAGGCCGCGAATGGAACGCCTGCAGCGTCGGCATTCCAGTCCGAACACGCCGAGTGGGTGCGTCGGCGCGCCGCGGACCTGGGCAAGCCGGATGGCTGGACAAGCCTCACCGGGCTGCACTGGCTGGAAGTCGGTACACAACGCGTGGGGGGAAGCGAGGAAAACGACATCCGGCTGGCCATTGCACCCGCTCGCCTGGGCCAGATCGAGCAACGTGGCGACGGCGTGTTCTTCCAGCCTGCCGATGGAGTGGCCATTACCGCAGAAGGCAATCCGGTGCTGGGCAGCACTCGCCTGGCACCGGAGGGCCCCGGCGGTGGCACCACGCTCACCTATGACGACGGCAAGGGAAAAATCAGTGTCATCCGCCGTGGCCAACGCCTTGCGCTGCGGGTCCGGCATGCCGATGCACCCGCTCGCCTGGCCTTCTCCGGTCTTGATTTCTTCCCCGCAGACGAGGGCTGGCGGCTGCAGGCGCAGTTCGTGCCCCACCCCGCCGGCAGGACGCTGCCCATCGCCAGCGTCATCGGCGAGGTCACCGAAACGCCCAATCCTGGTTACGTCGTCTTTGAAAAAGAGGGGCGGCAATGGAGACTGGAAGCATTGGGCGATCCGGCCAAGGGGCTGAACTTGATGTTCCAGGATCAGACGACGGGCCGGCAGACCTATGGTGTCGGTCGCTACCTGCGCACCGATGCGGTCGCCGCGGACGGTTCGGTCACGCTCGATTTCAATCGCGCCTACAACCCACCGTGCGCGTATACCGAATTCGCAACGTGCCCACTGCCGCCGCCGGAGAACCGGCTGGCGCAGCAGGATGCAGACCGCACGCTCGTTCGGCTGGCAGTGCTTTCTGGCGAACGGAAATATTCCGCGTCCCACGATTGATCGGCGCCTGCAGTTCCGCACCAATCACGCACAACGAAAAACGCCCGCAGATCGAAGATCTACGGGCGCTTTCTTGTATCTGGCGGAGCGAGAGGGATTCGAACCCTCGATAGAGCTTTTGACCCTATACTCCCTTAGCAGGGGAGCCCCTTCAGCCACTCGGGCATCGCTCCGGGGTTTTCTCCGCGTCTGGTGCGGTGCACCTCAGCGGGGCGTGAATCATAACGTTAATCAGACGCGAAGGTAAAGCTTTTATTCGCCGGAATTTTCGCTTCCGGTACTGCCGGCTTCGTCACCACGCTGGATGCGCTGGTAGATCTCTTCGCGATGCACAGCAACGTCCTTCGGCGCGGTGATACCGATACGCACCTGGTTGCCCTTGACGCCGAGCACGGTGACGCTCACCGAGTCTCCGATCATCAGGGTTTCGCCGACGCGGCGAGTCAAGATCAACATTTTTGCAAGTCTCCATGGAACCGTGTGGAAGGGTATCCCCCACCGGCTTGACGCTCCGTCAAGAAGCGTCCCCACGACAAAGGGAAAAGATTTCGCAATGGTACCGTCAGCCGTCCCGCTCCTACAAGGAGGGGGACGGCAGGGGTTCACATCACAGGCGGGGGCTGACCCATTCGACGACCGCGGCCAGAGCGGTAGCAAGGGCGGGCCCGTCCTCGCCACCACCCTGGGCGAGGTCCGGGCGTCCGCCGCCCTTGCCCCCGATCTGACTGGCGATGTGGGACAACAGTTCCCCGGCCTTGACCTTGCCCATTGCACTGCCGTTCACACCCGCGACCAGGGCAGCCTTGCCGTCCTGGGTGCCGGCCAGCACGATCACGGCATTGCCCAGCTGCTGCTTCAGGCGGTCCATGGCGTCACGCAGGGCCTTGGCATCAAAGCCTTCCAGGCGTGCGGCCAGCACCTTCACACCGGCAACCTCGACGGCCTGGCCGGACAGGTCCGCAGTGGCGCCGGCGGCGACCTTGGCCTTGACGGCTTCCAGTTCGCGTTCCAGCTGCTTCTGGCGCAGGCCGAGGGCACGGATCTTCTCGACCACGTCGGTGGCGCTGCCACCGAGCAGTTCGGCCGCTTCGGCCAGGCGGGCCTCCTCGGCGTCCACGTAATCCAGGGCACCCTGGCCGGTGACGGCCTCGATGCGGCGCACGCCCGCCGAGACACCACCCTCGGAGGTGATCTTGAACAGGCCGATGTCACCGGTACGGCTGACGTGGGTACCGCCACACAGTTCGGTGGAGTAATCGCCCATCTTCAGCACACGGACGTTCTCGCCGTACTTCTCGCCAAACAGGGCCATCGCGCCGAAGTCCAGCGCTTCCTGCATGCCCATGTTGTGCACTTCGGCGGCGTTGTTGGCGCGCACCTGCTGGTTGACCTTGCGTTCGATCACGGCCAGCTCTTCGGCACTGATCGGCTGGAAATGCGAGAAGTCGAAACGCAGGCGATCCGGTGCGACCAGCGAACCCTTCTGCTGCACGTGGGTGCCCAGCACTTCGCGCAGGGCGGCATGCAGCAGGTGGGTGGCCGAGTGGTTGAGGATGGTGGCGCCACGGCGCTCGCCATCGACCTGGCCGGACAGCACGTCGCCGACCTTCAGGCCGCCTTCGGACAGGGTGCCGACGTGGCCATGGAACTGGCCCGCGAACTTCTGGGTGTCGCTCACGACCAGGCGCACACCGTTGCCGGTCAGCACGCCGGTGTCACCCACCTGGCCGCCGGATTCGGCGTAGAACGGCGTCTGGTTGGTGATGACGATCACCGCGTCGCCGGCGTCTGCCGACTGCGCCGGGCGGCCGTCCTTGAGCAGGGCCAGCACGGTCAGGCCGTCGGCCTGCAGGCGGTCGTAGCCCAGGAACAGGGTCGGGGTCAGGGTCGCCACCAGCTCGGCCGGCAGGGTCACGCCGCCACCGAACTTGCCGGCGGCACGCGCGGTCTCGCGCTGCTGCTCCATCGCCGCGTCGAAGCCGTCGGTATCGACCGTCAGCTCGCGCTCGCGGGCGATGTCCTGGGTCAGATCCAGCAGGAAGCCGTAGGTGTCGTACAGGCGGAAGGCGTCAACGCCGGGGATCACGCCGTTGCTGGCCTTGGCCGCCACGTCCTCGAAGATCTTCATGCCGGCATCGAGGGTTTCGGCGAAACGCTCTTCCTCGGCCTGCAGCGCACGGACGACGGTGTCGGCCTGGGCCGGCAGTTCCGGGTAAGCCTCACCCATCAGCTCGACCAGGGTCGGCACCAGCTTGCTGAAGAACGGCTGGCGCACGCCCAGCATCCAGCCGTGGCGCAGGGCGCGGCGGATGATGCGGCGCAGGACATAGCCGCGGCCTTCGTTGGACGGCAGCACGCCGTCGACGATCAGGAACGAGCAGGCGCGGATGTGATCGGCGATCACGCGCAGCGACTTGTTCTCCAGGTCGGCCATGCCGGTCAGCTCGGACGCCTTGCGGATCAGCGCCTGGAACAGGTCGATCTCGTAATTGGTGTGCACGTGCTGGAGGATCGCCGCCAGGCGCTCCAGGCCCATGCCGGTATCCACGCAGGGTGCCGGCAGCGGCACCAGGGTGCCGTCGCTCTGGCGGTCGAACTGCATGAACACCAGGTTCCAGATCTCGATGAAGCGGTCGCCGTCTTCATCCGGCGAGCCCGGGGGGCCGCCCGCGATGTGGTCGCCGTGGTCGTAGAAGATCTCGGTGCACGGGCCGCAGGGGCCGGTGTCGGCCATCTGCCAGAAGTTGTCCGACGCGTACGGGGCACCCTTGTTGTCGCCGATGCGCACGATGCGCTCTTCCGGGATGCCCACCATGTCGCGCCAGAGCGCGTAGGCCTCATCGTCGGTCTGGTAGACGGTGACCAGCAGGCGCTCGGCCGGCAGCTTCCAGACCTGGGTCAGCAGTTCCCATGCCCAGGCGATGGCGTCCTTCTTGAAGTAATCACCGAAGGACCAGTTGCCCAGCATTTCGAAGAAGGTGTGGTGACGCGCGGTGTAGCCGACCTGGTCGAGATCGTTGTGCTTGCCACCGGCGCGCAGGCAGCGCTGGACGTCGGCCGCGCGCACGTAGCTGCGCTTTTCCGCGCCCAGGAACACGTCCTTGAACTGGACCATGCCGGAGTTGGTGAACAGCAGGGTCGGATCATTGCCCGGCACCAGCGGCGCCGACGGCACGATGGTGTGGCCTTTGCCCTTGAAGAACTCAAGGAAGTCGCTGCGGATCTGGGAGGTCGTGAATTTGGCGGGTGCGTTCATTGAGGGGGCTGGCAGTGTGCGGGCCGGCAGCCCCGAACCGCCGGCCTCACTGGCCAGGGTCGTAACGGACCGCCGAAAACCTAAAGGGTATCAGGCCCGGCGCCGCCAGTCTCAGTCATCCGGGTCGAAGCGGGTTGCACGGCGGATGCTGTCACCGTCGAAGCCCCGCCGGGCCAGCAGATCGGCGGCCTTGCGCCGCTGCGGCAGATCCTGCGGGCCATCCTCGCCAAAGCGGCGGCGCACCAGATCGCGGGCATTTTCCTGCCAGTCGCCCTCGTAGGTCTCCATCGCGGCGGCAATCGCCGCGCTGTCCAGGCCATGGGTCCCCAGCTCGGCACGGACGTGGATGGGCCCATAGCCGGTATTGGCGCGCATCCGGACGAGATTTTCCGCAAAGCGGGTGTCGTCCTGCCAGCCGGCCTCGGTCAGCTTGGCAACGGCAGCTTCGGCGGCCTCGCCTTCAATACCGCGTGCGGTCAGCTTGCGGGTCAGCTCCTTGCGCGAATGCTCACGCCGTACCAGCAGGCCCAGGGCACGCTGTACGGGGGTCTGTTCGCGCGGCCGGCGCTTGCGGCCGGTGGGGGCGTCGGCATCGGACATCTGCTACTCCAAGGGTGGCGCCGTCCCTGGCACCCTGCCCGTCCGTGGGCGGTTCGAACCTGCGGGACAGGGCGACGTCACTGACGGCGCCGCCCTGCCCCACAGCAAGTCTTACTCGTCGTCGCCGTCGTCGTCGCCTTCCTCGCGGGCGGCTTCGGACGGCTGGAACTTCTCGCGCAGCTCGGCCTCGAGCTTGGCGGCGACGGTCGGGTTGTCACGCAGGTAGCCGCGGGCGTTGTCCTTGCCCTGGCCGATGCGCTCTTCACCGTAGCTGTACCAGGCACCGGCCTTCTCGACCAGCTTGGCATCCACGCCCATGTCGATCAGCTCGCCCTCGCGGCTGATGCCTTCGCCGTACAGGATCTCGGTGATGACCTGCTTGAACGGCGGCGCCAGCTTGTTCTTGACGACCTTGATCTTGGTCTGGTTGCCGATGATCTCGTCGCCCTTCTTGATCGCACCGATACGGCGGATGTCCAGGCGCACCGAGGCATAGAACTTCAGCGCATTGCCGCCGGTGGTCACTTCCGGGCTCTGGCCCGGCATCATCACGCCGATCTTCATGCGCAGCTGGTTGATGAAGACCACCAGGGTGTTGGAGCGCTTGATGTTGCCGGTCAGCTTGCGCAGCGCCTGGCTCATCAGGCGGGCCTGCAGGCCCGGCAGCTGGTCACCCATTTCGCCTTCGATTTCGGCCTTGGGGGTCAGCGCGGCGACCGAGTCGACCACCAGGATGTCCACCGAGCCCGAGCGGACCAGCATGTCGGCGATTTCCAGCGCCTGCTCACCGGTGTCCGGCTGCGACAGCAGCAGGTCGTCCACGTTCACGCCCAGCTTGGCGGCGTAGATCGGGTCCAGTGCGTGCTCGGCGTCGATGAACGCAGCAGTGCCGCCCATCTTCTGGCATTCGGCGATGGCCTGCAGGGTCAGGGTGGTCTTGCCCGACGACTCCGGACCGTAGATTTCAACGACACGACCCTTCGGCAGGCCACCGATGCCCAGTGCGATGTCGAGCATCAGCGAGCCGGTCGGAATCGCTTCAACGGGTTCGACCACGCGGTCGCCCATGCGCATCACCGAGCCCTTGCCGAACTGCTTCTCGATCTGGCCCAGAGCAGCAGCCAATGCGCGCTTCTTGTTCTCGTCCATCGTGTTGCTCCTAGCAGAGGTCATGTCGTTGGGGGTGCTGTCTTTCGGGGTCTTCTTTGCCATGGGTTCACTTTAAGTCGGATGTATCGCACAGGCTGAGATTCTGCCCGGCGCTCAGAAAAGAATTATCGGACATCCGTACCAACCTCAGTGGAACCAGAGAATCGCCACAAAAGACCGCGGGGTAATGCTGGTGGAACGGTGCTGCCGCAGCAGGCTCAGCGGTTGGGACGCAGCAGGCCGCAGTACAGCCCCTCGATCGCGAAATCCTGGTCGGGCAGGACTTCGATCGGCTTGTAGTCGGGGTTGCGCGGCAGCAGGCGGATGCGGTCCTTGGCGATCTTCAGCAGCTTCACGGTGATCTCGTCGTCGATGCGGGCCACCACGATCTGCCCGGAATGCGCGTCGCGGGTGCGGTGCACGCCGATCAGGTCGCCGTCGAAGATGCCCTCGTCGATCATCGAATCGCCCTGCACCTTCAGCAGGTAATCCGGGGCCGGCGAGAAGAACACCCGGTCCAGCACCACGAAATCGTCCGAACCGATGTCGGCGCCGATCGGCAGGCCGGCGGCGACCCGGCCCAGCACCGGCAGGCGCAGGACGCTGTCGGGCAGCCCGGGTTCGGCCAGCTTCTCGATCGGCGGTGCCTGTACCAGGCGGATGCCGCGGGCCTGGCCGGGGATGCGACGGATCGCACCGGCCTGCTCCAGGGCCTCCAGGTGGTACTGGGCCGCGCGTACGCCCTTGAAGCCGAATGCACGTGCGATTTCAGTCTGCGACGGCGGTGCGCCTTCGCTCTCGATACGCTCGGCGATCAACTGCAGGATCGCCTGCTGGGTGTCGGTCAGGTCCATGGTTAGTAGTATTACTACTAACTGATGGGTGTGCAAGTGCCCCGGGCGGGTTCTGTGGTGCCGAGCCCATGCTCGGCAGATGGGTAAACAGCGCAGGGGCAGGAGCAAAAGCAGCCGACCAGCGGTCGGCTCTACAGGAATCGCGCCGCGATTCCGCGGTTCCCGTTGGGAACCGCTGCGGTAAGCACGCTACGCGTGCTTACCGCTTCTCCATATCGAGAACAGGATCCAGACCCCGCAGAAACCGGCACCGACGAAGCCGCAGACGCCCAGGGCCAGCAGCCAGCGGCTGGAGATGCCGCCCACGCTGTGCATCACGATGGACGAGCCGATGATCAGCGCGGCGGTGACGATGCCCATCACCAGGCGGTTGGCGGCGCGGTTCACCTGGTCGCCGAAGCCCTGCAGCGCGCTGGTTTCCACCTTCAGCTGCAGGCGCCCGCGGCGCGCGGCCTGGACCAGCTTGCGCAGGTCGCGCGGCAGTTCGCCGGCGAAATCGATCATTCCCAGCAGGCTGCGCCGTCCGCGCTTGAGCAGCGCACGCGGCGCGTAGCGCTGCAGTACCACCCGCTCCAGGAACGGGCGCGCGGCGCTGGCCATGTCGAAATCCGGGTCAAGCTGGCGGCCCATGCCTTCCAGCGTCAGGAAGGCCTTGATCATCAGCGCCAGGTCGGCGGGAAGGGTCAGGCTGTAGCTGCGCAGCAACTGGGTGATGTCGCCCAGCATCAGGCCGATGCGCAGGTCCTTCAGCGGCACGCCGCGGTACTGGTCGACGAACTGGCTGATGTCGTGCTGCAGCCGGTTTTCGTCCACCTCCACTCCACCGGCCCAGTCCAGCAGCACGTCGGCCACGCCCTGCGGGTCCTGCTCGACCAGTCCGTGCAGCAACTGCGCGACCTGGAACCGGCGCACCTCGGAGAGCGCGCCGACCATGCCGAAATCGATCACCCCGATGCGGCCGTCGCGCAGGTAGATGATGTTGCCGGGGTGCGGGTCGGCGTGGAAGCTGCCGTCCTCCAGCACCATCTTCAGCACGATGTCGGCACCGCGCCGGGCCAGCTCACGGCGGTCCAGCCCCGCCGCATCCACGCCGGCCAGGTCACGGCCGGGAATGCCATCAACGAAATCCTGGACGTTCAGGCTCTCGCAGGTCCACTGCCAGTGCACCTCGGGAATCAGGATGTCGTCGCGGCCGTGGAAGTTGCGGGCGATGCGCTCGGCATTGCGGCACTCGGCGGCGAAATCCAGCTCGCGGCGCAGCGATACGGTGAACTGCTGGACCACTTCGGCCGGGCGATAGCGACGCAGGTCGGGCAGGCGCGCCTCGACGATCTCGGCCAGGCGCGCCAGCAGGCGCAGGTCGGCTTCCACCACATCGCGGATGCCGGGCCGGCGCACCTTCAACACGACTTCCCGGCCATCGTGCAGGCGCGCGCGATGGGCCTGGGCCAGCGACGCCGCAGCCATCGGCGTTTCATCGAGGAAGGCAAACACCTGCGAAGGTGCCGCGCCGAGGTCGGCTTCCAGCTGTTCGCGGATGGCGGCATACGGCAGCGCCGGCACCGCGTTCTGCAGTTCGGAAAGCTCGGCGATCCATTCCGGCGGCAGCAGGTCGACACGGGTGGCCAGCACCTGGCCCAGCTTGACGAAGGTCGGGCCAAGATCCTGCAGGGCGCTGCGCACCCGCACCGGCGCGGTCATGCGCAGCATCTGCTGGCTTTCCTCGTTCCAGTGCAGCAGCCGGCCGGCGCGCTCGAGCACGGTGGCCAGGCCAATGCGCCGGACCACGTCGCCGAAGCCGTAACGGATCAGGACGGCCGCGATTTCCTGCAGCCGGCCAAGGTCACGGACGGTACCCAGCGTCTCCCACATCGATGCCTACTCCGGTTCGATACCGGGCCAGCATGTCACAGCTGGGCGTCGATACCGTGCAGGGCGGCTGCGACGGTCTGCCGCCGTATGGCTTCGCGGTCGCCGTCGAACTGGAACAGCTCGGCGCGTGCGTAGCCGCCGCGGCGCTTCCAGCCGATCCAGACGCTGCCGACCGGCTTGTCCGGGCTGCCGCCGCCCGGGCCGGCGATGCCGGTCACGGCCACGGCGATACCGGCACCGGAATTGATCAGCGCACCGGACACCATTTCCAGCACGGCCTCGCGGCTGACCGCGCCGAACTGCTCCAGGGTCTGCGCGCGCACGCCCAGCAGGCGCTGCTTGGCTTCATAGCTGTAGACCACCATGCCGCAGTCGAAGAATGCCGAGGAACCGGCGATATCGGTCATGCACTTGGCGATCCAGCCACCGCTGCAGCTTTCAGCGGTGACCAGTTGCAGCGAGGCCTGCTGCAGGCGCTGCCCAAGCGCGGCGGCCTGGGCATGGAGATCGGCGTCGGAGGGGAAGGACATCGGCATGGATCGAGGTAGCAACGGTCATCTTGTACCGCAGAACGGCGGCGCTGTCCTCCCCTGCCCCTCAGTGGTCGTGGTGCAGGTAGCGGGCCTGGCGCGGCAGGCGCAGGCTGACCAGGAACGCCACCACCATCATCACCGTGACGTACCAGAAGAACAGCTGTTCATGGCCCAGGCTCTTCAGGCCCAGCGCGGCGTACTCGGCGCTGCCGCCGAAGATCGCGTTGCCGATGGCGTAGGCCAGGCCGACGCCGAGCGCGCGCACCTGCGGCGGGAACATCTCGGCCTTCACGATGCCGGAAATCGACGTGTAGAAGCTGACGATGGCCAGCGCCAGCACGATCAGCCCGAAGGCCGCCCACGGGCTGGTGACGTGCTGCAGGGTGATCAGGATCGGCACGGTGGTGAGCGCGCCCAGCGCACCGAACAGCATCATGCTGGTGCGGCGGCCGATGCGATCGGACAGCATGCCGAACAGCGGCTGCATGCACATGTACAGGAACAGCGCGCCGGTCATCACGTAACTGGCGGTCTTGATGGGCAGGTGCACCGTGTTGACCAGGAACTTCTGCATGTAGGTGGTGAAGGTGTAGAAGATCAGCGAGCCGCCAGCGGTGTAGCCGAGCACGGTGAAGAAGGCGGCCTTGTGGTCACGGAACAGCGCCGACAGGCTGCCGGCATCCTTGTCGCCACGGTCGGCCTCGCTCTGCGTTTCATGCAGGGTACGGCGCAGCAGCAGCGCGACCACGGCGGCGACGGCGCCAAGCACGAACGGGATGCGCCAGCCCCAGGCGCGGATCTCCGCTTCGCTCAGCAGGGCTTCCATGATGACGATGACCAGCACCGCCAGCAGCTGGCCACCGATGAGGGTGACGTACTGGAACGAGGAGAAGAAGCCGCGCTGGCCGCGCAGGGCAACCTCGCTCATGTAGGTGGCCGTGGTGCCGTACTCGCCACCGACCGACAGGCCCTGGATCAGGCGCGCGACCAGCAGCAGGACCGGCGCCATCGCACCGATGCTGGCGTAGGTCGGCAGGCAGGCGACCATCAGCGAGCCGCCGCACATCATGCTGACCGAGATCAGCAGCGACTTCTTGCGGCCAAGACGATCGGCGATGCGGCCGAACAGCCAGCCACCGATGGGCCGCATCAGGAAGCCGGCGGCGAACACGCCGGCGGTGTTGAGCAGCTGCACGGTCGGGTTGGACGCCGGGAAGAAGGCGCCGGCGAAGTAGATGGCGCAGAACGCGTAGACGTAGAAGTCGAACCACTCCACCAGGTTGCCGGACGAGGCCGACATGATGGCGAACACGCGGTGGCGTTTCTCCGCCGCGGTGTACTGGGGGAGTGCGTCGGTGCTGACGTGGGACATGGAAGGGACTCCGGGGGTGCCGTGGGGCAGACCCTCGGATCATCCGCCCGGCGGGCGTGAGCGGATGTGCACTATCGGGCGGCTGGAGTGCGGTAATCGGCCGGGAGTGCGGGATGGAGTGTTCCAGCAGGGCTTGCAGCCCTGCACCCGCCGCAAGCAACGGCAACGTCAAATGCTGCTATCCGTGGGATGGCGGTGCACTGTGGGTCTGCGGGGACGCCGTGAACCCGTCCATGGGGGCTTGGTCGCCGCATCCATGCGGCTCACACCCCGCAAACCCACAGTGCACCGCCTTCGACAGTTTTCCGCGATCTGTCGGAACGGAGATCTGCTTTGGTAGGTGCCGACCGTTGGTCGGCACGGGGTCGGCACGGGGTCAGATCCCTTTGCGCAGCAAAGGGCTCTGACCCCACCCGTCGTGGTTCACCACTCCGGCAGTTTTTCCGGCAGCAGGGCGCGGATCGGGCCGCCGTCGGCGCTGGCAGCCAGCTTTTCAGCTTCGGCGATCGGGATGTCCACCCGCAGCAGCCAACCGTCTTCGTCAGCCTGTTCGCTGCGGATCACTTCCAGCTGGTGCAGGCGCGCGCGCAGGCGGCCGGCGCTGGGCGGCAGGCGCAGCTCGCCGGTGACGTGCTGCAGGCCCAGGCGCTTGCCCAGCACGCTCTGCAGCAGCTCCAGGCCCTGCCCGTCGCGGGCGGAAATCCAGACCCGCTCGCGGCGCGAGGGATCGGGAATGCCGTCCTGGCCGTCGTGGCGGACCTCGCCGCCCTCGATGCGGTCGATCTTGTTGAACACCAGCAGCTGCGGCAGGTCGCCGGCGCCGACCGCAGTCAGCACTTCGTCGACCTGGGCGATGCGCTCCTCGCGGTGCGGATCGGCGGCGTCGACCAGGTGCAGCAGGAAGTCGGCCTCGCGCGCCTCGGACAGGGTCGAGCGGAACGCGGCGACCAGGTCATGCGGCAGGTCGCGCACGAAGCCCACCGTATCGGCCAGCACGACGCTGCCGCCGGGTACGGCGATGCGACGCACCGTCGGGTCCAGGGTGGCAAACAGCTGGTCGGCCGCGTACGCCTCGGCGCCGGTCAGGGCATTGAACAGCGTCGACTTGCCGGCGTTGGTGTAGCCGACCAGGGCAACGCGCGGCAGCTCACTGCGCAGGCGCGCGCGGCGCATCTGGGTACGCTGCACCTCGACCTTCTCCAGCCGCTTCTGCAGCTGCTCCACCCGCTTCTGCAGCAGGCGGCGGTCGGTTTCCAGCTGGGTTTCACCCGGGCCTCGCAGGCCGATGGAACCGCCGCGCTGGCGCTCCAGGTGGGTCCAGCCGCGCACCAGCCGCGTGGCAAGGTGGCGCAGCTGCGCCAGCTCCACCTGCAGCTTGCCTTCGTGGCTGTGCGCACGCTGGGCGAAGATGTCCAGGATCAGGCCGGTACGGTCGATCACCCGGCGCTCCAGGAAACGTTCCAGGTTGCGTTCCTGGCCCGGACTCAGCGAGTGGTTGACCAGGATCAGGTCAGCGCCGGTTGCATCGGCCGCCGCCTTGATCTCGTCCAGCTTGCCGCTGCCGATCAGGGTCGACGGGTTGGGACGGTCAAGGCGCGCGGTGATGGTGGCGGCAATGCTGGCCCCTGCCGAGCGGGCCAGATCACCGAACTCTTCCAGCACGTCGTCTTCCAGCTTGCCGAAGTGGGGCTGGATCAACAGGGCGTTTTCGCCCTTTTTCGAGCGGTCAAACATTCACCGCTCCAGAATTACTCGTCTGCTTCATCACCCGCCTGACCGTTTTCACCCGACTGCACATAGCCACCACCCGGCCCGACCTTCACGTTACGCGCCGGCACGACGGTGGAAATGGCGTGCTTGTAGACCATCTGGCTGACGGTGTTGCGCAGCAGGACCACGAACTGATCGAACGATTCGATCGTGCCCTGCAGCTTGATGCCGTTGCCCAGGTACACCGAGACCGGCACGCGTTCGCGCCGCAGTGCATTCACGTAAGGATCCTGCAGCGCTTGCCCCTTGGACATTGCTAACTCCTGATTATTGTTCTTATTGGGTTGCCGGCGGTTGCCACGGCCCCCGAGCCGCCCGCCGGCCCATGATGTTACACGGCCAGCGGCGGTTCAGCGTGCGACGAAGGTCGACACTGCGCTTGCCAGGCGCTCGTGGTCGATATGGGGATCGAACCAGCGCGCATCAAGCTCGCCACGCAGCCAGGTCAGCTGGCGCTTGGCCAGCTGCCGGGTGGCGAAGATGGCCTTGTCGCGGAAGCGGGCGGCGTCGCCCTGCCCGTCCAGGAATTCCCAGGCCTGGCGATAGCCGACCGCACGCACCGCCGGCAGGTCCAGCGGCGCGGCCACGGCCGCCATCTGCGGCAGGGCCCGCAGGGCACGCACCTCGTCGAGGAAGCCCTGGCCCAGCATCGCATCGAAGCGGGCCTCGATGCGCTGGTGCAGCACGGCGCGGTCGCGCGGGGCCAGGATCAGCTTCAGGGTGCGCACCGGCAGGGGCGCCACGCCGGGGCGGCGCTGCCATTCACTGATCGGCGTGCCGGTCAGGCGGTAGACCTCCAGCGCACGCTGGATGCGCTGGGGATCGGTGGCGTGGATGCGCGCGGCGGCGGCCGGATCGACCTGCGCCAGTTCAGCATGCAGGGCGGCCCAGCCGCGCTCAGCAGCCTCGGCGCTCAGCACCTCGCGCATCGCCGGGTCGGCCTCGGGCATGGGCGACAGCCCCTGCAGCAGGGCGCGGAAATACAGGCCGGTGCCACCGGCCAGGATCGGGGTCTTGCCGCGGGCGACGATGTCGGCCACCACACGGCCGGCGTCAGCGGCGAACTCGGCCGCCGAATAGGTCTGCCACGGGTCACGCAGGTCCAGCAGGTGGTGCGGTGCCTGCGCCCGCTCGGCGGCATCGGGCTTGGCCGAACCGATATCGAGGCCGCGGTAGACCAGCGCCGAATCGACACTGACGATCTCGCCGTCCAGCTTACGGGCCAGGGCGATCGCGGTGGCGGTCTTGCCACTGGCGGTCGGGCCCATCACCGCGATCGCCAGCGGACGCTGGTCGACGGCCATCACTCGTCGTCCGGCCAGCGGATCGACGGAGCGGCATCGGCGCGGGGCGCGGGGACCGCATCCACGGCCTCCCAGACCTTCAATGCATCGACCGTGGCGGCCACGTCGTGCACGCGCACGATGCGGGCGCCGCGCTGGACCGCGATCAGGTGTGCAGCCACCGACGACGCCACGCGCTCGGTCGCCACCGCACGGCCGGTCAGCTCGCCCAGGCTGCGCTTGCGCGACAGGCCGGCCAGCATCGGCACGCCCAGTTCCAGGAAACGCTCGGACCGGGCCAGCAGGGTCATGTTGTGGGCCGTGGTCTTGCCGAAACCGAAGCCCAGGTCGATCAGCAGATTCTTCCTGGCGATGCCGGCCATTTCGGCGGCGAACAGGCGCTGTACGAGGAAGCCATGGACCTCGGCCACCACGTCGTCGTAATGCGGTTCGGCCTGCATGTGGCCGGGTTCGCCCTGCATGTGCATCAGCACCACCGGCACGCCGGTGTCGGCAGCCGCGTCGAGTGCGCCGTCCTGGCGCAGGCCGAAGATGTCGTTGATCATGCCGGCGCCGGCCGCCACGGCCGCGCGCATCACCTCCGGCTTGAAGGTGTCGATGCTGATCGGCACGGTGGTGCGGGCAGCGAGCTGTTCGATCACCGGCAGCACGCGCTGCAGCTCATCTTCCACCGACACCGGCGCGGCGCCCGGGCGGGTGGACTCACCGCCGATGTCGAGCAGGTCGGCGCCCTCCTCCACCAGCTTCAGGCCATGGGCCACGGCCGCGTCGGTGCTGTCATGGGCGCCACCATCGGAGAACGAATCCGGGGTGACATTGACGATGCCCATGACCCGGGCACGGTCCAGGCGCAGGATGCGGCCGGCGCAGTCGAGCTGGGGGGAGATATCGAACATGGGTGATCCTGCGGGCAACGGTGGTTAGTTTAAGTCCGCAGGGCCGCACGCTGCATCCAGGGGTGGTGCCGGCTGGGCGCCGGCACCGAAACCGGATACGGCAGTTCCGCCCCGATCAGAAGTCGCCCAGGCGCGCGTTGTCCGTCGGTGCAGCCAGCCAGGCTGCCAGATCTTCGCCGATCACATTGACGGTGCGGTCGAGCACCGTGCAGGAGCCCTTGAAGCCAGCAAAGGCGCCCCCGCGGGAGATCCGCCTTGCGGTGACCGTCGCGACCTGGTGGCCATCCTCGAACAGGACACCACGCACCGCGGCAGACTTGAAATGCCCGACAAAGGCGTTGCCTGCGCTCTGCGCTTCGACCAGCTCCAGCCTCAACGAGCGCCCATTGCCGCTGTCGGCACCCACCGGCCCGGACACCACGGTATTGCCGTGGCGGGTGGCATTGCTGGCGAGCGACTGCGCCAATGTGGCACCGATGGTGCACTCGCTCTTGATGGCGTCGGCAATGATCGCCGAATCAGCGAAAGGCACCGGCTGCACGACGCGTATCTCAGCGGCCGCAGCGGGCAGGACAACAGTCGCCAGCCCTGCGAGGGCAAGCGGAAGCAGCAGTTTCATGGTGATCCCCTGTAAACCCGGCCTCCCCCTATGGCGGCCGTGGTGGCGCATCGTGACGCGCAGCAGAGGTACCGCGCAAGGCCTTATCTACGCATGGCGTGGATCTACCGTGTCGACCAAGGTCGACACCTACCAAGAGCCGTGCCGACCAACGGTCGGCACCCACCAACAGTTGCAGGAATCTGTCAGAGGCAGGGCGCCGCCCTGCCGGGAAAACCCTCAACGCTGCCGGCGGCGCTTCCGGTCCACGTACAGCGTCTTGATGATGCTCAGCAGGATGCCGACGGCGATGCCGACGCCGCAGCCCAGCAGCAGGTTGTCCACGGTCAGGCCCACGGCAACGCCGACGATGGTGGCGATGACCATTTCGACGGTATGGGAAATCGGTTGCGGCGGGGGAACGGACATGCGGGCTCCAGCGTAAGGCGGTGAATTCAGTCGGGCAGCGGGCCCGGAAACAACGAGGCCGGGTTTCCCCGGCCTCGTCTGCAATCAGCAATGGCGGGCCGTCAGTGCGACTCGGCCGGGCCGGCGATCGGCGGCAGCGGACGGGCGTCGCCGCCCTTGTCGTTGCCACCACCGTCCTTGTTGGACTTGTTCCAGCCCGCCGGCGGCGGCGGATCGCGGCCTTCCATGATGGCGTCGATCTGCGGCGCGTCGATGGTCTCGTACTGCAGCAGCAGCTGCGACATCGCATGCAGCTTGTCGATGTTGGCCGTCATCAGCTCGGTGGTGCGTGCATAGGCTTCGTCGAGGATGTTGCGCACTTCCTCGTCGATGCGGCGCGCGGTGTCGTTGGACACGCTCTTGTGCTGGGTGACCGAACGGCCCAGGAA
>PJTT01000353.1_pt1 | contig 45478 bp, 42 predicted proteins | sample 1512261 | NCBI WGS metagenome assembly PJTT01 (sample SAMN08177685, study PRJNA422409) | Soil metagenome, whole genome shotgun sequencing project. | isolation source: Soil (2) enriched on wood chips | place: USA: Madison | collected 2015-01-15
AGCTTCTGAATCCTGCTGAAGAACTCATCGGGATTTACCGGAAATAAAAAAGGAGCATCCATACGCTTGGCTTTACATTTCCTCTAATTTATCCGCTTACAGCTAATCATGCTATGAGATAAGTTTCTCTGGCTTCAGTTGGCGGAGCGAGTCTAAAAGTATGTTGCAAAAGGTCGAAACGGTAAAACAACCTTCCCGATATTCCCAATGGAATAAGCGTTTAGGATCAAAAGTGTATCTTTGTAAGGACACGTCAGGTATGGTAAAGTGTCGTAAGGTTTTTTGAATAGAAAGGAAGTTACTCGACTAAATACTCGACTAAAATAAAAAGCCCCCTGATAATCAGGAGGCTATGAATTTTTTTGTGATCCGGCTGGGACTCGAACCCAGGACCCATACATTAAAAGTGTATTGCTCTACCAACTGAGCTACCAAATCAATTTCCGTCCTTTTTTTGCTGAACGGAGTGCAAAGGTAATAGCTTGTATTCTATTTTCCAAACACTTTTATTTCATTTTATTCGGCGCTCTGGATTTACTCTATTGTCAGCTTTGCCATAGCATAGCCGCCATTAATCACGAGTGTTGTTTGGGGGTATTCGCTTCTTAAGGCTGATAGATTTATCCGTAAAGCCAGCGTTTCTGGTAAGTGGTATATTCTTTTTCCGGCGTCGTCAGAAACCAGATATTCACTTAAGGTTTCAATCAAGTTTTTTGCATTCATTGGTAGCGCAAAAATACGGCAATGTGTTGCGATTATTAAATATTTATTGTCATAACGTAAACGAATAGTAGCGTCAGTCCTGTATATGTTTTTTGTACACAACTTATCGCTCAATCTCAATGATGATTTGACATTGCCTGCTATCGGGACTATTTAATGCTCTATTTTTGACATGGAAGCATCAACGCCATTTTTCTAAAATAGCCATCAATTCAGTGTATGAAAATTTACAAACATATTCTTTTTACCACCACTTTTTCTGCTGCTGTTTTCTGCTCAAAGGCACAAACAGCAGGCAATACAGACTATTATATCTGGAACTTGAATGCAGCAGATACCACTTATGTTTTCGGAAACGTAGCCAATGTGCGCACTGCGCCCGACCTTACAGCCACAATACAAGATTCTTTGCCTTGCGGCACGATGATTATTGTAAAAGAAAAGGAAACTCAACTCGATGTTGTAAAAGGTATTTATGCACCATGGGTAAAGGTTGAGTATTTTACCGAGGGAGGGCAAAAAGATGGCTATTTGTGGATGGGACTCCTTCCGCTTGGTAATTACCAAAAGGATGATTTGCTATTTCTGTATGGAATAGATAGGATAGTCGCCAAAGGAGTTGAAGCGGATGGCTATCAGCCTCCTGGCGATTGGAATATAAAGGCTAAAGCTGTTGAAAAATTGGGGCATATTATAGATGAATATGAGTGGACTATAAAAGAGCCAGAAATTACCGTTACACAGGGAAAACTGTTAGGGGATATGGGTTTGGAAAATACTACTGATATTCTAAGGCTGCAGTTTGGCGACGAAGCCTGTGGCATACCTACCAACTATTTCTATCTTGGCTGGACGGGCAATAAGTTTGTAGCGTTGCCGGGCAAAACAGAAGTTGGAGATGCTGGTGTTTATTATCATACAGAAACATTTTTATTTCCGAAAGAGCAGGGTGGAATACCGGGCAAAATTATTAAGCTGACAGAAGAGGGCGAAGCAGACGAGCAACTGGACAAAAATGGCGAACCTGTTTTTAAAATTACCAAGTCACGGACGGTATTTAAATGGGATGGTAAGAAAGCAATAAAATTTAAATAGCATAAGGCTGAAATGTCAAATATATAGTAAAGAAAATAGGCTGTTCGCTTTAAAAAGTGAACAGCCTATTTTCTTATAACTGATTCCAAACTTATCTCATCAGCGTCAAATCGCCTTTCGTTTCATACACTTCGCCATCGGTGCAAGTATAGATGAATCGGTACATGTACACTGCTTGAGGCAGCAATTCGCCGCTATTATTCATCAAGCCATTCCAGCCTTTCAGCGGTTCGTTGTTATCGTAAACCATTTGGCCGTTGCGAGCAAATACCTGCAATGCTACAACCACCTGACCTGGACGTAATGCCGGCAAGAAGTTATCGTTCAATCCATCATTATTCGGTGTAAATGCAGTAGGAATATAGATATCGCAACAAGGATGCGCCTGTACCACAGCAGTATCAAAATCTTTACAACCATACTCATTCATCGACATCAGGTATACCTCGCTTGTGCCGGGAACAACTGCTGTTGCAGTAGGGCTAAGGCTACCACCTGTGTAGCGGAAGAATGCTTCAGGACTCCAGCTATATTGATAATTGGCTTTAGCATCTGATTTCAAGGTAACTGTATCACCAATACATACATCCTGCTCACTAATGCTTACAATAGCACCCGAAGCCGCCGGATTAACCACGACTGTAATATTTCTTGATGTTGCGTCACAGCCTTTATCGGAAATTCCTGCTACATAGTATACGCCAGGCTCGTCTGCTGCATATGTATGCTGGGTGGCTCCTGGGATAACAGCACCGTTTTTATACCATTGATAGTTGGCGAATGAGGAAGGTGTGGTTAAACCAAGTAAAGCTTCTTCGCCTTCACATATTTCAGTTTCGCGGGCAGTAAGGTCTATTTCTGGCAAAGGATTTACCGTTAGGTTCAATAATACTATACTATCACAACCAATGGAGGTTTTGCGGGCATTCACATACACACCAGTTTGATACTTTAAATCTCCCATAAAATCGTATACTTCTCCGGCACACATACTATGGTTTATTATAACCGAGTCTCCTTCAGGAATAAAAGTCATAAACAATGTATCACTAACAGGGCATATAGTTGTAGTACCAATGATGCGGTAGGTCAGCACAGAGTGCTCGATATGTATGGTATTTTCACGACCCGCCGGTAGGGATGGTCCTCCGTTCATATCTTCCCATTCGCCCCAAACGTATGCTCCACCGCCGTTGATTTTCATGTCGACTTCTGCACCCCAGCATTTTATCATGGTGTCGCCAGACTGGAAGTCTGTCTCATCAATATTAAAGGATGTTTGAATACTATTCATCGCTGTGTCTAAGTCAGCAGAACTCAATACATAAGAATAGGTAAAATTAGTACTGTCTCCTGGAAGCATAGTACCCAAATCGAAGATGATGCCAACGCCGATATCATTTACATAAGTATAGCCAGAGTCAATATTCCACCCTGGATGTTCTTCTGGCTCATCTTTTAGTCCCACAGGCGGTGCTTCAGACGGGTAAAGTCCGGAAGAGAGAATGTAAGCAGTAGCTCGACAGTCAACTGTACCTAAACCAAGATAAGTTAAGTCGGGCCAACTCTGACCTGTAGCTGAAACTAAGCAGCGATAATTTCCAGTTGCGAAATTTGGCTGGTTTTCAATAACATTTGTAGTTGTCGATCCTCCACCCATTGAAGATTCATTATCTGGATCCAACGTTCTGGAATATACAATGTCAGGAATAGCCGTTGTGCCAACATTTTTTAGTTGAACTTCTATAAGAAAGAAAACCTGATTAGTATCAAAACTCACTTTCTTTCTGATGTTGAGGTCTCCGATATTTCCTTCCCATGTCGCATAAACCCTTGAGCCTTCGTATCCGAAGCCAGTTACGGATCCGCTCCAGCTTCCGCCCCAAAAGCTCTCTCCAAAAGGCACGTCAGAAGCCCAAGCTCTGTACCAGTCACCGCCTATAGACATGTCCCAACCCTCCTGAGGGACACCTGGTAGAAAATAACAGCCAACGAAATCAGGTGTTCCTACTTCCCAACCATCCAGTGCAGGATCAGATACGAACCCAAATGTTCCGGTTCCGTATCCACCTATGTCTCCACCGCGGGGATGGTAGCCGTCTGGTGCTGGTGTAGTCGATCCAAATTGGGCGTTTGGAGCTAAGCAAACTTCGATGTATTTGCCCCTTAAAAAAGCAGTTCCGTCTACAAGTTGTGCTTGTGCATTTATAGCGAGCAAAGACATAATAGCACCTAATGCGACGCTCTTTAATGCCGATTTATACTGTAAAATAGATTTCATAATAGAAATTATTGGTTGTATTTTATTTTTTTGTGAACGGTATTTTGTATGCTAATTCTTTATCCCAATAAATTTTGTATTCATACTTTCCTGCTTTCAAGTTACTAACGTCCAGCGTACCTTTCTCCATATACTTGTGTTCTTCGGGTTTAAATTCAGCAACAACTTTGCCTGCCGCATCTGTAATTGTAAATGACAACGGGCGAGGTGTTGGTGTGTGCAGTACAAAGTTAACCTCGGTAGTAGGGTTTAACGGAGTAAATGAATAATTCACATTAACAGAACGGTTTTCACCAAGTTTATGATTAAAATGGCCTGAATACCCTAAAGTTTTCTGATGAGCAATAACTTCATCGTTAGTTGTTCCTTGTGCAAAGGCTGTTGAACTTAAGCAACCCACTATTGCGAGTGTTAATATATATTTCATAGAATCAATTTTGTTTAGTTCTTTAATGTTTTGTGCTTTTACTTACAAGTATGACGGCGATATTTTGTTATCGGTTGGCTAATGTAGAATATTTTGGTCATAAAAATAGCAGAACTGGGTTCTGCTAGCATAAAAAAGAAATATTTCGCCTAAAACCTAATGTTTTAGCACTTTTTTGGCATTATTCAGTTCTACGGGAATACGAATCGACATTTAATCTTAGTTTTTTGCATGTTCTCGAGTTGGGAGTAAGTTTGCACCGATTGTTTTAATGTCATCTGATGCCGGTGCTTCGTGGGTGACTAATCCAAAATAGGGGACCGCTGCCAGAAGGTGGTCAAAAATATCGGCCATCGCCTGTTCGTAATATACCCAACGCACATCTTGTGTAAATGCATAAATCTCGATAGGTAACCCATGTGGCGTAGGTGCGAGTTGACGCACCATGCAAATCATATCCTGGTTTAGCGTGGTTGTGTTGTCGAGGTAGTATTGTACATATCTTCTGAAAAGGCCTACATTGGTCATGTTTCTTCCATTTAAGGGAAGTCGTGTATCTGCTTTTTTCGTTTCGTTGAACGTTTTAATCTCTCGGTTTCTATCGTTTATGAAATTTTTGAGCAAGGTAACGTTGGATAGTTGCTCCAGTTCTGTCTCGTTTACAAATTTTATGCTGGCTATTTTAATATTAACGGCACGCTTGATTCGCCTCCCGCCAGAGCGTTGCATGCCTCTGTAATTTTTGAACGAGTCGGAAATCAAAGCATAGGTCGGAATAGTCGTAATCGTTTTATCCCAATTTTGAACCTTTACTGTATTAATCGTGATTTCTGTTACATCGCCGTCGGCACCGTATTTGCTCATCTCTATCCAGTCGCCGATGCGTACCATGTCATTTACGCTTACCTGTATGCTCGCCACAAATCCCATAATGGAATCTTTAAACACAATTAATAATATAGCCGATGCGGCGCCCATAGCAGTAAGGAAAGCAAGCGCAGAGATACCAGTTAGCCTGCTGAAAATAGCAAGCCCTGCTACAAAATAGAGAAAAATGTTTACTACCTGCAAATAGCTCTCGAGCGGTTTCTCGCGCAGCGAGGGCAGGTTTTCCAACCGTTCTTTCGCCAATCTCAACATTGCTCGTAATACTGTCGCTACAGATACGATTAGCAATATGTCCAATGTTTTTTCAGCTACAGACTTTGCGAATGGTAACTTATAAAATACGATGGGCATGCATCCTGCAAATACTAAGAGAGCCATCAGTGTGCCTATTTTGCCGGGCACTTTTCTTTGCGTGCCGCTCAATTCGGCCGCTTTATTTTGCATGAACTTTCGCTGCAATAACGCTATTATTTTCTTTGAAATCAATAATAACAAATAGCAAAGCAACAGCGCAGCTAAAAGGTAAATGCCTGCGGAAAGATAGATGGCGATGTCATGCGATATATTGTATGTTTTAAATAGTTGAATGAGCTTGTTTTGATAATTGATATTCATAGTGGCTATTTGTTGTTGCAAACTATTGGTACATTTTAATAGGATTGGATTCGGTAAATGAATGGCTATTATTCTGAGGCAAATTGCTATTGTTAATTGCAGCCCCCTCAAATCGCTTATCTACATAGTCTGAGTTCATGATGCGTAAAATACCCATATAGTCCAGGCTGAACTCTATTATATCGCCTACCTTGTATTGCTTATCGTTGTTGCCTAAATCAATCACAATCATATCCGAACTGGCGCCGGCAATCTGCATGCTATCATCTACAGGATTGATATGCCCATCTTCAACATCAAGCAAACCCACGTCCACAATAGCCCGGTAGGATGAATTGCCGGAGAGCGACTCGTCAAACGTGTTTACATGCCCAGTAAGATTTTGTCCTAATTCGCCATTCGGAATGATGGGCTTTTCATTCAATTCAATAATCTCAGCATACAACTTAAATACATCGTGATGCATGTGCGGATAAGGTTCGCTATTATAAACATCCGTTCCTAAAAACAATGTTTCGCCTACTCGGAAATGGTTGATACCAGCGGGCAAAAGGCCTTTATCAATAAGCGGTATCGTTACCGAAGCACCTCCTGAAATATAGGGTATCTTCTTGTTGAATTTTGCCTCTACCAGTTGTTTGTAAAGACTTAGTTGTATCAGTTTATCATGGTTGGGCAGCACGCCGTACATACAGGTAAGATTGGTGCCGATGCCCGCTACTTCTATATTAGGCAGGTTAAATACTTTGGCATAAAAATCGATGAATTGCTCGCGCATCACGCCCTCGCGCAATTCGCCCAGCTCTATCATGATGACGATTTTATGCAACTTGTTTTGTCTGCAAGCCTCGTCCGACAGTGCTTTGATGGTCTCGTACTCGGTATTGAAACTAACGTCTGCAAACTCTACAACCCTTGCTGCGCTTCGCTTGGCGGGTGGTTTTATGAATACGGTTTCTATATGTGGCGCTATTGATTTTATTGTTTTTAGATTGCTGATGCGGCTATCGCAAATTTGTTTGATACCCAGTGCTATCAACTGTTCCAGGTATTTTTTATTGCCGCATAGCATCTTGGCCACTACCGACCATTCGATGTTATTATCAGTAAATATTTGATTAAGGTGATTAAAGTTATCTTTTAGTTTATCGGTATTTAAGGTTATGTATGCCATAATGGTTTTTACTATTTTTTTAATCTCATTTCAAGGTATTTATTGGTAAATCCTAAGCGCTCGTACAGCGCCTTTGCTGGATTTTCAGGCTCAACATGCAATGCTATATCGCCGTCTGTTTGACTGATGGCTTCTGTCATAAGTTGTTTGCCAATGCCTTTGCCACGGTGTTCGTGGTGGGTGGCTATATACACCAGTATATTCTCCGGTATATATCCCTGCATGCCGGTTTTGTTGATGATTACGGCGCCTGTTATATTTTGCCATGCATCATAGCTTGCTATCAAAAGCCCGCCTGGCGCATCATTGCGCTGCAATGCATAGTCCACACACTTTTGAATGTCAGCGATTGGGTCGCCATAGTTTTCGAGGTGTTGGTGCAGAAAATGCACTATTTTAATTTCTTCTTCGATTGACGGAAGTGCCTGTCGGGAGTAGATTTGCGTATGTATCATAGGAAAATTTAAATCCATCGCTGCGAGCGATGAAGGATGTACAGGCAAGGTGCCTGAAAATTTATGGTAATATGCCAGGCTCCTTTAGCCGGGCTTTGATGATAAACCCTGTAAAAAAGGGTTTGTAGTTTGAGTCTTTCCTGGCTGTATAGATAGAATGATCAACATTCAACAACCGTATCTGGAAATACTGAGATAAAATCTGCGCAAAGGTACAAAAAAATATACGGACGCCTTTTCGACGTCCGTATGAATATTGTTAAAAGCCTTTGTGGCAAAGGCTTGGCGGCCTATTTTATTAGTAAGATAAACTAATCAACCATGTACTCCCATGCACTTTTATAGCTTTCGATATTTTCTGCATAAGCAATAAACGAAGCATAAAATTCATGCTGTGAAAGTGTCGCGCTATCACCTACAACCACCAATTTTTTCTTAGCCCTGGTCATCGCTACATTCATGCGGCGTATATCTGATAAAAAGCCAATAGTGCTGTCGTTGTTGCTTCTCGCCATGCTGATGTAAACAATATCGCGCTCCTGACCCTGAAAACTATCTACTGTATTTACAGCAATTTTTTTGAGGTAAGGTTGCAGGGTAGGGCTATGTAGCAGCAGTTCTTTCAACAATTCGACCTGCATCTTATAAGGCGAAATAATAGCAATAGTGGGGAATTGCTCTGGCGTAAACTTAGCCTCTGTAATGAATGTAAGCTGTGCTATATGCTTTATAAGAAACGCGGCCTCCTCTTTATTTACCACACTGCTGCCGGCTTTTTCCTCCTCAAAGCCGCAACCTGCTGTATCTATAAATAGGACAGGTTCTTCTGTTTCCGTTACCCTGTGTGTGGCTACAGAAGCATGTGCCGTTAATTTGCTATCATAAAATTGTTCCGAAGAAAATTGCATGATATGTTCGTTCATACGGTATTGCTCTTGTAGTAACGTTACAGCTTCAGGATATTTATTGACTAATTTTTCAAGCAATGTTTCCGCCAGCTCACTGTCTGGCGATGATTTAATTGTGGGCGGCAATTGCAGGTGGTCGCCTGCGAGTATCAGTTTTTCTGCTTTCAAAATAGGAATCCAGCAAGCCGGCTCAAGTGCTTGTCCGGCTTCGTCAATTACTACAGTATGATAAGCCAGATGCCTTACTGTGTAATGGTTTGCGCCAACGAGCGTTGCAGTTATTACTTCAGCTTTTTCAATCAGGTCGTCGATGATGTATTGCTCGGTTCTTCCTACTTCTTTTATTATTTTATGTGCTTCGTCAAATAGTGCTTTACGTTGCTCGCGCTCTGCCCGGCCAAAATTTCTTTTGTAACGATGCGCCATATCGCGAAATTCATTTGCCTGTTTTTTTAGGTTTTTGATTTCTTTCATTTGCTTGTGTTGCCCCATTTTGCTATCCAGCGTTAAAGACATCAAGCGCTCGGATACTCGGGCAGGATTGCCTACACGCAACACTTCCAGCCCTGCATCGGCGAGCTTCTCGGTTAATAAATCTACAGCCGCATTACTGGGTGCTACAACCAGTATTTTTTTATATTCCTTTTTGTGTAATTGTTTAATAGCCTGAACAAGCGTGGTGGTTTTACCTGTTCCCGGCGGACCGTGTACGATAGCCAAATCATTTGCCGCTATTATTTTGTCGACGGCTTGCTGTTGAAATGGATTAAGCGCAGGCAGTTGCGTTGCTTGGTTTTCCTGATAAAAAGACGGCACCTTATCGCTTGTAATTACATTGATAAGCGTTGCAGCATCGTTCTTCTGTTGTCGTTCTTCAGCGCGCTTCAATGCGGTAAACATTTCATCGTAGCTGTTGTCGTCAAATAGCAGGTCGATGCCTAATTTACCATCGCGACACCAGTCTGGCAACTCGTCTACACGCACATTTAATTTTAGTCTGTTGCCTGACTGAAATGTAACTACACCCTCTAATTTATCTTCTTTATTATGGTTGGAAAATAGAGCTGCCGATGCACCAAAACGTAATTGATGCTGAATATCCTGATGTGTGGTGCGCTCTACTTCAATGGTAAGATAGTCGCCTTTTCCAATCTCCGTTCCTTTGATAGCAATAGGATACCAGGCTAAACCATTAAGCCTTTTTTCCTTTACCGAAGCAGATTCTGTAAGTTGTGCATATTGTTTTAAATCTGCTTCTTTCTCTTGTTGAAGCAGTATTTGCAAATGCTTGAAATAATCCATGGCGCAAATGTAGGCGTAATTTTTTGGCTATAATCCTCCACTCAAAGGGGACTATTTTTAAGCTTTAAAGTTTTTGGATTGCAGCTTGTATTGCGCTTCTGTGGCCTCTTCTATAGATTCAAATGCTATGGCAACAATCATGCAGCCAGGATAGTCACGCCTGTAAATAGATTTCAAATGACTATCTGCTTTTTCTTTTGCAAGGTCGTCGGTATCTGATATAATACCAATTATGCCGGATTCTGATTTATCATCAATCGTTGCAGTAAAACTCAAAATGAAGTACCTCATAGCTGTGATTTTTTAAGGCGGTGTATTATACCGACAGTGCTTTCTTCACTGCCGGTGCCACCACCGTTCCTAACAATTCAATGGCGCGAAGGTTCTTTTTATGAGATAAAGAACTGCCATTAATCATTTGAGCCAGATAACGGGTGTTGCCAAATAGCTCATGAAAATACAATATTTTATCAATCGCCATCTGTGGGTCGCCTATAATCAATGGTCCATGCTGGCGGCTATATTCGTATTGTTCTCTTGTAATGGGCGACCAGCCTCGTTCTTTACCCACACGATTCATCAGTTGCTCATAGGCAGGCCAAAATGAATCCGCGGCATCCTGCGCATCATCAGCAAGAAATAGCTGTGTATTAATAGCCAATTGTAATTTCTCAACATCATGTCCGGCTTGCTGCGCAGCATTTCTGAACATTTGCGTAAAGGGTACGAATTTATCTGGGCTGCCGCCTAAAATAGCCAACGTCATTGGTAGGTTTAGTTTGCCTGCACGCGTTGCGCTTGCAGGCGTTCCGCCCACTGCAATCCATATAGGCAGCGATTCCTGAATAGGCCTTGGGTATACGCCACGGTCAAATATAGGTGCGCGAAACTTGCCTTTCCAGTTGACTATTTCGTGCTGATTGATATTCAACAACAGTTCCAGCTTTTCCGTAAACAGTTCATCATAGTCATCTATATTTTGACCAAATAAAGGAAAGGATTCAATGAAAGAGCCGCGACCAGCCATGATTTCAACCCTCCCATTAGATACCAGATCGGCTGTAGCAAAATTTTGAAAAGTGCGCACTGGGTCAGTCGAGCTCAATACAGTTACCGCGCTGGATAGCTTTATATTTTTAGTAACCGCCGCAGCAGCAGCTATAATTACTTCCGGAGCAGAAATCAGAAAGTCGGGACGATGATGCTCACCCAAAGCAAATACATCTAAGCCTACCTCATCAGCGAGTTTAATTTCCTCAAGCAATTCCTGCATCCTTTTGTGTGCATTTACTGCTTTACCTGATGTGTGGTCGGGTGTAATTTCTGCGAACGAACTGATTCCTATTTCCATAATAATTATTGATTAACTGTCTTTTTGAAAATGCAAATAACAGCTAAATTGTATTACAAGTACTGTCGAGAAAATCTATGAATGTATCGAAGTCTGGCTATATTGGAATGCTGAAAATAAATAGTATGGCTCGATTTTTTCCTCTACCAAATAGCTTTATTGATAGGGCAATGAAACATATTTAAGTTAAGCTTTTCATCTGTTTCGGCATTAATGTCTAATTTTAATTAATGATGAATACAGGCAGGAGCAAGGGATTTGTCTTCAGGCAGTACGAACCGCCTGAGGTTACGCCTTTTGAAAAATTATTTGAAATATTTACTGAGTTGATAACCCATACCAGCGGCGATCTGGACGAGGCGCTCGACTGGTTGCGCGAACTGGATGTTGAGTATAAACTTACTGACGAAAATTATACCATCGACGATTTTATAGAAGACCTGAAGCGCAAGGGCTATATCAAAGACGAAGTAAAAGAAGATGGCTCAGGTGGAATGGGCATTACTGCAAAGACGGAGCGTGCCATACGGCAGCAGGCACTCGACCAGATATTTGGCAATCTTAATAAAAGCGGCTCGGGCAACCATATAACCAAGCACAGTGGCACAGGTGATGAGCATACCGGCGAGTTCAGGGAGTATCAATTTGGCGATAGCCTTGACCGTATATCGCTTACAGAGAGTTTGAAAAATGCTCAGATTAATAATGGGGTAGACCAGTTTACGCTTACAGAGGGTGATCTTGTAGTGGAAGATGCGCATTATAAAGCTCAGATGAGTACCGTGCTGATGATTGATGTCAGTCATAGTATGATACTGTATGGCGAAGACCGCATAACACCTGCTAAGAAAGTGGCTATGGCTTTGGCCGAATTAATCACAACAAGATATCCGAAAGATACGCTGGATATACTTGTTTTTGGAGATGATGCATGGCCTATTGCTATCAAAGATTTGCCTTATTTGAAAGTGGGACCTTACCATACCAATACCGTTGCAGGCTTGCAATTGGCGATGGACTTGCTGCGCAGAAAACGCAATACCAACAAGCAGATTTTTATGATTACAGATGGCAAGCCAAGTTGTGTAAAAGAACGCGACGGCAGCTATTATATGAATAGTGTTGGTCTGGATAATTATATTACAGAGAAATGCTACACGATGGCGCAGCAGGCGCGTAAATTGCATATCCCTATTACAACATTTATGATTGCCAGCGACCCTTATCTGCAACAATTTGTAAGCCATTTTACAGAAGCCAATCAGGGTAAAGCTTTCTACACCGGACTGAAAGGTTTGGGGGAAATGATTTTTGAAGATTACGAAACCAATAGAAAGAAGCGCATAAAATAGATGCACTTTTCATCCATAATTTTAAAACAGAAAATGAACATACAAGCTATAAAAACAATAGGCCAATTAAAGGTTGCAGGCTATAAGAGCAAAAAAATTAAAGATGAATTGAGGGACAACCTGCGCGAAAAAATTAAGAACAATGAAACAGTTTTCGAAGGCGTTTGGGGATTTGAAAACTCGGTAATACCCGAATTGGAACGCGCTATTTTATCAAGACATAATATCAATCTCTTAGGACTGCGGGGACAAGCAAAGACGCGACTGGCGCGGTTAATGGTAAATTTATTAGATGAGTGGATTCCTGTTGTTGCAGACTCTGAAATCAATGATGATCCCTTGCAACCTATGTCGAGATTTGCCAAGGAATTAATAGCCGAGCAGGGGGATGATACGCCTGTTTCATGGTTACATCGCAATGATCGTTTTTATGAAAAGCTGGCAACACCTGATGTAACTGTCGCTGATTTAATAGGTGATGTAGATCCAATAAAAGCCGCTAATTTGAAGCTATCTTATGCAGATGATCGCGTGATTCATTTTGGTATGATACCACGCGCTAACCGTTGCATATTTGTGATAAATGAATTGCCCGATTTGCAGGCCCGCATACAGGTAGCTTTGTTCAATATTTTGCAGGAAGGTGATGTGCAGATACGTGGTTTCAAAGTAAGACTTCCGTTGGATGTGCAGTTTGTATTTACAGCCAATCCGGAAGATTATACCAATCGCGGTAGCATTGTTACGCCACTTAAAGACCGTATCGGTTCGCAAATATTAACCCACTATCCAGAAAGTATAGCCATCGCCCGCACGATTACCGAGCAGGAAGCTAACGCCGATGGAAGACAACAAGAGCAAGTGTATGTACCCTCTGTATCGAGGGATTTGCTGGAGCAAATAGGCTTTGAAGCACGCAATAGCGAGTATGTAGATTACAAGAGCGGTGTGAGTGCACGTATGAGTATTACTGCATTCGAAAACCTGCTGAGCACTGCGGAGCGCCGTGCTTTATTATCGGGCGAAGAAAATACTGCGGTACGTCTGGCTGATTTTATGGGTATTGTACCTGCTATAACCGGAAAGGTGGAATTGGTGTATGAAGGCGAACAGGAAGGCGCAGCGGCTGTTGCAGGTATGCTCATTGGCAGTGCGGTAAAAACATTGTTTGCTGCTTATTTTCCTAAAATAGAAAAACTAAAAAAGCAAAACGAACGCAGTCCTTACCAGGCCTTAATAGATTGGTTCGTGACGGAAGTTGAATTTGAATTGCTGGATGAGGCGACGGATGAAGAGTATAAAGAGCAACTGGATAGTATAACGCCGCTCAAAGACCTCATTAAGAAGCACCAACCCAATACTACTCCTCAAGACTATTACTTCTTTGCCGAGCTCGTATTGTGGGCTTTAGTTGAGTATAAGCAATTGAGTAAAACAAGATTTATCGAAGGCTTTAGATTTAAAGATTTGCAAGCAAGTTATTATAATTAATAACGCTATAAAGATAGACTGGCAGCTATTTTCATCGATTTTCGCACGGCGTAATTTTACAGTTTAATGACAGTATAATTCCCGATTCTGAAAGTCGCTATGAGAATAGCTGTCTACTTTTGTGCCGTATTTGAAATGCCCGTCGGGTATTTTTTCTAAACAACAAAACGCACAGACATGAACTTCAAAAGTCTATCCTTTACATTACTATTATCGCTTGTATCCACCGGCCTTTTTGCACATGCCTATTGGCTTAAAACATCGTCAAAAGGTACACTGAATAAAAAGCAGGAAATCACATTGACCTTTGCGGAGCCAACGGGAGCAGCCGAACCAATAGACGGAGAAGAGTGGGCCGGTATGAAGGGCTATAATTTGTGGTTGATCAGTCCATCAAATAAGAAAGTAAAATTGGATGCCGTTGTATCTGGAAAAGATGCCTATAAAGCTTCTTTTACTCCTGATGAAAAAGGCACCTATCATGTATTTCTTGAAAATGAAAGCCTGGATGTAAATGGCGAATGGCGTGTTGTTTTCTATGCCGATGCATTGGTGCAAATAGGCAATGAAGCAATAGAAATTCCGGCAGCATCGCAAGATAAAATGTCGCTCGTTGCTGTGACAAATAAGGGTGGGGAAGTAGCACTGAAATTAGATGCCGGCACTATAGGTGTGGCAGCCATGAAGCTAACGGCATTTGATGAAAAAGGCAACAAAGAAGATATCAGTTTGAATGCAGATGGAACTGCTCTATTTAAACCAGCAGCGAAAGGTGCTTACAAATTTGAAGCAGTACATCTTAACAAAGAAGCACAGGGAACCTATAATGGTGCGGCTTTTAAGAATTTGTACTATGCCATTACTACATCTGTTGATGTAAAATAGAAGGTGAGCGTAAATCAGAAAGCTGGATTTACATAGGCAATGTTGTTACGGTGAGCAAGATATCGCTATTTTCAGCCGAGTGATTAATAGGTAATAATTAATAGATTATACCCTACTAATATGTGGGTCTGTTGAATGGGTATTTGTTATATTTTTACTTTGTTTTAAATAGGAAACGTGTAAAAAATATTGCAGATGAAACAACATAGATTGGATTTATTCAGGCTAAGGGTTTTGGAAAGTGTGCGCGATTACAAAGTGGCGAGTCATGCCAACGAAGAGCAACGATTTGCAGCGGTACATCAGTATTACAAGCATCATACAGATGGCCTAATTACCCTCATCGAAACTACGCTCAACCGCAACACGGTTGTTACCTGCATTTTTCTTATTCATCAGATTGATATTATTGTCAACCATCATTTCGGATTGCGGGAAGATGGCTACACCTTTGCAGAAATTAGTGGGCTTGTGCCGCAGCTTACCTAAAATAGCATACATATTCAATAACATTCATCCCGCTTGAGTCTCCCGCAGGGGACTCGAGCGCACTATCTTCAAATAGGCGGCCACTAAATTTCTGCCGCTAAATTCAGATGCGTTATTTTTTTCTTTTCTTTGCGTCTCTATTACTTTACCCACGATGATTGTAAGAAGCAAAGCCCCTTTACGTATTGGTCTGGCCGGCGGCGGCACCGATGTTAGTCCTTATAGCGACCTTTACGGAGGAGCTATTCTCAACGCAACTATTTCGCTGTATGCGCATGCCACTATTGAACCGCTCGACGAAGATAAAATCATCATCCATGCGGTCGATAGAAGAGAAGAAGCTATTTATGATATACAATCGTCGTTACCGATTGATGGCACACTCGACCTCGCAAAAGGTATCTATAACAGAATCGTAAGTACATACGGTAAAGTTCCCTCGGGCTTCAGACTCACAACGCAAGTTGATGCACCTGCAGGTTCCGGATTAGGCACTTCTTCCACATTGGTAGTGGCTATTTTGGGCGCATTTGCCGAGTGGATGAAAATACCTTTGGGCGAATACGATGCTGCTCATTTGTCTTATCAGATAGAGCGCGAAGACCTTAAAATGGCCGGTGGCAAGCAAGATCAATATGCTGCTACTTTCGGGGGTGTAAATTTTATGGAATTTTATGCTGGCGACCAGGTAATCGTTAACCCACTGCGCATTCGTCAGGAGTACTTATACGAACTGGAAAATAACCTATTGCTTTTTTATACAGCCACCAGCCGCAACTCTTCTGTTATTATAGAAGCACAAAGCAAGAATGTAACAGAGAAAAAATCTGAATCGATTGATGCCATGCACCACCTGAAAGAGCAGGCGCAAATGATGAAAGAAGCCTTGCTACGCGGTAATATAGACCGCATAGGCGAGATACTTGATTTTGGTTTTCAGCATAAGAAAAAAATGGCACAGGGTATCAGCAATCCGTTGATTGATGATATTTACAATGCAGCATTGGCAGCAGGTGCAACTGGTGGTAAGATAAGTGGTGCCGGCGGCGGCGGCTTCATGACCTTTTATTGCCCGGGTGTAACGCGCTACGCAGTCATTGATGCTTTAGAAAAATTCGGCGGCAATTTCCATCCCTACCGTTTTGTAGAGCATGGCTTGACTACGTGGAGTAAATAGGGTATATGGAAAATTTGAAGCTAAAGGTATTGCTGTTGGCAGTATTTTCATGGATAGCGATTACTTCATGTGAGCAAGCCAACTCTTCATTGACAATTGATGAAATTGTAGCTAAAGCGGATACACTACCTACCCATTCAGATTTTTTTTCAGAGGTAAGCCAATTTCTTATATCCGAATTGAATGCAGAAGTTGAGGCGATAAATACAGACACTATTCAGGGGAATACGGGGATTATTGAGGCTGATGAATTTTATTTGCGCGCAAGAAACAGTACGACTATTCTTAAGAGATTTAGAACGGAAAGGCAAGCTGGTCTTGAATTTATAAGGTTGCTTGAAATTTATGCATGCTGCATCCCTGATGAAGATTTGGCAGTGCTGAAGAGATTGGGTAACGTCGAACATTTCAAAAACAATGCGTATACATTCATTCTAAAAGAGAATGTAGTTGTTGAGATATCTAGTAATTGTTATGCTGAGTTAAATGAGCTACTAAAAAACAAGAGCTATTTAAAACTTGAAATTAGTAACGATGGCAATGCTATCTGGACGAATGCGCTATCTAAATAAATACTTGGTCAATTCTCTTGGAAGAAGTTTTGAGCGTCCCATAGGGACGCAATGTTTGTAGCTAAATTCCAGAAAACATCTTTGCCCCGTAGGGGCAAAATCCATCATTAACAGCTACAATAATTTATTCCTCCTTTCCTTAAAAAAATCTTTCATCAACTGGCCACAATCATCGGCCAATACTCCATAGGTAACTTGTGTTTTAGGGTGGAAAACATGCGCATTGTTGATGTCTGCATTTACGTATTTTCTATAGCCATTTTTCTCATCTTGCGCGCCGTATACAATGCGGCCTATTTTGCTCCAATGCAAAGCCCCGCAGCACATCAGGCAAGGTTCAACAGTTACATACAATGTTCCCTCGGGTACATATTTACTACCCGTTTCGTTAAAGGCGGCAGTAAGGGCTATCATCTCCGCATGGGCGGTGCAGTCGTTTAATAACTCTACTTGATTATAGCCCCTCGCAATTACTTTTTCGCCCCATACCAAAACTGCGCCTACGGGCACTTCGCCTGCATCATAAGCTTTCTGGGCTTCGCGCAAAGCCATGCGCATAAAATGTTCATCAGTCATATTTTCAAATTTTACCAATACAAATCTGCAATAAAAAGCGGATACCGATTGCTACGATACCCGCTTTTTTATACTTGCATGTCAATTAAATTTTACTTCTTTTTCAGCCTGTCCTGCTGCGCTTTTTGCATCTCTTCTAAACGTTGCGACCATTTTGAAGTAGTGGCCGGTTTGTTTTTATTCTCCTGAATTTTAGCATGAATTTTATCTTCATTAATGATGAATTTCTGAATGATAAACTGTTGCAGAATACTCAGGATATTTGAGAATGTATAATAGAAAGTAAGACCAGCCGCCATTTCATTAAACCAACCCAAGAACAATATAGGCATGATGAATGGCATCCATTTCAGCATCTTGGCATTTGCATCATTACCGCCAGGAGTAGCACCAGCAGTCATGTTGCGGTTATAAACAGCGAGGAACAAACTGGTAATCGTCATTAATAAGGTAAACAAACTTACATGATCGCCATAGAATGGAATATTGAACGGTAAATCCCATACAGAATCGTACGTAGACAAGTCATTTGACCAAAGGAATTTAGACTGGCGCAACTGAATCGCAGTAGGGAAGAAATAGTACATCGAAAGGAGGAACGGCATTTGCAGCAACATCGGCAAGCAACCTCCCAGTGGATTAACGCCAGCAGTACGATACAGCTTCATTTGCTCCATACTCATTTGCTGTTGGTTGTCACCATGTTTTTTGCGCAGCTCGTCTAGTTCCGGTTTCAATACCCTCATTTTTGCTGAGGATAAATAGCTTTTGTAAGTAAAGAAAGAAAGCAGCAAGCGAATGATAAGCGTGATGCACATAATGATGATACCAAAGCTGCTGATAAACTGGCTGAGGAAATCAAACAAAGGAATAATCATCCATTTGCTGATGTATTTTACAAAGAAAAAAATACCAAAGCCCAATGGAATCTGCTCTTCCAGCTCCAGACCATAAGATTTCAACAACTTGTAATCATTAGGCCCCATGTACCAGCGGAAACCATAAGAATAGTCGTTAGAAGCAACTACAGGAATAGCCAGCGCGCTGGTATTGGTCAATACGATACTGCTATCTGCAGGTAATACACCTTTAAAATCGCCATTCAGGAAAGGCTTGTCACCTATAATTGTTGAAGAGAAAAAGTGCGTGCGCACGCCAATCCATTGCAACTCACGATCCATCTTTTGATTGTCGGTTCGTTGCACGGTAAAATAGTCGTGCTCGCCATCTTGGTAACGGTAATGCACTTGGGCATTTAGGCGCTCACCTTTAAGATCTTTCTCGGTATGCAGTGCTTCAGTAGTCCATGTAAGTGGTAGCGATTTTACTGCAGAAAGGTCGCGCTGCAAGCCTATCAGGCGCAGGTTGGCGCGCATCATATAGCCATGTGCAGGTAGGGTATAGCTCAGTTCAACTGTTTGGCCGGGAGCTACAGTAGCAGTCAATCGCAGTTCTTTACCGCCATCGGCAGTAGTAGTTTGTTGCGGGGTAAAATAGAGTTCTTCGGTTGTAATATTTTTACCATTAACCGGTATAACTATATTGAAACGGTTTTTGTTACCTGAAAAGAAGTTAAGCGGCTTGCCATCATAAGTCTTAAAACTATCGATGCCTGATTGTACAGGTGCACCACCTTTGGTGTTGAATTTTAAAGTCAGGTAACCATTAGAGAGCGTAACCAATTCCGATTTTCCACGAAATGCAATGGGCAGTGTGGAGTCAACCACAGCTTGTACCAAGGTATCGGTAGTTTGTGCCTCAAGACTTTTTTTTGGGTTAGCCTTAGCTACAGAGTCTGCATATTTTTGTTTCTGTTGCTCAAAAGCCTGTTGCTCGTGGTTGCTGTAGAAAAAATAGCCCGCAGCCAGGGCCAATAACAAAACAAATCCAATAATTGAATTACGATCCATGTAAATGTATTCTTAAAAAATAGAGCGCAAAGGTATGTAATTTTGTTTTGGGCATTTCCGCCCATTTTCGCGCTTAGCCGAATGTTGACCGTAGTTGGTTTTTCTATAATAGTTCAGTAGAATGCGATTGCATTTTTGACTACTTATGCTTGTGTGTATCAGTTATAAATAGTGTTGCAAAGTATTTACATTCGCAGTCGATGTTGCAAATGACTACAACTACATCAAACTAAACATTTAATCAAATATGAAAAGAATAGCAGTGTTCTGCGGTTCCAGTTTTGGCAGCAAAAAAGTATATGAAGAGCAGGCCTATTTATTAGGAAAGACGCTGGCGGAGCAAGGCATTGGGCTGGTGTATGGTGGCGCCAACATAGGGTTGATGGGTGCTGTAGCTGACGGCGCTATTAAAAATGGCGGCGAAGTAGTGGGCATTATTCCCCATTTCCTTCAGGATAAAGAAATAGCACATGATGGCCTTTCGGAATTAATATTGGTAGAAACGATGCACGACCGTAAAACCAAAATGAACGAATTGAGCAATGGCGTAATAACCTTGCCGGGTGGCTTTGGTACGATGGAAGAATTTTTTGAAATGCTTACCTGGGCACAATTAGGCCTGCATCAAAAGCCCATCGGTATTTTAAATGTTGATGGTTTTTACAATCATTTATTGCAAATGGTACAAAGCATGGTCGATCAAGGTTTTCTTAAAGAAGTCAATCAGAAAATGCTGCTGGTAAGTGACACTATTGATGACTTACTCTCGCAGATGAAAGCATATAAAGCACCAGCGGTAACCCAATGGATAGCGCCGGGAGAAGAATAGTAGCTATTTAGTTCTGTTCTTCGAGGGCACCCGCTGGTCGAGGCTTGCAGCCTCGAACCCTTTACTATGTTGCTTTTTAGCAACTATATACCACAACCAATCAATCTCAATCATAAATAGCCATGCACACAATCAGAAAAGCCGCCGCCGATGATTATGATACCATTATGGAAATATGGGCATCGTCTGTTAAAGCGACGCATCATTTTTTAAGCGAAGCTGATTTTTCATTTTTTCAAAAGGCTATTCCGGCAGATTGTCTCCCACAACTTGATGTCTATTTGTTAGAAGATAGTGGCATAGCCAAAGGTTTTTTGGCTGTCGCAAATAATAATCTGGAAATGCTATTTGTAGATGACACCGCAATAGGCAAGGGTTATGGAAAAATCTTATTGGACTATGCGCTTCAAGAATTGCAGGTTACTCATGTAGATGTCAATGAGCAGAACGAGCAGGCTCTGGCTTTTTACAAATCAATGGGCTTCCAGCAAATAGGCCGTTCTGAAAAAGACGGCACCGGCAAACCTTATCCTATTTTGCATTTGAAATACAAATAGAGTAAGTTTTGCTGTTCGAGGCTGCAAGCCTCGAACCACTATTATATTGCTTGCAGCAATAACGTAACTCATCTTCGATAAAACTTTCAAGGTATTCCGCTGTTATTTTTACATGGGACAAAAATGCCGCAAATATGCACGCGCACGCAAGAATAGATTGATTAAGCCGAAAGACCAGAGCCAGGACCAGCAAGAGAAAAATCAAAAAGCATTTGATGGAAAATGTAGTCGCAGACAAAGTGAAAAATCGCGCTAAAGCTTATATTACATAGCTATTTCATGTATTAAGATGTAAGATTCTATGTTGTGCTCGAATAGGCCTATTTTATAATTTCCTTCTGCGAATACACAAAAATCCCCTACAAATAAAGAATAGCAGCCTTGAGCCTTGAGGTCTTTCATTAGCTTCGCTAAGTAACCAAGTTCATATAATCGCTTGCTGCGAAATGAACAAATACGAGATACAGCGTGTATTACAGCCAATAAATCGTTGGCCAACAACCAAAATTATAAACCATGGGTATAGGAGATTTTTTAAGAAGACAACTATCGCAGGTAATAGAATGGAAAAATCAGCAACCCGATGTGCTGGTGCATAAATTTCCATCTGCTAATGATGAAATAAAAAATGCCAGTAAGCTAATTGTTGGCCCCGGACAAGGTGCGCTATTGGTGTATGAGGGCAAAGCTACTGACCAGATAGCAGAAGAGGGCATCTATGACCTTGAAAGTGATAACCATCCATTCATCACAACTTTACTCAAGCTGCGCACGGCATTTGAGAGCGAACATAAATTGAAGATATGGTTTTACCGCAAGGCCGAAACCGTGAACCAAAATTGGGGCACGGCTACACCGGTAAAATACATGGACCCCATTTACAAAATGCCGGTAGAGCTGGGCAGCAATGGCAGCTTCTCTTTTCGCATAGCACAGCCTTTACATTTGTTCAGCAATGTAATAGGTTCGCAGGATAATTACAGCACGGAAGACGCAAGACAAATGCTGCAAAGCCGCTTCCCGCAAGCTATTGCGGCGGTATTGGCGCAAAGCGCATTTTCTTATCAGCAAATAGATGCCCATTTGGGAGAACTGGCAAGTGGTATTATAACCCGCCTCCAGCCTGAGTTACAGCAATTAGGCTTTGAACTTACCGACTTTAAAGTGAACGGCACTATGTTTGATTCCGGCACCAAAGAGCGCATCGACAAAGTTGCCAATATCACTGCCGATAGTCTTGCAGCAGCCGAGGGTGGACTAACTTATGTGGAGATGGAAAAGCTGAAAGCCTTGCGCGACGCGGCTCGCAACGAGGGCGGACTTGCCGGTGCAGGTTTGCAACTGGGCGTGGGTATGGAATTGGGCAAAGCATTTGACGTGGCTAAAAACCAACAAATGGATGCGCCTGCCGAAGATGTTGTAGCCAAGCTACAGCAGTTGAAATTCTTGCTCACAGAGGGTATCATTACGCAAGATGAATTTGATGAAAAGAAAAAAGAGTGGTTAGCTAAATTTTAAAAATCAAAGGTTCAAACATGAAAAAGATAATAGGTTTACTAATCGTTTTGTGCAGTGTTGCGCTCATAGGCATTTTGATACTGCGTATTTGGGATATACACATCGTAAGTACCGGTGACTTGCTAAGAAGCGGTGCCACATTGGCTTTGCTGGCAATACTTACCGTTGTATTACTGATAGCCTACGGATTGTTTTTCCGCAACCCGAAGAAAGCATATAGCCCGCAGGACGATGAACGTCGCGCGCATCCTAAATTGTAGTGATAAGCCAGGTGTTATCATAAGCAATCCGCATACGGCCTCCGAGCCTCTGAGAGCATTATAAAAATAAAACCATACGCCACACATGGCTAAGAATATAAAAGCAATAAAATGTCCGCATTGCGGCAGTGTACAAAAGACCCTGGTAAGGGAGCATATATATCGCTGCAACAGTTGCCATACCGAGTATTTTCTCGACGATGATGACATCAACATCAATATCAACCACAGACACCATAATCAGCCCAATCAAAATCCCTTTGGCGGCGACCCAGCCAAGGCTAAAAAAATATTGATAGCTGTAGCAATTTTCATTGGCTTTATGTTTCTAATGGGCATGTTTACTATGTTCTCCGGTTCCGATTCTTCATCATCTTCTGCCTATGTAAAAGAAAAACCTGATTACCGCTACAACGAAAATTATGTGTATGCCAGTACTGCCAATGGCAAACCCGTATTGTTGCGTCTTGTACAGGAGCAAATCGTAGGCGAAGACCGCAATTACGACTTTGTAAATATTTACGCTTTTTTCATCGACCCGATTTCTAAAAATGAAATCAAAAGGCAAATATTGTTTAAGCGCGCCAGGCGTTTAGGCACCCATAATGCCAGCTTTGAGGAACTAAGCAACGGTGATATATACATCAACTATAGCGACCATACTTATTACAAAGTAAACCGGGAAAACAATACGCTTACAGACGTAACCAATACCTTACTTCAAAATCATCCGGAAGCCAGCTCTGGTATTGCCAAGATAAGGATGTATGGTAGCAGTTGGGATTTGCTAACCAACGATGGTAAGAAGTTTAGATATGTCGCCTTGAGTGATAAATTGTTTAACGATGGCGATTACCACCCTTTGCAAGCCGAAGAAAAAGCAGTGTTGCCGTCTGTTTTTTTTTATTTTTCTTACGATGATGATCGCCGACTATTGAGGAAAACACGCACCGGTACTGAATTTGCAGAAACCGACATTGACCCGAGCCGCAAATACTTTGCTGGCGAAATAATGGCACAAGGCGCCGATTACTTATTGATACAATGCAATGCCACTGCCTCGCCGGAAGCCCCCACACATTTGCAACGCATAGATGTGAATACCGGTAAGTTATTGTGGACCACTCAGGCCAGCTCTTTTGAGTACCGTAATGCCGCTAGACTACAAGATGGATTTGCCGCATTTTATTTTAGTGGAGAAGATATGGATTATCAATCGGGCGTACACGTCTTCTCCAACGATGGCAAGCTATTGAACGATTATAAAATAGCCAGGGGTGGGGAACCTATGCAGTAAGCCTGCCTTTTCCAAAGTTTACGAACGAAAAACGCAACTCTTCTAAGTGGTTGTCTCAAGAGGGGCAGCCACTTTGTTTTTCTTCTTTCTCAGCAGTGTCTCTCGCAGAGGACACTGCGGTTAGAATATCCCTCGACCCTTGTTGGTGTCTTCACCAACCACAACGAACAAAATGGCTCATTACAATTCTTCGATAATAGATTCCCCTTTCGACAGGTCGCCCGATGTCCATTGCCAGCGCTCGTGCAGTCTTATTTTACCATTCGCCATCAGTTCGGGCTGAGAGGTGCAGGCGCCCGTCATCAATTCGCCATCTGTATTTACCTGATGGTAGCGCATGTCTATATTTCCCGCATCATCCACCAGGCCTATTAACTGGCCATGTACAATCTTACCGCCAGTGTAAGTAGCAGAAAGTATATTACCTGTTTGTCTATAATGAAATATAGTCTCAGCAGATGTTTCACCGTTGGTGCTATTACTTATGGCACTAAATTTTTTGTCGTGGTAGTTGAACATTGATTTGGTTTTTTAGGATAGAGGGGTTAGTCTAGCCAATATAGTTTGTGTGCCAGCATTGCGTCAACAACCGGCATTTCTATTGATATTTGCGTGCAAGTTGATGTCTTTCAGTTACAAAAATAGTAAAGATGCGACTTGCGCCAATGTAAATGTCACTTTGAAATTGCTGTGAAAATGCAGCTAATTTCATACGCTAAAATTTTGAATCAATTTATGTGTCAAATATCCCAGAAGCTAAAGCTTTGCACCTGTGCCGGTTTAAGTAGTCATCAAAAAGACTACTGGACGCTATACAGGTTCAATAAAGAGAAAAGCGTAATAATAGTAGGAGATATTATATTGCCGGCATACATTTCTAAAAAGGAGAATGATATCAATAAACGGCTTTTGGTAGCATTGCTGAATGAAGAAAATGTTTTTGATATCCCGGTCGAACTGCAAAGCAAAGATCGTCTTTCCCTGCATTTTGATTTTGAAAGCCTGCATGGCACATTACATTACGGCTTTGAATACCGCAACGGCAAATGGCGTTACAAAGAGTATGACCATTTTTTGTGGATGCAGCATTACGATGAAGTACGAAATGGATGTATTGGAGGCAACAGAAACACAGCGACATGATGCTGAATTCTAATCTTTGAATCAATTTGTCCCTATTATCTTTCCAAAATAAATCTCTGCTTATCGCGAACCTTTTTGTGCGCCACCATTATTCAGATTTAGCGTAAATCTTTTTAAGTACACGCAGCATTTTGCCTATAATTTTCCTGCACAGTTCTATCCATCCTTTACCTTCGTTCTATATTTTAGACTTCAAATTATTGATACATGAACAAGCTAATGTGGGTAGCAATTGCATTTTTATCTGGAGCATTTTTGCCGTTGCAGGCAGGGCTCAATGCAAGGATGGGCAAGGCTTCGGGCAATGCGGTCTATGCGTCCATGTTTTCATTTGCTGTAGGTATTATTGGCTTGTTGCTGTATATAGTGCTTACGCGTCAGCAGGTGTCATGGGCGGGTGTGCGCGAGGCTCCGGCCTATGCCTGGATCGGCGGATTGCTGGGCGCATTTTATGTTACGGTAATTGTACTCGCTTTTCCTAAACTCGGTCCTGGCTTGACTTTCGGGCTTGTAGTAGCCGGGCAAATGTTGATGTCTGTACTGCTGGAGCACTATAATATATTGGTCGCACAGCAAACGCCAATGAACTATATGAAGCTGCTCGGCATACTGCTTATCGTAGGTGGGGTAATAATTATTCGTAAGTTTTAGGGAAAGTTTGAAAGAAAAAGGTTTGCTGACATTACGGCTTGAGCCACTCTTTCGCGCTTTGTCATGCTGAGGCACGAAGCATCTTGAGCGTTTGAGACTCTTCATTCCGCTGTGCTTCATTCAGAATAACAAGGCTAAGAGCTGCGTGTGTTGAGCCACTCATACGCGCTGTCATGCTGAGGCACGAAGCATGACAGCGTTTGAGACTCTTCATTCCGCTGTGCTTCGTTCAGAATAACAAGGCTAACAGCTGCGTGTGTTGCGTCGCTCATCCTCGCTTTGTAACGCTGAGGCACGGTGCTATAGATAGCTCCACTTCGTTGCAAGTGCTCTCAATGACGGGGAACGAGCTTTAGCCGCAAACTGCTTCACTCATCTCTCAATGAAAAATGAAAATCATAGCTATCATAAAAATCTGCGTGCCTAAACAATAAAAATCTGCGTGCTATGCAACAATGAAGCCTTACTTCAACGTCAACGAAAAGGCTTCGCTATCCGGGGGAAAACACATTTTATCATTGCAAGTCTGGAAGTCGGCAGTGCCTGTGATAATAGTGCCAGCCGCGGCTTTTATATCCTGACTAAAACTTACCTGATGTTCGAAATAGCGCACAGCACCATCTACAAATTCATAAGTTTGTTCCACCGGTTTTTTGCTTTCTTTCCAGTCGCCTATTAATTCTACGTCTTCGCTTTCTGCTATATTAATAGCGGTTGCTATCAGCGAACCGTCGCCGCCTGCGTCCAATGCCCAAATGTGGTAACCCGCATCCATCTTGGCCTGCGCCGTAATCGTCCAGGTATTTTTATCTTTTTTAATCGCGCTGAATTTCCAGTGCACCACATCTTTATTCATTTGCGCAGCGGCAAAAAATGGCATCAACAAAGCAGCGATTAAAAAGGGAAAGAGGCGTTTCATGACTGAATTTTATTTTTATACAGAACAAATATAGGCAGGGTAGCACTGGCACGATGTTGCCGAAATGCAAAAAGTATCCTTTCAGTTAAGAAAGGATACTTTTTAGCGGATAATAATCCGTCAAATATTATTGAGCAGGCTGCGGTTGTTGTTGCGCACCTTGTTGTTGTGCACCTTGCTGCTGTTGACCTTGTTGTTGCTGGCCTTGCTGTTGTTGTTGCTGTGCATCAGGCTGGCGAGGTTGCAATTGACCCAATGTAAATACCGAACCAATGCAAAGTGCTACAACTATAGCCATTGTGTACCAGGTACCTTTTTCCATTACATCGCCCGATTGTTTTACGCCCATTACCTGTGTACCAATGCTGCCAAAGGTACCGGAAAGACCGCCGCCTTTTGGTTTTTGTACAAGTATAAAAAAGCCCAGTACCAAGCACGCAACTATAATCAATATCATTAATAGGGTAGTCATATATTAACTTTCTTTTTGTAAATTGTCAATTTTGGAGGCAAAATAAACCTTTTTTTCAGGATTCTGCAAAATTAATTTTCGATACATCTCCAGTGCTTTTTCTTTCTTTCCCTGGCGTGCATACACGTCTGCGAGCGACTCGCTTACCAATCCATCTTCCGCTGCAATAGAGTTTACAGCCATTTCAAAAACCATCTCGGGTATTTCTTCGTTTTCTTCTTCGATGGCAGCGGCTAATTTTTGTTTTTGCCACATTGTTTTCAACGCCCTTTGCTCTGCTTCTTCCTCGCGCTGCTTTTGATTTTTGACATTGATAAAGTTGAGCCATTCGCTAAAGCTCATCGTTACGAGTAAAGACTGTTCTTTGTCTTCTTCTGTATCTTCTGTTTGCGGTGCCAATTCTTCGCTGGTAGGCATTTCATCAGAAATTTTAATACCTTGCTGCATGAAATAGTCTCCCGCCGATGCAGGCGTCATCAGGTCTTCAAGCTCGTCCTGTTCATTTGCCGCAGGCGTAATTATAGCCTCTTCTGCTTCTGCAAAAGTTTCCGTTTCTTCCACCACTATTTCTTCCACAGCAGGTTCTGTTTCTATTTCGGTATAGACAGCGGCTTCGGCAGCTATTATTTCCTCGGTAGCAGTATGGGCATGACTGCGCAAGCGAATGTCGTGCAGCAAAACCGGATTAATATCATGAAAGCAACGTACGAATGCTTCGGCTTCCTGATCATTTCCTTTTACCAGTTGCAGCAGTTGTGCGATGGTAAAATAGGGATAGTTGGCAGCCAATTGTTGCAGGGCTTCGGTCGCTACCTCTTTCAGTTCGTGTGGCTGTTTCAGCCAGTTGTCTATGCGTTCTGCTGTAATCAACGTTTGTTATTTTTAGGCAAAAAAATAGCCTGTTTACTCAATTTTATTACGGGGTATTCGCTACGCAAAATTACCAGTTTACAAATGCCTTATTAAAAATATCATCAGCAAGTTGGTCACCTATTTCTTCTATCAGTCTGGTTTCTACCGATTGCAAAGGCTGGTTGGCATCAAAGTCTGCAAATCGACTAAAGCTTTGCTCAAAGTCGGCCTTTGGGTTACGTTTGTTGGTAAAAGAAACATTCAGTGCAATGGTTAATCGGTTGGTCGACACTGATTGCGTACTGGCCACACCCGCGATGGATACTGCATAAGAGGTAATGGTACTGGTAATGGTATAGTCTGCATCATCGTTGCTTACAGGCGCCAGGCCTGTTTGCGATAAGATGCGGTTGCGTAATTTTTCAGTAAGGGTAGGCGCTAAAGTCGGCGCAACATTAGCTGCACGGTTTTGAACAGGTTGTATAAATAGTGTTTTACCATCGATAGTAGCACCGGTAAAACTATAGCAACCTGCCAAAAAAGGAAGGGCCAGAAACAATAAATAGGGCAATATTCGTGTTACTTTCATACGAGGTGCGAAGGTAATTAAAAAACGATGAGGGCGGTCGGCTATATGGTTCGAAAACGTTATTTTTGCTTTTTCCGTATTTGATATTTATCTAACTTATTATATTTTATGAGGACATTCATAACTGTGCTGGGGCTTACACTGCTCATGTTCTCGGGTGTATACATCATCACTGCCCAGCAACCGTCCCGCTCCGACCTTGAGAAAAGGCGCAGCAGCATCATGAACGAAATAGCTGCCACACAGCAGCAATTAGCCGAAACAAGACAGGAACGCAACGCCTCTATGAGCCAGTTGCGCGCCTTGCAGGCAAAGTTGAATGCGCGTGAAAAACTGATTGGCAATATCAATCAGGAAATGGGGCATATCAACAATAGTATTGTTTCCAGCGGCGAAGAGATTAAAGAACTCAATAAAAATCTGGATGTATTGAAAGCGCGCTATGCGCAGTCTATACGCTATGCCTATAAAACGCAAAAGTCGCAAAACCTGCTGGCCTTTCTGTTTTCGGCTGATGACTTTAACGATGCCATGCGCAGGTTTCAGTACATGAAAAAGAACCGCGATTTTCGCAAAAACCAAGCGGGACAAATTCATAATACGCAAGGCCAATTGCAAAAGCAGATTTCGATTTTAGGTTCGGAAAAACATAAGAAGGGCGAATTGCTGCATGTAGAAGAAGACCAAAAAGCTCAGATACAGGAAGAGACTCAACTCACCAACCAAATGGTGGAAGAGTTGAAAGGTAAAGAGGGCGACCTGAACGAAAAAATTGCACGTAGTAAAGTAGCTGCCAAACGTATGGATGCGGCTATTAAATCGGAAATACAACGTGAGATTGAAATAGCCCGTAAAAAGGCAATGGAAGAAGCACAGCGCAAAGCCGCTGCTGAGGCTGCACAACGCAAAGCTGCTGAAGAAATAGCCCGTAAAAAGGCTGATGAGGAAAAGCGTGTGAAAGAAGCGGCAGATCGTGACAAAGCATTGGCTGATGCTCGTGCGCGCCGTGATGAAGCTACAAATAGCCGTCCGGTAAATGGGCCGGCATCTGATAAGCCATTGAACCCGACTAAACCAGCAACTACCACAATAGGAAGCAATACAGGTAATGCAGCAGCTTCAACCAAGCCAGCGGCAACAAAACCTGCTGAAAGCAAAGCAGTAGCTGCTGCTGCGCCAAAAAATGAGCCTATCAAACCTGCTGCAGCTCCTCCTAAAAGTACAACACCGGCTGCTAAACCGGCAGAAGCGAAGCCTGTAGTAGTTGCTGCTGAAAAGCCATCTTACAAATTGAGTCTTACGCCTGATGTGCAGGCATTGTCTAATAATTTTGCTGCCAATCACGGTCGCTTACCATGGCCTGTAGAGAAAGGTTATATAGCCTTGCCATTTGGTAATTACAAGCATCCGCTGGAGCCTAAGGTTACCATGAATAACTCTGGTATCGACATAGCAGCAGGCGAGGGGGCAGGCGTGCGTTGCGTATTTGAAGGAACGGTTATGCGCGTAGTAAATATAGCCGGTGCATATACTGTTATCGTCAATCATGGAGAGTATTTCTCAGTATATAGCTATTTGCGCAGCGCCTCAGTTAAGCAAGGCGATAAAGTAGGTTTTAAGCAAGCTATTGGTACTATCGGTAAAAATGATGATGGAGAAAATATGCTCCACTTCGAAATTTGTAAGGTAAATGCCAACAACTCCATCAGCAACGTCAACCCTGCTGAATGGATTGCGCGCTAATCCTGTTTATATAATCGTTTGAAAAACGGGGCTGTTATCAGCCCCGTTCTTGTTTTGATGAATTAGATAGCGCAAAACATTAGAACTTATGTGGCAACCTGAACACGACGGTTGAGAGATTGCTGCGCTCCGTTGCACTACGCTCGCAATGACGGGAACAAACGAGTTGTAGGTATCCTTTACAAATTACATTGCGCCCCCATTGTTATATTGAGGTCTGCGCAGCAACCGAAATATCTCTTGAACTCAGATGGATAACGATGTTTCACTCCTCTGCGCTGCGTTCAACATGGAAAAGCAAGAAAAGCAGAAAAAATGTGCCAGACTGCTGCACTCCACTGCACGACGTTTGCCAAGACTATTTTGCTACAACAATTTTGAATTTTGCATTTTGATTTTTGACTTTGCAAAAAAGCATCCCTACATTTTTACAAACCTCAATGGCGTCATTGCGCCTTTGTCGCTAATTGCATTCAATAAATACATGCCGGGTACTAAAGTGGAGATGTCAATGGTACGGTTATTCGCTATTATGCCGGTTTGCAAATTGCGTCCGGTTAGATCGTGTATCGTGTAGTGGAGTTCTTTTGTGTATTTTTCTTCAATGTTTATTTGTAGCGATTGCGTTGCCGGGTTAGGGTATACAGACCAGGCTATTTTTTGCTGCGCTACATCATTTGTACTTAAGAAAAATTGATTACCAACCAATGGTCTTACCATCAGCGCGCCATCTATAAGCGATGGCTCCCAAGTGGCACCAACATTGTAATAGCGATGATTACCACCCACACGATTTCTATCCAAAGCGATGGATAATGAATCGCTGATGCCGCCTGCGGGTTGAATGACGCCTACGAAGAAAATACCCGCATCCAAAATTACAGGCTCGTCAAATTTGTAGTAAGAAAACTGATTAGCCGTATCCTGGTAAGAGGGCAAGTAGAAGTCTTGCTGGTAAACGATTTCGTCGGTTCCCACACCTGGATTAATCGCAGTATAAATAGCTAATGAAAAATCTTTGTTAGCTGCCGAGGGTACCTGACGTACAAAACGAATAGCTATACCGGTAATGGTATCGGGGCGATAGAGTGCGTATTCGATGGCTATTTTTCCTGGCGCTCCCGACGATAAATTCAAGAAATAGGATTGCTCGGCTGTGCCATCATCGTAGGCAAAATAGTCGTCAAACACTTGCTGGTAGCGGATGCTGTCATTTGCCGACGGCTCGCTTGCAAAAGATGGTGCTAAAACATATCGGTTCTCGAAGACTATTTTTTCATCAGCATCTGCTGGTGTAAATCCGGCAATACTGTAAACAGGAAAAGTAAAGGGATTGATACCACCCGCTGCAATAGTTGCAATGCCCGCACCGCTGCCCCAGGATGGTGGCGTGGTTGTTTCTTTGGAGGTATAACTGTAATTGACAGTGAGCGCACTATTGCTGTTATTCTTTATACTGGAGCCATGTTCAGCGCCCATAAAACTGGCTCTGTCCGTATCGAAATGGCGGAATGGCATAGAAGTAAAATCGCCTAAAATAGATCCGGGTTGCGTAGTGAATGCTACATCGTTCAACGTAGTGTCGTTGATATTTCTACCGGCATCAACACGTATATAGTCGACATGCCATTGCGAATTACTAATGCCGTGTGTTGCTTTATTTACAAAGCGAAAATCAAAATTGCTGTAAAAATACTCTGATGCCGCAATTGGTATCATGACCTGTCTGAAATAGTTACCCGTATCTCCGGCAGTTGCCCACACCTTGTTCCAGCTACCGGCACTGCTGTGTAAATATAGCATCAGCGAGTCATTTGCCTTTGGTGCAAAGCCTAATCCTTTAGGCTCATAAAAGAAACTTAGATAAATGGAATCGGAAGCTGTATAGCTGCTCAGGTCTATCATTTGCGAAGTAAGGCTATCGGCAAATACCTGATGATAGGTCAATACTGAATCGTAAGGTATGCCTTGCTGATTGAGCGCATCGAAAGTGGCGACACCACGCGCCGGCGGATTAACAGCCATGTGGTTGTTAACGTACACCAATTTATCTGTCCAGCGGTCGGAGGATGGATAAACGCTGTCATCAGTAAAATCTTCGAAAAAAGGCAAACCCAATGCAGTAGGCCTTTTCACTATTCTGCTTTCAGGCGAAGCAACATTTTTGAGTGCAGCATTTTCTCCTAAAGGTGCCGTCATTTCCTGCGCAAATGATTGTTGACAAAGCAACAAAAACAGCACCGGTATTAATTTCCACTTATACATTTTAATATCTTTATCAGCTACAAGTGTAGCCATTTGCCAAAGGCTAATTTCAATTTTGCCAACAAATATAGCTTAAAACTTACCCTGTAATTTATTCCTGCTCGGGCGCACGGTATTTTACTATGTCTATTCCTACGCCATTCGGATCCTGAATTGCAAAGTGACGGTCGCCCCAGGGCTCATCCCGCAAGTCTATTTTAATAGCAACGCCTTTTGCTTTTATCTCCTGATATAAACGGTCCACATCATCTGTTTCGATGGTCAGGTACATGCCCTCGCCTTTGAATGCCGGTTGAAATAGTGGCTGTTGTGTGTCATGGTCGGGTAGTAAAAAGGAAATACCCGCAGACTCACCGGGTGCGTGCATCAGCAGGTAAAATTCGTTTTCGAACGTAACCTCAAAGCCTAATATTTTAGTGTAAAAATCTTTGCTCTCGGCAAGCTTTTCTGTAATTACGCCGGCATTCATTTTCATAGTATGTTGCTTTTTAGTTTGAGCAAATAAAGGTACTTGCGCGATTGCAAATGCGATCAAGAAGACTATTTTTTTCATACGGTTTAATGTATTGAGGTTCGATGTCAAATATATCTTCTTATATCTTAAAATTTCCCTTTTTTCTACATGGCTGCTATTCTTGCAAAACGGTTTAACTTTGCGCCATGCATTACCTTTCAGTAGAAAATCTTTCCAAAACCTACGCCGACAAACCACTCTTTGATAATATATCTTTCCATGTAGAAGAAGGCGATAAAATAGCCTTTGTGGCGCTCAATGGCGCCGGTAAATCTACCTTGCTCAAAATACTTTGTGGTAAAGAAATTCCTGATGAAGGAAAAGTATGGGTGCACAAAGATGTAAAAGTGGTACTGCTCGACCAGGATCCTTACCTCAATGATAAACGCAATATCCTCGAAAATATTTTTGACCATGAGCATCCTGTATTGAATGCCATCAAGCGGTATGAGCAACTGACAGAATCGGGCGAGGAGCCGGATGCAGTGGAACTGGCAGATGCCATGCGCGATATGGATGAGTTGAATGCATGGCATTTTGACTCGGTGGTAAAGCAGATATTAGGCAAACTGAATATCCATAATCTTGACCAAAGCGTAGCAACGCTATCGGGCGGACAAAAAAAGCGTATCGCACTTGCAAAAGTGTTGATAGATATGGACTTTGAGCATCGCCACACGTTGCTAATTATGGATGAGCCTACCAACCATTTGGATGTAGGCATGATTGAGTGGCTGGAACACTACCTGAGTCAGGATAAAGTGACGCTGCTCCTGGTAACCCATGACCGCTATTTCCTCGACAATGTTTGCAATGAAATAATAGAGCTGGAGAATCAGCAACTGTACATTACTAAAGGCAATTACGAACGATATATAGAGCAAAAGGCCGCCCGTATAGAAAACGAGCAGGCCAATGTAGACAAAGCCCGAAACCGCTACCGCAAAGAGCTGGAATGGATGCGCAAGCAACCAAAAGCCCGTACTACCAAATCTAAATCGCGTCAAGATGCTTTTTATGATTGGAAAGAACGCGCTGCGCAAAAGGTTAAGCAAGCTGAGCTGGAATTGCAGGTGAAAATGACAAGGTTGGGTGGTAAGATTCTGGAGATGAAAAAGGTCTATAAATCTTACGGTGAGAAAGTAATTTTAAAAGGCTTTGATTACACGTTCAAGCGCGGTGAAAGGGTAGGTGTAGTAGGTAAAAATGGTGTGGGTAAATCTACTTTTATCAATATGCTATTGGCTAAGGAAGAAGCGGATAGCGGTAAGATTAATGTGGGCGACACGATTGTATTTGGCGATTTTTCGCAAGACGGACTTACGTTCAAAGACGATGTGCGTGTCATAGAATTTGTAAAAAATATAGCCGAGTTTTTTCCTTTGGCTGATGGTACGAAAGTGAGTGCAGCGCAGTTTCTGCAACGCTTTCTGTTTACGCCCGAGAAGCAATATACCTTTCTCTCTAAGCTGAGTGGTGGCGAGAAGAAAAGGTTGCAACTGTTATCCATACTTTTCCGCAATCCTAATTTCCTGGTGCTCGATGAGCCCACAAATGATTTGGATCTGCCAACGCTGGATATTCTCGAAGAGTTTTTGTCAGAGTTTGGTGGCTGCGTTATCATCGTGTCGCATGACCGCTATTTCATGGATAAATTGGTCGATCACTTGTTTGTATTTGAAGGTGCAGGTGTAGTACGCGATTTTCCAGGTAACTACTCGCAGTATCGCGAGGTGGCTAAGGACGAAGAAAAGGCGGGCACTATTATGCAACCACTACCGGATATGGAAGCGCCAAAAGCCAAGGTGGAAGCGGCCGCGCCTGCTGCGCCAAAACCTGCGACACGCAAGTTGAGCTTTAAAGAAAAGCACGAACTGGGTACGCTAAACAAAGAAATACCCGCATTAGAAGCAGAAAAGCAACAACTCGAATTGGATATGAGTCAGGACGGTATTTCCTTTGATGTATTGCAGCAAAAAGGGGAGCGCATTGCAGTAATTGTAACCCTGTTGGAAGAAAAGGAGATGCGCTGGCTGGAACTGAGCGAGTAGTATTTTCATTATAAATAAATAGCGCCGCGTATCGATATTGATAGGCGGCGCTATTTATTTTGAGGATGTTTATCTTCCAAGCATGGCAGCAAATATGCCGAAAATCAACGCCAGCAAGTAAAATGACAGTATAATTATCATGAAGATCCCTATGTATTTGTACATGTTTTTTTGATAACGGAATCCCTCATTGATCATATCGTTACTATTTGCAGCGATACCATTTTTTATGTTGGAAGAAAATTTAAACAAACATAATATTGGGTAAAAGTATAGACCGCAAGCTATTAGATATATGAAACCCACTACAAATCCAGGTACGCCTGTCACTGCGTTGTACCTTGCCATGAATGCGCTGCCCATAATCATCATCAAACCGAATAATACTAATATGCCCAAAAAAATCATTGACAAAATAGCCAGAAACTTCGTCCAGCGCACCGTTTCAAGCAGGTAATATTTTCCAGTTTCGTCAAGGCCTGAATTTTCAAAAATAGGTTGTCTGTAATTTTCCATGTAGATGTGTTTTTTATAGTTATTGTTTTGAGATGACTAAAGAGGAACAATTGCCGCCAAATCCAAAAGAGTTGGATAGCACGTGGTTAATTTCTATATCGGCTATTTCAGTAACCGGTGCCCAGTCGAGCGCGGCTATTTTATCTTGCATTCTTAAATGTGGCCAGGCTTTTTGCTCACGAATACTCAGCGTTGCAAATACAGCTTCTACTGCACCGGCTGCGCCCAGAGTATGGCCGGTAAAGGCTTTCGTCGAACTTGCAGGAGGTACAACATCAAATATAGCAGCAACAGCCGCACCCTCAGACGAGTCATTATTGCCCGTCCCCGTCCCATGCAGGTTGATATAGTCTATTTTATCAGCGTCAATGCCGGCTTGCGCAATCGCTTGCTTCATGGCTAATTGATTGCCCGTTCCATCAGGCGAGGAGGCCGTTTGGTGGTGCGCATCATTAGCATTTGCGTAGCCCGAAATACAGGCAAATGGTGCCACGCCTAATTGCGCAGCAGCTTTGTCATTACCCAATACGAGATAGGCCGCGCCCTCGCCGAGGTTCAGGCCTTTTCTGTTTTCGTCAAAAGGACGGCATAGCTCTTTATCCAATATCATCAAAGAATTAAAACCGTTGAGTGTAAAGGCAGATAAACTGTCTGCACCGCCTGCTATCACTACATCGTAGCGATTAGTTTCAATCAGTTTTGCAGCCATCATAATGCTATTGGCGGAGGAGGAACAAGCCGTGCTGATGGTGGTGCTCCAGCAATCAAGCCCTAATGCATCTACCACCAATTCAGTAACAGCGCCACACTCGTGGTAGCGAATATTTTGTACGGCTTCGCCATCACTATTTTGCTTAATAGCGCTATAATTTTCTTCGGTAATATCCATACCGCCTACAGTATTGGCCGATATAAAAGCAATCCGCAAACCATCGGCCTTTTTGCTGAAAGGCAACCACGCTTCTTGCGCAGCAATAAGGCTAAGTAATGCTGTGCGCGGCCAGGATGCTTTACCACCGCCTATTTCAGCAAGTTCTTCGTTGCTTTTTTTTATTTCGCCAACGGGAAATGTATGCCTTGTTTTAAGAAAAGTTGCAGTGCCAATACCCGCTTCAGAATTTAATAGAGATTGGAGGTTGGCATTTGTATTTTCGCCAATGGCAGATATGATTCCTGTATTCAGTATTGAAGCTTTCATAGATATTAATGCAGAGCGATTTTCGCTACATTTTCTTCATTAAAAATAAGCGCACCTTGCTCTTTTTTTACCCACATCAGTTGTGCGTTGATGTGGTCTGCCGTTGCATCAACATAGCCACACAAGCAAGCATCTACATCGCCACGTGATAATAAATCAGCAACGTGAAAGTAGAGCATATCGGTATCAAAGGTTTCATCTATCAGGCACATTTGCGCTCCTTTAAAACCATGCCTGATGCATATCTCGCCCAACATAATATTAGGCAGTGTATACACAAATAGGGCAGGGCTGGCTATTTGCCCGCGGCTCTCTTGGAATTTCTTATCAACATCAATGCAGCCTGCTGCGGTGCTGACGACAGTTGCTATTTTATTCTTGTCTATATTTTCGTCAGCGATATTCAATAGCTCAGTAGCAAGAAATGCAACACGGCTCAAAATATCCATTTTGAAAAATTTAGGGTAGCTAATACCCGAAGCCCTGTAAGCCGCTGCCGGCAGCTCTTCGATAGCGGTAGCTTCTAAATCAAAAGGTCTGACTCCATTAACGGTAATCAGACTATTGTGCCAATTGATGTATTGATGAATGTACAAAAAGGGTAGTTGTAGATGATAAATTATAGCGCAGTTTTACGCATGTCAAGAAAATTGGCAAGTGTGCGCACTGATTTTTCATGATTTTTCACAAAAGGGTTGCTCATGTCCCACACATAGCCCGCCAGTACCGAGCATATTTGTTCTTTCATTTCGTCGCTCTTGTTTTCGGCAAAGAAAATCTTGAACAACGTACCATCGTACCAGCCATTTACATAAGTACGAAACACGTTTACACCTTGCATGGTTGGTTCCATATATTCTTTTTGCCAGTCTATTTGCTCGCCTTGCAACTGGCGCACAACCAGTTTGGAAGCGGTTTGCGCAGAAACAGTTGCCAGTGTAACGCCGCTGGAAAATATAGGGTCGAGAAACTCGGTAACATTGCCCGTTAGTACAAAGCCTTTACCATAAAATGTATCGGTAGTTGCGCTCCAGCTTTGCAAAGTACGCGGCTCAAATATTAATTCAGCCTCCTCGAATCTCCTTTTTAGTGCAGGCTCGTCGGCTATCATCGCCCTGAAAATTTCTTCGGGAGTACCGGTGTATTTATCGAAAAAATCAGGACTTGAAACGAAGCCTACCGACGTAATGCCGGTGGAAAAAGGAATAGTCCATATCCAGCAATCGTCGCTGTGTACAAATACCACAATCCGGTTTGGCTCTTCCTGCTCCAAACGACGAGGATCCGTCATGTGTGCAAATACCGTTTTACGGGCGGGCTGTGTAGATGGTTTTTCCAGATTAAATAGACGTGGAATCACGCGACCGTAGCCACTTCCATCCACTATAAATTTTGCCTTGATTTTATAAGGTTCACCATCGGCAGGAGTTACAGAAGTTATGCTGCTGCCATCTTCGGCTATTTGTATGTCGGTAACTTCCGTTTGATATTTTACCGGAATACCCATTTTCTCGCAGGAATCAGCAAGTGTCTTATCGAAGTCGGCACGTGGCATTTGCCAGGCGTAGCGCCAGCCATCGGTATGTTGTTTTTCAAAAGTAAAATCGCAGATTTCGCCATTGCGTACAAATTTAGCACCTGCTTTTACCTGAAAATGTTGTGCATTGAGGTCGTCCATAAAGCCCGCTTCTTCCAGTGCTTCCAGACAGCGAGGCAAAAGGCTTTCGCCAATGACGAAGCGAGGGAACTGCATTTTTTCTACAATCTGTACATCAAAACCTGCTTTTTTTATAATAGCTGCGGCTACGGTTCCGGATGGTCCGGCGCCTATTACCAGTACGTCTGTTGCTTGCATGGGTATGTTATTTGAATGGCAAATACGATAAGGGTTGCAAGATAATTTATTTGGTTTTAACTGCAACGGTGGCGGTTAATTAAACCTAACAAGAATAGCGACAAAATGTTATTGTGATGTTATTTATTTATTTTCATCATATATTTTAGTGTATATGACTATCTTTGTGTAGCTACAAATAATTAATAAATTTCATATTTGTAGCGAAGACATAGATGATTTGGTAAAAAATAATACTACGCGATATTTTTTACCGCAGTTTGAAAAGATACATACCTCCCTTTAAACCGGGGAGGTATTTTTTTTTGTACATTTTCATCTGTCGAACTTACGTCTTTTGTTATATACGCTGCGTGCCTTCTCTGTAGCAATCAATAAAGTCCGTTTCCTTAGTGAATTTTAGAAATTCCTCATCACACCTCTGGTCTATTATCATAACGCTTACTTCGCCAGAATAATGAATCGTGAATATAAACTGTTGGTCAACATCCATAAAATTGAAGTCGTGAAAACAAGCATCACATTGCGTTAGCTTAAAAAAATGAGGTAGAAACTGATTGAGGTTTTCTGTCGCTATTTGAATGCCGCCATTGAAATGTTTGCCTATTTTGTGAGATTTAAAATAGCCAACTGCATGTGCAAGTTTCTTGACACTCACCCGTGTCCTTGCATTTTTTGAAATCCATGGAGCATTAGTTTCTTTCAGGAAAATAAGCTGCCGAATGGATAGCTTTTCGATGAGTTTTATAAGTTCGGCCAATAAATCTTTGGACGAATTTTTAGTCCGTTTAATCCAATATAGGCTATATGTGCTGGGGTAGTGGTAAATTTCAGAATCACTCTGTTTGTCATATTCAGACAAAGGCAAGTTTCTATACTTGATTACACAAACTTCCCGTTTAATTTTTTGTAACATCGTGTAAAAACTATTCGCGCATTCGTGGCTAAAAAATCCAACCACAAATGCGCGAATGAAATTAATTAAGAAAGCTATTTCTTACGCAACTCAATAATAGTATGGCTTAGGCCGATTAAGTCGTGTTCTTTCACAATCGTAAAGCCTGCTTTATCTACTAAATCATAAAACACTTTGCTGTCGTACATCTGGCTATTTCCGTTTGCCATTGTAGTAAAGTAAAGTGAGGTCATTTGCAACGCAAAAGCCGAGGTTTCAAATCGCTGACGATCCCAGAAAGTTTCGTTGATGAATACGCGGGTATTTTCATCCGATACACGGTAGCATTTTTCAAGAATAGATACAATTTCATTATCTGCAAAGCAATCCAGGAACTGGCTCATCCAGATAGTGTCGTAGCTGGTTGGCAGCTCTTTATTCGGATCCAGTACATTGCAATTATGAAACTGCACGCGGCCTTTATAGCCAGCAGCATCTATATTTTTTTCGGCCATAGCCAGTTGTCCCGGTAAGTCTACGATGCCCATTTCTACATCTGCGTTATAGCCCAGACATTGCAAGGTCCATTTGCCGGTGTTGCCACCAATGTCCAGTATTTTTTTAGGACTATTTTCAAATACAATAGGCAAAGCTTCCGGGAAAGCATTGTCGCTATAATAGTGGTCAAATGCAAGCCAGCTCTCCTTTGCAGGCGATGGAAAAGTAGAAAGTCCCTCGTACAAAGTACTCCAGTTACCCAAGGTTTTAAGTCCTTCCGGTTTTATATTTTCAATCGAGCTTTCCAGCGATGGCGCACCCTCGTAGCATACATCACGCATAAAGTCAAAGTTAACACGCGTCATGTCGTGGTTCAATAGCATGTGCCCGGTTTTTGCAAGGAAATACTTACCCTCCTTACGGTATACCAGCCCAATGCCCAAACCCGCTTCCAGCAATATTCTTACGCCATAATGCGACATATCTACCTGGGTAGCTACCTCGGCAATAGAGATGCCGGAGGATCTTGAGTTTTCGACAGCCGTCAATATACCCTTGTCGCGCAACAGCCTTGTGGCTTCCCACACGTATGGCGCAAAGGCTATTAGCTGTGCGCGGTCAATCGCTTCGAGCGCACGTAATTTATCTTCTTCAAATAAAGGCTTTATAGTAGTGTTCACTTTTCAGATAAAATTTTAGGGGTCAAAAATACATAGATTTATGCGATGTATCAGATTTACAATGTGTTTAATCAAATCTGTTGCTGCAATTATATTAAATTTGCATCGCGTAAAAAAGAAACACTTAGGTTAAGATGTATAAAATAAAGGTAAATGACACCGCTACCCTCGATGTAGCGATTGAAGATAATATACTTGCGATTAATAATGAAACACCCGAGTGGAGCCTGAAAGCCTTGCCGGGAGGCTCTTTCAGTATTTTGGCAAATGGCAGAAGCTACGAAGCTATGGTAGAAAATATAGACCGTGCCGCCAAGAAAATGGAATTGCGCATCAACGGAAATATTTACGAAATAGCCATTCAAGAGCCTATCGACCAATTGCTGGCTAAAATGGGATTGGACATTTCTAAAACCCACAAAGCCGAGCCTATAAAAGCGCCCATGCCAGGATTGGTACTGAAAATACTGGTAGAGCCGGGGCAGCAGTTGAAAAAAGGCGACCCTGTATTGATACTCGAAGCTATGAAAATGGAAAATGTTTTTAAAGCGCCGGGAGACGCTACTGTAAAGGCTATCAGAACCGAAGAGCGTAAAGCGGTAGAAAAAGGCGAAGTGCTGATAGAGTTGGAATAATTTTTGAAAGAATAATATTGAGCGTTAAAGCCGAAATTAATAGATGAACAAGCTAAGCAAAAAACTTTGGATGATGATGGTGGCGGTTGTACTTAGCTGCCAGCTATCATTTGCATCCGATTACTCCTATATTTTTATACAGGGCGATAAGCAAACCCCTTTCTACGTAAAGCTGGAGGGACAAATGATGCCACGTCTTGGTAAGAATTACTGCATTTTGCCTAACCTCGACAAAGGCACTATCCACCTTGAAATTTTGTTTCAGCAGAATATATACCCTGCGCAAAAGTTTACGATAAAGGTGCCGGCTGCGGGTGGTCGCGGCTTTACATTACAGCAGCTTAATGACAAACAATTTGCGCTCTACGACCTGGCTTCACACCATAAATTGATTGCAGGAAATAAAGAGTCGGATGATGTGCTGGAAATACCTGCTGCCGCGGTTGATGATAATGCGCTGGCTTGGGGCAATACCACAGCCGAAGATTTAAAAGCGCCGGTAACAAGGGAAAGTGCGCCGGTTGTGAGAGAAGAAAGCCTGCCTGCATTTAATTCTAAAAAGCCTAAAGAGAAAAAGGCAGCAAAAGTAAAAGAAGAAAAAATCGAAGAGCCTCCAACAGAACGTAATCGCTTTATCGACGATATAGAATTGAATAAAGAGGGTAGCAGTGTACCACCTTTTAATGCCGGAGCCGCTGCTACACCGGCGCCAGTAAGAGAAGAAAAACCTGCTAAGAAGAAGAAAGACAAAGCGCCGGTAATTGTTGACGACAACGAAGATCTATATGAGGGCAGTACAGTTTTTACAGAACGTGCTGCTGCGGCAAAAGCAAAAAAGGAAGAAGTTAAGTCTGTAGAAGAATCGGGTATTCCAAATAGCGACTGTCCGGCTGCGATGAGCAATGACGAGTTTGAAGAATTTGCCATTAAAATTATGGATAAGACCGATGATGATGCCCAGCTAAAATACCTCAGAAAGACAGCTTCTAAAAGTTGCTTTACAACAGAGCAGGTGCGCATTCTGGCCAAAAATATGGAAACGCAATCTGGTAGGTTTGAAACAGTAAAATTGCTTTATCCAAGGGTTATCGACCAAGGTAATTATACCGTTCTGGAGAGCCTATTTAATACTTCTTACCTAAAAGGGAAATTCAAAGAATTGACCGGAACGAATTAGCCTATTTTCAGTCATAAAATATTGAAGCGCGTCCGTCAGGACGCGCTATTTTTTATTAGACTATTTCTTGTTGTAATCGGATTACAAATCCGATTTATCTCTGCTTTGGGATGCGCTGCGCTAACATCCCGAAGAGCGATTGCTCCGAGGGCGTGTCATGGTAAGCGAAGACGAACCACACTTAATTACTTAATTCATCCTTCGTCTTCGCTCAGGATGACACAAACGCCCGGGGGCTATCAATCCGGCACTCGTTCTCGTCTTTGCGAGCAGAGTGCAACGGAGCGAAGCAATCTCTACACAAACTAGTAACGCAAAAGGCGACCAATCGGTCGCCTTTGCGTATTTTATTTTAAGTTTAAATAGCTACTTCGAGAAAAAATTTCGAATAATGTCGTTGGCATTTGCGCCGACCATAAGTATGAGTAACAATACCAATCCAATGGTAGTTGCTACTTCCATTACCTTTTCATTCACTTTTCGACCAGTTACCATTTCAATCAAAGTAAACACCACATATCCGCCATCCAAACCGGGAATAGGCAATAAATTCATAAATGCTAAAACGATTGATAGAAACGCTGTAACACTCCAGAAATGATGCCAATCCCAATCAGTAGAATACACTCTGCGAATAGAGTCAAATCCACCTAATCCTTTGAATGCACCTGATTTAATATTTCCTAGCAATTTAAATTGCTTCACGTAGGACGTTAAAGATTCCACTGCAAGCCTGTATCCGGCAGGAATAGACTGTGCAAACGTATATTCTTTTGTTTCTAAATTGAAAATGCCGGCTTTCCCTAATTCATCGAGTTTCTCTGGTACCAAAAACGCAATTCCTATTGAGCCGCTATCGCTTACCATTGTTGAAACATTGATAGATTTGCCATCTCTTAGGACTGACAAGTTTACTTCTCGACCTTTTAAAGAGTCTATCAGGGGTTTCATTTTAGAGAAGTTCGCTATTGCGGTACCATTAATCGCCGTGATTCGATCTTCTGGTTTCAATCCTGCTTTTTCTGCGTTGGAGCCCTTATTTACTTTACCTATAATTGCGGGGAGTGAATAATTTACAAGGCCACTAGATTTTGAATCTACTATTTGTCCAGGTAAATCTTCTGGCAATGATAATACCAGGTCTTTACCGTCACGCTCAATTTGTACGGTGCGTGCGTAAAAGATGTTCTTTCTTATCTCATCAAAATATTGAATTGGCTCGTTATTAATAGACTTTATTTTATCTCCATCACGGAAGCCTAGTTTATAACCTAACGAATCGGCAACCATTATGCCACCTTTCGCATTCACTTCTGAAATAGGCAATCTTTTTTGGCCCCATACAAATGAAATCATGCAATAGAGTATAAAGGCCAGCAACACATTCACAATGATGCCACCCAGCATGATCAACAAGCGCTGGTATGGTTTTTTACTTCGAAATTCCCAAGGCTCCGGTGGTTTGGCCATTTGCTCTTTGTCCATGCTTTCATCCACCATGCCGGCTATTTTCACATAGCCGCCAAGCGGGAACCAGCCTATTCCCCAAGTGGTTTCGCCTACTTTTTTCTTGAATAAAGAGAAAGGTAAAATGTTGCTGAAAGGGAATAAAAAATCGAAAAACAAATAGAACTTTTCAACGCGGGTTTTGAATAAACGTGCAAAGAAATAGTGACCGAATTCGTGCAAAACGATAAGCAGCGAAAGCGCTAAAATAAATTGAATGACTTGTATCATTTATGAAATGGATAATTGGGTAAGGTTTGTTTTTAGTTGTACCACTGGCTTTTTTTGATAAGGCCTTCCGCCATTTTGCGGGCGGCTTTATCGGTTTGCTCCAGCTCTTCGAGCGTTGGTTTTTCGATAAAAGCAATGTCGGTGCCTATTTGCTCAATAATGTCGCTCATTTCCATAAAGCCAACTTTATTGTTGAGAAAAGCATTGACTACTTCTTCGTTGGCAGCATTGAGTATGCAAGGTGCGTTGCCACCTTTAAACATAGCATCTTTAGCCAGTGTAATATTGCGGAAAGTTTTATAGTCGGGCGCTTCGAAGTTGAACTTTGCATAATCTGCAAAACTGAAACGCTTAAATTCGTTGTGTATCCTTTGCGGAAAAGCCATTGCATATTGAATAGGCAATTTCATATCCGGCAAGCCCAGTTGCGCTTTCAGCGAACCGTCGGTAAATTGCACCAGCGAATGGATAATAGACTGCGGATGAATAATCACATCTATCTGCTCATTGTCCAGACCAAATAGCCATTTAGCTTCAATCATCTCCAGCCCTTTATTCATAAGGGTTGCAGAGTCAACTGATATTTTAGCACCCATGCTCCAGTTAGGATGTTGCAAGGCGTGGTCACGCTTCACATTCACGAGGAAGTTAGGTTTTCTACCCAAAAATGGTCCGCCGGAAGCAGTCAATATTATTTTCTCTACCGTGCCGGGCTGTTCCCCCACGAGGCACTGAAATAGTGCACTGTGCTCACTATCCACCGGAATAATAGGGGCTTTGTGCTCACGCGCTTTTTGCATTACAATTTCGCCCGCAACCACAAGCGTTTCTTTATTGGCGAGCGCTATTTGCTTGCCCGCTTCGATAGCTGCAATTGTGGAATGTAGTCCGGCGAAGCCAACAATAGCACCCAACACCATATCTACCGTATCCCATTGTACCACGTCATTCAATGC
>PJTT01000354.1_pt1 | contig 45037 bp, 37 predicted proteins | sample 1512261 | NCBI WGS metagenome assembly PJTT01 (sample SAMN08177685, study PRJNA422409) | Soil metagenome, whole genome shotgun sequencing project. | isolation source: Soil (2) enriched on wood chips | place: USA: Madison | collected 2015-01-15
CTGCACGCAGGTATCAGTGTAGTCTCCGCCCACCCATTTTACGATGCGCCTGGAAGAAGTGTCATCAAGCATATGCACTTCTCCTACTACAAAAAGCTCATCCTTCCACATACCGAAGCCACTGGAATTACCCATTCTACGAAAATCCATGGTACACCATTTCGAACCATCCCATTTTGCCACGCTTCCATGATCAGGAGTTCTCGCATAACCGTTGGTTAGTGCAAAGTGTCCTGTTACCCATAATTCATCGTTGTAAATCCTGATGTCACGGGCTGCAGATGAGCCTTCATCCGGACTTCCCACGCCATTTTGCAGGCGGTGCCAGTTTTCACCATCCCATGCGGCAACGCAATTGCCCGGTGCACCTGAACTCTCGCCCATCAAGCCGGCTATATACAATGTATCGCGCCACACCAACATTTTATGAAGCCCTCCTAAACCTCCAATCCTGAAATCACCTACAGGCTGCCAGCCAGCTTCTTCATCATGAATCATAATGTCCTTGAGTTCAGGATAATCCGGATTGAAAAAATTGCCACAGACATAAGTGTTTCCCTTGTAGTACGCCATATCGTTAATCGCCTCCCCGGAAATAAGAATTGTATCTAAGCCTTTATAGGAAGACCATGTTGTATCATTCCAAACAGCGACACCTCGGCAAATCACCCCGGCAACCTTCTCGAAATTTCCCATAGCATAAAGCTTATCATCAAATACCTTAAGATTAAAGAAAGCCCCCTCCGGTTCTATGACTGTCCAACCAATCCCGTCCCAGACAGCCAGGCCGACAAGTCCCATGCCACCTGCATACAATTTACCTTTATATCTGACCATCGTCCAAACGTCGGAAACAGGGGCTTTAGGCATAACAACGTAGTCAGTACCATCGTACACTACTACATTGGTTGTATCATTGCTGTCACTGACATAGAGAGGCGTCCATCCATGCACATAGCTTTTCTCTTCCAGAGAGTCGTAATACATCCCCTTTACACCGTAACGCAGTTGTATATCCTGCGTTTCCCAAACACTTTGGGCATTAAGTATAGCGCTTGTCGGCGCTATACTTAATAGAAATATCCAGAAAAATTTCATTTTGGCTATAATTTGGTGATTTTAGAAAATAGCAGCGTATCTCTTAAGCTCGAAGTAAGATAATAGATACCCGAAGAAAGATTAACCGCATTCAAACTTATCGCATTAGCACCAGATGCAACTTCCCGTTTTTCAGACAGCACAACCCTTCCATAGGTATCCAATATCTGTATTGTCATTACCATTCCATTTCTGATAATGCCATCGTTTTGAAACGTCAGAGTAAATTCGCCGTTGGTAGGGTTTGGATATACATCGAACATTAAGCCTGCTGCATCTATTGATTCAACAGCAGTAGTCAGATCTTGTACACAGGTATCGGTATAGTCGCCGCCAACCCATTTTGCAATTCGCCAAGCAGAGGTATCGTCAGCCATAAAGAATTCTCCAACTACAAACAATTCATCTTTCCACATTCCGAAACCACCGGAGTTACCCGTCCTTCGGAAGTCTACACCGCACCATCGAGTTCCATCCCATTTTGCAACACTGCCTTGATCTTCACTTAGTATCCAGCCGTTGATATGATCAAAATGTCCGGTAGCCCAAAGTTCGTTGTTATAAATCGTCATTTCTCTTACAGCAGATGACCCTTCGTCCGGCCTCCCCACACCATTTTGAAGACGGTGCCAGTTTTCACCATCCCAGGCCGCTACACAGTTGCCTGGTGCGCCGGAGCTCTCACCCATTAAGCCGGCAATATATAAAGTGTCCCGCCATACAAGCATCTGCTCCAGCCCGCCTAAGCCACCAATGGTGAAATCCCCCACAGGCTGCCAGCCAAGTTCTTCTTCATACATCATGAGGTCTTTTAGTTCGGGGTAGTCCGGATTAAAAAAATTGCCACAGACATAAGGTTTCCCTTTGTAGTATAAGATATCATTAAGCGCCTCCGAAACTTCGAGTATGGAGTCCAGGCCTTTGTAAGCAGCCCACGTTGTATCATTCCATACAGCTATACCACGACAAGGCACACCAGCTATTTGCTCAAAATTGCCAACTGCATACAACCGGTCATCTATCACCCGTAAATTGAATAGCAGCCCTTCATGCTCTATAACTTCCCAAACAGTGCCATTCCAGGACGCGAGACTTGATAGTCCTCCGCCTCCAGCGAACAGCTTGTCCTTATAGCGAACCATTGCCCTAATATCCCAAACAGGGCAATCTGACATTGCTGAAAAGTTGACGCCATCGTAAATAACAATATTTGTCGTATCGCCGCTTTCGTCAATGTAAAGCGGGACAAAGCCATGTATATAGCTTTTTTCGCTCACAGAATCGTAATACATACCTTTAATGCCGTAACGTAGCTTTATATCCTGTGTCTCCCATACTGTTTGTGCAGTGAGCGTATGCATCAGGAAAAAAAAGGCTAAAAAAACATATAGATATTTCATGGGTAGAATTTATTAGGAAGTTACCTATGGCCGTGCTTGTTTAGAGATTTCAAAAGGGAAATACAAGATAGAAAAGGATATTTTTATTTCATAGCTTTTTGAAAATTATATTTCCAGAGCCAGTGCAGGTATATCCGCCCAAATACGTCTGCGTCAATTTTCCTACACAGCCGCAGGACTGCGCCACATTCTGACCCAAGAAAATGCCAAATGGCAACGCTATTTAGTCCTCGCTTCCTTCTTGCGGTCGCAGCCACAACACACTTTTAAGTTATTTCACAAAACCTGTTAGGTTTAGATATCTAACAGGCCTAACTACCGCGCGCAGGCTTAACTACCGCTGCGGGCTACTTGCGGGCATCCCTGCCGAGAAAGTTAGAGCCAAACTTCGCTTAGGCTGACACACCCTGCAATATCTCCCTCAAACTTTCTCTCGCTGCGCTAATGGTCGCATCTAAATCTTCCGTCGTCAGTGCGTTGCTGATAAACCAGGTTTCAAAAGCAGACGGAGCAAGGTATACACCACGCTTCAGCATAGCATGAAAAAATTTATTGAAGATGTCATTGCGCGCAGCGGCTGCAGTTGCAAAATCAGTAACCGGTTGCTCGCTAAAATGCAGGCTAATCATACTGCCCCTTCTGTTAATCACGTAAGGAATACCCGCCTCGGTCAACACCGCATCCAGACCTTTGTGCAGGTATTCGGTCTTGCTGTTTATTTCATTAAATATAGCAGGGTTGTCCTTTAATTCTTTCAGCAAAGTATAGCCTGCTATCATCGCTAAGGGGTTACCACTAAGGGTTCCGGCCTGGTACACATTGCCCAGCGGCGCTATATGTTCCATAATTTCTTTGCGTCCACCAAAGGCACCAACAGGCATACCCGCACCTATTACTTTCCCGTAGGTAACCAAATCAGCGTTGACGCCTAAAAACTCCTGCGCACCGCCAGCCGCCAAACGGAAACCGGTCATTACCTCATCAAAAATCAACAGCATCTTTTCTTCATCGCATATTTTGCGCAAGCCTTCTACAAAGCCCGCTGCCGGCGGTATACAGCCCATATTGCCCGCTACCGGTTCTATAATAATAGCGGCTATTTCATCTTTATTTTCGGCTATCAGTTGCTGCACAGCTTGCAAATCATTATAGGCACAAGTCAGTGTATCGTTGGCCACGCCAGCTGTTACACCTGGCACGGTTTGTATGTTAAACGTCGCTACTCCGCTACCTGCCTTTACCAAAAAACTATCTGCATGGCCGTGGTAGCAGCCTTCAAACTTGATAAATTTATTTTTACCGGTATAGCCACGCGCCAGTCTGATAGCGCTCATACAGGCTTCGGTACCACTATTTACCATGCGAATGAGGTCCACATTTGGCGCCATACTTTTTATCAGCTCAGCTATTTCTATTTCGAGTTCGGTAGGTGCGCCAAAGGATGTGGAATCCTTTGCTTTTTCCTGTATCGCCTTTACTACCGGGGCATACGCGTGACCGAGTATCATCGGCCCCCAAGAGTTGATATAGTCGATATAGCGGTTGCCATCTGCATCGTAGAGGTATGCACCTTCGGCGCGCTTTATAAAAATAGGCGTTCCGCCCACACTTTTAAAGGCACGCACCGGCGAGTTTACACCACCCGGAATCGATTGCTGGGCGCGTTCAAATAAAGATTTGCTGCTTTGGTAAGTCATATTTTTTAAGTCAAAATTAGATTCAAGAGTCAAGAGCCAAGATTGAATATCTAACACCTCAATACCCAATACCCATTACTCAATACTATTTTTTGGGCGGCTGCCGGGCTGCCTTCGCTGTAGTCCTCGCGGCTTCCTGCGGTCGCTCGCTGTGGGCTACTTGCGGGCATCCCTGCCGCAAAACAGTTTAGGCTGCTTGCCTACTTGTATTGATTAGCGCAGCAAAATTAGTTCAAATAGATGCAAGCACTTCGCTTCAAACACAATAAAGACAATCTTTTTACAAACGGAAAAAATGTACGTATTTTTGTACAAAATTTGATTAAAATGATTGTAGCTAATATTTCTGATTTCAGAAAAGACATCAAATCATACTTCAACAAGGTTGCTAAAAATTTCGACACACTCATCGTCAATCGCGGCAAAGAGGAAAGTGTAGTAGTGATGTCGCTTGATGAGTATAATGCGCTGATGGCGACCAATCATGAACTATCCTCGCGCCTTAACGAAAAACGGCTGGACACAGCCATAGAAAAACTCAGAAAAGGATCATCGTTTTCAAAAACACTTTTGGAAGAATAGCATGAAGTACGTTTTTGTAGATGAATCCTGGGAAGATTACCTCTATTGGCAGCAGCACGATAAAAAGAAATTAAAACGCATCAACGAGCTGCTGAAAGATATAGCCCGCCACCCTTTTGATGGCATTGGCAAACCGGAACCACTCAAGCACAAGTACGCCGGCTTTTGGTCGCGCCGTATCGATGACGAACATCGTTTAATCTATCGGTACGAAGACGACGAAATTCAGATTGCAAAATGCAGGTTTCATTATGATTGATAGAGTCAGGATTCAAGAACCAAGAATCAAGAACCAAGAATCAAGAGCCAAGAATCAAGGATGAAACATCTCAATACCCAATACCCAATACTACCGTTGCAACAACTTCGCTGCATCTTTGGCAAAATAGGTGGCTATTAAGTCGGCGCCGGAGCGCTTGATGGACGTGAGGCTTTCGAGTATGGCTTTTTCTTCGTTGAGCCAGCCCATTTTTGCGGCAGCTTTTATCATGGCATATTCGCCGCTTACATGATAGGCGCTTACCGGCACTTCCACCTGATTTTTTATCTCCCGAACAATATCGAGATAGGCCATTGCAGGCTTTACCATCACGATGTCTGCGCCTTCTTCAATATCCATCAATGTTTCTCTGATGGCTTCGGTGCGGTTGGCATAATTCATCTGATAAGTTTTCTTATCGCCAAAGCCAGGAGCGCTATCGAGCGCATCACGAAAAGGTCCGTAAAAACAGGAAGCATACTTTGCACTGTAAGACATGATGCCGGTTTTAGTATATCCATTTTCTTCCAAAGCCTGTCGCATAGCACCTATACGGCCATCCATCATATCGCTGGGCGCCACAAAGTCGGTACCGGCAGCAGCATGACTCAAACTCATTTTTACCAATGCTTCTACGGTTTCATCATTGACTATTTCTCCGTCGTGCACAATTCCATCATGACCATAAATAGAATACGGATCGAGCGCAACATCGGTCATTACCACCATTTCGGGCACAGCATCTTTTATCGCTTTTACAGCACGCTGCATCAATCCGTTTTCGTTCCATGCTTCTTTACCGGTATTATCTTTTAGCTGATCTTCGCATTTGATAAATAGCAGCACACATTTCACGCCCAGACTCCATAATACTTTTACTTCTTGTATTGTAAGGTCAACAGACTGACGATAATAGCCCAGCATAGAGGGTATTTCGTGGCGATAGTTACTGCCTTCATCTATAAATAGCGGCGCAATAAGGTCGCTTGGTGTGAGTGTTGTTTCTGCTACCAGCGAGCGTATGGATGCATTGCTGCGTAATATTCTGTTGCGACGTTGTAATATCATTTTCTTTAATTAAAAGTGAAATTCGAAAAGCAAAAAACAGGATTTGGTATACAAATTCTATTGTCGTTTAGCAGGTGGCAAAAAGTTAGGATTAGGCATCAAACCGCTCCGAGCTACAATTACCAAAAATATAGTAGCCAACAATACGCCTGCTGCACCAAAATGACCATCAATAATGTCTGGTGTATTAATTATCGGCAACCATAATTCGTATAGGTAATTTACAAGCAGTACAACAATCGCAAAGATGATGATTCGGCTAATTTGTACCCCTTGTTGCAACCACAAAAAACCAACTACACTCGTTATTAAATAGGCAATCGTAAAATTAGAAATATGGCTATAAAATTCCTTACCCCAAAATGGCATCTTGAGTGCGTCATAAGACCGACCTAAAAACACAATCATGGCCACTGCTATCAATAGAAGATAGATGATTGTGAAAAGTGGTTTTATTACGAAAGGAAAGTTCAAGCCTTTCATTTTTTTTAAGCCCATGTTCTCGGGTGTTTACAAGCATCAAGTAAAGCTGCCTCCTGGCTACCTTCAGCCGGTTGGTAATTATAGTCGAAGCGTACCGTTGGCGGGAGGCTCATCAATATACTTTCGGTACGACCATTGGTTTTTAATCCAAATATTGTACCACGATCATGTATCAGATTAAACTCGACATACCGGCCACGGCGTATCTCTTGCCAGTATTTATTTTCCGCAGTCCAGGCAATATCTTTTCTTTTGTTGACAATAGGAATATAGGCCTCTGTGAAGCTATTTCCATTGGCTTGCTGAAATGCAAATAGCTCATCTGCACTCTTGTTTTCATTTGCACGCAAATGATCGTAAAATACACCACCTATTCCACGCATTTCAAATCCACGATGGCTATTATTAAAATAGTCGTCGCATTGCTCTTTGTATTTCTGATAAAGGCTTTCGCCGAAAGGGGTAATCGCATTTTTCAAGGTCGTGTGGAAATGCTGCGCATCTTCTTCGAAAAGATAATAGGGTGTAAGGTCTGCCCCGCCGCCAAACCAGCTATCTATTACCGCACCCACCTCGTCATATAGCTCGAAATAGCGCCAATTGGCGTGTGTAGTGGGCACAAAAGGGTTGAGGGGATGTATGACAAGGCTAAGGCCGCAAGCGAACCAGCGGTGCCCGTCTATTTGCAATTGCCTGCGCATGGTATCGGTTACCTCGCCTTCTACTGCACTGGTATTGACGCCACCTTTTTCAAATACTGCTCCGTTGGCTATTACACGAGTTCTGCCACCACCACCACCGGGCCGCTCCCACTTATCTTCTGCAAACTTGGCCACACCATCGCATTGCTCCAGCGCAGCACAAATATTATCTTGTAACTGAAGAATGAACTGAATCCAGTTGTCGCGGGTAAGAGGCGTGCTTGATATAGGCATGATAGCAAATTTTATGCGCTGCAAAGTTACGCTTCGCTATAAAAGAAGAGTCCCAAAACTGTCAAAGTTTTGGGACTCATATAATTTTCTACTAAAAATACTAAAGACGGTTAAAGTCTGAGGTGGAGCCGTTGTCCAGATTCTGTGCAAGAATACGGCGCTTGCCTTCCTGCGGTGATACTGTTTCTATAAGAACTTTGGCGGTGCCGCGTCCTATAAATTTAAGTTCTTTGGCTGCAACTTCAGCTAAGTCAATCATCCTGCCCTGATGGCCCATGCGGTCGTTTACTTTTACGTATACTATTTTGCCGTTACGGGTATTGGTTACTTTTACATAAGTGCCCAATTTAAAATGATTGCTGGCTGCTGTAAACTTATCATTGTCAAAAACCTCGCCGGTAGCTGTTTTTCTTCCTTCAAACTTGTTATGATAGAAGCTGGCAATGCCGGATTTTTGTTCTGCTTTTACTTCATTTTGTGCAGTCGCTGACTGAACATTTTGTTGCTGCATTGGAAAGGCAAATGCCAACCAAGACCAAAGTACTAATACAATTCCCATTTCACAAAAAACATTTGGTACGCGGCAAAGGTAGCCAAAATGCCCTAAAGTGGGGTCTTTGAAATGTTAAAATTCCCTTTGTGTGAATGAAATTCAACACGAAGGGAATTTATAAATTTAAATAAATAGCTTACTATCAGTTACTTATTAAGAATTGAAAGGTTTTCGTGGCCTTTCAAACTTAGGCTTATCGTTGTAGTCCTTTTTCTCATAACTGCCGCCTTTGCGATAGTTATCTCTCTTGCCACTACCATAATTTCCACGTTCTCTACCGCCGCCACCGCCGCTGAAAGATTGCTTTTTATCTGCCTCTTCCACTCGCACACGACGACCATTGAATTTCTGCTGTGCCAGCGCATTGCTTACAAATTCTGAAGCATCTGCAGGTACATTAAAGAAACTGCTCAACTCACGCACGGTTACGCGGTTAATCGACTTGCCATCCATATCGGTAGCTTCGCAAATAAACTGAATCAGTTTACCGGTGCTTACGCCATCTTTGGTACCAAGGTTGATGAACAAACGCACATCACCGGTTGCAGTTTCGCTTCCTCCGCCGCCACCACGTGGTGCTTGCGGTCCGTAACCTGCATTCAAGTCCGGAGCGTTTTGATAATTAACCATTGTTTCGTGCAATTGCAACCATATCAAGCGGCTAATTAATTCATCTTTTTCCAAGGCCTCAAAGCGCTCGTGTATTGCTTTGCGATAGATTTCGCCAAACTCATTTTCAGCAGGTGCCTGCTCTATCTTATCCAGAAAGTGAAATAGTCTTTTACGGATTACTTCTGCACCATCAGGGATATCACTTTTATGGAATTTAGTTTTTGCAAGGCGCTCAATCTGACGAATACGGCCTATTTCACGACCTGTAGTCAAAGACATACAAACGCCTGACTTACCTGCACGACCTGTACGGCCGCTACGGTGGGTATACACTTCAGGATCTTCCGGCAATTCGTAGTTGATTACGTGTGTAATATCATTTACGTCAATACCACGTGCAGCCACGTCTGTAGCCACAATAGCCTGCAACTGGCGGCGCTTAAAGCGATCCATTACTTTGGTACGCATCTTTTGGTCCATATCGCCGTGCAAAGGGCTAACCTGATAACCATCGCGCATCAGTTTTTCAGAGATATCCTGAGCGTCTTGTTTTGTGCGGGTAAAGATGATACCATATATATCAGGAATAAAATCCAACAAACGTTGCAACGCTTCAAAACGTTGGTGGGCGTTGGTTACATAATACTGATGGTCTATATTTTCGTTACCTGCATTTTCGCGGGCTACTGCTATTTCTACCGGATCTTTCATGTAGCGCTTCGCAATGCGGCGTACATCATTATTCATAGTAGCAGAGAAAAGCCAGGTGGCTTCGCGCGATACTGCATTTTTAAGCACGAAGTCGATGTCATCTCTGAAACCCATGTTCAGCATTTCATCTGCCTCGTCCAGTACTATTGTTTTTACCTGCTCAAGGGATATTGCACCTCTGTCCAGCAAGTCTATCAGGCGGCCCGGAGTGGCTACTATTACCTGAGGTTCCCTTTTAAGGTCGCGTATTTGCGCGCCTATGGGTGTACCACCATACACTGCGGTAGTTTTTAATCCACGTAAGTTTTTGCTGTATTTTACAAATTCTTCCTGAATTTGCATACATAGTTCGCGTGTAGGGCTAAGTACTAAAGCCTGTACGCCATCTATACCTTCTTCAACGCGGTTCAGCAGTGGCAGGCCAAATGCGGCAGTTTTGCCGGTGCCTGTCTGGGCTAATGCTGTAATGTCTGTGTTTTGTTGCACTAAAAGCGGAATAGCCTGCTGCTGAATGGGTGTGGGGGACGTAAATCCTAACGCTGCTACGGCGCTCACAAGCTCCTCTTTCAATCCAAACTGATCGAATGTTACCATACTTCTCAAAGAGTCAATTTAAAATAAGGCGCAAAGGTAGGCTATTAATTACAGATATACCTTATTATTTATTAGTGACTATTATCGCAAAGGCTATACAGACTTGATTTTGCTGCAATGAGCAACGTATTTAAACTGATTTGGGTTGTAGTGTTTCCCGCAATACTCCCGGCATGGCGCACACTTTCCTATTGCTGTAATCAAAGCATACCATCCCTGTTTTTACCTCGGCAACTGTCACTTCTTTTTCGTTGCGCAGCGTGGTAACTTTGTATACTAAATCGAAAGACATGGCAGTAAGCTGGTCGCTAAAAACATCTATGCGCAACAGGTCGCCAAAGAAAGCTTCGCTTTTGTAAGCAATCGCGGCATCGGCCATAATGAGTCCCGAGCCACCCGCATTTAACTCGGTAAAGCCGGCTTCCCGCAAGAAACATGCTCTTGCTTCATGAACAATTGCCAGCAGCGAATCGTTGCCTAAATGGTTGCCATAATTCAGGTCGGTAATACGCACGGGAATTTCCATTTTAAAAATTGGAATTTGCGTAGGAAAATTTATTTTTACACGAGCCATTTATTCAGATTAATACTTTTTTATGAAAATTATTTGCGTCGGCCGCAATTATGCCGACCATGCAAAAGAACTAAATAATCCGGTACCGGACGAGCCCGTGATTTTTTTGAAACCTCAGTCGGCATTGGTGCGTCCTAAATTCCCGGTTCATTACCCCGAGTTTACCGACAACCTGCAATATGAGTGCGAAATAGTGATTCGTATATGCCGCAACGGTAAGCAAATTACCCAAAAGACAGCGCGCCAGTATTTTGACCATTGGACAGTAGGCATCGATTTTACTGCGAGAGATTTACAAAATAAATTGAAAGCAAAAGGCTTGCCCTGGGAAATAGCCAAAGGATTTGACAACTCGGCCGTGGTGGGCGATTGGGTAAAAATAGAGGAGCAGGACAGTTTGTATGACACTTCTTTTTCGCTGAATGTAAATGGCCAAAATGTGCAGAAAGGTCATACCTCTGATATGCTCAACTCATTCGAGCAAATAGTCAGTTATGTGTCCAAATATTTCACGCTGCAAATAGGCGATATTATTTTTACAGGCACGCCGGCGGGCGTAGGTCCTGTGTTGCCTTTTGATAAATTAGAGGGCTATTTGAATATGCAAAAATTACTGGAAGTTGAGGTGAGGTAACTCAAGCCCCAAATCTCCCCCTTTAACAGGGATTTTAATCAGGAAGATACATCGGTACTTTGTAATATAAGCTTACTGTATCTTCCCTTTTTATTTTTATAGCTAAATGCCGAAAAATCATAGCAAACATAAGGCGAAATTGAAATGGTACAAGCATTGTGCCCTTGCAATACTGCTTTGCGCAAATGTGTTTTCGGCGGTTGCACAGAAATACAACTTCGTCAACTTTAATGTGGAAAATGGATTGAGCCAATCGCAGGTTACCAGCATTGTGCAAGACCATAACAACGAGTTGTGGATAGGCACTTACGGCGGCATTTCGCTATTTGATGGCAGCAATTTCATCAACTACAATAAGAGCAAGGGCTTGCCCAACAATCTGGTATGGGGCATGGAATATGCAAAGGATGGAAAAGTGTGGATGAGCACGCCGGCGGGCATTACAGCCTACGACGGACGAAAATTTAAGACCTATACTTTCCCCGAAGCCCGTGGCGAAAATGCTACTGCCGAAATACGCATCGATAAAAAAGGTAAGGTATGGGCATTGGTCAAAAACAAAGCATACATCTTTAACCAACAGCAATTCGAACTGGTTCCCGGACTTGATTCTGTTACGGCTATCTCGACCGATAATGATGGCGAAATGCTATTTGCCCGATATAGAAATGGAATAGTGAAACTGCAAAACGGCAAACCCATTATGACCTTGGCTTTTGACCCGGAGGTATTTGTTTTTGGCATGTGGCCGGGTAAGAAAACCGGCGTGATTTATTGCATTACCTCTACCGGAATAAAAATAGTAAAAGACGGTAAATACACACCGCCCGAATGGCTCGCACCTGTGCCACTGGCGGGTTTCAACACAAGGGTATTTGAAGATTCAAAAGGCAACATATGGCTGAACCTGATGGATGGCGGTGCCTGGATGTATGCTGATAAAAAATGGGTACACTACACTTACAGCAACGGCTTGACGGATGACAATGTCAATAACTTTTTTGAAGACAGAGAGGGCAATGTGTGGATAGCCACAAATGGCTCGGGCATGTATCGGTACAGCGGCAAAACATTTACCTATTACGACCGCAGCAGTGGCCTTACCTCCAGCAGTGTAATGTCGATAGCAGAGAGCAAGCGCACCGGCGACCTATATATGGGTACATCCAGTGGCGGGCTTTATCAGGTAAAAGATGGCGTACCGACCAAATCAACACTTCGTCCAGACATCAGCAATATTACCAGTCTTGAGGAAGATAATAATGGCCGGTTACTAATAGGCAGTATTGACGCGGGCTTGTGGCGCTACAATGCCGGAAATATGCAGCCTATTTTGTCGCCGCAAGGCGGGCCTATTTACAGTGTATACGCTATTTATAAACAAGACAGTCTGTTATGGATAAGCAGTCTGGCCGGGCTTTTCAAGATAAACTCGGGTACATTAAGCGCCATCGATATACCACTTAGAAATATACACGCTATTAAGTCAATAGGCAGAGATACTTTGCTACTGGGTACAGTGCAGGGTGCTTACATTTATAGCATCAGCCAGAATAAACTTGCAAACAAACCCATTTTGCCTGATGCGAATGTTTTGTGCTTCGCAAATGATGCAAAAAATATCTACATAGGCACCGATGACCGCGGCGTAGTAGTGTGGAATATCAAGACGGGTGCTATATCTGCCATCAACCAAAAAAGCGGGTTGAGTTGTGACTACGTGTATAGCCTTTTGCAAGATAAGAAAGGAAATATCTGGGCGGGAACAGGTTGCGGTATCGACAGAATTACATTTGCCGACGGCAAGCCAAAAGTGAAAAGCTTTGGCAAATCGGATGGACTGCAAGGTGTAGAAAATAATGCCAACGCATCTTTCGAAGACAAAGATGGCTTTTTATGGTTTGGCACTACGAAAGGCGTGTTTAGATTTGACCCCGAAGCCGCGCCCAATGCAAGCAGCGCGCCCATTGTACTGTTGCAATCGGTAAAGCTATTTTCCAAAGAAATACCTGCCGGTAAATATACCGATAGCATCGTACCTTTTACATCTGTGCCCTGGGCACCTATATTCTCTCCGGGGCAAAACCACCTTAGCTTTTCTTTTAAAGGCATCCATTTAAGCAATCCCGAAAAAGTGCGGTACCGTTATCAACTGATAGGCGCCGATAAATCATTTACGGAAACTGACCAGACGACCGTTATATATCCGGCGCTGCCGGCGGGCGATTATGTCTTTAAAGTATGGGCATCGGATGGCGATGGCAACTGGTACAATAATGCGAACGAATATAGCTTTACTATTCAAGCGCCTTTTTACAAAACCACCTATTTTATCATTGGTGTCATCTTATTTGGTATTGGTTTGTTTTTAGCAGCAGTGTATTACCGCAACAGGCAACGCACCTTGCGCCTGCGCTGGGAGCAAAGGCTGCGCGAAGAAGAACAGGCACGCGTGCGCCAGCGTACTGCCGAAGATTTTCATGATGAAATAGGCAATAAGCTTACGCGTATTAATCTGCTCGCTACTATTGCAGAGGGAAAATTGAAAGACAAAGGTGAGGATGTGCAGCAGATAATGCGGCAGATACAGGGTAATGTAAGCTCGCTCTACAATGGCTCCAAAGACATCATCTGGTCGCTGCAACCTTACAGCGATTTTCTGGATGAGATACTGCTGCGCATCAGGCAAAATGCGGACGAAATGCTGCAAGGAACGGCTATTAAATTTCACTATGCCGGGCCGGAGGAACATGGCCAGAATCTGGATATCAAGAACACACATATACAATTGCCGATTGATTATAGCCGCAACCTGATTATGATTTTCAAAGAGGCTATCAATAACATAGCAAAGCATTCGGGCGCGCAACACATTACCCTATCGGTACAATGGCAAAATGAAAATGAACTAACAATAGGCCTTACCGAAGATGGCCGCGGCTATGATGAAGCGGAAATAACAAAGGGTAACGGGCTGAATAATATGCGCAACCGCGCGCAAAGAATAAATGCAGTTCTACTGATGGAAAGCAAGCCGGGAAAGGGTTCTACGCTTAAGTTAACGTTGAAAGTTTAGTAGAAGTAGGTAGTGCTATTGCTATAAAAAGTAAGCCTTTACATGCTTCAGCAGACTAAATACCAACAAAAACGGAATCAAAGGTGCGAGTAGTAAGTTATAGCGCCACACATTGGCATACATCCTCAGTTCGCCTTTGCGCATCTTCCACCTTTGGGCAGATAGACCTTTGCCGGAAAGTACAGCGTGGTCGAGTCTGGAAAGAATCGGAGAGATATAGTGACAACCATACTTGTGCGTAGCACGCAGCACAAATTCGTGGTCTTCGCAATAGCGGTAACTTTCATCAAAGCGGGTAGCGATACTGCGCGCGATACACATACACGGACTCGCAACAGTATTGCGTAACAATAGTGATGCGAAAGGCTTTTTATTTGGCTTAAAATCTACATTGCTTGCTACTGGCTCAAATGACTGCAAGGTATAAGGATGGTGCAGAAAAAATACATCTGGATTTTGCGCAAATACCCTTGATAAAACTTCTATTTTTTGCGGATGAAATAAATCATCACTATCGATGAACAGAATATAATCGCCCGAAGCGGCCGCCCAGCCTGCATTACGCGCTGCTGATACACCTCTATTTTTAGGCTGACGAATTAAGATAACGTGATTTAAATAAGGCTTTAGTTGCTCAATCGTGTTGTCTGTAGAAGCATCATCCACCACTATAATTTCCAGCGCAGCCACCGTCTGATCAAGGCAGGATTGCACCGTAGCCGCTATGGTAGCTGCTGCATTATAGGCCGGAATTACGATGCTGAATGTCATGATTGAAAATTAGCTAAAAAGTTTTTGATATACAGCTAATAGCCTCTTTTCTTCCTGCTGCCAGCAATATTTTTCGCGGGCTTTAAGGGTATTTTCTTCCATCATTTTATGGTGGGCGTCGTCGGTAAGCATCGAGTTCAATGCGGCTGCAATGGTTGCTGGTGTTACATCCTGTATCAATGTGGCTATTTCAAACTCGGCATTGACCGCTTCATATTCAGGATAGGCATTGCAAAGTTGCGGTACACCATTGTGCATATAGTCGAAAAAACGATTAGCCATCGAAAACAGGTTGCTCGTTCCTTTTACTTCAAACAAAGTAATGCCTATCCATGCTCTTTTAGTGTATTCCCGCAGCTCTTCCGGCTTTCTATAGCCTTCAAAAATTACTTTGTCTTCGAGCTGTAACTGAGCTGTAAGTGCTTTTGCCTCTTTATAAAAATTTCCTTCTCCTACAATGATAAGTTTGCTATCTACATCCTTCATCGCTGGAATCAAATACTCGAAGCAACGCCCTATATTGACAGCTCCCTGGTACAGTATAAATTTTTCTTTTTTCTCTGGTATTTCAACCGGACGCAATACGGTAGCATTGCGCACTACAGCGTAATCCACTCCATATTTTTCTTTGAAAACATCAGCATATTTATCGCCAATCGTATAGCCAAAAGGAAATTTAGGAACAGCAAAATTGCCTATCCATTCCCATATTTTTTTCATCCGCGGACGCGTAACAACTTCCTGCAATTCGGTAAAGATTTCGTGTGCGTCGTAAGTTCGCTTCGTTCCTTTTATGCGACTTGCAAAATATACAGGTAAAATAGTATCAAGGTCAATTGCACAAATAGCATCTGCCTTTTTGCGCAACAGGTAAAAAAATAATTTAGTCCAGTAAATAGCATACATTAGCTTGCCTTGTCTTACCGGAACAGGCAATCTTTTTTGGCTAAAGACGCGCGCTGCCAAAGGCTTACTGGTGCTCCATTCCCAACCCACCAACTCTACCTCATAACCTGCCTCGTGCAACGAGGTGCAAATGCGAATCATACGCTGGTCGTAGTTCAGATCGTTGGTTACGGTAAGTATTATCTTCTTTTTGCCGGGCATTTAATTGTACTGTTTTCTTCTTAAAAAAGAAAGGGGACTTAGCGTCCCCTTCCCCTTCCTAATAACTTTATATTGATTGTACTAAAGTAAAATTTACTTGTACACTTTTGCTCTTGTATCTTCTACGTCAGCAGCTTCTCTGATGCCATTGATAACCATAGATGCTGCATTGTTGCGCAACATCATAGTGCTCATTTGTTGCTCCATAGCAGCATTACGTTGAGTAGTAGCTGCGTTAGACACACGGCTTGCAACAGTTATGTAGAATACGCCCATATTGCCCGGAATACCAGGAGACAAGGTATTTTCTTTAAATCCTTTGTTGAAAGTATAGCCCAATACTTTAGGCTCATTACCCAATACTGAGTTGCCACCAGAGTAGAAAGAAACAGAATCAGCTTTTGCAACTGCCTGACCTTCTGCCGTAGCGATTGCTTCAAGATTAGCTTTGCCTTTCGTTTTATCCAGCAACATTTGTGCTTTTTTACGGCGCTTGATTTCAGGCTCCAGAGAGCTGCGGATTTGCGCATTTACTTTTGGCAAACCTGGCTCAGTAATGCCGGTAAGTTTAGCTACTACATAGTTGCCATTGATAAGGAAAATAGGAGACACTTCACCTTCTTTAGCTTCGTAAGCCCATTTAACCATATCCCTTGATGCGCCTACATTTGGTATAACCTGGCTATTTTGGTTGATGGCAAATATTGGTTGTTTGGTAACGCCAGCAGCCAACGCTTCTTTGTCAAATGCATTAGCACCTTTTGCAGCATTTACTGCAAATGTATTAGCCTTAGCAGATAACTCCTGGTTAGTAACATCGCTCGGTTGGAAACGCTTAACGATGAACGCTATTTTGCTTTCTGTTACAGGTGCTGATTTAGACAACACTTCCATATAGTGGTATCCAAAAACAGTTTTTACCACTTTCTTTTCGCCAACTGCACCGTTAAACATGAAATCAGCAAATTCAGGCGCAAGTTGTCCTTTCTTTTCTAAAGTCCACTCAATTACACCGCCTTCAGCCTTGCTACCCGGATCATCAGAATAGCGTGCTACCAGACTATCAAATGGAACACCACCATTACTGTAGGCTACCACGCTGTCGATACGTGCTTTTGCAGCTTCGTCCGTCATTAGTTGTTGTCCTTCTCTGCTGGTTGTCATCACGAGAATGTGACGTGCTTTCGCAGAATCCGGAGCACTACGTTTGTCTTCAATTTTAGCCAGCAAATAGCTTTCGCCTTGCAGGAAAGGTCCAACCACAGTACCAGGTGCTGCTGCAAGAATTTCTTCTTTATTAGGAAGACCTTCCAGATTTTTAGCAGTTTGATAAGCAGGTGGAAACGGGTTATCTGAATTAAGATTTACAAAACTTGTATCATCAGTCGATGCAGCAAATTTTGGTTTCAAAGTATCGAGCAAGGTAATCATTCGTGCAGAGTCAGCAGCAGACGGAACCACATTGAATACTACGATATCAGCAGAACGGCTTTTTTCTTTTTGCTCAAACATAGAACGATGATCTTCCATGAACTTGCGCACGTCATCATCGGTAACTTTTACCTGATCATCAGCAATAAGGCTATAAGGCAGTTGCACATAGTTTACAGAAGCCAAAGTATTTCTGTCGTTATGTTGTGCGTCCAAAATAGCTTTTGGCGTATAAAGCGCACCTGTAATCATATCGCTGAACTTGCGTTGCAGGCGTTGTGTCGACACTTGACCTTTAAAAGCCTCCCATTGTTTTTTCTGATTAGCGTCGGTAGTTTTTTCGTATTGCTGATAAATAGCAGCAGCCTGTTGCGGGTCGAACTGACCTGTTTGCGGGTTACGTAAATTTTGAACTACCATCGGGTCAGGTGTAGGGCCGGTAAACATGTCCTGCATTTCTGCTTTGCTTACAGAAATACCCAGTTTCTCCTGCACATCAGCCATCAATCTTTCAGCCACCATTTGGTTCCACACCTCATCGCGCAGTTGAGCTTCCTGCTCTTCTGTCAATTGCTGATTGTTATTTTGCTGCTGCACCATTGCACGGCGCTCGTTGATAACGGCATCATATTCGGTATAGTCTATTTTCTCTCCGTTTATTTCTCCTACACTGGTAGAGTTGCCAAAAAAGCTACCGCCACCGCCTTTTCCAAGGTCGGTAAGTATAAAACCGATTAATGCCAGAACGATGACACCACCGGCCAGTTTAGCATACTTATCACGTATTTTTTGAATAATTGCCATGAGATTCTGAAACTCGTTAATTTTTTTAAAAGTGCGCAAATTTAATGGAAAAATTCAATATACAATCGTTCCAAACGGCTAATATCCTTAATTTTTGCGTTAAATGCAATCTCTGGTCAGATATTTTCTTCGTAAGCTATTTGCTAATCCATTATAATTAGTGGAAATTGCAAGGCAAATATTCAACAGGCACTATTTTGCTTTTTCCTAAAAAACTATATACCCTATCGTGTGCGGTGCTGCTATTACTGGCGGCCTGCAATAGCCGCAAGCATGCTGACGAAACTATTTTTCGCTACAACCAAATAGGCGGACTGGAGTCGCTTGATCCGGTATTTGCCAAAAATCTGGCTATTATGTGGGCGGTACACAATATCTATAATACTTTGGTAGAAGTAGATACAGCCTTGCATATAGTGCCCTCGCTGGCTAAAACCTGGGAAATATCGCCCAACGGATTAAAGTACACTTTTCATTTGCGCAGCGATGTCTATTTTCACGATAACGCAGCTTTCCCAAATGGTAAAGGCAGGAAAATGGTGGCCCAAGATGTTGTATATAGTTTCAACAGAATAATAGACCCCAAAACAGCTTCTGCCGGAGCATGGGTATTCAACGGACGGTTGCGTGCAGAAAAGCCATTTGAAGCGCCGGATGATTCTACTTTCATATTGCATCTTTCAGAACCTTTTCGCCCATTGGCAGAAATCTTAAGTATGCCGTATTGCAGTATTTTGCCCAAAGAAGCTGCTGAATATTGGGGCAAAGATTTTCGCAGTCATCCATGTGGCACAGGTCCATTTCAATTTCAATTTTGGGATGAGGGAAATGTATTGACGCTGCGCAAAAATGAACGCTATTGGGAGCGCGACGAACAAGGCCAGCAACTGCCCTATATGTCCGGTGTGGAAGTATCTTTTCACGAAACACGTGCCATGGAATTTTTACTGTTGAAGCAAGGCAAACTTGATTTTATCAATGGTATCGACGGCTCGATGAAAGATTTGATTCTTACTAAAAAAGGCTTGCTGAAACCCGAACAGGAAAAGGATATTAACCTTACCAAGCACATTTACCTCAATACCGAATATTTAGGTATCACGCTGGACACTACTATTGCCGAGATAAAAAATAGTCCGCTTAAAGTGCGTAAACTAAGACAGGCTATAAGTTACGCCATCGACCGGCAAAAGATTGTTACCTATTTTAGAAACGGGGTGGGCTTGCCTGCTACCAAAGGCTTCATTCCTACGGGTATGCCCGGCACAGAAAATAGCTTGTTAGAGGGCTATAATTACAATCCTGAAAAGGCTTTGCAGCTATTGAAAGAAGCAGGCTTTGCCGGTGGCAAAGGCTTACCGACTATTATACTCAACTGCCCCGATGCCAATGTAGATATCTGCAATTATATAGCCGGCCAACTGAGTGATATAGGCCTTAAAGTACAAGTGCAGGTGATGCAGCCCGGACTGTTGCGACAAATGATGAGCAAGTCGCAAACTCCTTTTTTCAAAGCGCAATGGATTGCCGATTATCCCGATGCTGAAACATACCTGGCATTTTTCTTCAGCGAATTTCCGGCACCGCCTAATTATACGAGGTTCAATAATCCTACATTCGACAAATGGTACAAGCAAAGTTTACAGGCGACTGACGATTCCTCACGCTTTTTGCTATACGCAAAAATGGATAGCCTCGTAAGTGCCGAAGCGCCGGTAATACCGCTATTCTACGATGAGTTATTGCACTTTACCCGCAAGAATGTGCAAGGCATGGAGCGCAACGCGCTCAACATGATAGACCTGCGCCGCGCGCGCAAGAAATAGCACCAAATAGCTTTTGTGATTACCTTTGCTCTATTGACATTTTCCAATTACTGAGATGCTATGGCATCTAACTTTTCAACATTACAATGAACACACAGATTATCAAGCCCTTTCTGCGCCTAAGCGGACTGGAACCGCTGGTAGTAAGGCCCGAGACAAATTTTATAAATGTAGGCGAACGTACCAATGTAACCGGCTCCAAGAAATTTGCCCGCCTTATTCGCGAAGAAAAATACGAAGAAGCGCTAAGCGTGGCGCGCCAGCAAGTAGAGAATGGTGCGCAGGTGCTGGACATCAATATGGATGATGCCATGCTGGATGGCGTGAAAGCCATGACTATATTCGTAAATCTGGTGCAGAGTGAGCCGGATATTGCGCGTATCCCCATCATGCTCGACTCTTCTAAATTTGAAATTATAGAAGCCGGTCTTAAATGCATACAAGGTAAATGCATTGTGAACTCTATTTCGATGAAAGAGGGCGAGGCCAAGTTTATAGAGCAGGCAAAGGTTTGCCGTGCTTTTGGTGCTGCCGTTATTGTAATGGCTTTTGACGAAATAGGGCAGGCTGATACGAAAGATCGTAAAGTAGAGATTTGCCATCGGGCATATAAAATTCTAACTGAACAAATAGGCTTCCCTGCCGAAGAAATAATATTCGACCCCAATATTTTCGCAGTAGCAACGGGTATTGAAGAGCATAGTAATTATGCTGTTGACTTTATAGAAGCAACCCGCGAAATAAAAAGGCTGATGCCACTTACAAAAGTTAGCGGTGGTGTGAGCAATGTATCTTTTTCCTTTAGAGGCAACGACCACGTGCGCGAGGCTATTCACAGTGTTTTTCTTTTTCATGCTATTAAAGCAGGCATGGATATGGGCATTGTCAATGCCGGACAATTGGTGGTGTATGATGAGATAGAACCTAAGCTGCGCGAGCTTTGCGAAGATGTAATCCTTAATAGAAATAACGAAAACAATGAAGCAACTGAGGCGCTCATCAACTTTGCCGAAACAGTAAAAGCTAAAGGCAAAGAAATAGTAAAAGATGAAACCTGGCGTAAAGCGGTTGTGGAAGAAAGGCTGAAACACGCGCTGGTAAACGGTATTACCGACTATATTGATGAAGATACCGAAGAAGCAAGACTCAAATACCCACGACCATTGCATGTGATAGAGGGTCCGCTGATGGATGGGATGAATGTAGTGGGCGACCTGTTTGGTAGTGGTAAAATGTTTTTGCCACAGGTAGTGAAGAGTGCGCGTGTAATGAAAAAAAGCGTAGCTTATCTATTTCCTTTTATCGAACAAGAAAAGCTGGATAACCCTGATGCACAGCAAGGCGGTGCCGCGAAAGTGTTGCTGGCAACGGTTAAAGGCGATGTACATGATATAGGTAAAAACATTGTGGGCGTAGTGCTGGGTTGCAATGGTTACGAAATAATAGACCTGGGTGTGATGGTACCTGCAGCTAAAATACTGGACGAAGCAGAGAAACATAAAGCCGACATCATTGGGCTTAGTGGATTGATTACACCATCGCTGGATGAGATGGTGCACGTAGCAGCAGAGATGAAGCGCCGAAATATGCAGCAGCCGCTATTGATAGGTGGCGCCACTACTTCGCGCATGCATACCGCAGTGAAAATAGCACCGGGTTATGACAACGGAGTAGTGCATGTACTCGATGCATCGCGCAGTGTAACCGTTGCAGGACAATTGTTGAATGAAGATAGCAAAGGTGGATTTTTGGATGGTGTGAAGAAAGAGTATGATAAACTGAAAGAAGACTTTGATAATAAGAAGTCCATCAAACAATACATGACCTATCCAGAAGCAGCGGCTAATCGAATGGTTATTGATTGGGATAATTTTAAACCGACCAAGCCACAATTCACTGGTACGAAGGTGTTGCGCAATTATGATTTGAGTGAAATCAGACAATTTATAGACTGGACGCCGTTCTTTATTTCCTGGGAAATGAGAGGGAAATTCCCGGCTATATTGGAAGATGAATTTGCAGGCAAGGAAGCCACAAAATTGTACAACGATGTGAATGCTATGCTGGATAAGGTTATAGCAGAAGATTGGCTACAGGCGCATGGTGTAATCGGCTTTTGGAATGCCGCTACTACCGCGCCAGATACTATTACACTCTACAATGAGAATGGTAGTAAAATAGAGCAGTTGGAAATGATGCGTCAGCAAATAAAAAAGGCAGCAGGACAGCCTAATTTTTCTTTAGCTGATTTTGTAAAGCCTGCGCAAAAGGCGGAAGATTATATGGGCGCTTTTGCCGTAAGTATCGCTGGCATTGAGCCACATATCGAGCGCTTTAACGAAGAGTTGGATGACTATAATAAAATCATGTTGCAGGCACTGGCCGATAGGCTGGTAGAGGCTTTCGCCGAATGCCTGCACATGAAAGTGCGCAAAGAATATTGGGGTTATGTACCTGAAGAAAGCCTTTCGCGGGAAGATGTAATTAAGGAAACGTATCAGGGTATTCGTCCGGCGCCGGGCTATCCTGCTTGCCCCGACCATACTGAAAAGGAAAAGCTATTTGCGTTGATGAACGTAAAAGAAAATACAGGTATAGAGCTGACAGAACATCTGGCTATGTACCCCGCTGCATCCGTTTGTGGCTGGTATTTTTCGCACCCGCAAAGCATCTATTTTGGGGTAGGAAAAATTAACGAAGACCAGTTCCAAGACTATCTTTCCCGAAAGCAAATGGACGAACCGGTACTAAGAAAATGGTTGCAACAGAATATGGAATAAGAATTATTACTAACTTGTCTTAGTAAAGACATTTCTATATGAAAAAAAGAATTTTTAGATTTTGCTTTGTTTACACTGCTGTAATTATAGTGTTGACAGCATGGGCTTGCAATAAACCGGAGCCAGACAGGCTGCCAGAAAAAAGCACCTATTTTCAAATTAGAAAAGATGGCGTCAATATGCGTAACGATGAGCTACGCGGCACCAAATTTTTTTACTACGATAAAGATGGCAACTATGTAGATGGCCCCCCAGCAAACTTGCATGACACTTCCTTTGTTCTGCTCGCTGTGGATAAATATCCGCCGGGTAGCGGGTACGATACGGCAGGTATTATGCTATTCAGATACCTTGCGACTGAAGCTTTTGCCAACGGCACCCGCAATTTTTATCTTGAGCTGCCTGATGGCGATGTGGATACACTGGTAATTGAAGCGGCATCTCTTCCTAAAAGTGCATTTAGTGTAAGTATAACGTATATGGAGTTTAACGGAAAAATCCCCAAAATAGACAGCACGCTTAACTCGCTTTTTGGATATGTGTATGCTTTTGAAAAGCCATAAAGAAGCAGATTATTTTATAAGCCGGTAGCGCAAAAAATTAAAAAGGAGCAATACTCAACATTCGTTGTGATTGCTCCTTTTTTTTGAAAGTTAATCTGCCCTATCTTCTGCCTAACTCATGCTTATCTTGCTCCAGATGCACGAGTTCAGCTTCCAGTCCATATTTTTCTTTAAGGTGCTTTACCATTGATTCTGCAGCATATACCGAGCGATGCTGACCACCGGTACAACCAAATGAAATGCTCAAATGATCGAAGCCACGTGCCAGATAATCATCTACCGAAATATCTACTACGCCATACACATGTTCCAGAAAATTAGGCATCAATGTTTTTGATTCCAGAAACTCTATTACAGATGTTTCTTTGCCGGTAATCGTTTTGTATTCTTCAAATCGACCAGGATTAAGCATACCACGGCAATCGAATACAAAACCGCCACCATGGCCGGTTACATCTGCCGGCATGCCTTTTTTGTAAGAGAAGCTGTACACTTTTACCTTTAGTATATCGCGGCTTGCTTCAATGGTTGATACAGCCTCAAAGCGTGCTATAATTTCCGGCTTAACCATTTCGCTTAATAGCTTACGCAGTTCGTTGTAAACAGGCAAGTGCGGATAAGTATCGAGAAAAGAAGCTAATTGCTTCAAGGCTGGTTTTATACTTTTGATAAAATGTGGCTTACGCTCCATCAAGCCACGAAAGCCATACGCACCAAGGGTTTGCAGTATGCGTAGCAATACGCAATCAAGGTAAGTCTTTCTAAATTCCGTTTCATTAAGGCCAGGCTTTTCGGGCAATGCTGCCAGTGCTGTGAAATAGTAGTTGACCATTTCGTTTTTCCACTCATCCGAAAATTGCGCGCGCGCCTGCCATAGCAGAGATGCAAGGTCATATTGAGGCAAGCCTTGCATACCACCCTGATAGTCGATAAAGAAAACCTCATCATTTTTTACCTGTATGTTTCTGCTCTGAAAGTCGCGGTACATAAAGGTTTGCGGGCGTGCCGATGCTAAAGTTTTGCTCCACTCCTCCAGCTCTTGCAGCAATGCAGGCCTGTCGTAAGTTATCTTCAACAGGTCGGCAAAATAGTATTTGAAATACAGCAGGTCAGAGAAGATTTGCTGGCGGTCGAATGTTTGTGCACTGAAGCACATAGAATAATCTATCTCACGACCCGCATCCCAATGAAACCTTACTAACTGGTCGATGCTCTTTTTTATAAGGCCTTTTACCCTGTCGCTATGTCCCTCCTCTTCTATTATCTGAAATAGCGAAGTATCGCCCAGGTCTTCCAGCAAATAGGTTTCCTTGCTGCTGCCTTGTGCCAATAGCTCGGGTACAGGCAAGCCATATTTGGTAAATACACGGGTAAAATAAAAGAAAGTATTATTCTCGCTGCGGTATGGATTGTAAGCACCGATGGCGCTTTTGCTGCCCGCCGATAGTCTTATATATCTTCTGTCGGAACCAGAAGCGGGTATTAGCTTTATTTGTTGTGGCTCCTCGCCAAAATGTTCTTTAAATAAGGTAGATAACTCAGTCGTAAATTGGTCTGCTTGTAACACGAAAAAAAGTTCTATTGATTTTTAGGATAGTCAAAAAAGTTAAGGGTACCGCTTACCTCGCGCAACTGTTGCCAGCTATCAATTGCCAGGTCGATGCCCACCATGCTGCAAGTAGGCATATTAGCAAGATTCAAGCCGGCTGTTTTTTCATTGGCATAATCGGTAATACCCGGATTGTGTGCAACGATAAAAATTGTATTGATATGGTCGCTGACATTGGCAGCTTCTACTACGTTTTCAAATACAGGTGGTATGCAGTGGTACAACTCTTCCTTCCATAGAATTGTTGTATCTGAATAGCCTATTTCTTTTGCAATGAGTCGGGCTGTAGTAGCAGCACGATTGGCCGTACTGGCTATTATCAAATCAGGCAATATAGATTTTTGCAGCAAACGCTTGCCCATCATAGGTGCATCGCGATGGCCACGCTCATTGAGCGGGCGCTCATAGTCGGTAGTAGCTCCGCTACTCCAGTCAGATTTTGCATGTCGTATCAACACCAGTAATTTGCCCATGTTACGATATTGGTTTGAAATATTTAAGTTCAAGTTGTGCGCCGTCAAATACAGCGTAGCTATTATAGCTGATCCAATCGCCCAGATTCACATACAAACTATTGCCGGGCAAAGGATGCGTGAGTGCAAGATGTCGATGGCCGAAAATAAAATAGTCAACATGCTGTTGCTTCAATTTTTCTTTGGCAAATAATATCAGCCACTCTTTGTCTTCGCCTAAAAATTGCTCTTCGCTTTGCTCATGCTTAGGGCCTTTTCGGCTAAAATAATTAGCCACACCTACGCCCGTATCAGGGTGCAGCCTGCGGTACAGCCATTGCGCAAAACGGTTGGTCATCACGCTTTTCAAAAATTTATAGCCGTGGTCGCCGGGACCCAGGCCATCTCCATGTGCTACAAAAAACTTTTTACCATTCGCCTCAAATTCTATTGGATGATGATGTACCGGTATATTCAATTCGTCTTGAAAATAGCCACGCATCCATAAGTCGTGGTTGCCTGTGAAAGCCTCTATTCGCAAGCCATTATCCGACAATTCAGCAAGCTTACCAAGGAACCTTGTGTATCCCTTTGGCACCACATTTTTATACTCAAACCATACATCAAAAATGTCGCCCACCAGATATAGCGCGGCAGCATCTCCAGCAATTGAATCTAACCAGCGGCAAAGCAGGCGTTCACGCTGTTTGCTGGTTTCATGATCAGGAATGCCCAGATGGAAATCAGAAGCGAAGTATATTTTTTTACCCAGAGGTAATTGCATGTATAAAAAATACGGAATTGTGGTGGCCGCAAAAATACGAAAGTTAAATCGAAAGGCATTAAAAAACAGCAAAGGCTACCCGTTAAGGTAGCCTTTGTTGTAGGTTGCACAATAGCCTATATTAGTTAATATCCCACCAGTTTTTAGTTGCTTTAGTATCGCCGCCTATACGCTGCGCAGCTTTATCCACATTTGCGGCATTAGAGTTGCGCGTGGCATTAGGATAGTTAAGCCTGTGCGGTACGTCGCTTACATCAGGGTCGAGTGAGCCCGATGCCGGCGGTATAAATAGGTTAGTGCCATCCGGTTTTTTAAAATCTAACCTTAACCTTTCCATCCAGGATTGAATACCCTGCATATACATAGCCAACCATTTTTCGGTACCGATTACATTTTTCCAGCTACCTTCATCGTATGGATGCGCATTGACATAGGCTGTTACTGCCGCAGTATCTGATACGTTCCATTGTTCCATCGACGCGCGTAGGGCAAGCTTATAAACGTCTGCCGCACCACCATCGGGCATGTTGATGCCGCGTGCCGCAGCCTCTGCTTTAATAAACATTACCTCAGCATAAGTAATAATATAGCCTTTAAAAGTAGGACTGTAAACTTCTTCTCCGGGCATTGACAAGGAATCTAAGAGCGGGGAGTTGTCAGCCGTTCCGTAAACCTTGCCACGGTATATTTCTGAGCTTTTAGCTACCCTTGCAAATACCGGAAGACGCGGGTCGTCATTAGCTTGCTGATAATCAATGAGTGTGGATGTAACCGCAAATTCAACTAAAGGTCGCTCGGCATCATTGTAAGGGAAGCGAGCTGTTGCTGCGCTATTCTGATAGCCAAAATAGATATCATCGTTCACGCCTGTCAAAGTATTGCCAGCAGCGGCTTCCAGAATAGCGGCAGCTTCCTGAGGCTTAACATCTGCCATACGTAGTGCTATTCTCATGCGCAATGCATTTGCGAAGCGAATCCATTTTTGAGCATCGCCACCTCCAATAACATCGCCGGTAATAGGAGCAGGCGCATCGCCCTCCAATACGGTTATTTGCGCAGCAAGATTATTGAGAATATTCATGTAAACATCTTCTGCATTGTCGAAAGCCGGTTGCGGAAAGGCTTCAACATTGAGTGCCTCACTATACGGAATGTCGATATACAAATCAGTAAGCACGTGGAATATCCATGATTTTAGTATTTCCGCTACAGCCAGCATGTGCGGGTTGCGCTCCTGTGGATTCCTGTTGTAGTAATTGGAAATTTCCTGCAAGTCCATGAGTGGGCCGCTGTACAATGCTCCCCATAAACCATCATCAATCAAAAGATTTCTGCTTTCTGATGTTTTATCCGTACCGGTCCAGTATTGCGAAAAATGCATGCCGATGCGACCGTTATAGTAGCCGCCATACATTAAATCGACGGCACGCTTTTCAGCATTGGCCAGCAAGTACTGTGGGCTTGTTTCTTCGGGACGCGCAGGGTCGGTATTTATTTCTTCAAACTTTTTGCAGCCACTAAGTGTGGCAAATGCAATAAGGAATAAAAAGGCTATTTTAAATTTCATGATGCTATATTTTTGAGCGGGATACAATCGCCGGATTTAATATTAGAAAGTAACATTTAGGTTGAAGCCAAAACTGCGGGTGGGTGGTAAAGCGCCTCCTTCAAAGCCCATTGCATTACCAATAGAGTTGTTGATATTTGAGGGGTCAACATTAGGCGCATTGCTGTGCATCAGCCAAAGATTTCTACCCACAAGCGATAGACGTACGGCTTGCATGCCCGTTTTAGCTACCCATTTTTGCGGCAGATAATAGCCGAATCTCACTTCACGCAAATAGATGAAACTACCATCATATAAATTAGCCTTACTGATTCTGTTACCGCCATCGCTATTAAAATGGTCGCGTGCCGATATAACAACATCGTTAGGACTGCCATCGGCTTTTACACCGTCATTCAGCACACCGTTTTCGCGAATGCCGTTTTCCGCTGTCTCTGCAAACATGCCTGATTTATTACCATAAAGATTGGTATAGGAGAAGAAATCGCCGCCTTTTTGAAAATCAACCAAGGCAGATAAATAGACATTGCCGTATGTAAAGGTGTTGGAGAAACCGCCAATGAAATCAGGATTTACATCGCCTATTACTACCGACTTATCCGTTACCGCATAAAAACCTTCGGGCGTTACTACTTTGTTGCCGTTGGCATCATAAACATAGTCGGTACCCATTATAGTGCCCAGTGGCATGTCTTTCATCGCAACCATCGATACGCGCTGTGTGCGGCGTTCGGTACTCACTACAAATGTTTCGAGATTGCCGATGCTGCCATCATTCGTATTGAGGTCTATTACTTTATTTCTATTTCTCGAAAAATTTAGTGCAGTCTCCCAGGAGAATTTACCCGCCATTACCGGCGTTGCTGTAAGGCTTAGTTCAATCCCTTGGTTTCTTACTGTTCCACCATTCACAACCTTAGAGGTAAAGCCCGATTCAGGTGGCAATAATATAGTCCAGATCTGGTTTTCGGTACGTCGGCTATAATAAGTAGCACTGACGCCAATGCGGCTATTTAGCAAGCTGAAATCAAGACCGCCTTCAAACTCTTTGGACATCTCTGGCTTCAACTTATCGTTGAACAATATGTCAGGCGTTGTTTGCAAAGAATTGTTGCCGAAAGGAGCACTGAAATCGAAATAGCGCGATACTGCATAAGGCGATGTGATGTTACCAACCTGAGCGTAAGAAAGACGCGCCTTACCAAAGGTCATCCATTTATTTTTCGGTATTAATTCAGAAAATACAAACGTACCACCGACCGATGGGTAGAAGAATGAAAAATTACCCGTTTGTTTTAACGGAGAAGCCCAGTCATTACGACCCGTTAACGTTAAATAAAGGAGTTCATTATAGCCTAATGTTGCTGTCGCAAAGAGTGAGTTGGTCTGGTAATTGCCAAAAGTGGTAGCCACCGTTGCAGGTAGAACTGAATTTTGTAATACATACACTTCAGGGCTCATCAAGCCTCCATTGGTTTTTCCGGTTTCCGTTTGAGCGCGCACATTCAGTATATTTCCACCGGCAATAGCCTCTAATGACAGCTTTTGCTTTTCCCATTTTTTGTTGAGGTTTAATGTACCTTGATAGTTGTTTTCGTTGTACAAAGCATTACGCTTTGCATACTCTCCTACAAAAAAACCGCGGGCACTTCGTGTTTCATCCGTATGATTTAAGAAGTCGGAAAATACGCGGGCATCGGCAGATAGCCAATCCGTAATCCGGTAGGTAAAACCTAAATTTCCAAAATAGCGGTCGTTGCGGTCGGTATTATAGTTTTCATATTGGTTCCAGTAAGGGTTTTGGGCAGATACAGCGCGTCCTTCACTCCAGCTCGTGCGATTCCAGTTACGTTCTGTACCATCATCATATTTGTAGTCTTTCAAACGCTCATTGTCCAACTGGCGCTGGCCATACATCGAAAATTGCAACATCGGGTTGTTGCCAAAAAAGCCGGTACCAGGGCGGCCTTTCGACTTATCCATAATGTAGTTTACTCCGCCGGAAAATGTAAGCCTGTCGGTAAAGTTGTAGGTGGTGTTTAATCCTGCAAATACACGATTCAAATGACTTCCCGGATAAATGAAGTTTTGAACAGTATGCCCCATCGAAACCCTTACCGAGCCTTTTTCGCTGCTGCTCGCAACCGACACATTGTTGGTCATCATTACACCCGTCTTGAAAAAGTCGCGTACGTTATTAGGGTTGGCGCTCCAAGGTGCCGACTTGCCGAAATCAGGGTTATTTTTATTCGCATCCCAGGACCAATGGTGGCGCACATTGGTGCCATCCAGTTTCGGTCCCCATGATTCATCTACAGCATAGTCCGGCAATAGGTCGTAGCTACCTTGCCCATCGTTGTCATTGTACATGCCGCCACCCGGGCCAAATGCTTCAGGGTTTTCATTCGCATATAATTTGGTAAATGAATTGCTGTTGCCACCACCATACATATTCTGGTATTTAGGCAGTACAGATACCTGATCCATTTGCACATTAAGGTCGTAGTTGACGGTTAAGTTACCCGCGCCTTTTCCGGTTTTTGTAGTGATATAGATAACACCATTCTGGCCACGGCTACCGTACAATGCAGTAGCAGCAGCGCCTTTCAGTACGGAAATGTTTTCGACATCATTGGAATTGATAAGTTGTGCTGGGTTACCGTAGTCGTAGCCACCGCCGCCATTTCCCTGACCTGCGCTATTGAAGTTCATATTTGCCATTGGCACACCATCCACTATAAACATGGCATTGTTATCGCCGGTAATAGACTTAAGCCCGCGAATAGTAACCTTGGCAGAACCATTCATCGAGCCTGAGTTACCACCTATTTGCACACCAGCAAGTTTACCTTGCAGCGAGTTTATATAGTTCACTTCCTTAGCTTCCTGTATCGTGCGTCCATCCAGTTGCTGCACCGCATAGCCCAGGCTACGGGTGTTTCTCTGCGCACCGAGCGCAGTTACCACCACTTCGTCTATTTTGGTGTCAGAGCTTACACCAAGGGTAATTTTCAGTTCATTTTGCCGGGGATTAACGGTAATATTTTTAGCTGTATAGCCTACAGAATTGACCGTGAGTATGCCACCATCCGCCCGGTTGGCAATGGAGAATTTACCATCGATGTCTGTTTGGGTAGTAAGCTGGTCTTTTTGCCATTGTACGATGGCGCCTATTATAGGCGTTGTGCCATCTTTCTCCAGCACGATGCCGGTAAGTTGCGCTGTGTTGCCGCCGTCGTTAGCGCCTACTTCAACTTTACCGGTAGTATCAACCGTGGTTGTGCTATCGACAGGCGTATTGGCAATGGCATTGCTATCATTACTTTGGACAACGGGCGTAGCAGTAGCGGCTGCTGTATCCTGCACGGTAGCAGTAGCAGGTGCCGGCGTTGCATCCGTTGCAGGCCTTACTTCCATTGGTGTTATTATCAATCCATCCGACGGAATAGCGCCCGTTGCGGCGTTACTATCCGGCTGCGCGGTAGCAGCCTGCGTGGCGGTGGTGTCAGTTGGTGTTGCTGCGACCGGATTGGTCTGTACAGAATCGTAAACGGGTACAGGCGTGCGTGTAGTATCTTGTGCATAAACGCCCGATAGCCGCAGAAAAAATAAAATACCCGATAGGGCGAGGGTAAGACTTAACTTCTGCATCTTTTCGAAGTTTGGGGTTAAAATGTTGGTTATTACGACCCGTGGGATTGGCCGGCAGGCAATATTATAACTCACAATGTTAAGACTGCGCAAATGGTTAAGCGATTGTTATCAAAATTAACATAAATCTTTCTTAACTAATCTCATTGATAATCTTGCATTTACGCAAAGTATTATCAATTTTTAACTCTAAAAATACCCTGATATACAATGTGCTTGAACCTCAATTATTGCGATTCATAATTGACAAAATTTCTTCACTTATGTTGCGATTTAAAAAATAATACTTTACTTTGTATTTAAAAGTACTTTTAAATACTTTAATTATGAGGCAGCAACAAAGTTTACCATCGAGTCAAAACAAAAATGCAGCAGCTATCAGAAGAATAGCATTAGGTGCAGGCATTGCCATCGTACTGATGATTATTTTTATCTCAAGCGTAAAAGTGCCCGACCCAAGCTGGGGGCAGCTATTGGTACATCAGGCCCATAATAGTCATCGCTTTTGCAGGTGCAGCCGGCGGTGCCTATTATCATTTTGTAGCAGCATCGCACTACCGCGGTTGGCGCAGAGGGCTCATGCTGGTGTCCTGCCTCATCGTGTACATTGTAGGGCTATGGTTAGGCAGCGTGATTGGTTTGAACGGTACGTTGTGGGATTAAAGTAGGGCGTGTGCTGCGCATCGGGCTATCCGTTTCAATCTTTTGCTGAAAAAGCAAAAAGGATTTCCACTACTATCCCTCACGCGAGCTAACTCTGACTACTCGCCGGCTGGCGCAGGCCTGCAGCCCTTGTCGCAAATGATAAACTATTCAGTTATGGGCTACATGCCCGCAACAGCAGCACGTGACTGAGAGAGGTCGCAGTTTCAGCGCCAGCAGCGGGAAGAATGAAATACGCCTTCTTTCGTACTGCAGGATAGGCGCTGTGTTTTTGGCACAGCTTTTGCATGTATTGGTAAAAAATACATTTTATCAGCCATGAGAAAAATACTACTTATCATTATTGCCATAGCATTTACCGCTGCTGCCACCTATGCGCAAAAGGCGGAGGTTAAAAATGACGAAATACTATCTGACGGAAAAGCGATTGCGAAGATTGAAAAAGATGGTTGTGGTGCGCTGTCGCCGACCTGCAATTTTTACATCAGCAGTATGGATGGCAGCCCTTTGATTACTGTGGTGGCGCTTGATATGGTAGACCCGATGCAACGCAACGCCGGCAACCCGGATGGTAAAGTACGTTTTCTAAGATTTTCTTTTACCGGTATGGACGGTGTGGCGGAAATTCGAAATCCGGCTATGCTCAATACCAAACCTAAGGACGCGGCACAAAGCATCGTAAAAGCAAAGCTGATTAAAGATGGCGCACTCGATGAGACAGCCGTGAGCAATTTTATAAAAGCAAATGGTACCCGCTATACCGACCGTCAGCAAGAGCTGAATCCAAAAGTGATTATTGTCGATTAGAATATAGGTTTCAGGAACTCTCCGTTTCTCTGCGTACAACTTTTTCCTCTCTGCGGTTAATTTTCTCAAAAGGCACGGTAGCACAGCGTTAGCGGGATAATAATAGTAGCCTAAACGCAGCCTAAGTTGTTTAGATTTTAAAATTAGCCTAATCCAGATTGCTATTGCCCGGTGAGGCAGTGCCTTGTAGAAAAATTAATAGACCATTTTATAAACAGAAATATTTTACAACGCCTCTTTCTCAAAATAAATAAGCCGGATATCTTAAAAAAGATTCCGGCTTATTCTTTTACAGATAGTCAATTATTAAAACTCTGCTACTCCGTTTACAGTAGTGTATTTCATCGTGTATTTCACACCCGGATTAATGTATTTGTAAGCACTGTGGCTCATCAATGCAGCCTCGTGGAAACCGCACAGGATAAGCTTTAGCTTGTTTTTGTAAGTGTTGATATCGCCAATTGCGTAAATACCCGGAACGTTGGTAGAATAGTCTTCGGTATTTACTTCAATCGCACTTTTGTCGATATTCAATCCCCAGTTTTCGATCGGGCCTAATTTAGGGCTCAATCCAAACAATGGAATCAGATAATCGGTTTCTACTACTTGTATTTCTTTGGTTTGGCTATGCTGGATAGACACTTGTTTCAGGTGGCCGTTGCCGTGCACCTGTGTTAAGTTACTGTTCAGCACCAGGTCTATTTTCCCCTCTTCGGCCAGCTCCATTACTTTGCGTACAGAATCCGGCGCACCGCGGAAGCTTTCGCTACGGTGTACCAAGGTTACTTTCTCTGCAATATTAGCTAGGTGAATTGTCCAGTCCAGTGCGCTATCGCCGCCGCCGGCAAGTATCATGCGCTTGTTGCGGTAATGCTCCGGCTCCAGAATCATATAGTTTACGCCCTTACCATTTTCAAATGTTTCCAGATTTTCAACCACCGGTTTACGTGGTTCAAAACAACCAAGACCGCCGGCAATTACCACCACTTTAGCCTCTATTTCGGTACCCATATTGGTCGTCAGCAAGAAGTCGGCTTCTCCTCTTTTTTCAAGCGATTCAATTCTTTCGCCCAAAGTATAAGATGGGTGAAAAGGCTGGATTTGCTCTTTCAGGTTGTCAATCAGTTCTTGTGCAAGCACCGATGGATAGCCCGGGATGTCGTATATAGGTTTCTTAGGATAAATTTCAGAAAGCTGTCCGCCCACTTGTGGCAAATAGTCGATCAGGTGACAGCGCATTTTTAACAGGCCCGCTTCAAATACAGCAAAAAGTCCTACTGGTCCTGCGCCAATAATGGCGATATCTGTTTGTATCATTTCAAGAATTTGGGCGCAAAATTACGAAAATGATGCTGATATCTACACCATTGCTCCCTATATCGCTATTGATAATACCTACAAATATCCAAAAATTACATTTTTATGACAAAATAGGACTTGACAAAGGCCTCGTTGCCATGTGGAATATTAATATTTCCTAATGCAAAAGACCCTAATTTTCTTTAATTATGGCATAAGTTTAACGATTCGCTACCGGGTTAAGCACACTCTTTCCACAATTAAAAATATTTTAGGATAACAATTGTTTTAACCGCTATATTTTTCGCAATTTTGCAGGAATTTTTTATTCTTTTCAGAAATAGCAACATCTTCATAAAAATATTTTTTCAGAGCAGCAGATACAATGGGATTGTTTAACTTTTTAACGCAGGAAATAGCGATTGACCTTGGCACCGCCAATACTCTAATAATACACAACGATCAGGTAGTAGTAGACGAACCGTCTATTGTTGCCAAAGACCGTACAACAAATAAAATAGTGGCTGTGGGTAAAAAGGCCATGATGATGCATGAAAAAACCCACGACAACTTAAAAACAATTCGTCCGCTTAAAGATGGTGTAATCGCCGACTTTGATGCTGCCGAGGGAATGCTGCGCGAATTGATTCGCATGGTGTATCCTAAAAAGCCATTGTTCCCGCCAAGTTGGAGAATGGTTATCTGTATCCCATCCAGCATTACCGAAGTAGAAAAACGTGCCGTGCGTGACAGCGCCGAGCAGGCAGGCGCAAAGGAAGTGTACATGATACACGAGCCTATGGCAGCCGCTTTGGGTATTGGTATCGATGTAGAAGAGCCTACCGGTAACATGATCATCGATATAGGCGGTGGTACTACGGGCATCTCTGTAATATCACTGGCAGGTATCGTATGCGACCAGAGTATCCGTATCGCAGGTGATGAATTTACAACTGATATTATGGAAGCAATGCGTCGCTACCATAGTCTTAATATAGGCGAACGTACGGCTGAGCAAATCAAGATTCACGTAGGTTCTGCATTGAAAGAATTGGACAATCCGCCGGATGATATAGCTGTAAATGGCCGTGACCTGGTAACCGGTATCCCTAAGCAGATACAGGTTTCTTATCAGGAAGTTGCAGAAGCGCTCGACAAATCTATTTTCAAAATAGAAGAGGGTATTTTAAAAGCATTGGAAAGCACGCCGCCTGAGTTAGCATCTGATATTTATCGTCGCGGCTTGTACCTTACCGGTGGTGGTGCTTTGTTGCGCGGACTGGATAAGCGTATTTCGCAAAAAATAAAATTGCCGGTACATGTGGCAGAAGACCCGCTGCGTGCCGTAGTGCGCGGTACCGGTATGTCGCTTAAAAATATCAGCCGCTTTACTTTCTTAATGAAGTAAGCACAGCTATTATTTGCAATAACATCCAACATATTTTACCTGCAACGCACCACCCATTAAAGGATAAGTTGCGCTTGCAGGTTTTTTAATTATCACTACCTATTATTTGTGCGTAAACTCATACAGCTTATAAGGCGCTTCTGGAACCTCATCCTCTTCGTAATACTCGAGGTGGTAAGCTTTGTATTGATTTCCAAAAAGCAGAGTGTGCAAGGCGTGGATGTGGTCAACTCGTCCAATGCCGTAGTAGGCTTCTTTTACCGCAAGCAAAATGATGTAGTGTACTATTTTCAGCTAAAGCAGATGAATGATAGTCTGCTGCACGAAAATACCCGCCTGCGCAATATGATGGCGGCCAATGCCAATGTTGATACCTTTCGCGACAGCATTGTTCGCATAGCCTTGCGCGACACAGCCAAGGCCACGAGCAATCCTGCTGATACCAGTAAGAAGCCGGTAGGCGCTGCCAAAACCGTGCGTTATGCAAGTTACCACTACATACCTGCGCGCGTAATCAACAACTCGATTGCCAACGACCGTATGAACTATATTACCCTCAACCGTGGTGCCAAAGATGGTATTCGTAAAAACATGGCGGTAGTATCGGGCAATGGTATCGTGGGGCGTGTGGAGAATGTGTCGGACAATTATGCAACCGTTATTTCTGTATTGAGCGAGGGCCGTACTTATAGTGCTGCGCTTACTGATGGTACCGAAGGCTTTACCTCATGGGCAAAAGGCTCGGCAGATTTTATCAACCTTACCAAAATACCATTGCAGCAAAAAGTAAAACGTGGCGATAGCGTATTTACCACCGGTCACTCTATTTTCCCTGAAAATATAATGGTAGGTAGAGTAGCGAAGGTAGATACCATCAAAACCAATAATACCAAGACATTGCGCGTGCAGCTCAGTACCAATTTCCGTAAGTTGCAGTACGTGTATGTGGTAGAAAATTCACTGGGCGAAGAGAAAAGGAAACTCGAAGCAACCAATACTCCAAACCCGGCAAATAAAGATTAAGCATGAGCATTTACCTGCGCAACATATTACGTTTTCTGATGCTGGTGTCTATACAGGCCTTGCTGCTCAACAAAATCAGCTTGCGCTGGTGGGCATCGCCGTCCAATGGATTCCCGCCGTTTACACCCTTTATCTACCCGCTATTTTTATTGCTGCTACCATTGACCACGCCGGTTTGGTTTATGCTCACAGCGGGCTTTGTAATGGGCGTAACGATGGACGCATTTATGGACACGGGTGGTATACATGCAGCAGCCTGCGTATTGCTGGCTTACCTGCGTACCAATGTGCTCACGGCTTTGATGCCAAAAAGGTTATCAGAATATACCAATATCACACCTTCGGTAAAGTCGATGGGCTGGACGCCATTCCTGACCTATGCCGCAGTAATGCTGCTGATTCATCATGTTACTTATTTCATCATCGAGATATGGAACTTCCAGAGTGTAGGCTATTTGTTGCTGAAGATATTGGCTACGCTCATTACCAGTATGCTGTTTGTGGCATTGTATGCCCTGCTGTTTTCTTCTTCCATTGCGAAGAATGAATAATACCCTGCATCATCCGGCTATAGCAATCATCCATCAATAAAATGCCTGCATAGCTGACCTATATTTTTTCAACATTACAAACTTTACCCATTGGCAACTTTCGAAGATTACGAATTAGACTACGATGTGTTAGATGGCATAGAAGCCATGGGCTATAAATCGCCTACACCCATACAAGAACAGGCCATCCCTATTATACTCGAGGGCAGCGACCTGATAGCCTGTGCGCAAACAGGTACAGGCAAGACAGCAGCGTTTATGCTGCCTATTCTCCATAAAATATTGCAGATTCCTGCTGACGGAATCAATACATTGATACTCGTGCCTACACGCGAACTGGCGATACAAATAGACCAACAGGTAGAAGCGATGGGCTATTACCTCGATGTGAAATCGATGGCAGTATATGGCGGTGGCAGCGGTACCGGCTGGATACAGCAGCAGCGCGCCCTTACCAAAGGTGCCGACATCATCATTGCTACACCAGGCCGGCTGATTGCACAGATGCAAATGGGTGGCATGGATTTTTCCAAACTAAAACACCTGGTACTCGACGAGGCCGACCGCATGCTCGACATGGGTTTCAACGAAGATATATTGAGAATAGTAGGTGCATTGCCTAAAGACAGACAGACCCTATGTTTTAGTGCAACCATGCCGCCACGCATCCGCAAACTTACAGAGCAGATACAACGCAACCCTAAGAGTGTAAACATTGCTATTTCCAAGCCGGCAGAGGGTATTCGCCAGTTGGCTTATGTAGTGAATGACGAGCAGAAACATAAACTGGTACTCGATATACTTACCTCGGGTACTTACAAGTCGGTAATTGTTTTCTCTTCGAGCAAAGACAAAGTGAAGCGTATGGAAATCGACCTGCGCCGCGCCAAAATCAATGCCAAAGCGTTCCACTCGGACCTGGAGCAGGAAGCACGCGAAGCACTGATGCTCGACTTTAAAAATGGTAAGATTAATGTGCTGGTAGGTACCGATGTGTTATCACGTGGTATCCATGTGGAAGGTATAGACCTTGTGGTCAACTACGATGTACCGCCCGATCCCGAAGACTATGTACACCGTATAGGCCGTACGGCACGCGCCGCCAGCAAAGGCACCGCTATTACTTTTATCAATCAGAAAGACCAGCGCCGCTTTGCCGCGATTGAAAAATTAATAGACCGCAGTGTAGAAAAATTGCCCTTACCCGAAGGCTACGAACCAGTACCAGCCTACGCTCCGCCCAAAGGCGGTGGCAACCACAAGCCTGGCTTTAAAAGGAATTTTAAAGGGAAGCCGAAGGGGAAGTAATATAGGAATTCAAGTTAAACGCTGAAGTTGTCGTCGTTATGGTATCTCAAAAATTCTTTGTCTGCTAAGAATTTTGAGGGTAAATTCATAAAGGTATTTAATGCTCTCTAAATAAATTTACTTTTTCGGTGGTTATAATTTGATTGCTATCAATCACTTTTACTGTTGGTGGTTCAGAAAATTGATATTTCTTTAGTTCCGAAATTAGCTCATCAAATTCTGGTTTTGTAGCAACAATTACGTCATCTAGTCCAATGACATCTCCCGTTTTTATTTTATTTTTTACACTTTTAGCTTCACGTTCTTCCAATGTAATTAAGTAGCTTAAGGCTTTTCTGTGGACATATTTCAAAGCAATGGCTTCTAAGTCTGCCTGTTTATATCGTTCTCGTAAGCTTGTTTTTACACTCCAACAAATAGGACCTCTTTCCGCAGTATAAAACATTAAGTCATAGATAACGTTTGGGACAAAAGCTACTTTTGCACTTAAATATAACGGCAAAATATTTTCTCTAATGCAAAGTGTTGCCAATAAATATTCGAAAACTTTTCCGTTGAGATTTGGATTGTTTGCAGGTTGTTTTTTATAAATTTCCCAAAACTTGTTTATATATTCTGAAGGAGAAAAATACTCTACATCAAAAAAGTTTGGAAAAACTTCAACAAACCTATTAGCAGCCTTTGTGTCTACTCCAATCGTGATTCCTAGTTTATTTAGCATCTTTAAGTATTAATTTTAAAATTTCATTTGCAGTCGCTTGTATAGCGGGCACGGCCACCGAATTTCCAAATTGTTTGTAGGAAGATGCAGGCGCAACTACTATTTTAAATTCCTCAGGGAAACCCTGCAGCCGAGCCCACTCACGAGGAGTCATTTTTCTGATACCTTCTCTGTTAACTTCGCCTTTGATATGGGTAGTAGGTTTAAAGTCTTTTATCCTATGGTCAATAACCAAATTTCTCTCTCTCCCCATTCCTCCGACAACAATTGCATTCGCAATTCCATCATCCGGTATTATTTCGTAGCCGAATCCGTTTCCTTTATTGGCATGGCGTTCCTTGTGTGCACGAAGTGTTTTTAAGTATTGAGTAGAAAGATAAAATCTTGTTTCTACGACAGCTTTTTCCTTTACATCAGAAAAGGACACCTTTTTATTTAACGGCTTTGGATAATCAAATTGGGTGATATTTAGATCTTCTCTAAAACCTACTATAAAGATTCTTTCACGATTCTGAGGTACGCCGAAATCTTTCGCATTGACTATTTGAGGATCAGGAACGTAATAGCCTAGATCGTTTCTTAGAACATTTAAGATTGTTTCTAGCGTTTTCCCCTTATCGTGGTTACGCAAACCTTTTACATTTTCCAAAAAGATGGCTTTCGGTTTTTTAGATTTAATAATCTCAGCAACATCAAAAAATAAGGTTCCTCTTGTATCTTCAAATCCTCCACGTTTACCCGCAATAGAAAAGGCCTGGCAAGGAAATCCCGCACACAAAACTGTAAAACCATCTGGGATATTATCTTTAGTTTCCTTCCGGGTAATATCTCCAAAGGGTGTTTTGCCAAAATTTGCTCTATAAGTTTTTTGGGCTTCTTTGTCCCACTCACTTGAGAATACACATTCTCCACCCAAATTTTGCAATGCCAATCGGAAGCCTCCGATTCCAGCAAAGAGGTCAATAAAAGTGAATTTTGACTTGTCCACTTTTGCAAATGGTGCGTCATCTATCGGGAACAAACTGTATTGAAGAGCATCTTCTGCCACCTCATGGGTTACATTTTCATCAGGATACTCATTATCTAACAATTCTTTGGTGATTTCAATTGCTTCTCTGCGGAAAGGCTCTTTAAAACCAGATGAGTTAGTCAAATAGTGAGATAATACTGCCTGTTTGTGCCGCTCTTCCTCTGTCTTTGAAGCAATTAGTTGAATTTTTTTATCTGTTATTTTTTGTACAAGGTGCTCCTTATTTTTTTTCATCTTTCAGTTTCCTTTGGCCGTTGAATAATTCGTGATCGAAAAAGTCTTTAAGGGAGCATTCTAATCCGCTACAGACAATTTTTTCCAAGGTGATCATGGAAATGTTTCTTTTTCCATTTTCAACATGGTTCATAAATGACCTATCTAGTTCTGATCTATAAGCAACTGCTTCTTGTGTGAGGTTGAGAGTTGAGCGAATAGCACGGATTCGCTCTCCGATTTTACTCTGGATATCCATTTAGCAAAAATGGCAAACGTGACTTATAGTACATTGGCCTATAAGTCACGTTTTGTGAATGTGGGTAAATTAGCTGCGCTAGCTTGAAGGTAGTTTGGCAGGTAGCTTATTTAAGGTAGCTTCAAGTGATTTTGGTTTTAGTTGGCAGGTCCAGAGAACGATTATATTCCATCCTTCTTTTCCTAACGAATTCATAGCTTTAATATCGTTGAGGATATTTTTGCCTATTTTCTCCTTCCACCAATCAGTTCGGGTTTTAGGTATCGAAAAATATCTACATCCGTCATGACCATGCCAGAAGCAGCCATGGATAAAGATGACAGTTTTGTATTTGGGTAGTACGATGTCTGGCTTGCCGGGAAGTTTTTTATCGTGTAGTCGATATCGAAAGCCTTTGGAGAATAGAAATTTACGAACCAGCATCTCGGGTTTGGTATCTTTCCCTTTAATACGGCTCATGTTGTAACTGCGGGTTTCTTTATTGTGTACGTCGGTCATTGGTTGTGGCAATAGCTATACATCAACGGCGTAAAACATACGAAGTTCAATGCGCACAAAAGAAAGCAAGCTAATCCTCCTTCCGTCCCACCTTCGCCCTTCTGCATCGCTCGCTGCAATACTTAACCTCGTTCCAGTTTTTAGCCCATTTTTTACGCAATGTAAAACTCAGACCGCATACTGCGCATACCTTGGTGGGCAACAGGCTTTTGCTACTTCCTGAATTGTTCAAAATTATTAACGACTATTTGTTTGGGCTTCAATTCGTGCATCATACTATACAAACCAAAAAAGGTGCGGTTCATATAAATAAAATGCCTGGAACCCCTGTTGGTATTGAGGTTGCGTATATCGCTCAACTTGGCATAACGCTGGCTGAGTGCCGCTATTTCTTCAAAAAATCCTTCATCTGAAAAATCAAATGTTTCTGCATGAAAGGGTCTTGTAAATAGCGATAACAGTTCGTGAAACAACTGCGTGAAAAAGGAGGTTTCTTCCGGTGTATCAGCATCCGTCAGTATTTCCAGCTCGTACAACTTCTGCTTGAAAATAGCAGGGTCGCTCAGGTTTTGCTCTATAACCAAATCAAAATAAGGCCTATAAAAATCCTCAGGTATTTCTTTAATACAGCCGAAGTCTATTACCAGCAATTCATTGCCTGCGGACACCAGAAAGTTGCCCGGATGCGGATCGGCATGTAGCTTTTTCAATACATGCAACTGATACATGTAGAAGTCCCAAAGCGTTTGCCCCAGCAGGTTTCGCTCTTCATCTGTTTTGTTAGCCGCCACATACTCCGAGAAATGAATACCTTCCATCCAGTCCATGGTCAGTATTTTTTCGCAGGACAGGTCGGGATAATAATCAGGAAAACGGATATTGGGCAAATGCGCACAATCCGTCGCAAACTCCTTGCTGCGCCTGAGTTCCAGCACATAGTCTGTTTCTTCAAACAGCTTTTCTTCTACTTCTTCAAAATATTTTTCAGATCCCTCTTTGCGTATGTTGAACATGCGCATGGCAATAGGCTTTACCATTTTCAGGTCGGAGGAGATGCTTTCCTTCACACCCGGATACTGGATTTTTACCGCCAGCTTTTTACCATCTTTATAGGCTATATGCACCTGCCCGATACTGGCCGCATTAACCGAGTCTTGCGAGAAGCTATCAAAAATAGCCTCTGGATTATCGCCGAAGTATTGCCTGAAAGTCTTGCGTACCAAGGCCGCCGACAATGGTGGTACAGAAAACTGCGACAGCGAAAACTTATCCGTATAGGCAGCCGGCAACAGGTTCTTTTCCATGCTCAACATCTGCGCCACCTTAAGTGCAGAGCCTTTCAGTTCTTTCAATGTATCGTATATATCGCTGGCGTTTTGCTCGTGCAAGTGCGCACGGGCTTCGGCTTCATCTTTGGTCAGCTTTTCGCCATAGTACTTCAGGTAATTGATACCTACTTTGGCACCAGCTTTTATCAGGTTACCGGCGCGGCTTATCTTGCCCGTAGGTATGGAATCTAATGTCTTCATTGCTTGCTGTTATTTACAATCATTTGCACTTATACTTTCCTTACCCTGCTTTAAACTTCTCTTTCCATAAGAATTTACCGAGGTCGGCTATTTTATCCATCAACGGATTGTCCACCAGCTCAAAGCCTGTATCAATCGACTTTTCGATGTAGGCATCTGTTTTTTCAAATGCCGGCGATCGGTCTTTCTTCCAGAAATTAAGGATGCTCAACAGGTGCAGCCACAGTATTTCTTCCCTTGATTTGCTGCCTATATCTTTGAGCATAGCAGGCGCCTTTTCAAAAATAGTAGGGTCGTCAAACGGAAGCGATTGCACAAACTGTTTGAAGCCCGCTTTCAACTCTGTCAGCACTTTATGTTGCGCCACTATTCCGCCTGAAAGCAGGAACAGCACCAGCGAGCGGTTCATAGTTAGGTTTTCAAACAATATAAAATAGAGGTTGAGCAACTGCTGCTTTGCCGGCATCGTTTCAAACGATTCTATTTGCAGGCTAAGTTCGAGTGAGCGTTCAAAGAAGTGTCCAAAATAGGCCTGTTCTATGCTTTCGAACCCGGCGAAGAATTTATAAAAATCCGCCTCTGCTACATCATGTTTTTTTGCAAATTGGTACACGTTTATAGGGCGCTTGCCCTCGGCCAAAACGTAGTCGCTGTACCATTCCATCCAGTTATCACGGGTAATTTGTGCTGCTTCCATTTTTCAATTTTTTATAGTAATTAAACGACAATCATTCAGGAAAGATTGCATCTACAGAATGCTAAAATTTAGCTTACCAAAGTTACCCTTAAATAGAAATGCAACAGCAAATAGTGATATAGAAATGCTTCTTTTTATTGTTAAAATAGGCGGCCGATAGGTGGTAATTTCCGCTAAAATTCGGTGAGTTTTATGGCTATCTGATTATTAAATCTTACCATAAACTGCTTGCAACTTTATAAGTATTGCAGTGCGCTTCCAGTATAGTTTTTAGCTGCGGGCTATAACCGCCACCCATGCTCACTTGTACGGGCAGGTTGCGAGCCCGCGCTGCTTGCAACACTATTTCGTCGCGGCGCTTACAACCTTCAATCGTGCAGGCCATGCGACCCATTTTATCCGATGCTAAAATATCTACACCTGCCTGATAGAAGACAAACTCAGGCTGCACTTCGTCTATCAATCGTGGTAAAAAGTCAGCAAGAATTTTAAGATAGGTTGCGTCGTCTGTACCATCATCCAATCCTATATCGAGGTCGCTTTTTTCTTTGCGAAAAGGATAGTTGTTTTTGCCATGTACGGAGCAGGTAAATACACGGGCATCATCGCTAAAAATATCGGCCGTGCCATTACCCTGATGTACATCCAGGTCTATAATCAGCACCTTTTTAATGCCGCATTGATCGGTAAGATAGCGCGCTGCAACTGCCTGGTCATTTATCATACAAAAGCCCTCGCCATGTGCGAGACAAGCATGGTGCGTACCACCGGCTATGTTGAATGCAATGCCTCTATTTTCTAATGCCTTAAGTGCGCCCTGTAAAGTGCCCTGAGCCAGCCTTAGCTCGCGCTCTACTAATAGAGGCGTCTGCTCAAAACCAATGCGCCTCGCTGCTGCTGCATCCAGTGTATTGCTTGTAAAGGCATCTATATAGTTCCCATCGTGAACCGCATACACAGCATCCATCGACACTAAATCAGGTGCAAAGAAATCTGCCACCTGCACAACGCCCTCGCGCAATAACTGCAACGGCAACAGCTCATACTTTTCCATAGGGAAGCGATGCTCGGCAGGAACAGGGTATTTATAGATGGTATGGTAGGCGATGGAAATCAAAATTCAAAAAGCAAAAGTAAAAATTCAAAAGGCAAAGATAGAGGCAAGAGGCAAGAATCAAGAGACAAGATGCAGGATTCACGAACCAAGATCCAAGAATCAAGATTCAAGATTGAAGAACCAAAATCCAAGAATCAAAGTGCTCAATACTCAATACCCAATACTAATAAACACAAATTATCCTAACTTGCACATCCGAAAATGATACCACTCATCGTTATGTATAAATCGCTTGTATTCGCCTCTGCATTGTTGCTCGCTGCTTGTGGCGGAGATGCAGACCAGCCGCAAAC
>PJTT01000356.1_pt1 | contig 44896 bp, 35 predicted proteins | sample 1512261 | NCBI WGS metagenome assembly PJTT01 (sample SAMN08177685, study PRJNA422409) | Soil metagenome, whole genome shotgun sequencing project. | isolation source: Soil (2) enriched on wood chips | place: USA: Madison | collected 2015-01-15
ACTGGATGGCTTTACCGGAGCGGGTTTTAATCTGATTGATACAGCAGATGTATATAGTAGTTGGGCTACCGGCAATAAAGGCGGCGAGTCTGAAACTATTATAGGCAACTGGATGAAAGAAAAAGGCAACAGAGCAGATATAGTGCTTGCGACAAAAGTTGGTAGCGACATGGGACAAGGTCATACTGATTTGTCAAAGAACTATATTTTTAAAGCAGTTGAAGATTCATTACGTCGCTTGAAGACTGACTATATCGACCTATATCAAACCCATTGGGACGATGCTCGCACGCCTGTTGAAGAAACTTTAGAAGCCTATCAGGAATTGATTAAACAGGGCAAAGTGCGCTGGATAGGCGCTTCCAACCTTAGCCCTGAAAGATTGGCTGCTTCTATAAAAGCTGCTGAAGTGCATGGATTACCTAAGTACCAAAGCTTCCAGCCACATTATAATTTGGTGGTGCGCAATCAATTTGAGGGAGCATTGCAAGATATCTGCTTGCAAAATAATTTAGGTGTCATCAGCTATTATTCGTTGGCAAGCGGCTTCCTGACGGGTAAGTATAGGTCAGTCGATGATTTGAGCAAAAGTGCACGTGGTGGCGGTGTTAAAGATTATTTGAACGACCGTGGAATAGGTATTTTGACTGCGCTGGATGAAATAGCTGCTGTACATAGCACCTCGGTTGCAAGTGTTGCCTTGGCCTGGCTGATGGCAAGACCATCGGTTACTGCGCCTATTGCAAGTGCTACATCAATGGCACAACTCGATGAGTTAACTGTTGCGGCTAATTTATCGCTTTCTCAAGATGAAATAGCATTGCTTGATAAGGCCAGTGCATATTAGTTTTCGACAGTCATATAAATGAAACAGGAGGCATAATAGCCTCCTGTTTCATTTATGAAAAATCTATTTTTCTTTTAATGCCTTGGCATAAGTCTTCGCCATTCCTCCTATTATAAGATGCTTGGGAATAATGCCTGAAACGTAGGCGCCTAAACGGTTTGTAGCGCCTGGTACACAAGTTCGTTTACGTTTGCGTAGCGCATTGATACCTATTTTTGCTGCGACGCTCACAGGCATCATCCAGTTTTTTAACGGAGAAAACTTTTCATTGTTCGTCATCTCTGTAGCCATGCCGCCTGGTAAGTATACGGTGTAGGAAAGGTTACGATTCGTAACCTCATGTGAAAGTGCAGTAATGAAGTTGAGCATGAAACCCTTGGTGCCACTGTAAATAGCCTGATACGGAGTAGGTAGTACCGCCGCCATGCTGCTCACAATCAAAATGCCGGCTTCGCGTTGTTTTTCTTCAAAATAGGCTGTGAGCCCAGTGGTCATACGCACCATGCCTTGCACATTTGTTTGAATCAGTTGTTCACATTCTTTCCAGTCGAGGTCAAGGTGCTTTCCAAAATAGGTTACACCGGCATTTAAAATAGCAGCGTACAGATTATCTTCTTCGATGGCATTTGCTACTACTCTGTCTATGTCATCAAGATTGGAAAGGTTGGCAGTTATTGTTTTTACTTTAGACGAAGTAGTGCTTTCAATCAACGATTTTAATTCCTGCAGTTTCTCTGCACGCCTTGCTACGGCTATTATGTGTGCTCCATGAATGGTAGCAAGTTGTTTGGCCATTTCGAGCCCAAGCCCCGATGATGCACCTGTAATCAATACCCATTTTCCCGAAAACTGCAATGTAGCCATGTGTTGTTATTAGCGCAGCAAAAATAGAAAAGCCTTTTGAATGATAACTTATAAATAATAGCGGCGCTATTTATTTGCCTGCTATTTCAAATTTTGATTTACCTATAGAAATGCTCATGTGAGCGTAGCGAAAATAATTGTCGATATTTGTACCTACAATAATCAATTGATTTTTATCAATTGATGAATCGGTTAGAATTTTTAAAAATAGCGGGTATGATACCTTTTGCAGGCGCGATGTCCAGTCTTAAAACGCTGGAACAGTATGCCAATCCATTGCTGAGTACAGATGCCATGCCGGTATTTTTTTTCGGGCATGGCAGCCCAATCAATGCGATTGAGGAAAATGAATTTTCGAAAGAATGGCAGCGAATAGGGCAGGCTATGCCCAAGCCCAATGCGATATTGTGTATTTCCGCTCACTGGCTTACCCGTGGCACTTTTGTAACGGCGATGGAGCAACCTAAGACTATTCACGACTTCGGCGGTTTTCCACAGCAATTATTTGACGTGCAATATCCCGCTCCCGGCAGCCCGAAACTGGCAAAGAATACAGCGGATTTATTAGGCGATGTACACGCCGGTTTGGATGAAGAATGGGGGCTCGACCACGGTTGCTGGAGTGTAGTCAAGCATCTTTACCCTGATGCTGATGTGCCGGTAATTCAGTTGAGTATTGACTTTTATAAGCCCGCATCTTTTCACTATAGTTTAGCCAAACAGCTTGCCAGCCTGCGTCGCAAGGGTATTTTGATAATAGGTAGTGGAAACATGGTGCATAACCTGCGCATGGTAGCCTGGGATAAAATGGAGGTAGATGGATTTGCATTTGACTGGGCTACCGAGGCTAATGAGCAAATGAAAAAATATATTGTAGCGCGCGCGCATCAGCCGCTGATAGATTATCAAAAACAAGGTAAGGCTTTCGACCTCGCTATTCCCAGCCCGGACCATTATTATCCTATGCTGTACGCGTTGGGCTTGCAGGAAAAAGGCGAAGACATTTCGTTTTTCAATGATAAGGCAGTGATGGGCTCTTTAACCATGACATCTTTTAGAATAGGCAAAGGATAAGGGTTTGCGCAATTTTCTTTCTGAAAGTAAATTTTTGCATTTCAGATGATAGGCCAGCGGATAAAAATGCAAATTTTTATCCGCTGTTTTGCGTTAAACGACTAAAGGGAAAATACTACCTTTGCGCAAAATTTTTAATATGCAGTTTGCCCGTAAAGGTATTTCAGATAGTATTCTAATCGAATTGTATAAAGAAATCATCAAGCCCCGGATGATTGAAGAAAAAATGTTGATACTGCTGCGTCAGGGCCGCGTGAGCAAATGGTTTAGCGGCATAGGTCAAGAGGCTATTGCGGTAGGTGCTACAGTGGCTTTGGATAGTGATGAATATGTAATGCCGCTCCATCGTAATCTGGGTGTATTTACCGTGCGTAAAATGCCTTTTTCAAAATTATTTTTACAATGGCAAGGTCGTAAAGATGGCTATAGCAAAGGCCGCGAACGCTCTTTTCACTTCGGTAGCAACGAGCATCATATCTGTGGTATGATTTCCCATTTGGGACCACAATTGGCCATCGCTGATGGAATAGCATTGGCTCATAAATTAAAGAAAGAAGATAAAGTATCACTTGCTTTTTCGGGCGATGGAGGTACCAGCGAGGGCGACTTTCACGAAGCGCTGAATACCGCTGCTGTATGGGGGTTGCCGGTTATTTTTCTTATAGAAAATAATGGCTATGGCTTGAGTACTCCGGTTAATGAGCAGTTCGTGTGCAAGCAGCTTGCAGATAGAGCAGTTGGCTATGGCATGAAAGGCATAACCATCGATGGAAATAATATTCTGGAGGTTTATAAGACGATTAAAGAAGCGCGCGAATATTGTATCAAAGAGCAGAAGCCTATTTTGATAGAAGCGATGACTTTCCGTATGCGTGGCCACGAAGAGGCCAGCGGAACGAAGTATGTGCCAAAGGAACTATTTGAAGAGTGGGCTAAAAAAGACCCGGTTAAAAATTACGAAGATTTCTTACTGAAAGAAAAGATAATAAAGCAAAGCGATATAGATAGCTTCCGTGCTGAAATACAGCAGGAGATTGAATCCGGTTTGGAAATAGGATTTGCAGCTCCGCCAGTAACGCCTGATACCGCCGAGGAAATTGCCGATGTATATGCGCCTTTTGCTACAGCCGCAACCAATACCGCTGGTATGCAGCGCAGCGAAAAGAAATTTATACAAGCTGTTAGCGAAGCTTTAAGACAATCTATGGAACGCTTCGATAACCTGGTATTGATGGGGCAGGATATAGCCGAGTATGGCGGCGCTTTTAAAGTAACTGAGGGCTTTGTAGAGCAGTTTGGCAAAGCAAGAGTACGCAACACACCACTTTGCGAAAGTGCTATTGTAGGTGCTGCCTTAGGTCTTTCCATTAAAGGTCATAAAGCGATGATGGAAATGCAATTTGCTGATTTTGTAACTGTTGGTTTTAATCAGATTATTAATAACCTGGCTAAAATGTACTATCGTTGGGGGCAAAATGCCGACGTAGTTATCCGTATGCCAACGGGCGGCGGCGTAGGCGCAGGGCCTTTTCACTCGCAATGTAACGAAGCGTGGTTTGTGCACACACCCGGCTTGAAAGTGCTTTATCCATCGACGCCCGAAGACGCGAAAGGCTTGCTGAATGCGGCTTTGGAAGATCCTAATCCGGTAATTTTCTTCGAGCATAAAGCATTGTACAGAAGCGTAAGCGGACAAGTGCCGGACGACTATTATACCATTGAAATAGGTAAAGCCAGATTAGTACAAGAGGGCGACGATATTACAGTAATCACTTATGGTGCAGGCGTGCATTGGGCAACTGAGTACGCTAAAAATCATCCTGAAGTTTCTTTGCATATCCTTGATTTGCGCAGCTTATTGCCGTTGGATTATGATGCTATAAAAGAGGCTGTAAGTAAAACAGGCAAAGTGTTGCTGTTGCATGAAGATACATTAGTTGGCGGCATTGGCGGCGAGCTATCTGCATGGATCAATGAGCATTGCTTCGAGCAATTGGACGCGCCGGTATTGCGTTGCGCAAGCTTGGATACTCCGGTGCCATTTGCCATCGAACTGGAGCAAAATTTTCTTGCAAAAAATAGATTGGATGAGTATATTAGCAAGTTGATGTCTTACTAACATAATCTTCTTTAAATATGAACAGCAAAAGCCTGAACAACCTGATAAGGACAGTGACAGCGCTTTTGCTGTTTTTTTGTTGTGGTAAAAGCTATGCCCAGTACGGATTTGACACGGTACGCGTCTATTTTGATATTGGTAGTGATGTCCTCACAAAAGAGCATCGCGTGAAAATAGATTCTGTTGCAAATATTATAGTGAAAACGCAGCAACGCATTGCTATATATGGCTATGCAGATTATTTGGGCAAAGAAAGTCCTAATCAGACATTGAGCGACCGTCGTGCCAATACGGTCAAAGATTATTTGCTGCAAAAACATGGCTATTCTGAGGATTACATACTATCCTGTGCAGGCGTGGGAATGGTTGCCGAGGCTAATAAAGGCACAGATGGAAATATCGAAAACAGGCGTGTAGACATTTATATAAAGCGACAAAAAAGCGAGGTGCCTGCAATTGTCGAACCACAAAAAATAGTCGCTGATAACCCTGTTGCGGAGGGTCTGGCTTCACTAAAGCCTAATCAAACTTTAGTATTGGACAACATTAATTTTTTTCCATCCAGCCATCATCCTTTACCTAAATCTCTTCCCGTATTGAAAGACTTGCTCGCAACATTGGAGAGCGAACCTCGTCTTAAAATTCAAATCGAGGGTCATATATGCTGTTTAAGGGAACATTACGATGGCCTTGATACTGAAACCGGCGAGATGAATTTGAGCGAAGCCCGTGCCCGCTATATTTACGACTATTTGATACAAGAGGGTGGCATCGATTCTTCGCGGTTAAGTTTCGTTGGCTTCGGGCGCAGATATCCTCTTATTGAAAACGAAATGTCAGAAGCAGATGCGGTAGCCAATCGCCGTGTAGAAATACGGATTATGGCCAAGTAACACTTATTTTCAATAAATAGGCTTTCCTACTTTTCAATCGGGCATTAAAGCCTTAATTTTGCCGCGCTTTCACAAAAGTTATTTTTCTAAAGATTAAAATCGAAGCCTTTGCAAAAAGGTGCGCTGTATTATGAATAAATATTTGCTGGTTCTAAGTTTATCTGTTGTCGCATTCGCGTCGTCTTGCCGTAATATCAGAATTAAAGAGCATGACGAATGGAAGAAACATTTTGACGAAGCTGGAGTTACCGGCTGCTTTGAGGTATATGACAATAACAAAGAAACGGCTATTTATTACAACAAAGAAATGTGTGCGCAGCGCTTCACGCCTGCATCTACATTCAAGATTTTTAATTCGCTCGTAGCACTTGAAAGTGGCGTGGCACGCGATGAGCAATTACTGATTAAATGGGATGGTAAATCGAAGTACTTCAATCGTGGTAAAGCCGTATCAGGCGCAGATACAGCAATGGCTACTTTGAAAGACGATTGGGCGCAAGACCTTACGATGGTGCAGGCTTTTAAAGTAAGTTCGGTACCCTATTATCAGGAAATAGCACGCAGGATTGGTGCGAAGGAAATGAAAGCATATATCGATACCGTGAAATACGGCAATATGAATATCAGTGGCGCTATCGACGAGTTTTGGCTAAACGACACCCTTAAAATTTCGGCAGATGAGCAGGTTGGTTTAATGAAGAGACTATATTTCGGAGAAATACCTGCCTTTAGCGAACGTACACAAAGGATTGTGCGCGGCATGATGTTGCAAAAGGAGACAGATAATTATAAGCTTTATTACAAGACAGGTTGGGGTACAAGCAATGGCAAAGAACTATTGTGGGTAGTTGGTTTCGTAGAAAAAATCAACGAACTTAAAAACGTAGAGACTAAAAATATAGACCGCATTCCGCATCCCTATTTCTTTGCGCTTAATTTCGAAGCAGATAGTAAGATGCAGGATTTAAGAACTGTCCGTTCAAATTTGTTACAGAAATTATTAGCTGAATATGGTTTGGATAAATAAGCCTATGCGCTCCATCGTCATTATTTGTTCCGTTGTTTTTATGAGCAGTTGCGATACCCCTAAGAAAGTTGCGGGACAGCCAACTCCTGCAATTCCTACATTGTCTTTTGCGACAGGTCCCTCTGTAACTGTGTATAAGACTAAAAAGGATTATACCAACCTTGTGCCGGTAATCCTGTCGGAGGATAAAACAAAAGTTATCTCCTATCCTGCACCGGACGATGTGCGTGATGGCGCAAACTACAGAACGCCTGTGGCGCTCAACGATGGCTATTTTTTGGATAAAAAAGGCATCGGCAGAAATGTAGCATTTTTGAAGCTGACCTACGAACAGTATGCTGCGCTTGCAAAAGCGCCCTCTAAGGCTGAATTAATGTCGATGATTATTGATAAAGACCCACTCGAAGAGCTGTGCAATTGCGGCAACAAAGCAGCATTTACCAATGAAGCAGAACAATTGAATACGCTCATTTCATCAGGCAGGCTGCGCAGCGATTGCAAAGTCATTAAATAACTATTCTACTATTTCCTGGCATAGCTCGGTCAATACACCACTGGCTGTTTTAGGGTGTATAAAGCAAACTAACTTATTGTCCGCGCCTTTTTTTGGAGTCTCATTCAATAGCGTGAAACCCGCTTCCTGCAAGCGTTTCATCTCTACGTGGATGTCGGCTACGTCGTAGGCTATATGGTGTATCCCCTCTCCTTTTTTGTCGATAAATTTTGCAATAGGACTGTCTGGTCGCGTAGCTTCCAGTAGCTCTATCTTCGTTTCGCCGCTGCGCAAAAATGCGGTATTTACACCCTCGGTCTCTACCAGTTCAGATTTATAGCATTGTGTGTTTAATAGATTTTCGTAGATTGGAATAGACACTTCCAGACTTTTAACAGCGATACCGATATGCTCCACCTTGCGCATGATTGATGATAGTTTTTGTAAATGAGAAAATCAATACACCTAATGTGTATTGGGTCGCTAAAGTAAAACAATCCTGCTAAATTTGCTGCAATCCCTTAGCCCGATGATTTATCTTGATTACAATGCTACCACGCCCTGCGACGAAAAAGTGCTGGAAAAAATGTTGCCCTATTTTAGGGAGAAGTTTGGCAATGCTGCGAGTCGCACCCATGCTTTCGGTTGGACGGCAGATGCGGCCTTGGAGCAAGCCCGCGCTTCAGTAGCTCATCTTATTAATGCAGAGAAAGAAGAAGTCATTTTTACATCGGGTGCTACCGAAGCCTGCAACCTTGCCATTAAAGGTGTTTTCGACTTGTTTAATGCGGTGCCTGGTGATACTCCACGAAATCATATCATAACCAGTGTTACCGAGCACAAAGCGGTGCTGGACACCTGTGCTGCGTTGGAGAAAAAAGGTGCACAAGTAACCTATCTACCTGTAAATAGCCAAGGTTTGATTGATATTGCTGAATTACAAGCGGCTATTCGTCCCGAGACTATTTTAGTGGCTATTATGTATGCCAATAACGAAACAGGAACTATTCAGCCGATTGCTCAAATAGGCAATATTGCAAAGGAAAATAAGGTATGGTTTTTCTGTGATGCCACGCAGGCCGTTGGTAAAATACCATTGGATGTTCAAGTGGAAAATATAGACTTGCTTGCCATGAGCGCGCATAAAATTTATGGGCCCAAAGGTGTAGGTGCGCTATATGTGCGCCGTCGAAATCCGAGGGTAAGGCTGGTTGCTCAAATGGATGGCGGAGGTCATGAGCGGGCGATGCGTAGCGGTACTTTAAATGTGCCGGGAATAGTGGGCTTGGGTGCAGCGGCAGACTTATCTAAGGCTCATATTGACACCGATAACACCCGAATAGATTTTTTACGGAATAAGTTGGAACAGGGCTTGCTTAAAATTTCCGGTACGGTTATAAACGGAAGTGATATACACCGCTTGCCAAATGTTTGTAATATTGCATTTGTAGGTATCAAAGCAGAGCGATTAATTAGCCGACTCAACCACCAAATAGCCTTTTCTGTAGGCTCGGCATGTACATCAGCGGCACAGTCCGCCTCACATGTTTTGGTAGGTATGGGGCTGGACGAAAGGGTGATAGAGGGTAGTGTGCGTTTTTCGCTGGGGAGGTTTACAACCAGTAGCGAGATAGACCAGACGATTGAATTAATCATCAAGGAAGTATTAAAATTGCAGCAGGAGAACAGCCAACATTAATATATAAGTAAGTAAAAATTAAATAGTAAAAATAGTATCATGATTTATATTACGGATAGAGCCAAAGAGCGTGTGTTGCAGATAAGAACAGAAGAAAACATGGGCGAAGACAGTTTTCTGCGGATTGGTGTAGTAGGGGGCGGCTGCTCAGGCCTTTCTTACAAGCTTGATTTCGATAATGAACCGCAAGCCGGCGACCAGGTCTTCGAAGACAAGGGTATAAAACTGGTTACCGATATAAAAAGTTTTTTGTATCTTTGTGATACCACTTTAGAATTTTCGGATGGGCTAAATGGTAAAGGATTTCACTTTATTAATCCCAATGCAAGCCGGACGTGCGCATGTGGAGAAAGTTTTGCGGTGTAGGTGTATAAAATGAACGTTGGCCATAGCGGAACTAAAGCCTAAACTGCAATTTCAAGCGGGGGAATATTTCCCCCGCTTTTTATATACCACTATTTTTGCTATTGCATTTATCAAAACAATCAGGCATTTTTGCAATAAATACCTGTTGTTGAAATACCATTACATTCTATTTTTCTTACTCTATTTCGTTCCATTTTCGCTAATGGCGAAATCTCGCTGCGACAATACGCCCGGCCGCTCCTGGTGGGATGTACAGCATTACAATCTTCATGTAAATTTTGATTTGCCTACCGGCGAAATAATAGGCTACAACATTATTACCGCCAAGTCCTTAAAGCAAGCCCAATCTGTATTGGAACTCGATATGCGATTGCCGATGGTGATTGACAGCATCGTTATCAATAGTCCTATATTAGGTCAGGTAGGGGCTTTGGTGCCTTTTATGCAGGAAGATGATGTATGCTTTGTAATGCTGCCATTTGCCGGGTTGAAAGAAAATGATTTATTCAGTATAAAAGTATTTTTTCATGGAAAGCCACGCGAAGCGGTGAACGCACCCTGGGATGGTGGTATTGTGAAGAAGAAAGATGCTGCCGGCAACTACTGGTGGGGCATGGCTTGTGAGGGAGTAGGGGCGAGTGTGTGGTGGCCTTGTAAAGATATCGCAAGCGACGAGCCCGACAAGGGCGTGGACATGCATTACACTTGTGCTGATGGTTATACTGCTATAGGCAATGGTAAATTAATAGGCACAAAGCCCGCTGGCAAAGGCTTTAAAGAGTGGCATTGGGCTACAAAAGCTCCTATCAACAACTATAATGTAACTTTTTATATTGGCAAGTATGAAACCTGGCAAGATACATTTAAGGGCGAAGCAGGCGCATTGCCACTTAGCTTTTATGTGCTCAAAGGCAACAAGGCAAAGGCGTTGAAGCACTTTCAGCCTTTGGCCGGTATGCTTCGTGCTTTTGAATATTGGCTGGGGCCTTATCCTTTTTATGAGGATGGTTATAAGCTTGTAGAAGCGCCGTATTTAGGTATGGAGCACCAAAGTGCAGTAGCCTGGGGTAATAATTACAAAATGGGCTATAATGGCGTGGATAGAAGCGGCACGGGCTATGGTCTGTTATTCGATTTTCTTATAGCGCACGAAACCGCTCATGAATGGTTTGGAAATAACATCACAGCAAGCCCTGCTGAAATGTGGATTCAGGAGGGCTTTACATCTTATGCCGAGGCGCTGTACCTTGAAGAACTTGCAGGAAAAGAAAAGGCATTTGCCTATCAGCGTGGGAAATGGCAAAATATTCGCAATGACGAGCCCACACAAGGCAGCTACGAGCAATGTACCGAGGGTAGCACCGACCACTACGACAAGGCCGGAGCGATGGTGCACATGATCCGGCGCATCATGGACAATGATTCGTTATTCAGGCAAATGTTGCGTGGCATGAATAGCAGTTTTCGGCATCAAATAGTTTCCGCTCAGGATATTCGAGGCTATATTAATAAGTTTTCCGGTAGAAATTTCGACAAGGTATTTGACCAGTATTTATTGATGAAAGACTTGCCTGTTCTGGCTTTTCGCCAACAGTCAAATGGGAGCATACAAACTCAATGGCAAGGCGCTGTAAAGAGCTTCGACATGCCTGTTTTGATTAGTATAGGCAAAAAGGATCTTTGGATTTATCCTACAGAGAAATGGACAGACGTAAACGTGGATGCTGCACCTGAGCATATTAAAGTTGATGATGCCTTTTTAGTCAAAGTGTCGGGTGGGGGAATGTAAGTTGCTATTTTATCGCTTCGCAAAATAATACATAACAAACATCAGTAAGATTGTAATGGCTACAATTAGCCATGGCAGCCGCTTTTCAATTAGATAGGCTTTTCTTTGAGCACGATAATTCTGGGCTATTTCTTCACGTAATGTTTGGTGCGTATCTTCTTGCGCCAGTAAAAATAGTCTGTTGAACATTTTCTCTGCAAAATAGAAAGGCAAATAGTTGGTTGCTTTCAATATACCCCGTACAAATTCTTCCGTCGTTGTTTCATCTGCCTTTAATTGCAACACGCCAATATAGCTATCTTGCAATAGCAACAACAGATATTCGTGCAGCAACTGCTTGTTCATGCGATACACGTCCACAGTAGTCAGATGGCTATTTAGCTTCGTAACTTCCAGTAATAAGTATTGTGGCGTTATTGCCAGCGCTCTTCGATTTTTAAACTTGCCCGATAGCCATCGTTCGTGGTCATAAAGCGCTCGCTTATCTTCATTGCCTAAAATGTGGTAAGCTTCTTTTATCTCCCTGAAATGTGCGTCTGCAAATTTATTATCCGGATTTTTATCGGGATGATACTCATGCGCCAGTTTTCGAAATGATTTTTTAATCGTTTCAGTAGTAGCATCACTCGCAATATCAAGTATCTGATAATAGTCTTTTATAGATGTAGTTTTATCGAAATGTTAATGGGTAGCCAAAGGTATATTATAGTTTAGTGAAAACAGGTCATTATAGTATTCTTTTAACTTGTTTTACTACCTACCGATTATTTACCGATGTATCTTACACTTAGTTTTTAAAGCAACACACCAATCTGTTTTGAAAACGACACCAACCAAACCAAAACAATAACAACCTAAACATCTATTTTATGACAGCTTCTGAATTTAACCGACTGATTCTGCAAAACAGCGACTTTTTGCAGCCCGTGGCCGTTTCGCTTACGCGCGATACGGAAGATGCCAAAGACCTGATTCAAGAAACATTGTACAGGGCTATAGCCAACCGCGAAAAATATCATAATGGTACCAATATCAAAGCATGGTTGTACACCATTATGCGCAACGTTTTTATCAACAACTATCGTCGCAAAAAGAAATTTACCAAAGTTAGTTCTGATGTGCCACAAGACTATTTCTTATTCCAGACAAATCGCGTAGCACAAAATGATGGTATTGTAAATAGTGGTCTTCGCGAAATTAAATCTGCAATTGACCGTTTGCCGGAAATATTCCGCCTTTCTTTTGAATTGCACTATATCGGCTATAAATATCAAGAAATTGCCGAGACATTGCACGAGCCATTGGGTACTATCAAAAGCCGTATCCACTTTGCACGTAAAATGCTATCAGCTAAATTGACACGATAAGCACATTTTTTGAAACCAAACATTACAGCCATTCTGCTTGAAAGAGCAGGATGGTTTTTTATTTGAAGAAATAGCCGCACCATACATCAAATTCCCCCTATATGCGTTAGTGAACTTAAAAATTACTTTGCTATTTTTGTCGGGACTAATAAAAATACTAATTCCTTATGCTCAGAAAATTCTTTTCGAAAGCGGCTTTAAGCTTCTTGCTGATGACGGCTACTGCCGGTACGGTGGTGGTGTATGCCCAGGATCTTAACAGCAAAATACCTGTAGATTCGAAAGTTACCATTGGAAAATTACCAAACGGACTTACTTACTACATCCGACCAAACAACAAACCTGAAAAGAAAGTTGAATTGCGCCTTGTAGTAAACGCTGGTTCTATATTGGAAACCGATAAACAACAAGGTCTGGCTCACTTTATGGAGCATATGAACTTCAACGGTACCAAAAGCTATCCAAAAAATAAACTGGTTGATTTTCTTCAATCATTAGGAATCGAGTTTGGTGCGGATTTGAATGCCTACACCAGCTTTGACGAAACTGTTTATATCCTGCCTATTCCTACCGATAAACCAGGTAACCTGGAGAGCGGTTTTCAGGTAATTGGAGACTGGGCACATGCTGCATTGCTTGAATCAAGCGACATAGACGAAGAGCGTGGTGTAGTATTGGAAGAAAGCCGTGGTCGTAAAGGTGCGCAAGATCGTATGATGCAAAAATGGCTGCCGGAAGTATTGGCGGGTTCTAAATATGCGAATCGCTTGCCAATCGGTAAAGATGATATCCTTAAGAATTTCAAATACGAAGAAATTCGCTCTTTCTATAAAGAGTGGTATCGCCCTAACCTGATGGCTGTAGCTGTAGTGGGCGACGTAACCGTTGCTGAAGCAGAAGCGATGATTAAAAAATACTTCGGCAATATTAAAAATCCTGCAAATGCTCCTGAGCGTAAGACTTTTGATGTAAAACCTTTTGCCGGTCAAAAAACAATGGTGCTTACTGATAAAGAAGCAACTAATACCATGTTTCAAATGATGCTTTCTGCAAAGAAAGACAACAAAGAAGTGATGGTAAAAGACTATCGTGAGAATATGCTGGAAAGCTTATTTGCACAAATCTTAAATAGCCGTTTCCAAGAGTTATCCCGCTCTGCTAATCCTCCATTTGCTGCTGCTTATGGCTATGCTGGTGGCGGTTTTGCACGTGGTTACGAAAACTTTAACCTGATTGCAATTCCTACAACAGACGTTGCTGCATCTATCAATGCTGCTATTGGTGAAATAGTAAAAGTTCAGGAATTTGGTTTTAATACATCTGAGCTGGAGCTTGCTAAAAAGCAAATGCTGAGCGGTATGGAAAAATCATACAACGAGCGTAACACCACAGAGAGCGGCAGAATTATAGATGAGTATGTACGTAACTTCCTGGAGCAAGAACCTATCCCTGGTATCGAGCAAGAGTATAAATATTATCAGGAGTTGGTGCCAGGTATTACGATTGAAGAAGTGAACGCTGTAGCTAAAAAATGGCTGAACAAAGCAGAAACTGAAAACTACTTTGCAATGGTAATGGCACCTGAAGCTAAGCAAGCGGAATTGCCTACCGATGTAGAGTTGAAAACTTTGATCAACACTGCGATGACACAAAAGGTATCTGCAAATGCTGAAAAAGTAGTAGCAGAAAACCTATTGGAAAAACAACCTGTTGCAGGTAAAATTACCGGTGAAACCAAAGATGCTGAATTAGGTACCACTACCTATACATTGAGCAACGGCGTAAAAGTAACAGTTAAGAAAACTGATTTCAAATCGGATGAAATTAAAATGACTGCCGTTAAGAAAGGTGGTAGCAGCAATTACGGTGCAGCAGATCGTTCTAACGTGAAATTCTTGCCAGATGTAATCGAAGCAATGGGTTACGGCCAGTTTACACCAACTGCGCTTACTGATGCACTTGCAGGTAAAAACATTGGTCTTGTTCCGCAGTTTGGTGAAATTTCCGCAGAATTGAGTGGTAATTCTTCTGTAAAAGATTTTGCTTCTTTAATGGAACTTACCTATCTGCAAATGACGCAGCCACGTGTAGATGCTGACTTGTACAATGCATTCAACAGTACGATGAAAATGCAGTTGCAATACATGTCTGCTAACCCACAAGTAGCTTTTGTCGATACTTTGATTAAGACGGTATATAACAATAGCCCGTTGCGTCCTATTCAAATACCAACTACAGAAGACGTAAGCAAAATAGATATGAACCGCGTTGTTGAAATTTATAAAAATGAATTCAGCAATGCAGATGGTTTCCATTTCTTCATCGTAGGTAATGTAGATGAAGCAACATTGAAACCACTGATGGAAAAATACATCGCAAGCTTGCCTGCAAAAGGAACAACACCTGATTTTAAAGACAATGGCCTCCGTACATTTACCGGTAAAAAACAACTTCATTTCAAAAAAGGTTCTGAGCCACAAAGTCTGGTAATTACCGGCTATATGGGCGAAATACCTTTCTCTGAAGACCTGGCTATTCAGGCTGATATGATTGGTCAGATTCTTACCATTAAAGTACTGGAAGAAATTCGTGAGAAAATGGGTGCAATGTATAGCGGTGGTGTAAATGGTAGCGTAGAGCAATACCCTTATGCACACTATAGCTTTATGGGGCAGTTCCCTTGCGGACCAGAAAACGTAGATGCTATTTTGAAACAAGCAGCGCAAGAAGTTGCTGATATCAAAGCCAACGGACCTGATGCTAAAAACCTGGATAAGGTAAAACAAGCGATGATTGAAAAGCGCAAAGAAAGCATCAAAACCAACGAATACTGGACTGCTAAATTGGAGCAATTGACGATGTGGAACCGTAGCAAACAACGTTTCTTTGACTTTGAAAAAATCGTAAACGGTGTAACTGTAAACGATATCAAAGCATCTGCCAACAAAATGCTGACTGATAAAAATGTATTGGAAGCAGTACTTTATCCGGCAGAAGTAAAAGCAGGTAAATAAGCATAACGACAAATAGTCGACATAAAAAATAACCCGTAGGTATTTACTACTTACGGGTTATTTTTTTGCCCAAACACGGCTAAACAAATTATCTTTGCAGCCGATTATTATACCCCAAATTCAGATATGCCGTCACTTTCGTTTGACAATACAGAAATTGCCTTTCGCTACCGCAGCAACAAAGAGCTTAAGCGTGCACATTTTCTTTTCTCTTCTATGGGCTCGCCCTTGCTAACCAAGGTGGGCATTGCGTTTACTAAGTTTGCCATCAACTGGCATTTGCCTGTAAAAGGCCTTATCAAGAATACAATTTATAAGCAGTTTTGCGGTGGCGAAACGATTGAAGAAACCTCGGTGGTAGCGCATAAACTGGCACCTTATGGCGTAGGTATAGCGCTCGATTATGGTGTAGAGGGTAAAGAGTCAGAGCAGGATTTTGATGCGGCTGTGCCGGAGTTTGTAAAGGCTATTAATTATGCCGCTACGCAAAAAAATATACCGTTTATCCCTATTAAAATTACCGGCTTCGCACGATTCGATTTGCTCGAAAAAGTACATGCAGGCGCTACGCTAAATACAGAGGAAACCGCTGCCTGGCAAAGGGTGCAAAAGCGCATTGACACAATATGTGGTGCTGCTGCTGACAAAGGTTTAATGATATTGATAGATGCCGAAGAGAGCTGGATTCAACAGCCGGTGGATGACCTGGCCGATGCGATGATGGCAAAATACAATACGTCGAAAGTAGTCGTATTTAATACCTTTCAAATGTACCGCCATGATAGGCTGGCATTTTTGAGAGAATCATTGCAGAAAGCAAAAGCGAATAATTACCTGCTGGGCGTGAAAATCGTGCGCGGTGCCTATATGGAGAAAGAGCGTGCACGCGCTGCTGAAAAAGGCTATCCATCGCCTATACAGCCGGACAAACAAAGCTCTGACAAGGACTACGATGCCGCCGCTGCGTACAGTCTCGATAATATTGAAAACCTTGCCGTATTTATAGGTACGCACAATGAAGATAGTTGTCTGAAAGCTGCAAAGATTATGGCAGAAAAAGGCATAGCAGCGCAAAGCGACCGCGTCTATTTCTCGCAGCTTTATGGCATGAGTGATAACATTACATTTAACCTTGCAGACGCGGGCTACCATGTATCTAAATACCTGCCTTACGGGCCGGTGGAAGATGTAGTGCCCTACCTATTACGCCGCGCCCAGGAAAATACCTCGGTAGCCGGACAAACCGGACGGGAGTTATGTTTAATTAAAAAAGAAATGCAGCGAAGGAAGTTGTAGCGTTAATAATAATGCTATTTGTCTGGCGACCGATTATTTCGGCCGCCTTTTTTTGTGCAAAATAAATGTGTTAAAGTTTTAAATTGTTAATAAAATGTGATTACCTTTAATTATAAATAATGCAAAAGATGTGTAAGAGTATTGGGCGTAGCTGACAACCCGTAATAGAGTAAGCGTTACCTACTAAATCTAGAAAAGATGAAAGCCAGAAAAATTACAAAAATCAGAATAAAATTACTGGCGGCATTCTTTCTATGTGCGATAGTAGTCGCAGGGACTTCACGTGCGTCAGCTCAATGTATGAACGGATGGGAATGGCCGGAAGACGAAATCTTTACCCCAACTTGCTTGGGAGAAGACGAGATTATCAAAACGGATGCGTACGCAGGCGATTATTCGGTTGTAGCCCATTTGGTTGAAGTATGTAGCAGCCAAAAAATAAAATAGTTAAAGTATGCAGCATAGCGTTTGTGCGGTTGTGTACTTGGACTTTTTAATTTTTTGGGTAATGCCGACGACTTGCTTGTCTATACATGAGTAGAAAATGGACGTTTTCGTATTCACAACGATTTAATGCTGATGTTGTTATCTACGCAAAAAAAAATACTTAGTACAGGTGATGCAGTGGCCAAACACTCATCGAATAAAAGTGTCGTTCGTCGATTACCGGTTTAAAACACTAATGAATCATTGGATATTTGTACCAGCAAGTATTTTAAATTTCAAAATTGAAGCGACACGAAATACTCTATATATCCATCGCAGCATATCTGTTCGGTATGGTATTTACATTGTATCGGATGTTCTATTTTATCCAGTGAAGAAACCGATGTATAGTTGTTTGCAAGTTACCCAGCGGGCTCTGGTTATACAGTGAATATCTTTAGTTATAAATAATGTAAAAATGTTGAAGAATATTGGGCGTAGCTGAAAACCCATAATAGAGTAGGCGTTACCTATTAAATCTTGAAAACATGAAAACCAGAAAAATTACAAAAATCAGAAACAGATTACTTGCGGCATCCCTGTTATGTGCGATAGTAGTCGCGGGAACCTCACGCGCGTCAGCTCAATGTATGGACGGATGGGAATGGCCGGAAGACGAAATCTTCACGCCGACTTGCTCGGGAGAGGATGAGATGATTACAATGGATGGCTATGCGGGCGAATACTCGGTTGTAGCGTTGACCGAGGGAGTAAGTTACACTTTCGAGAGTTCTGTTGCAACTGACTTCCTGACTATCGCAAATAATACAGGTACGATCGCCCACGCAATAGGAACCACCCCCGTAGTGTGGACGGCAACATCGGATGGTAATTTTAGAATGTATAATCATTCGAATGCTGACTGTGATGTTGAGGCTGTGGACAGAACAAGGTCTGTGCGGTGTATTTCCAATGATATTTGCGACGGTGCAACAGTCCTTACCTCCGACGTTGCCGTAACAGGAAGTATAAATACAGCCACTGTATCAACTGTGCCAAGTGGAAGTTGCGATGGCGTGCCTGGATCCGGAGCTAACGATTTTTGGTATTCAATTACACCACTAGAAGACGCAATAATCCTGGTAGACCAACTCGTAGAAGATTCTGAAGACTTAGTGTTAGAGGTTTTGTCTGGTAGTTGCAGTTCACCTGTTGTTGAGTATTGTGATGCCTCTGCTTTTGGAGGTGGTCTTAATACAATTATGTTTAATGGTACAGCTGGTACTACCTATTATATCAGAACCTACGGTTATGCAGGACACAACGTGGGCGACTTTTCAATAACTGCGCATATTAATTATGATATAACCTATGGAAATGATGACTGTATTGATGCGATAGACCTACCTATAGGCACTACTTGTACCAATACACTGAGTTCAACTTCCGGAGCTACATGGTCAGGCTCTTTCCCTTCTCCAGATTGCGGTTCACCAACGGTTGATGTATGGTTCAAATACACGGTACCATCAGGTATAAGCTTCGTAGATATAAATTTCGACTCACTTGAAGGCAGCGGAGATTTGGTGGCTCAAATTTACGAATCAACTGACAACACTTGCAGCGGCACCATATCGCTTGTTGCATGCAGTAATGATGCTGGTACAAGTGCAATGCCTGGATTTCAAGGCCTGTCTGCTGTAGCCGGAAAAACCTATTTTATGAGGGTGTGGAGTTATGAAGCCGGGGAGTATGATGATTTTTCAGTATGCATAGTGGAACGTGTTGTGCCAGAGAATGATGAATGTGCCAACGCGATTGAATTGACGCCTGGAACAACATTGGCGGGAAGTAACGGTGCCGCAACGGTATCATCTCTGCCAGGCGGAACATGCTCTGAGGATGATGGAATAACAGAAGCAAATGATGTATGGTATTCTGTTACAGCTGACTACGATGGTACGATAGACGTTTTGCAAACGGTCGATTTCGGCGCGGACTTAGTTTTAGACGTTTTATCGGGTAGTTGTGCGTCATCATCAGAAATAGCTTGCCAGTCTAACGCTTGGACAATTGGTTTTAATGAAGTTAGCTTTCCTGCCATTGCTGGCACTACTTACTTTATTAGAACCTATGGTTATGCTGGTAGTGAATTGGGCACGTTTACATTAGATATTTCAGGCGATGCGCTACCTGTTACTATGAATGACCTTAAAGGTAAAGTTGCCAACAACAATGCCCTGCTATCCTGGAACACTTTCTCTGAACAAAATAATCGTGGTTTTGAAATACAGCGTTCTATTGATGGCAAGCAATTCGGTAAAGTTGGTTTTGTCGCTTCTCTTGCCGACAATGGCAACAGCTCGCAAAATCTATCCTATCACTTCACAGATGCTACACCAATAAACGGAGCAGCTTATTATCGCTTGCAACAAATAGATATTGATGGAAAGACAGCTTTGTCTAATGTTGTTCGCCTATCTGCCACAGATAATAGTAACGGTTTGTCAATAATAGCTACACCTAATCCTGTTGCTAACAATCTTAAGGTGAGTATCGTAGGCAATCGTGCTGAGAACGGTGTAATACAAATTGCCGATATTACCGGTAAGGTGGTAAAATCAATTGCCGTTAATGCAACCGATGTTTTTGTTGATATGGTAGATATGGCGACAGGTGTATATTTCGTTCGCTACAATGATAATTTGCAAAGCCAGGTAATTAAAGTTGTAAAGCAATAAATAATCTGATATAAATTACCACAAAAAACACCCCGCTAACGAAAGTTAGCGGGGTGTTCCCATTTTGGGAGGCCCTTGCCTCTCGCCCATTTGGTTCAAGTATGTAGTAGCAAAAATAAATAGTTCAAGTATGCAGTATGGCGTTTGCGCGCTGCGTACTTGGACTTTTAATTTTTTTTGTAATGCCAACGAATTGCTACATTTATATATGAGTAGGAAATGGTGAGCCGTACAAGTACGCTGCCGCACAAAGCTTGACTGCATACTTGCGCGAAAGGGGCAGGGCTCACCGGGCAACACCAATCCATAGTAATGCCCAAAATATTTTGATACTAAACATGTCATTTAAAATACCATCAGGCGGCATTTTTAGTATCAAAGGCCTAAATGATTATCATACATAGTGCATATTATTATCACTATGTATGATAATCATTGATGTCAATAGCTATAACCATTATCATTATATACTGAAATTATTACTACTATCTGTGATAATCATTTATGTTAGTCATTATAATGATTATCATTGAGTATGACAATCATTTACACTAAGCATAATAATAATTGCCATTAATAACATAAATGACTTGACCTTATATGCCCTGATTGGCGTAGTCTCTGACTACGTCGTAGCGGCAAGCGGTCTCTGACCGCATACAACAAAATGATTGAAATGCTCGCCGCCCAGCTTGCGCACACCAATCCCGCTGCTGGTCAGCACGTCCACGGATGAATCCAATAAGAAAAGTTAGCTTAAGTTGTATAATTGTATCGAGCAAAAAAATACCCCGTTAGCGTTAACTAACGGGGTATTGTATTTTATGTTTTGCAGATAATTATTGCTGAAGAATGCTCCTTGAAATTACCAGTTTTTGTATTTCAGAAGTACCCTCGCCAATAGTGCAAAGCTTAGAATCACGGTAGTACTTTTCAACCGGGAAGTCTTTGGTATAGCCATATCCGCCAAATATCTGCACTGCATCAGTTGAAACTTCTACCGATATTTCAGAAGCGTAATATTTAGCCATCGCCGACTCTTTAGTCATTTTTTCATTGCGATTTTTCAAGTCAGCAGCCTGATAAATCAGCAACTCTGCGCATTCGATTTTAGTTGCCATATCGGCCAACTTAAAGGCAATTGCCTGGAAGTTAGAAATAGGCTGGTCAAATTGATGACGCTCTTTTGAGTATTTCAAAGAAGCTTCATAAGCACCTTTTGCTATACCAAGCGACAGCGCAGCAATAGAGATACGTCCGCCATCCAATATCTTCATAGCTTGTTTAAAACCATCGCCTACTTCGCCCATGCGCTGTGCATCGCTGATGCGGCAGTTATCAAAAACAAGTTCCGTTGTTTCTGAAGCACGCATGCCTAACTTATTTTCTTTTTTACCAGCGCTAAAGCCGGGTGTACCGCGCTCTACTATAAATGCCGATACGTTATTTTTAGCACGTGGTTCGCCCGTACGAGCCAATACCACCGCTACATTGCCGGATTTACCGTGTGTAATCCAGTTTTTTGTTCCGTTTAATATCCAATCATCGCCGTCGCGGGTAGCAGTACATTGCATGTTACCAGAGTCACTTCCGGTATTTGCTTCTGTTAATCCCCAGGCGCCTATCCACTCGCCCGTAGCTAATTTAGGCAGGTATTTTTGTTTTTGCTCTTCACTACCGAAATACAAAATGTGACCGGTACACAAAGAGTTGTGTGCCGCAGTAGACAGCCCGATAGAGCCGCATACTTTCGAGATTTCACTCACGATGGTTACGTATTCGAAATAGCTAAGACCAGAGCCGCCGTACTGAGTAGGTACTAACACACCCATCAATCCCAGCTCGCCCATCTTGCGGAAAACCTCAATCGGAAACTCCTGACTTTCGTCCCATTCCATCATTTTCGGACGTATGTGCTTGGTAGCAAAGTCCCGCACCATTTCAGCAATCTGCTGTTGGGTTTCTGTATAGTTAAAATCCATAATAAATAAGGTGGTTACTGAATTTTACAACACCGCTTTCGATTATTCCACGGTCAAATAGGGTGCAATTTTACGATATTTTTCTTCATTAATCAAAGGTACCTGCCTTAAGTCTTCAATTTTCTTGAAAACTTTAAGGTCATTTCTTAATTTGATAATGCCTGTGGCCAGGTATTTTTTGATATACGGATGATTGGTAAGTTGTTCCTCACTTGCTATATTTACGTTTAATCTTTTTATTTTCTGGGCATCTATTTTTACCATTGGCATCATTTGTTGGTAGGTACTGTCGGGCAAGCCGTATACTTCTTTTAACTGCTCGACTTTGGTAAATCCACCCAGCTTATCGCGGTAATTGATGATGCGATTTGCATAGCCAGGCCCAATACCTTTGAGCCTTACAAGTGCATCTACATTTGCCGTATTTACTTCGACCACCGTATTGGTTTCGTACTTGTTGTTTTCTTTTGAGTAAGAAGAGGCACTGTACCTGCTATTATTATCGCGTTCGATTTTTACAAAAGGTGCTATTCTTTCGTAATATTTTTCTCTTAAGCCATAAACCTTTTTCAAGTCTTCCACTTTGTAAAATTTGGCGCCGCTGTTTCTGAATTTAACCAAAGTATTTGCCACACTTTCCGGCAGGCCTGCTGCTATCAGCCGCTCTTTCGATGCTGTATTAGGGTCAAAAGGGCTTCTGTCTGTTATAGCAGTTTCATCAAAATTATGCTGAGAATACCTTTGGGAATTGTAGTCTTTTTTGTAATTGCCTGTACTATTTTCTTCCGTTTGTTTTTCGGAATAGTCGCTCCAAGCTTGCTGTTCGTGCTGGTCGAGCGCTATATTTTCCGGACTGCGTTCGCTACTGTAAATGCGGTAAAGTAGAAAGGCAGCGATTACCAATACGATTAAAGTGATGATACCGGTGCGCTGCCTACGCGAGAAATGGATGGAGTCATTGCTGCTCATCAGTCAATTGAATTTGCGTTACAGAAATAGCGGTTACTGGTTTTCGCTTCGCAAAGTTGATGCAATATAGCAAATAATGTGCATGCATAATGCTTCATAATTTGAACTCGGAGCACGTCCTTTTTGCATCTTACAAAATATGTTATTGGGTTAAGTCAAATATAGTCAGCGATGCTTTGTTTCTACATTCTTTACGATTACCTTGTTGGCAAATCAATATAACCGTAACCAAAAGATGAAAAGACATTTTAAACTGATGATTGCCGCTGCTGTGGCAATAGGAGTAACCCAATCGAGTTGTAACAAGGATGAAAGCAGTAATAGCCAATCAACTACTGAAGTAGAAATAGCAGGGCTATTTTCGCTCACAGGAAACTGGTCGTCGCTGGGTAATAATTCCAAAGCTGCAATGGAATTGGCAGCGAATGACGTGAACCGCTATTTCGAAGAAATAGGTTCGCCCTACAGAATCAAAACAACTGTTTTTGACACCAAACTGGATACTGCCTTGGCTTTGAATTTCTTGAAGCAAGCAGATAGCCTGAATATTAAATTTATAGTAGGACCTCAATCAAGCGCCGAAGTCGCTTCTATCAAGACTTATGCTGACGATAATGAATTAATCGTAGTAAGTCAGGGAAGCACAGCCGGTAGCTTGGCTGTTGAAAAAGATAATATTTTTCGCTTCTGTCCATCTGATGCGATTGAGGGTGCTGCTCATGCAAAAAGCATGTACAATGCCGGCATTCGCGGATTGGTAACTGTAGCACGCGACGACGCTGGTAATAGGGGCTTGCAACAGGCGGTAACCAAATCATTTACCGCCTTAGGGGGTAGAGTCATATCCATCACGCCTTACAGCACAAGCATGACCGATTATGCGGCTTTGATAAATGAAGTACATGCCAGAGTGCAGGAGTTGAAATTTTCCTTCGGTACAGATGCGGTAGCCGTCTATTTATCGTCTTTCGATGAGTGTGTTTCTGTCTTCAAATCGGCCTGGACTTATGAGATTTTGTCTGACATACAATGGTACGGCTCCGATGGCGTGGCTTTAAGTAACGCTATTGTTGCAGATTCTTCTGCAGCAACATTCGCTATCAAAACGCGTTTCTTCGCCCCTGCTTTTGGCTTGCCGGAAGATGCGCAGAGCAAATGGCAACCACTGGCCGCGCGCATAGAAAGCAGGACGGGCATAGCACCTGACGCTTTTGCAATGGCGGCTTATGATGCTGTGTGGGTATGGGCTTTATCGATTGCCGGGCTACCCGATTATCCTGCAAGTTCTTTTTCAAAACTTAGGAACAATTTCATTCAGCAGGCTAATTCTTACTATGGTGCTACCGGACCAACATTGCTCAACAATGCTGGGGACAGAGAAATAGGCTCTTTCGACTATTGGGGGATTGTATTGGAAGATGGTAGTTATAGCTGGAAACTGGTTGGGAAATCAGAATAGGATTTAAAGAAATAATACCAAGAAAAAGGTCCTGCATGATTATCATGCAGGACCTTTTTTATAACTATATTTTAGCTGGATTATGCCAGTGTAATTTCATTATCCAGGTAAACATCCTGAATGCTGTTCAACAAAGTGATACCATCATTCATAGGTTTTTGGAATGCTTTACGACCGCTTATCAAGCCCATACCGCCGGCACGTTTGTTGATAACCGCTGTAGTAACCGCTTCTGAAAGGTCAGATGCACCTTTAGATTCACCACCAGAGTTAATCAGGCCAGAGCGTCCCATATAGCAGTTCGCTACCTGGTAACGTGTAAGGTCGATTGGGTGATCCGTAGTCAATTCGTCGTAAACTTTCTTATGAGTTTTACCAAAGCTCAAAGCATTATAACCGCCGTTGTTGGTAGGTAATTTTTGCTTGATGATGTCTGCCTGAATAGTTACACCCAAGTGGTTAGCTTGTGCTGTAAGGTCAGCAGCAGTATGATAATCTACACCGTCTTTTTTGAATGCATTGTTACGGATATAGCACCACAATACCGTAGCCATACCTAATTCGTGTGCATATTCAAACGCTTTAGCTGTCTCAATGATTTGGTGGTGGCTCTCTTCGCTACCAAAGTAGATAGTAGCACCTACCGCAGTTGCACCCATGTTCCAAGCATCTTTAATGCTACCAAACATGATTTGGTCGAAACGGTTAGGGTAAGATATAAATTCGTTGTGGTTAATTTTTACAATAAAAGGAATCTTGTGCGCATATTTGCGTGCAACGCTGCCCAATACACCATAAGTAGAAGCAACAGCATTACAACCGCCTTCCATAGCCAGTTTCACAATGTTTTCCGGATCAAAATAAATTGGATTTGGTGCGAAAGATGCACCTGCGCTGTGCTCTATACCCTGGTCAACAGGAAGAATAGATACATAACCTGTATTAGCAAGACGACCTGTGCCCAAAAGGCTTTGGATGCTACGCAAAGTAGGGATACTTCTGTTAGAAACAGACCATACATCGTCCACGTGATTAGGAGATGGAGCGTGCAATGATGCTGCAGGGATAGTTTTACATTGGTGCGTTAATAACGACTCTGCGTCAGCACCCAGAAGCTCTACAATTTTGTTTTGCGCCATGATAATGGATTGTAATTTTTTTGCTGGTTAATTTTAAAATGATGGCAAAGGTAAGCCTAAAATTGATTTGATTAATATGTGAACCGAGCCTTTTTGGCTTATTTGCAAAAAAAATGTAAGTAAATACTTTTCGCAAAAATGCCGGAATAGGCAGGCTATTTGCCAAATTGGTTGATAATAGCAGCGAGCTCTTCATTGGCAAAAATATAATCTACCGCCACCGCGCCAATTGCAGCTATGGGCATAATAGAAACCTGTGCTGCCAGCGGATCCTGAACTGCAACTAGTCCGCCGTAAGCCTTAATTGTTTGTAACCCTTCTGTGCCGTCCGAATTAGCGCCGGATAGTAAAATAGCCAACAAGTTGTTACCAAAGGCTTCGCCCGCTGTTTGAAAGGTGGCGTCTATACTAGGTCTTGAATAATTTATTTTTTCGGAAGCATCGAGCGAAAGGGTAGCATCGCGTTCTACAAGCAGGTGGTAGCTTGCCGGCGCAATGAATATCGAACCGGGCGTTAAAACATCTTTGTCTTCGGCTTCTTTAACTTTCAGGCTTGTGCGTGCTGCAAATAGCGCTTCCAGCGTGCCATCGTGGTTTTCTTTTCTATGCAATACGATAATTATAGGCACAGTAGTTTTGATGGCATGCAATGCATCCAGAATCACCTTAAGCGCACCTGCCGAGCCACCTATCACAACGCATTTTCCTACGTTATTTTTCGCCATATTTTTTCATTTTCTACCTGACGAAATCGTGGCGTAAGCTGCGACATTCTGATTGTTTCTTTAGTGCCTAAGGCAAGATAGCCCAGCTTCTCCAGGCTATCGTCAAATAGCTGGAATACCTTGGTTTGCAGGTCGCGCTCAAAATAAATAAGCACATTGCGGCAGATGATTAACTGAAACTGGTTAAACGAACTTTCGGAAACAAGGTTATGCGTGGAGAAGACCATCTGTCGACTTAGCTCCTGGTCGAATATAGCCCTGTCGTAGCTGGCTGTATAATAGCTCGAGAAGTCTTGCTTGCCACCGGATAAAATATAGTTCTCTGAGTACTGTTTCATCCTCCCTATCGGGAAAATACCGGAGGCGGCTTTCTGCACTACTTGCGGGTTAATGTCGGTAGCATATTGAATGCTTTTGTGCAGCAGGTTAGCCTCTTTCAATAAAATGGAAACTGAATAAACTTCTTCTCCTGTAGAACATCCTGCATGCCATATTCTGATGAAAGGGTAGGTGGCTAAAACAGGCAGTATATCTTTGCGTAGCGCCGCGTAAAAAGATGGATCGCGAAACATCTCTGTTACATTAACCGTAATCTCTTCAATGAAGCGCTTGAGGTAATTTTCTTCTCTGTTTATTTTATAGCGAAATTCTGCGAAGCTTGGAAATTTATCCAGCGTGTATAAGCGGTTAATCCTACGTTTTATGGAAGCTTTCGCATAGTCCCTGAAATCGTAACCATATCTATTCAGAATGTCGTCCAGCAGCATCTCTATTTCCTCATCTCTTACCTGCAAGCTGTCCATTTTTATTGTGCATGGGTTTTGATAATAGCTATTAATTTATCTACATCTACAGGTTTAGATACGTAATCGTTGGCGCCTGCTGCAATACATTTTTCGCGGTCGCCTTGCATTGCCTGCGCGGTAACAGCTATAACAGGCAAGTGTTTCATCGATTCGGAATTGCGAATGATGTGCAACGTTTCATAGCCATCTTGTCCGGGCATCATCATATCCAGCAGTACTATACCTATTTCTGAATGTTCATGTAACAGGCGCAATCCCTCGATTGCATCCTGCGCTACCACACACTTATAGCCTCTTGATTGAAGTACCAGTCGCAACGCAAAAATGTTGCGACTGTCATCATCCATTATTAAAACCTTTTTTTGAAATGCCTGATTCATTAAGAATAGTTAATTAAATCGTTTTGTCGTAAAGCCATACACGCAGCAGCGAAATAAGCTGGTCGATATCTACCGGTTTAGAAATATAGTCTGATGCACCCGCTGTAATGCAGCGCTCACGGTCGCCCATCATCGCTTTGGCTGTAACAGCTATTACCGGCATATTTTTAAACTTACTGTGCTGCCTTATTTTAGTGGTACTTTCATAGCCATCCATGTGTGGCATCATCATATCCATCAGCACTATATCCGTTTCAGGATGCGCTTCCAGTTGTGCCAATGCTTCTTTACCATCTATGGCTGAAATCACATTCATCTTATGCTTCTCCAGCGACTTGGTTAACGAGAAAATATTGCGCACATCATCGTCTGCAATTAATACCGTTTTGCCATGCAGTATTTCATTAAGCGTTGCAAATTTATTAAGTTGCTCCAGCTCTACGGGCTTTCTGTTTTCTTCAATCAAATGCAGGAATAGCGCCACTTCGTCTAAAATGCGTTGGTAAGAATGGGCTGTTTTTACCACGATGGAATCTGCATATTGTTTGATTCTGCTTTCCTCTGCCGTAGACAAATTTTTGCCCGTAAAAATGATAATAGGCAGGTCTTCCAATCCTGGATTTTGTTTTACGGTTTCGAGTGTATCATAAGCTGTTTTATCCGGTATACCCATGTCCAGAATTACGCAATCCACTTGCTCACTTTTTAACGTAGCAACGCCCTCATGTACACTTTCAGATACGGCAACAGATACATTGAATGATTCTAAGAAATAGGCCAAAGCCTTGGCATGCTTGGGATTTTCTTCAACAATCAATACTTTTTTAGGACTCTTTGTAAGTGCTTCCTCCAGCTTTTGGAATATTTGTTGCATCTGCTCCATCGCTACCGGCTTATTGATAAAGTCCACCGCACCTTTCATCCTACTTTCGCGTTTGGCTTCAAGCGACGACATAATATGTACGGGAATATGCCTTGTAGCTTTCTGAGTTTTTAGCTCCTCCATTACTTCCCAGCCATCTTTTACAGGCAACTGTATGTCCAGCAAAATAGCCACAGGCTTGTAATGTGTGGCAAGCGCTATGCCATCATCGCCACGCACCGCCACGATGCCTTTATAGCCTTGCTTGCGCGTGAAAGTAAGCAGTGCTTTAGCGAATGCAGTATCATCTTCCACAATCAATATTACTTTATCTGCATCTGTAAGATTGGCGCGGTCGTCTTCTATATTTTCCGGTATTACCGGTACTGTCAGTCTGCTGCGTTTCGTATCATCCACTTGTTGGGCATCCTCTACAAACACATCTGCAGCAGGCGTTGGTAATAAAGGCAGCAAAGCAAGCTGTGGTTTTGATTTGGGTAGTGTAGCTGTAAAGGTGCTGCCTTGCTCCGGCACACTCGATACATATATTTCTCCACCCATAAGGCGAGCCAGTTCGCGGCTGATAGAAAGCCCTAAACCAGTGCCACCGTATTTTCTCTTGGTAGAGCCATCCTCCTGACGGAAAGCTTCAAATACAAGGTGCTGCTTGTCTTTGGCGATGCCTACACCCGTATCTTTCACTACAAATTCAATGGCATTGTTATCATTCGGCGCGGTGCGCATCGTGAGTGTTACGGAGCCTTGCGCAGTAAATTTAAGCGCGTTCGAAAGTAGATTTTTCAGTATCTGCTCCAGCTTCATTTTGTCGGTTTCAAAGTTAATGCCCTCCGGTAGTTCATTTACTATTTCAAACGCAAGTTTCTTCTCTTTTGCTACCGGAGCAAATAGTGCTTTGATGTCTGTCGCTACTTCTGATGGAACAACAGTACTGTAGTCCACGTCCATCTTGCCGGCCTCTATTTTACTGAGGTCTAAAATTTCATCAATCAGGTCCAATAGACCTCTGCCAGAATTGAGAATAACATTGGCAGATTCAATCTGGTCTTCGTTTAAGTTGTTGTCATTATTCTCAGACAGGAAGCGGCTCAGCAACAAAATAGAGTTCAGCGGCGTGCGCAGCTCATGCGACATATTAGCCATAAACTCCGACTTGTATCTTGTGCTTTGCTCCAGCTCTTTTGCCTTGAGTTGAATCTCCTGATTGCGCTCGCTGATGATGCTATTTCTTGCTTCTAACTCCGAATTGCTTTGCTGTAACTCTTCTTGCTGCACGCGCAGTTCTTCTTCAGATGTTTGCAGCTTTTGGCTATGTGCTTCGAGCTCTGCATTCATGTTTTCCAGTTCGCTATGTTGAGCTTGCAGTTCTTCCGACTGCGCTTGCGTTTCCTCCAGTAGTTCCTGAAGTTTTTTTCTGTTTTGTGCGCCTTGCAACGCGACTGCAATACTATGCGTAGTAGTAGAGATAAAATGGCTGACTTCTGATGCGAACGCCTTTACAGAAGCCAGTTCTATCACACCTTTCAACTGACCATCTAATACAATAGGCATGGCAAGGATATTGGCCGGCTTGATGTCGCCGGTCGCATGACTCACAACGATGTTGTGTGTGTCTATATCTTTTATCAGAATAGGGGTTTGGCTCAATGCCGCCTGTCCGGCTATTCCCTCGCCAGGTTGTAATATTTTCTTAGCATTAGCCGATAGAGCATAAGCACTTTCGAGCGAAAGAGTTTTATTATCAAAGGTGTAAAGCGCACCGGCTTGGCTGTCAGTAAAGTTTACCAAAAAGGTTAATACATCATTGCATAACTGGTGTGTGTCTTTATCTCCTACCAATTCATTATTTACACCTGCTACACCTTTTTGCAGCCATTCATTGATGGATAGCTCGTGGAAAGAAGATGAAAGCGAGGCTGCCATTTTATTGAGTGACATCGACAAGCTGCCCAGTGTGTCTCTCTGTTCATCGTCAAGGCGCACTTGGTAATCTCCTTCAGATATTTTTTCTGCGATAGCGTGAATTACATTGAGACGGTCGTTGATTTCCTTATCTTTCATCAACAACTCAGCCTGCAAGCGGCTTCGCTCTGCAATATCTCTCAATACACGCAGGTAAAAAATCAGTGAGATAAGCAATGCCAGCAATGCTGCCGCTATTATCACTATTGGGGTGTAAGTAATAAACCGCTGTTGTACCTGTAAATGACTATCCAGTATGCGCGTTTCTTCCCGCTCCATTGATGCAACAAGCTGCCTGGCTTCATCCATGTATTCTTTGCCAATCATTAATTGCTCTACGGTGATCGTTTGGCCAATCTTTCGTTGCTCAATCAATATTTTAAGCCGGCCTATTTTTTTTGTAAGCACGTCCTTTAGCTTGTTGGCCAACTCTTGCTGCTTAGCATTGTCGCTCGTAAGTTCGATTACTGTGTTTAGATTTTGCAACGCACTTTTCTGTGCGCCATTATAAGGCTCCAGAAAATCGGTTGAGCCGGTAAGTAAATAGCCGCGTTGCCCTGTCTCGGCATCTTTTAAATGAGAGATCACCTGGTCTAAGTGTCTGGCTACATCATTGCTGTGGTCCACCAGGCGGGAGCTTTTAAGCAATTGCTGAATGCAAAACCAGGATATGACGGAACTGGCAATTAATAATAGCAAAGACAGTCCAAAGCCTATGCGTAGGTTGCGGGTTACAGTAGCGGTCATTAACTATAAAAATTAGGTGTTAGCGGTATTGGTTAAGATGGATTTTGGGTAATAATAGGAATTTTGAAATAAAACGTAGAACCCTTACCCGGCATGCTTTCTACGCCATAGGTTCCATTGTGCCTTTTTATTATTTCAGAGCAGATGTACAAGCCCATGCCCAATCCCTGAAACTTCGTAGCCGTTTCTTCCACTCTGTAGAATTTTTCAAAAAGCTTGGCCTGCTTGCTTTCCGGTATGCCGATGCCATTGTCTTTTACTTTCACCAGCACTTGCTGGTCGGGCGTTTGTTCGACTGTAATCATCACACTATCCGATTCGGGTGCATACTTGATAGCATTGGTAAGATAATTGAGCATCACTTGCTCCAGCCTGCCCTGGTCGCCATACACACCTACAGGCGCTTTGCCGGATTTAATAATAGTCTTGTCAGGGTTTGTTTGCTGTATAATATCAATCACGTTTTCAACAAAAGTCTCGAAGCAAAAGGTGGTATAATTATAGTCCATTTTGCCCGATGCTATTTTGGATGCATCCAGTAGTTCAGCGACTAATTGATTGAGCTTATCCAACTGACTTTTGGTGCGGCCTAAAAACTTGATGGTATTTTCTTTCTGGTCTTTTTCTATGGAGAGTTCGGCTAGTTGCAAATAGCCTTTCACCGACGTAAGCGGTGTGTTCAACTCATGGCTGGCAATACTTATAAATTCATCCTTTTTTGCTTCGGCTACTTTCCTGTTTTCTATCTCTTCGAGTAGCGCCTGTTGTGTGGTAGTAAGCTTGTATGTTTGCTCATACAGCTTGATAAAAGTGCGCACCTTCAGTATCAATATATCCGGGTCAAAAGGCTTTACCAGATAGTCTCTGCCGCCTGCGGCATAACCACGGGCTATAAATTGCTTGCTGATATTAACGGCAGATAAAAATATAACCGGGATGTCTGCAGTTTTGCTATATCCCGTTATGGCCTCGGCTACTTCGAATCCATCCATCCCCGGCATTTGCACATCGAGGATGATGAGGCTATATTGATTTTTAAGAACCTTTTTAAGTGCTTCTTCGCCCGATTGCGCAGTATCCACTTCCAGTTGATGCAACTCAAGTGTCTTACGTAACGCTATCAGATTTTCCTGTTTATCATCAACTATAAGAATCATTGTTCACGTGGCGGCTATTGGTTTGGCGTAAAACTAAACCTAATTATGATGATTGTCAAAAGGTTGCTACTATGGCAACACTTGTTTTAGCAGCGTTTTCTACTATGCATCCGATAATAATTTACAATTACCCTCAGCTACTTAAATAGCTTTTGCATTGTCTGTATTGGTTTGTGCTAGTATAGTTTCTCTGGTTCTCTGTGCATTAAGTATTTTTTCAAGATTAGGGGCTATTTCATCTTTTAACATTTCTTCTGAGATATTGTTGGCTTCAGGATTCTCCAGCAGGTTTTTCCAGGGTCTTCTTTCGCCCCAAGGATAAGCACCAAAGACTATTACCGGTGTGCCATTGGCCAATAGGGTAGCGTTATCCTTCAATATCCACTGGTCTGCCCAGCCATATAGCCATTGCGCATCTGCGTCGAGCAGGCGCAGGCAAGAGTGGGAAGCAGGATAGCCGGGTAAGTCGTATTGATGCCAACCTACACCATCTTTATTTCGGATATTAAAATTCCAGGGCAGTATCCATTCACTTTTTACGGTGCTGATAGCTCTTTTTGATTTCCAATTGGAAAATGATAGGCCTGTGGGCGTTTGCTTCGCTTTGCTGCCCATGCTGGTGGGACCCCATTTTACTAATTTTCCATTTTCGTACACGGCGTAGGCCTGAATGCTGTAAGAGAAAAAGATAATCTTTCTGACATCATTGAGGATAGTCACAGAAGCCGGAAAAGGACTGTAGCCTAGAAAATCTGTCAGTATTTTATCGGGTATAATTAAGGTGTCGGCACGGTTGTAATTTTTAGCATCCACACGGTTCAATGCGTAAATGATATAGCGCTCCTCCTCCGTAAATTTTTCTTTTAATAATTTTTTTGCGCTGTCGTTTCCTTTCAAAGGCCAGGCCGTGTAAGTGATTTTTTCTTTTGGCGGAGCTGCTTCCTTTGGCGGTTCGTTTGCAGGCTCTTTTTGTTCGGCAGCCGCTGTTGTCGAACTATTATCGGTGTCTTTGCCTTTTGGTTCAGATGTATTGTTGTTGCACGAGGCAAAGGCCATAAGTATCATGGCAAATACACCGGCTTTAATCATGGGGTTCAAAATGAATGGGTTTTTTAGCATAAATCTTGTGGGTAGATAAGCGTTGTCGCAGGTACAACAAATTAGTTTACAGTTTGTTCAGGCTTTATTTTTATTTGTTTTAACATCAATCTCTATACTTAATCATCCGTGAAGTTGTTTGCGCTATTTTTCCGTTAATGGATAGCAGCTTTTCAATCCAGTTGCCGGCTTGGTCATATTTGTAAGTAACTGCAATTTCAATATTTTCCATATTGGCAAAGAGTTTGGCAGAATCTAAATCCCCATGGTCGTTATAACGATAGGTATTGTAGTTGGTAACTTTTTTATCCTTATCAATCGTGTTTTTTTCAAGAAGCAAACCACTACTATCCGCCACGGTCATTGTTCCGGATAATAAATTACCCTCGCCATCTGTCCACAATAGGGTGCCATTGCTACGACCATTTTCATCCGGATTGATATTGAAAGCCGCTGTGCTCACGTGTTTCATATTGTCATCGTAGAATTGCTGCTCTGTGAGTATACCATCATTATCATATCTCAATTTTATCATCTCCACCGGATAATTTTCTTCGTTTCTTCGCCTGATGGTACTCATCTGTCGGGACGAATTGTAGGTAAAAGTGTATCGGTACAATACACGTTTACGGTTGTTGTAAACGGTATAGCTATTAATACGGTCGAAGCGGCCATAATCGTAAGCGGTGCTGTCCACGAGTTTGTCTTTAGATTTGTTGACTTCGTACATCAGCAGGCCATTGCTATATGCATAGAAAGTTTCCGTAGGATCCGCTATTTTTTTGCTGAAAGAAATGCTGGTTTGTTTGCTGCTAATAATCTTGCCCGTGCTGTCAAATGTTATATGCAGTGTGCTGAATGTATCAAGCGCAGGTATGTCAGGCCTTACGGCAACGGATAAAATAGCGGGAATGCCTTCAGGGAAAACACTATTTTGTTCCAGCGCAATGACATTGCCTTTTAAGTTAAAAGTAGCGCTGGTTTTGGTCTGGTAAACATTGTTGTTAAACTCCTGTGCGAATACCTGATTGAAACAGATAAACATGCAGCAGCATAAGCCCATCCATAAAGCGCGTATACAACTTTTATTTATCTTTTTCATTGCCACAAATCTACTGAAAACTGTTAGCTTTTAATAGCAGCTTAAAGTTAACAATGAACAAATGAAAAATGGCGGCACTTAGGCCGCCATTCAAGAATCGTTTTATTAAATCTTATTTCACAATCATCAGCTTCGCATATTGCAACATGATTTTTTTCTCGCCGCTACCATTGTCGAATGTTATTGTGGCTATTTTGTTGTGGTCGCCACCTTCTAATTTCTTAATGGTACCGAATCCAAATTTCTGATGTTCCACTTTCATGCCCGCTGTCATTTGTGCAGGATTGTCTGCAACAAAGTTTGGATTGGGAGTGTGCTCTGCAACACTTCCAGAGCCTTGTTTCATCTCTGCAAGTTTGCGCAAATTGGTAGTACCACTGCTGCTGGCTGTAGCGCCTGCAGGTTGCGCAGCAGGCCTCTGTTGGATTGTTTTTTTTTGTGGCCCCGCGCTGTGTGCGCCCAGATTGGATCCACCTCTTGCTCCGGCCAGACCGGCAAAGCTTTTATCTATATATTCCTGCGGTACTTCGTCTATAAATCTGCTCGGTTCGTTTTGTACCAATGAGCCAAAGCGATAGCGGCTATTTGCAAAGCTAATCCACAACCTATCTTTCGCCCTTGTAATTACTACATAGAATAGCCTGCGCTCTTCTTCCAGATCCTCCCGATCGTACATGCTCATCGCCGATGGGAAAATATTTTCTTCCAATCCTACTGCGAATACACAAGGAAACTCCAGCCCTTTTGCGGCGTGGATGGTCATTAATTTTACCACGTCCTGGTCTTCTTCGCTGTCTTTGTCGGCATCGGTCAACAGAGTAATTTGTTGCAGGTAAGTACCCAAACTTTTATCTTCTTCCAGTTCGCCATCTTCGTTCGGCGTTTCTGTATATTCTTTGATAGAGTTGAGCAATTCCTGTACGTTTTCGTAACGTGCAAGACCTTCAACAGATTTATCGTTGTATAGCTCTTTTACCATGCCGGTATGTTTGCCTACGGCAAATGCAACATCGTAAGCATTGTTCTTCTCCAGCATAGAACGGAAACTGCGCACCATCGTTACGAAACCTTCAATAGCCGCTGCTGAAGCGCCTTTCAGGCCTGCAAGATGTGGCTGCTCCAGTATCTCCCAAAATAGTTTACCCGATTCATTTGCCGCTATAATCACACGCTCCAGGCTGGTCTTCCCAATGCCTCTGGCAGGATAATTGATAATACGTTTAATCGCTTCTTCATCACGTGGATTCACGATGATACGCAGGTAGGCGATGAAGTCTTTAATTTCTTTGCGTTGGTAAAAAGACAAGCCTCCATAGATACGGTAAGGAATACTCATCCTGCGCAGGCTTTCCTCGAACGAACGGCTTTGTGCGTTGGTACGGTATAGTATCGCGAAGTCTTTATTTCTATAATGATTGCGCAGTCTTTGTTCGGCTATTGCATCAGCAACAAATCTACCCTCATCATTATCCGTCAATGTACGTACGAGTTTCAGTTTTTCGCCTATTCCGTTATCGGTCCATAGATTTTTTGGAATCTGATTTTTGTTCAGGCCTATAACGCTATTCGCGACGTTCAAAATGTTTTGCGTACTGCGATAGTTTTGTTCCAGTTTGATTACATGCACGCCATCGTAATCGTCCTGAAACTTCAGTATATTTTCGATGGTAGCACCGCGAAAGGAATAGATACTTTGCGCGTCATCGCCTACCACACAGATGTTTTCATGCACAGCACCCAGCAATTTTATAATCTGGTACTGCGCCATATTGGTATCCTGATACTCATCAATCAAAACATAGCGAAACTTGTGCTGGTACTTGGCCAACACATCCGGATGCTTTACCAAAAGCTCATACATCTTGAACAATAAATCGTCAAAATCCATCGCGCCGTTTTTGAAACAGCGTGCAGCATATTGTTCATATAGCTGTCCCATCATAGGGCGTCCGCTGCGCGCATCTTCCTGCTGTATGATATGGTCTTGCTGATAAGCCATTGGCCCCATCAGGCTATTTTTAGCAGCAGAAATACGTCCGTAAACATATTGCGGTTTGTAGAATTTATCGTCCAGATTATTTTCGTTGATGATGCCTTTTAATAGACTCTTTGCATCATCCGAATCGTAAATAGTAAAGTTGTTAGGATAGCCTATTTTATTAGCTTCGGCACGCATAATACGTGCAAAAACGGAGTGGAAAGTGCCGATGTAAAGGTTGCGCGCCTCATTGTTTCCGAGTATTTTTTCGATACGCTCTTTCATCTCTGCGGCAGCCTTGTTGGTAAAGGTTAGCGCCAGAATGTTGAACGAGTCGATGCCTTGCTTCATCAGGTGCGCAATGCGCGTTGTCAGTACTTTTGTTTTGCCGCTGCCCGCACCCGCCACTATCATCAGCGGGCCGTTTACGTGCATCACGGCCTCGCGTTGTTTATCGTTAAGTTCCTTTAAATAATCCTGCATAAGGCGCGAAGTTACGGAGGAAATTTCGCATCCTATTGAGCAGATAATCGTAATTATGCTGCGCAAATTCTTTTATTTTTTGTATGAAAATGATTCGCTTTTCTCCATTTTATTGTATCGCCACGCTGCTGCTATTTATTATAGAAGTTTTGATAGCGTTGTATGTTGATGATGCTATTATAAGGCCGTACGGCGGCGATGTGCTTGTCGTGGTGCTTATCTATTGTTTTGTAAAAACATTTTTACGAATATCAGTTTTAAAAGCAGCGATTATAGTGTTGCTTTTTAGCTATTCGGTAGAAGCGATGCAATATTTCAATCTTGTTTCATTATTAGGGTTAGAGCAATACAAATTAGCCCGAATAGTTATTGGCACATCTTTTGCATGGATGGACATGCTGGCTTATACAATAGGCTTTGTATTGATACTGCTGCTCGAATGGCTACGCGGCAAAAAGGTAGAATTATCAGCAGAATAGCCAATGCGGATTTTACCCGATAGCGCACGAAAAAAGATTATTGCAAAGCACATTTGAAACACTGCTTTGTCAGCGCAAATTATATACGCACATTTGAACATATTATTATCACTAAATACTCGGAACAATGAAAAGAAGACTATTTGTACTACTGGCGGTTATCACATTTTTTGGCAGTGCAGCTTATGCACAAAGCGAAGCATCCTGGCTGTATAAAGGCAAAGTAGGAACGGCGCCGGTAACGATGTACATCAAAGAATATGTAGGCTGTGGCAATAAAAATACCTATTTGGGTATGTATCGTTACGATAACAAAAGCAAATGGCTGCTGCTGTATATCGAAAATAAAGCTATGACCAATTGGTGCCTGACTGAAGCAGAATTTACAGGGGTATTATTACTCGATAAATCAGCGAATAAAATGGACGGTATATGGATGAGTCCGGACCATAAAAAACAGTTGGACGTAAAATTGCAAATTCAGTATCCCGCAAAAGATGAACGTGCTGAGTTGACGGAGCAGTTGGACAGAATACTTTCAGATAATAGCGATTGCTAATATTGATTAGAATAACCCTACCATGATAATTTACGGATTAAGAAACGGCGGTGCCAAGGTAATGCCCGAGGGAGGCTATCCATGCACCCATTGCGGCCAGCTATCCAGCGTTCATTTCATTTATAGCCAGCGATATTTCCACGTCTTTTGGATACCTGTTTTTCCTGTGGGTAAAGCAGGTGCAAGCCAATGTATGCACTGCAAGCAAGTATTGACAGAAAAGGAAATGCCCGTCGCTACAAAAAATGACTACTACGTAGCTAAGTCAAAGACTAAAACTTCGGTGCGCTATTTTACGGGCTTGATTGCTGTAGGCGTAGTTGCTCTACTGCTATTTTATCAGGTTGGCCAACTTAGAGCTACCAAGAAAACCTATATCGAAACGCCGAGAATAGGCGATGTGTATGAGATAAAACAGGACAATAAGCAGTACACGCTGTATCGGGTGGCATTTGTTGATGGCGACAAAGTATCTGTCAATCCGCATCTATACGAAGCTGATAAATCATCTGGCCTGAGTAAAATAAAGAAGCAGCACAAGAACGATTATTCCGATTCTGTTATGGTATTTTCTAAAAAAGAACTCGTGGATATGCAGAACAACCATATTATTCGGGATGTAGACCGTCAGTAAAACAAAGATGCTGACAGAATTGATTTAAAATTTTCCTGATTAACTTTGCGCCGCGCTTGTGGTGGTTTGTATTCCAAATCACACATTTACGTGGCGCTTCGTTATTATGTCGTCTTACAGTCAGTTCAGAGCCTTAAAAGCGCTTACCATAGCGGCTTTGCGTTCCATCAGCAAAAGCCCGTCCTCCGTAGTTTTCACGCTTGCATTTCCCTTAATATTTATTTTAGTGTTCGGCTTTTTAGGTAAAAGCCCGATGGCATCTGTAAATATAGGTTTGGCAACTTCGGTTGATACAGCACAGTCATTGGTGCAAGGTTTAAAGCAGTCTGGTGTTGTAAATATTCTGGAAGAAAGAGATAGCGCAGCCTTAGCTACAAAATTGCAAAAGGGCGATATAGCCGCTATTTTAAATGTTGCAAATGTTGATGGTACTTATAAAGTGCATCTTCAGGCCAATGCTACACAAGCCGACAAAATAGCCCAGTTGAGAGCTATTATGGAGCGTTGGGTAATGACGAGCGATACACAATTGAAAGAACGTACCGCGTCTTTATTGAAAGTAGAAGAAACAGTAGTTTCAAGCCGCCGCTTTAATACTATTGACTTTATACTGCCCGGTCAGCTTGGCTTTTCGTTGCTTGCTGCGAGTGTGTTTGGTACTGCGTTTGTTTTCTTCAACCTCCGCCAGACCTTGGTATTAAAGCGTTTTTTCGCTACGCCTGTTAAGCGCAGCAATATTTTGATTGCCGAGGGATTGGCGCGTATGATTTTTCAAATAATAGGCGCTGTCATTATTATTCTTGTAGGCAAGTTTGTATTCGGCTACACGCTGGTCAATGGCGTAGTTACCTTTGTCAATATGATTTTGCTGTGCGTCATTGCATTGATGGTATTTATGAGTTTTGGCTTTATCATCAGCGGACTGGCAAAAAGCGAATCGACTATACCACCACTGGCTAATATTATCACGCTGCCTCAATTCTTATTGGCAGGTACTTTCTTTTCTGTAGAGGCTTTCCCAGCCTGGCTTAAGCCGGTTTCTTATGCATTGCCACTCACTTATTTCAATCACGCTATGCGTGCCGTCGCCTTTGAGGGAGCGTCGTTGTGGGAGGTAAAAGCAGATATCGGTATTTTGCTGTTATGGGGTATAGCCGGTTATGCCGTGGCTACCAGAGTGTTCAAGTGGGAATAATTTTCGTTGTGTAAAAGTATGTGCTTACTTTTGTCCGACTATGCGAAATTTAAAAATCATAGAAGTAAGGTCTGAAATAGGTGCCGGAACGCGTGGCGCCAGTCTGGGAGTAGATGCTATAAAAGTAGCGGCGCTCGATTTTATGAGCAGCCTGTTCGTAAACATCGCTACAGAAAGAATTCCTGATGAAAATAATCTCTTGTACGAACCGGTAGAATCGCCTTATGCCAAAAGGATAAAAGGTATTTACACGATGTACGAGCGTGTGTCGCAATCTGTTGCTGAAACGATTCGTTCCGGTCTTTTTCCTGTCGTACTTGCGGGCGATCATAGTACTGCCGGTGGCACTATTGCCGGTATTAAAATAGCCAAACCTAAGGGTCGTCTGGGCGTAATCTGGATTGATGCGCACGCTGATATGCACACGCCTTATACTACGCCATCCGGTAATATGCATGGTATGCCGCTCGCCGCTTCGCTGGGTATGGATAATGAGGAAAACAAAAATCACAAGATCGATGCACCTACGGTAGAGTGGTGGAACAAGCTGAAGAATATAGGCAAAATCAACCCTAAAATACAACCTCAGGATATCGTTTTCATCGCACTGCGTGATTACGAAAAAGAAGAGGAAGCGCTACTGAAAAAGCACAATATCAAAATTATTCCGGTGCAGGAAGTGCGCAAAAAAGGTGTGGAAAATGTGGTAAGACAAACCATGCTGCACTTAAGTAACTGCGATGATATTTATGTTTCATTCGACGTGGATAGCATGGACAGTTCTATTTCACGCGGTACCGGAACACCTGTAAGCAATGGTCTGAAAGAGCGTGAGGCAGAGGATTTAATGGCTTCGTTCATGCAGAACCATAAAATCTGCTGCTTCGAAATTACAGAGGTTAACCCTACATTGGATAAAGAAAATCTGATGGCAGAAATAGCCTTTAATATCTTGCAGCGTAGCGTGAACTTACTGCTGGTGAACTAATCGAGATTTGCTTCAAAATATATAACAAACCTGTCATTTAATGGCAGGTTTGTTTATTTTTATAGCTAGGTTGTCTGGATAATTTTCAATCTTTTTGCGTATAATTTTCAATCAGTGTACATCAATTCTATGGATCGAAATCTAAAAAAGGCCGCAATCTTTGGAGCACTCTTATGTGTACCGGTAACTGGTTTTCTGTATGGACTATTTGCTTGTACCAGTTGTGGTAGTGGAATTTCGGGGATACTTTTCAGGATTATTCTTGGAATAGTACATGTGTTTTCGACTATTATTGGTTTAGGGAAACCTTGGAATAGTGCGGCGGGAACCTCAGGCACGAACTTAAGACCATTCATACTGCTGACGGCGGTGCTAATAACAATTATTGTGTTTCTATTTTTAGATGCAGCAAGGCGTAAAAAAGAGAAAAAAGCGAGAGATAACGGAGAGTTTTTCTAACATAAAAAGACCTCGAAGGTTTCTTTGAAAACCTTCGAGGTCTTTGCAATTTATAATCTTCCCGCTGCACGGTACATTTTCTCGATAATAGCCACTACATCTTTTCCCTCTTGTGCGGCGGTCATTACAGGTTGGTTGTTGATTAGCACGTCCACCACATTCTGTATCACTTTATCGTGGTTGCTCATCGAGCCTTTATATAAGCCGTAATCATTTTCCCTTGCGGAGATATTGATATGTGGTAATTCATCGCCCTCTATTGACTGATATTCCAGCGTATTCAGGTATTGACCGCCTATTTTAATCGTACCTTTTTCAGCGAAAATAGTGATGGAACCCTCCATGTTTTTCTCATAAGCACAAGTGGTAAAGTTGAAGTTGACAATCGCATCATTTGCTGCTTTCATTACAAAGCTACCCGTGTCTTCAAATTCTGTATTATGTTGGTGGGCGTAGTTGGATATATTGCCGGTAACCGTTTCGATATCGCCATTCAGGTAGTAGAGAATGTCGATAAAATGGCTGAACTGCGTAAACAAACAACCACCGTCGGTACTCAGTTTTCCGCGCCAGCTATCGTGCGCATAATAGCTCTCTCCACGATTCCAGAAACAGTTAACCTGTATCATAAAAACCTTACCCAGTCTGCCTGTTGATAACACTTCTTTTACGGTTTGTACCGGCGGATTATACCTGTTTTGCTTTACAGCAAATATAGTCCTGCTGTTACGTGCGGCGGCTTCCATCATGCGTTCACACTCATCTGTGCTCATCGCCATCGGTTTTTCCACCACGGTATGTTTACCCGAGTTGAGCGCAGCAATGGTATGTTCGCAATGGAGATAATTAGGTGCACAAATACAGATCACATCAGCCGTAGTCGCCGCCAGCATATCTTCTATTCGTGGGTAATAAGATATTTCTTTGTTAGGTAGCGAATCCTGTATATCGGTGTTGATGTCGCAAATAGCTACCAGCTTTGCGTCTTTGTTACTCAGTATATGTTCTGCGTGCCTGCGGCCGATATGGCCAAAGCCTACGATGGCAAAATTTATCATGGTCTTTTTGTGGTAATCCTTAACGGCCTATTTTGTCGCGTTTGTCAACAAGCTTGTATCATGCCGGTTGGTAAAATGCGGCATTTCTTCTCGTCACTCAACGTGCGAATGTAGTCAATAATTGTGCTCATAGGTATATCCGGCAGTGTTGTTTGTATTTCCTGTAGTGAGAGCTCCTTTTGCGTTACAATCATTTGTAATAGCTCGTTGCGCAGATTTTTGGGTGAAAATTCAGCCTTTTGTTTTTGCTTGCAATTATCGCAGGCACCGCAAGGCGCTACGGTATTTTCGCCAAAGTAATTTGCCAAAAGTACGTTACGGCAGGTTTCTGTGTTTTCAATATAGTCCATCATGGCAGCTACACGCTTGCGGTGCGCCTCGCGTAGCCGGGCTATATGTTTGGCGTCGATATCCAGCGTAGATGCCGGAACCCTATTGTGCAGCCAGTACAGTGTGCTGCCGCTGATAGCAGGCAAATAGTCGATGATGCCCAAAGCTGATAATCGTTGCAGCCTTTTATCCAGTTCTGGCTTGTCGATGCGCATCATCCTGCTATCTTCATATTCACGAATGAAAGTAGGATGATGGTAGATGCTGCCGTACAACCTTAGTAAGCCGGTGGTAACATAGGCAAGTTGTGGCTCGTTCTGTTCCAGATATTGCAATGTTTGTCGATTGGTAGTAAATTGAACGGTACTGCGTGTATTGGTATTTTCGTTCCAAACCCAAATCCCCTCCCGCTCCAAAATCTTAATAGCACTCAGCGTTGGTAAAATATCGAGGTTAAAATTGCGGGCAAATACCACAGCGTCAAATGCCCTTAACTCTTCCAATCCGCTGCCCGTAGCCATGTGCAAATAGTCGCATACATAGCTATAAACCTGCCTGATAAAAGCCTCAGGTGGAAAGTTGATGTCGGTGGAGGCCTGTAAGCGCAGCAGGTCGCTATTGTTGTACAGCACCACCGCATAGGCTTCGTTGCCATCGCGGCCCGCACGGCCTGCTTCCTGGTAATATTCCTCCGGATTTTCAGGGATGTCGTAGTGCGCTACGCAGCGCACATCCGGCTTATCGATGCCCATGCCAAAGGCAGTAGTAGCACTGATGACCATATCGCTGGCGGCTGTCCAGCGCGCCTGTACCTGGTCGCGTTCCTGTTTTTCAAGGCCGGCATGGTATATACCCGAAGGAATATTTTCATTGCGCAACTGTATCGCCACTTCGCTGCAACGCTTGCGGCTGCGGCAATACAGAATACCGCTGCCTTCTATTTTATGAAATAGGGTACTGATATCTGTTGGCTTATTTTCGGTATAGCGAACATTGTAGCGCAGGTTATTTCTTACAACACTTTGTTGCAGTAGAAAAGGCTTGCGCAGTTGTAATTGTTGCACTATATCTTCCTGCACAGCAGGTGTCGCCGAGGCAGTAACTGCCAATACAGGCACCTCGGGAAAAATCTCCTTTAGCACGGCAAAGCGGCGGTAAGATGGCCGAAAGTCGTGGCCCCACTGTGAAATACAATGCGCTTCATCAACAGCAATAAGGCTTAATTGAAATGCGGGCGCAAACTCCTGAAAAGTTTCAGTCTGTAGTCTTTCAGGCGATATGTATAATAGCTTAAAGTCATTATTGGCAGCACGGTCGAGTGTGTCTATCACATGGCCTTTGCTCATGCCGGAGTGTATGTATGCAGCAGCTATTCCTCTATTTTGCAACTGCGTAACCTGATCCTGCATCAATGCGATTAAGGGACTGATGACCAGACAAAATCCATCTTGCGCAATAGCCGGAAGCTGGTAGCACAAAGACTTTCCGCCGCCGGTAGGTAAAATAGCCAATGTATCGCGACCTGATAATACTGCACGAATTACCTGCTCCTGCGCCGGACGCAGGGTAGGGTAGTTCCAGTATTGTTGTAGCAGGTCGGTTAGCAAGGTGGAATGATTTTGCTTTTATAAACCTCGAAGGTTTTTTTGAAACCTTCGAGGTTTATAGTTTTGTCGCTTCTTAAAACCTATAAGGTTTTTGAAACCTAATAGGTTTCCGGCTTTGTTTTATCAAAACCTCGAGGTTTTTTTTGAAACCTTCGAGGTTTTAGTCGCAACACCGCGTTAGGGATTGAAGCGGAAAGGCATCATGGCCTTTTTTTTGGCCTGATGGCTTGCAGCGAAAAGCCCGACCCGCAGGGGAACGCCCTAAAATTAATTCAGCACTAACTCTAATATCGTGAACACTGCGAATGTGATGCTGGCAACACCATTCGTATTAGCAAATGCCATATTTACTTTGCTTAAATCATGGGGCTTCACCAACAGATGCTGGTAAACGAGCAGTGCGCAGAAAATAGCCGCGCCAATCCAATATAGAAATCCGAACTGCGCATAATAGCCGGCAAAAATTACAAATAGTGCCGAGAAAAAATGCAGCACTTCCGACACACGCAATGCATTCTTTTTGCCCAATGCCGTGGGTATCGAATGTAGTTTTTGTCCGCGGTCAAATTCTTCGTCCTGCAAGGCGTAAATGATATCGAAGCCCGAAACCCAGGTAAAGACCGCGAAAGAAAATAGCAGTGGCAAAATGTCGAAAATACCCGTAACGGCAAGATAGGCACCAATAGGCGCCAACGCCAAACCCAC
>PJTT01000362.1_pt1 | contig 42901 bp, 48 predicted proteins | sample 1512261 | NCBI WGS metagenome assembly PJTT01 (sample SAMN08177685, study PRJNA422409) | Soil metagenome, whole genome shotgun sequencing project. | isolation source: Soil (2) enriched on wood chips | place: USA: Madison | collected 2015-01-15
AGTGTTTTGCGCTTGTCGCCTAAAAACCCAAAGCTGTAGCCAGTTTCGGCCAGATAAGCCTCTGTTGGTATTCGATAGTTACTATAAGCAAATTGCATCCTGTTGTATTCTACTGCCCATAGCCAATAACTTCCCCTATTAAAGTAATGTACCAGGTCTATGCCCAAATACCAGTCGCCTTGTATATCATTGCTCAGTAACAAACCGGAGTTTATCGACACACCTTTCTGCCTAGGCATCATCCGCTGGGCTTGAGTTGTAGTGAAAATTGTCACCAATAGAACAGTGACTAGAATGAAACGTTTCATGTCTGCTAGTTTTAATAGGTTACTTAATGTTGAGGTCTATATCACTTATCATTTGTGCACCGACCAGATCGGTGTTTTCTATTTCCAGTTTCTGATGGCGACCACCGTTCTTTTCAAAAATTTCAATGACCAATAGCTTATCGTCAGCAATCGTAAATTGGTCAAAAAGAAAGACGTTTCTCTTCCGATCATTACCTTCTACTTTATCGAAAGACTGATAACTACTTAAAGGTGCTATAACCCGCTCCTGTATTACCGTTCGCTTCGCAATCTTCCGGTCCACAATCTTAAAATTGACATAGTCAACATTGAAGGGCACATTGCTTTTGTTGCCCAACTCGGTATGGAAATAGAATTTTCCTTTGTGGACATAAATGCCTTTGAGCAGGAACCTGATGTCGTAAGACCTGGAACCGATATGCTTCATTGCTTTCTCATTCTTTCTATGAATACCTTCCAGTATAAGTTTGGTGAGATATGGTGCATCATTGCCCAATTCATCGAATAGTACGTTGTTCTCATTAATACGTTTCTCTGTCTGGAATTTGGGTGTTAGATCATAGCTGAATGCATCCGGGTAAGGACTATAATAGACATCGAAACTATAAAACTTCCCATCTTCTGTAATCACTGAAAAATTGGTTTCTTCTTGAAAATCGGGAACCGTTGCTTTTACACGTAAGACATTGCCTGCGCCTTCTGCTTTGCTTGCCATCAGGTAATCACTACCCAAATCAACATAACGTATAGCAGCAGAAAATATCAGATGCGATGTTTTATTGTAAGTGACGCACATAGCGTAAGGGTCTACTTTTACAAGACTTCGCTTAGCAGTTTTATTGGCATCTTCTTGTGCAGGCAGCAATGGTGCGTAGCCTACAAGTAATATAAGGAGCATTGTAATTTTTATTATTGTTTTCATTGTTAAGAATTTTTTTTTGTTTTAAAATTCACCTTTGGGAAACCAGAAAAACTTCGTGTCCTGCCTTTAATGTTACTTTTGGTATGCGCACTTTTTTTGAAAGATAACCGGACACACCCTGAACGACACCCCTACTCAAATCACCGACTATCTGTTGACCGGCCGATTGGGTGAGCATCAAGCTGGAACCGCCCTGCTGGCTCATATTGGCAGCCATCTCTGTCAAGGCACTTCTTTCCGTTGAATAAGGAACCAGTAAGCCCTGCTGACCGTCCAGGTCATAAATACTAATAGATACTTTCACGATAGTGCCGGACAATTCAACCGAATTAACCTGTAACTGCAATCTGTAGTTTTGAAACTTTGGAATAGCTGTCAGCGTAGTTCCCGCTGGTATGTCATGGCCTTGGATCTTTGCTGCTTCCGTCAAACGCAAACGAACAACACTCTGGGCGGTTACTTCCTGGTCTTCCTGCACAACAGCACGTACGCTATTGTTAGAGCGGCTTTCATGGCTAGTACTTGTAGGCGTAATGAATGTCCTCCTCTTTTGAACATCTTCATTCTGTGCAAGATCAATATCATCTTTACTCCTTGACAGCATGGACACCGCATTTTGCTTACCTGATGAAAACGATGCAAAATTATTTTCCTTGCTGGTGGCACTGGAAGGCTCAGCCGGCAAAGGTTTTGTCTCCATATTTGAATTGCTACTACTGTTTGCAGGAAGGTATTTTGCTGCCATCTGGTAAGATTTCTCCATAAGCTCCAATTGATTATCCATGCTGTTGTCCGGTTGCTTCTCCTGCTGTGCCACCTGCTCTTTCAGTTCTTCTACCTGTCGCTTTAATTCTTTGGTTTCAGAATGGTCATCCCTGTAAAATGAGCCTATAGTATTTTGTGCATTTTTATAACTCTGCAATGCAGGGCTCTTTGATGTTGGGTTAGCTGGCGATATTTTATTGTCGGCACTTTCGTCAATATCATTATTATCATCTTTCTTTTCATCGTCTGTCCAGTAATCCGAAAGAGACGTTAGTGCATTACGCTTTTGCTGTTGCACCTCTTTTAATTGTTCCTCTTCGTAGGCCTTTTGTTTATCGGACTGCAAACCTGCATCCGTTGCCTGTGGAACGACATTATTCAGTCCCGGAATTTCATCCATTTTCTTTTTGTCGGAGGGTTTGAAAATAAGGTACAGGCAACCGACGAAAACAATAGCCATCAATCCAAAGATGACAGGCTTTTTGAACCGCTCTATCCTGTGCGTACTAACTGCCTCTTGTGTATTCGATTCCGGTTGTGCACCTCCTTCGGTAACCCTAACAGTATTGTTTCTGTTTTCTAGTGTGGTCATTTTTATTTCTTTTTCAAAATGAATAATAAAGAATCAGCCACCTTTACATCCAATGCAGCTTTATCTATCGTCGGGTTTTCAATATGCTCTATGCTCAGTTTCTTATCTGAACTTCCTGCATCAATACAAACTTTTACAACTACTCCAATAGTGAGTATTGTATAGGCTACAAACCCGTACAATGTGTATCGCTGCTGCTTCTTAAGGTTAAGCCTGTTCCAGTGTCGGTTGATATCCGCTGTCCAGATATCCAGCGTTGCTTTTACTTTTTTCATTGCTGATGTTTTAACGGGTTATCACTTCTACATCTTTGTTCTCCAGTACGGCAAACTTTTCAATATTGAAACCCTGTGGATTATTATCAGACCTTACTGAATTAAACAGGAAGCAAGAGGTAACCAGGCTGCGCTTGGTTACATTGCTCGACCTGATGATGTACTGTCTTGCGTAGGCTTTGACAGCATAGGGATGCTTGTCAAAATCACAGACTACACTGTCTACTTCAATCCGCTGCTGCACGTTGCCCGATATGATGCGGTTGTAATAACCTTTCTCCGAAAGGTCCTTGTAGTAGTCAAAGGCACTTTTATCGGCAAGGTTGAATGCTCGCTTCATATTACTTTCAATGGCGTCCTTGTCTGGCGCTAGTGTAAAGAACAGTTCGTGGAAGCGGCGCACGTGCTCCCTTGCTTCTACAGGCCTGTTGATAGATGCATCCTGCGCCAAGGCCAGCATCAAAGATTTCCCGTTGTCCAGTACATATACCTTTTGACGCTGCAGGTCTGCAAAATGGTAAGACTTCCATACTACGTACACTACAAGCCCCATGCAGAGTGCCGCAAACACAATTGCGTACAGCCTTATCTGACGGAAACTGTTTTCTATATTCCTTAATGTTTTAAATTCCATTACTATTAAATTAATTGGTTATTTCAAAAGCCTGCCACCAATATTACCTGCCACTGCACCGGCTCCCGCACCGGCAATGCTACCTGCCTTCTGTGCTGTCTGTGTTACATTGCGCATAAAATTGCCGCCGCCACCGGCCTGTATGATCCAACCTGTTACAGTCGGCACTGTGAAATAGCCGATGATGCCTATAATCATAAAGATGATGTACACCGTATTGCTGGGGTCAGGGATAAAGTCTGGATCCGATAAACTGGCTATGTCCTTTTCGAGTATCAGTGATTGAATCTTGGCCAGCATAGAGCTGAACAAATCAGCAACAGGTAGCCACAGGTAAACGCTTATATACCTGGTGAACCATTGGGTAAGCGTTGATTGAAAGCCATCCCAGACCGAGATCGCAAAAGCAATCGGCCCTAAGATGGACAGCACAATCAGGAAGAACGTTCGTATCGTATCTATGACCAGCGCCGCAGCCTGAAACAGAACTTCAAGCAGTTCTCGAAACGCATCTCGTATCCATTTCTTCAATTGGTACATGCCCCGCTCTACATACATACCGGACATAGTAGCAAGATCAGTCGGCGACCAGCCCAGTTCCTCCAGCTTCTTGTCGAACTCCTCGTCTGATACCAGATAAGCAGTCTCCGGATTACGGAGCATAGCTTCCTGCTCCAGTCGGTCTTTTTGTTCCTGCAAGGTATTGAGGTCAAGCACCTGGTCTTCCAGTATCGCATGAGTACCCTTCACAATCGGACTCAGTACGGCGTTGATAGTTCCGAGTACTATTGTCGGAAAGAACATAATGCAGATACCCAAGGCAAAGGGACGCATCATCGGAAATACATCGATTGGTTCGGCACGACTTAAAGCCTGCCAGACGCGCAAGGAAACGTAAAACAGTGCACCCAGACCAGCCAGCCCTTTGGCAACCGCTGCCATCTCCGCAGACAAGGGCATCATCTCATCGTAGAGCGCCCGCAGGATTTCGTGAAGGTTATTGTATTCCATAACGGCTACCAGTATTTTTGGTTAGGAGTGCCATAGAGGTCAAGTACCCTCTTGGTGTTATTGGTTTTCTTTGCCCTCAGGTAGCTGACAGAAATGTTCTTGTTGGTATAATAGCGCACCAGGTTATAATAGTCTTTCACCTCCTTATATACCCGGTCTATAATGTCCATGCGCTCTTTATCATTCATGGATAGTGATGAGGTGGAAATAATCTGCTTTAGTTCTTTAAGTAGTTCTGTACTCTCATTCAATAAAGCAGAATACCCATTGGCTATAGCTGCGAGTTCCTGTGGTTTGAAATTAGGGTCGCTCATCATCTTGCCGAAGTTGTGGACATACATTTCTGACACCTCTGCAACCAACAGTACCGTCTGCTGTACCTTTCGGGCATCTTTAATGAGATTGTCCACCGCTTTTAGTTTGTCATAATACTCCTTGCCCTGTTTATACACCTTTTCCACTTCCTTGAAGTTCTTGATTACATTGGACACCGTCGAAGAGGTCTGTACAATTTCATTGGCGCTGTTGAGGATACCCGATGCCAGGTTGAGCGGGTCGGTAACTACAAACTGTGCGTTAGCTTTTGGTGTCAGCGCGATAAGAAGTGCTATTTGCACCATGATCATGATCTTTTTCATTGATTGAAATTTTGGTTGATTAAAAAATATTCCCGTCATCTTTTCTTTGTAAGGCTATCCTCCTGATAGCCTGTTCCACATTGCCGTCCAGCTCTTTTGCCAGTTCCATTACTTCCAGTTTTTCTGTTTCTTCCGTAGTATAGGCGAGGTATTCTTCCATGCTGACTTCTGTCGCATAAACCGCTGAATGGCTACCACCCAATCCTATCCACACTTCCTTGTAAAGCCGCTTGGAATCATTGTTCATATTGATAGAAAGTACCTGAGCCTTTTCTTTGTCCGTCAATCCCAGCATGGCCTGTATATCATCGAACTTATTCATGTACTTGCGTTGGTCAAGTAGTATCTTACAGTCTGAATTATTGATGATACTTTCCTTGACAATGGGCGATTGTATAATATCATCGACCTCTTGCGTTACGACAATTGCCTCACCAAAGAATTTCCGCACCGTCTTGAACAGATACTTGATGTAATCAGCCATACCTTCCTTGGCTATGGCTTTCCAGGCTTCTTCAATCAGGATCAGTTTGCGGATACCTTTCAAGCGCCGCATCTTGTTGATGAACACTTCCATGATAATAATCGTTACGATTGGGAACAGTATCTTATGGTCTTTGATAGCATCAATTTCAAATACAATAAAGCGCTTGCTCAGCAGGTCGAGCTGTTTATCGGAATTCAGCAGGTAATCGTACTCACCACCTTTGTAATAAGGCTCCAGTACATTGAGGAAGTTGGCAAGATCAAAGTCTTTCTCTCTTACATGTTTTTCTTCCAGTACTTTTTGATAATCGTGCTGCACATACTCATAAAAACCGTTGAAGCAGGGATACTCCTCGCTTTGTTTGATGCGGTCTATATAGCCGCTGACCGCATTGGACAAGGCAACTTCCTCCGATCGCCTAGGCGGTTCATCATCGCGTTTCCATAGTGTGAGTATCAACGTCTTTATACTCTCTCTTTTTTCAATGTCAAATAAACCATCATCCGTATAAAATGGATTAAAGGCTATCGGGTTATCCTCTGTATACGTGAAGTAAAAACCGTCTTCGCCTTTGGTCTTTCCTTTTATAAGTTCGCATAATCCCTGATAGGAATTACCGGTATCGACCAGCAACACATGCGCACCTTGCTCGTAATACTGCCGCACCATATGGTTGGTGAAAAAGGATTTACCACTACCGGATGGCCCAAGGATAAACTTGTTTCTGTTAGTAATAATCCCACGCTTCATCGGCAAATCGGAAATGTCCAGATGGATGGGTTTTCCCGTCAAGCGATCTGCCATCTTTATGCCGAAGGGCGATGGTGAATTATGGTAATTGGTCTCTTCGGTAAAGAAGCACAAAGCTGGTTCAATGAACGTATAAAAACTTTCTTCACTCGGGAAGTCTGCGGCATTACCGGGCATAGCTGCCCAATATAAAGTAGCTACATCAACGGTATTGTGTCGTGGCTTGCATTCCATAAGCGCCAGCGCACTACCTGTATCATTTTTGAGCTGTTTCAGTTCCGCAGCATCCTCCGACCAGGCCATCACATTAAAGTGCGCTCGTATTGAGGATTGCCCGTAAGAGTGGGCTTCGTTCAGGTACTTTTCTATCCATTCCTTGTTGATCTGGTTGGCACGGCTATACCTCGCTAACGAATGCATATTCCTTGCCGACTTCTCAAATTTGCGCAGATTGTCTTCACTGTTGTCCAGGAACAGATATTGATTGTAGATATGGTTGCAACTCAGCAAAAGCCCAACGGGGGCTGCGAAAGACAACAGGCAATCACTTCGGTCTGTGCTTAGTTTTTCATACCGTATGTGCGACGAAACAGTTCCGGGTAAGTCATCCGTATCAGAAAGTGTATGAAGACAAATTCTCTTGTTGCCAATCCTTAACTCTTCCGACCCCAATGCTATATCCTGCAAGGGTGATGTAGCTTCCCTGGATAAAGTAAAGTACTGTTCCAGCAATCCCTGTTTATCTTCCGTTCCTATGATATCCTCCTCAGATAGGCGTTCTAACTTGACCAAACCACCATCGTTTACAATCCTTCCAAATTGTGCTACTGCTTCCATAAACCGATGCACTGTTTCTTTATCCCTTATTTCCTTCGGTATCAATGCCCCTTTACACAGCGATGAAAAGTTACTTTGCATACGCATCCTTTCCTTTGTCGTTTTGGTTAGAAACAGGTAGCAGTAATGGTTAAGGAAGGGGCGCTCATTGAAATGGCGTTGATAAGATTTCGATAAAAAACTTTGGTCTTCTTGTGTCAGTTCAGGAGCATAATTTTCCTTGATATACCAATCCTGCTTATGAACAACAGTATAATCAGGCAACGTCTTAATAGCCTTGTGCCATGCAGCATGTATGGCATCATACTCCGCAGAAGCAACGGTAAACAGTTCCGGTAGTTGCACCTTAAAGCATGCCGTTATATCTGCATCCTTTGAGATGATACAATTTTGTTCCACCGCAAGCAAAGGAAACCTGCTCTCAAGCGTTGTGGCTTTAGCTGTGTTCCTCATAGCTGTGCAGGTTTTAAACTGATTTTGAAATAGCGGCGAAAGCTTTTACGGCAAATGATATAACGGGGATGTCGCTTCTGTGCAGACAGCTTCATGATACCATGCTCTCCGTATTTTTTGTTCATGGAGAATGTCTTCCATACGAGAGCAGAACCACCACCAGCGCCGATGAAAAGGCATATATAAGTATTGGCCCCAGACATGTATAGGATCATCACCATTACCAGCATGGTCAATAACCCTCCTGCAAAAATGAAGATATACTGCGCCTTCAATCCTTTGAACTCGACCGTCCTCCCTATCCCTTTATTGATATTGTAACTGCTCATATCATTTGGGATTAAAGGAAGAAGGAACGTAGAATCGTTGCAGCTACGATAAGGAAGATGCAGGCACCAAACCAGCTGGCGGCTGTCTTGCTGGTATCGGGATCACCACTACTAAATTTGTTGTACACCTTGACGCCACCAATAAGGCCGACTACAGCGCCGATGGCATAAATTAGTTGGGTTGCGGGATCGAAATAGGAGGTCACCATACTGGTGGCCTCGTTAATACCTGCGGATGCTCCGCCCTGGGCGTAGGAACTTACTGTGGCTATTGCTGCCAGACTGGCAAGCAGCAATTTTTTTTGTTGTTTTCCCATGTTCTACATGAATGAAATTTGTTAGGAATGCCTGTGTTGGCAGGCTGTCGGAACAAAGATGTTGTGTAAAATCAGGGTGTGGGCTGAGGTGACTGTGAACGGAATTACTTGGCCATGCTTGACATCTTAACCATTAAACTATTTCCGTGATGCACAATTATGGATAATCAAAGTGATAGCAAAAAAAACAGGCCTAACATTTTATAAGAAAGGCCTGTTGTACTGACATTATTTAAATTAAGTGTGAACTTTTCCAGATTGCAACCTGTCCCACAAACGGTGCTGCGCAATTGCAGTCTAAAACAAACCTGCAAATTGTCTGCTATCTGCTGAAATAACAACACCTTCTCTCATCACTGTTTCTTCATAAAATTCATCAGGCAATTTTTGAAGAAATAGGTAGCATCTAAAACCTGCTGTGCAGAATCGTCAACTGCACTAGCTTTACAATGTTTAAAAGCTTAATTCAGGAAATGAACAGCGTAAACTTCGGCAGCAATACTGGCTACACTATTAATTTCTTGGTTGAATATTTAGATTGTGCGCCTGATTCACTTTACATAATAAAGTTTTTGTTGGTTGATATGCAGTAAATATTGTTGCGCGAAATAGCGATATTTTTCCGTAAACCACTGTCCATGTTTAGTTTCTACTAACCAAAAAAGTTTGCGGATAACTGATCGTTTCACGCAAACTTTTTGGGTAGCTCAATAAGCACAAATAGAATTACTGTCTAATCGTGGCCTTCAGTCTTTACAATTTTGTTGTAAATCCCTAACAGCAGAAAGGGAGCTGCCCATTGACCTATAAACAAGGCAGTATGTTTTCTGCCCATACATTTCAGCACCAATGAAACGCCCATTGACGCAACTGCTGCACCGAAGAAAACCATCGATGGTACTTTAGCTGTTTGGTCTTCCACTACTTCGGTTAAATGTCCTTCGTTAGGCATAATCAGCATTTTTAGTTCACATTACGACATTGCCAATTAATAAAAGATCAGAAGAGATTCATAAACCTCGAATCAGGAAAATATCGCCTCAAAAAAAACCATAGTTGTGACAACTATATGTTTTTACAATAAAATATAAATCTTCTTTGTCCTAAAACTTATTGGGGTCGGCAAACGTTAATTCTAAAAGCAATGTCGTTGGTCGTATTGGTATATAAAAATGATTGGGAAGGCGAATATTTTGTTGCAGATGAGCAAAGCCCCGCGGTTGTTTCCCTTTTACATAAAGAGGATACATATAGTGAGGTGGTTTTGCAGCGTGCGTTTCCCGAGCAGGAGTCAATTATTCTTGAGCATTATCTAAATAACAGTGGCAGGTTCCAATTTAAGATGGCGAATAAAACGGATTGGTATCTTGCTAGTACTGTTGCATAAACCCTTATTTGTACTGCACTCATATTTACGCTATAACCACTTAAATGAAAAACACATAAAATGAATGTTCTTAACAATGCTATTATACATGCAGCCAGACTGAATGAAGTTGCCGTACTTGAGGAGGCAATAGCCGCCAATAATGATATTAATATCCGTGATGAGAAGGGGCATACTCCGCTGATCGTTGCCTGTTATAATAACAGCTATGAGGCTGCAAAATTATTACTTGCATCCGGTGCAAGAGTTGACGATTGTGATAATGGTGGCAATACCGCTCTAATGGGGGTTTCGTTTAAAGGATATCCGGAAATTGCAGCACTGTTGATCGAACATGGTGCTAATCTTGATTTGCAACACGGCAATGGTGGTACAGCATTAATGTTCGCCGCAATGTTTGGTAGAAATGACATGGTTCGTTTACTGATTGCTCATGGGGCAGACCAATCAATAAAGGATAGCAGAGGTTTTACAGCTTCAGACCTTGCAGTGCAACAGCGAAATATCGAAGCTGTAGCTATTTTAGAAAATTCATCATCATAAGTGTTCTTACATTCTAGTCCAGCACGCTACCAGATGATCAATATTGAAGTTGCTAATGATGACAAATATTGAAGTCTCCATGAAATCAAGCAGTACTTTAAACATAAAATTTTCCTTGGTCAATCTGATTTCATAGGTCGGATTGTGCAACGTAAGCCATTATCATTCGTCGACCTGCAAGGAAAACAAAAAAAAGCATTGGTTACCAAATTAGGAATTGCGTAAATCCTCTCCCTGGTATAGCGGAACGTTGTCGCTGCTTAGCACCAGATATTTATGGCACTTGACACCAAAAAGGTGACTGTATTTGACTAGACACCTATATTCTATCATCATGGAAGGCTTATTACTAACTTTTATTTACTGGTTATAACTAAAAATTCGGGTCGCACAGATTTAATAACACACGACCATAGCATCATTTTCGATTAAGCCGTCATTAATAACGCAGACTAGATTGCAAGATCTAATCAAAAATAATCACATAAATCTGCCCATTGCTTGTTCTTCTGCGCTAAAAGCCATAGGCAAAAGTCCACGTATAGTCAGATATTATGGCGAGATATGGACGCTGTTGAAAGAATAGTAATCGGGGTAACCCACCCACGCAAGGTGAATTATTTGAGTGCTATTTTGACTCAGATCAAATCGACTAGAATCTAAAATCAAGTTTTACGAATCTTTAAATTATCTCTAGAAAAGGCGGAATTGTTCTGACAAATTCAATTCGAAATAACGCATTTAAACAAAGTTCTCAATGTCAAATTCGCCTAAATCACTTTTCCGCAAAATGGAAGAAACATCCTTGTTTTCCAACGAAAGTGTGCTATCCAAAAGATCGGCAATTTTTCGGGAAGCACCCTCAATGGAATTTTCTAGTAGGCTGAATAATTCAGTTCCCTGTAATTTCTGAACTATAGCAACCGCTGTTTCCTTTTGAGCCTGTTCCAAATTCCCTCTTTGGAGCAATGTCTCTATGGAGCTTAGTTCATCGAAGGTCACTCCTTGGGCAAAACCGTTATCGCCACCGTATAATCCGTAACTGTTCCACTCTTCTTCCTCTTCCACCAAATCAGGCATGTTGCTGAAAACTTCGCCTGGTTCTTCCTGCGGAATTTGAATGCCGCCGATTTCGTTTTCGTCATATTCTATGTCTAAATCATCAGGACCTATCTCCTGTTCTGTTGTTTGGTTTTCATTGTTAGCGTTTGGCACTGTAAGGTTTCTTACCGGCTTGGGCTTCCCCATTATGTCGGTCAAGTGCCGGTTAACTTTCTCCTGGTTCAGCTTTTGCTCCGACCTTTTATGAATTACAATCTTATCCTGCCAAAGCAGGGCAATGATGATTAGCAGGCAAATCACAATTACTATTTCCATAGCTTATAAAATGGGCTTAAAAGGTTCATCAAAATAGTTTGCAATATCCTCCCTAAATTCTTTAAAATGATAATCAAGGATCTTGTCAATGTTACTCATAGCTTTAATTATTAAATGGGTTTATACTTGCCGTTATAACTATTGGTAATCTGTTCGCTAAATTCCTGAAAATGGTAATCCAGCAGGTTGTCCAGATAAGCATAAATGGTAATCTTATCTTCGCCGATCACTTGTATGATACGAGTAAGCTTCTCGTGGAATTCAGGCCGTATATAGACCGTTTTTCCGTCGCGGGCATTTGTATCCGCTTTCTTTAAAAAGGTACTTTCGTAATCTATTTCAGCAGTCCTTTTAGCTTTGCTCTTTTCTTTAATTGCCGGCTTTTCCTGTGCTATTTCTTTAGGCTTAATATCTTCCTTTTCTATTGCTTGAGAAGGCGACTCTGTAGGGAGCTTTAATCCCTCTCTTTTTACGCCATCAACCATAAGGTTCATCATTAGGTCCTCATTAATGTCAGGCGTTGCTTTCTTGTTGCTATCTTTCTCCATGTGATTATAATTGAATAATTTTTAGAAATTCGTCGATGAAGAGGTCCAATTGACTGGCTTTCATCAAACGTTCATCAGGTGGCATGACCGTAGAACGGAAAACAGTTTTACTGTCCGTTTCACTTTCCTTGCGAAAGCGGGTGCTGTTCTTGATTTGGCTTTGCATCAGGCTTAATCCCAATTGCTCTATAAGTTGATTGTATAAGTTGTATAGGGGTGTGCTCTCCCTGCCATCAACCTGGTTCCAAAACAGGTTGATGGTTTCTATGGACGTTTCACCTTTTTTCATAATTACATCCTGCAGCAGCTGCGTGAAGATGAGCGTACTTTCCATTACAACACGGTCAGCCGTGATGGGTGTAAAAATGTGGTGCATGGACGCCAATGCTTTCAGAATGCCCGGTGTATTTACTGTGCCGGGAAGGTCAAAGAATACCACATCAACCGGAACAGAGGAAGTATTTACAAATTCCTGAGCCGCTTCCATCACGCGGTCCGCTTTGCACTGCATAATGGGATATGCTTTTTTGTTGATGGTGGTAAACTGTTTGTACGCCAGCTTTTTCAGCGCCTCGTTTTCCATGACCATTGCCAGATCCCTTGACTTCATTTTCATCAAACTATGCTGTGGAAAATCTGCATCAAATACAGCTACATTGTAGCCCAGTCGATAGTGCATTGTACTTGCGACAAGCGCTGTAAATGTGCTTTTGCCGACACCACCTTTCTGTGACGAAAAGGCGACAAATACTGTTTTGTTTTTTGCATTCATATTGCTGCTGTTTTTTTATCTACATATCCGTTTACTTTTGTTTGTAGCTCTGCTGTTAGCTGCTTTGCACTGCTTGTATGTCCATAGCTATTTACATAAATCGTCAGGTACTGAAGCGTGTAACAAAGGCTCTATGTACCTGGTTAAGTGTCTACATCGTTATGCAAGATTTCACCAACCTGGTTAGCTACATAGGTGCTTATAAATTCATGTGCCTAACTACATATCCAGACACTTCCCTTTGTACTTTTTTACTTCTGCAGAATTGTATGTTTCTGTATGGGTAATCACGTATTTACCTTGTTACCTGTGTAGTTATCTACACCCTTATTTCAGTTCACAGGTACAAAGGAATACACTTGCATAGGTGCTTTTAAGATTGAGGCATCATTTAGCATCCAAAGGCAGAACTTGTCTGAGCATCATGTTTCCACACTCTTATCGACTGATAGTTACTTTGTGAAAAGTATTTTTCAACGGATTTATGCAATACCTAATTGACAAATCAGATTGGTATGTGAACGGCCAAAGGCCGTTTCTCCCTACTACATCCAATCCGTCCCGAAGGGCGGATTCTTGTGTTCACCGGAACACGGCAAGTTGTGTTTTGAGGCACTCGAAACCGAGTTCGTGCCCCCAAACAACTTGCCCTTGCAGGGGGCCAGAAAACACTCTCCGAAGTCGAGGTTTTGTGTGGATTAAAAATGGATATGCGATGAATGAAAACAGTAACAGAAAACAGAATAAGGGTGGACGAAAAGCGAAAACCAACCCAAGTATCCACCGCCACGTTTTCCGTCTTACAGATGAAGAAAACGCCAGGTTATTATCGCTTTTTCAAGAATCGGGAATGCCCAATAAAGCGAAGTTTATCATCTCCTTATTGTTTAGTAAGGAGATGAAATTGGTTAAGATTGACAAGGGAACAGTTGATTTCTATATGCGGCTGACCTCTTTTCACAGCCAGTTCCGTTCCATAGGTGTGAACTATAACCAGATTGTAAAGCTGCTGTACAAGCATTTCTCCGAGAAAAAAGCCGCAGCGTTTCTGTATAAACTGGAAAAACAGACGGCTGAAATGGCGATGCTATGCCAAAAAATTATCCAAATAAGCGAGGAATTTGAAGCCAAATACCTGAAAAAATAGCCTTAGACATGATAGCAAAAATTGGAAGAAGTGGAAATTTATACGGAGCATTGGCATATAATCAGCTTAAAGTAGAGCATGAAAATGGTCAGATTTTGTTAGCCAATAAGATGATTGAAACAGCAAATGGACGTTATTCCGTGGCACAACTGGCACAGTCATTTGCACCTTATCTCATCACCAACCGCAATACTGAGAAACATACGTTGCATATTTCGCTCAACCCCGACCCGAATGATAAGGTAAGCGATGATAAATTCAGAGAAATGGCAGAGCAGTATATGCGTGAAATGGGCTACGGCGACCAGCCTTTTGTAGTATTTAAACATACCGATACCAGCCGCAGCCATATTCATATTGTATCGGTTTGCGTGGATGAACAGGGTAAAAAGATTTCAGACAAATTCGAAAAGATGCGATCTATGAAAGTGTGCCGTGAACTGGAAAGAAAATACGGGCTAATACCTGCAACGGATAAGGAGCATAGCAAGAACGACAAGGTTTTTCATCTGGTCAATTACAAAGCAGGAGATGTAAAAAGTCAAATTGCATCAGTTGTCCGTCACCTGTCCGATTATTACAAGTTTCAGACTTTGGGCGAATACAATGCCTTACTTTCCTTGTTCAATATTACCACTGAGAAGGTTGTGGGCGAATTACAGGGGCAACTACAGCAGGGATTAATATACATTCCCCTAAATGAAAAAGGCGAACGAGCCGGACATCCGATTAAGGCTTCGTTGTTCGGAAAGGGCGCTGGGCTTCTGGCTTTGGAAATGCATTTTGCGAAATGCAAAACGGATTTGAAAAACCACCCCACCCAAAAGACTTTGAAATCTGCCGTCACCTTTGCTTTGCAAACTACAAGTGATGAATTGAACTTTAAAAAGCAGTTAGCCGAACAGGGCATCAATGTTGTAGTACGAAGGAATGATACAGGTCGCATTTATGGTATCACGTTCATTGACCACAATTCAAAAGCGGTCTGGAATGGCTCGCGATTTGCAAAGGAACTTTCTGCCAATACTTTTAATGATTGCTGGATCAATAACATCAAACCGGAAATTAAAGAGCACACTGTACCATTAGTAAAACAATCTATATCAAATGATACAAATCTTCCTGAGGAAGAACCTCATCATTTCTTCGACTTTTTAAATACCGAAAAACAGGAAGACGGTTTGATTCAAGCAATAAGCGGTTTATTACCCGAAGCTCAGGCCGAAGGCTACGAGGAACTGAATTTTACTAATAGGATGAAGAAAAAGAGGATAAGAAAATAAAAAACAATAACCAGCACAATCGCCAAAAAATAAAAACCTTCTTGAGACAGAAGGTTTTAAATTTAATGCTGCGAAAAGATTTCGTTTCGATAGTTTACTTTAACAAGCCTCCCATTCCAAAGGCGGTTAACGCTTTCTCATATTGAACTTGTACGGCGTCATTTGCGGCTTGGAGGTATTGTCCTGTGAAAGGATCAACATTGGTTCGTATCGGGCGCTGACCTTTGGGTAAGCCGATTAAATTTACCACAGCATCTGCAACATCTTGCGGATTAGGATTTAAGGTTTCGAATGCCTTCCCAACAGCAGCAGCCATTTTATTAGGATAGTCTGCTATGACTTGATAAGCATCGTTAACCGAAGCATCGGAACCAGGGTTGAATTTTTGCGACATCTCTGTCGGGAAAGCACCTGGCTGTAGGATGGCAACGTCCACACCCAATGGTCTTACTTCGTAATGCAAACCTTCGCTGATGCCTTCCAAACCAAATTTTGAAGCGCTGTACATCGTAGCAAATGGAAACGAAACGGCGCCAAATCCACTGGTGATATTGATGATGAGACCTTCGGATTGTTTACGCATAAATGGCAACACCAATTTCATCAATTGCCAAGGTGCGATGACATTTATATCGAATATTTCCTGCACATCGGCAGTGGTAAAACTTTCGGCCACACCATTTCTACTGAAACCTGCATTGTTTACCAAAACGTCTATTGTTCCTTCTTTGGCTATGATGGTATCTATGGCTTGCTGCACACTATTTTCGTCCGTAAGTGCAACATCCAAAACGGTGATGTTTTCAATCTCGGAGAGGGCTTTTGCTTTATCTGAATTTTTACCGTTTGTATCTCTCATTGTTGCGTAAACCTGGTGTCCCAAGGCTGCAACACTATTTGCGGTAAGCCATCCAAATCCGCTATTTGTTCCTGTAATTAATACTATTTTTTTGCTCATTATATCTTGTTTTAAATTAGTGATACAAAGTTCCAAACTTTAAAAATCAAAACATTTACCATTTGGTAAAAAGAGATTTTTAGCGGATGTTTTTTCTGATTCTACTCAACGATTGTTGGGTAACGCCCAAGTAGGAAGCGACATACGAAAGCGGAACACGATTGATAAGCATTGGATATTTTTCGAGAAACGATACATAGCGGGTAGTTGCATCTTCGGAAACCAACGGACTTCTTCTGTCCATCGCATCTGTGAGACATTTTTGGGTTATTTTAGCTGCAATCCTGTCCCAATCAACTATTGTGTTTGAGAGTGCGTCCCAGTCTTTTTTAGTAAAGGCGAGCAATTTGCAATTTGTAACTGCCTGAATATATTCTGAAGAAACTGCTTGTGCTTCAAATTTTTGCTGGTCTGAAACAAAACTGTATTCGTCAATAAAGTAGTGGGTTATCTCTTCGCCTTTATTATTGTAATAGCAGCACCGAAAAACGCCCTCCAATACAAAACCAATGTATTTTGGAACTTTTCCTGCTTCGGAAAAATAGTCATCTTTTTTTAGTTCCAATTCCGTTGTCCTACTTTTGATATAGTCGATTTGCTGTTGGTTCAAATTGCCAAAACGCAGAATGTATTCAATTAATTTTTCCATTCATGTAAAGGTAGCAAACGGCAATAATTAGAGATTTACCATTTGGTAAAAAGTGATTTTAGCTGGACTTATAACATTATCATGGATGGGTTTAGTTTAGCAAACATTAAAGGATGTTTCCTAATTGAAACTATCCCTAAATTCCAACGGACTTTGTTTGGTTTTAGCTTTAAATAAGCGACTGAAAGATTGCGAATATTCAAAACCTAATTCATAGGCTATTTCTGATATTGATAAACCGGAAGTAGATAATTTTTCTTTTGCTTTTTCAATAGTCTTGTTTTGGATGTACTGTTGTGCATTTTGTCCTGTTAAAGAACGCAACATATCACTCAAATAGCTTGGCGAAAGATGAAGGCTCTCGGAAAGATGCTGAACTGTCGGAATTCCTTTCATTGCCAGATGTTCATCTTTAAAAAATTCTCCCAAAACTTCCTCCATTTTTTGTAGCAAGTCGTTATGTATTTGTTTTCGGGTAATAAATTGTCTCTTGTAAAATCGGTTGCTGTAATGGAGTAATGTTTCTAGTTGTGAGATTATTACATCTTGACTGAAATCATCAATTCGGCTTTGTAATTCTTCATCAATATTTTTGAAAATTGAAATAATGGTATCTCTTTCCTTATCCGAAAGATGCAAGGCTTCATCGGCAGAATAGCTGAAAAAGCCATACTGCTTTATCCTATTTGCCAAAGGATAAGACAATAAAAAATCTGGGTGAATTAACAACGTATAGCCGGAATGGTCGCCGTTGTTATCGCTGTTTGCAGTCACCTGATTAGGCGATACAAAAAACAATCCGCCCTCATCAAAGTCATAATAATGCTGTCCGTATTTTAACTGCCCGGTAAGATTTGATTTATAAGAGATTTTATAAAATGCTGAAGTTCGCAGGTCGGCTATGTTGCCGTAGTCTATCTTCCTGCTGGTATTGTCAAAAAAACTAATCGACGGGTGCAAGGGTTTAGGTAACCCGAGCAGCCGATGCAATTCCGTAAGTGAATTGTAATTGTAAGGAATACTTTTGTCCTTTTTCATTTCCTAAATTTAGTGATTTTCTACCACGGAATTTCGCCGGTTTCCGTATTGATATCTTCAGAAAAAAATTTACCTGTCGGACCGTCCTCGCCAATGATGGCGTATTTTACTATTCGATTGCCAGCATCTACAACCGAGCCTTGCCCTAAATTATGGTTAAAATCTGTCTTGGTAGAACCTGGGCTAACAGCATTTACCTTAAACGGCAAATCTTTCAATTCATACGCCAATACAACAGTGTACATGTTTAGGGCTGATTTTGAAGATTGATACACCGAGCCTTTGAAATTGTAATGAATAAAGTTTGGGTCGCTGTGCAAAGTGAGCGAGCCTTGGCTGGAACTTACATTGACAATTCTGGGTGCTGATGAATTTCGCAATAAATCTAAAAATGACTGAGTAACTCTTATCACACCATACACATTTACCTCGTATACTTTCTTGTAAACATCTACACCTGTTTCTGTTGCAGTATGCATTACAGGTTTGGAATCTTTAAATTCTATTCCATTAATACCAGCATTGTTGATCAGTACCTCCAGTACCTGTGTTTTCTTGCCTAATTCAATCCGAGCATTTGTTACCGAATCCTGATCAGTAACGTCTATTTCTAATAATTCAACATTTTCGAGCCCTTCATTTTTTAATTTTTTAACGGCTTCATTACCATTTTTTAAGTCTCTGCTACCCAGATAAACATAGTATCCTTTTTGTAACAATTGTTTTGCTACCTCTAAACCAATGCCTTTGTTCGCTCCTGTAATTAATGCCTTTTTCATTTATTTTATTTTGAATATTTGAAAAACAAAGGTCATTATTGGTAAAATGCTGGTTGTAACCTGGTTGAGGTTTCTTGTAACAAAATCGTGGATAGTAGTTTTAATATTCAATAGGTAATTAAACGATTTTCTAAATTATAGAGCACAAAGATTTTCTTTGACTGAACAAAACAAAGCCACTCAAAGCCATTGACCGCCAAATTCTAATAGCCACTATATACTGCCTTTAAATTCACGTCCGAACATTAAAACTAAAATGCAGGGAGAAGACGATGTAAGAGGACTGGCCAAGATTATGGCTTTTATGCGAGCTGTCAGCATCATTATGGTGTTGATGCACTTATATTGGTTTTGCTATAGCGCATTCGCAGAACGGGGCTGGATACTGGAAGTAATCAATAAGATATTGGCCAATTTTAATAGAACCGCCAACCTGTTTGCCAATTTACTATACTCGAAAATCTTTGCGCTTGTACTATTGGCATTAAGTTGTCTGGGTACTAAAGGCGTAAAGAATGAAAAGATTACGTGGCCGAAGATTTATGTAGCTTTAGTTGTCGGTATTTTACTGTTCTTCTTGAACTATCCGTTACTAAAGCTATCAGCACAAACAGGACCATTGCTCTACGTTCTTTCTACAGGTGTCGGTTACATTTTACTGATGATAGCAGGCATATGGATGAGCCGACTACTACGAAATAATCTGATGAATGATGTTTTCAATAATGAAAACGAAAGTTTTCATCAAGAAACCAGGTTGATGAGCAATGAATATTCTGTAAATCTTCCAACAAAATTTTACTATAAAAACAAATGGCATAATGGCTGGATAAACATTGTTAATCCATTTAGAGCAACCATCGTATTGGGTACACCAGGGTCTGGTAAATCTTATGCCATAGTCAACAATTACATCAAGCAGCAAATTGAAAAAGGGTTTTCCATGTACATCTATGATTTTAAGTTCGATGACCTTTCCACAATAGCCTACAATCATTTGTTGAAACACAGGAACAAGTACAAAGTGCCTCCTAAATTTTATGTCATCAACTTTGATAACCCAAGGAAGAGTCACCGCTGTAACCCATTGAACCCGGATTTTATGACCGACATATCAGACGCGTATGAAGCTGCCTATACCATCATGCTGAACCTCAACAGGAGCTGGATACAGAAGCAAGGAGATTTTTTCGTCGAAAGCCCAATTATCTTATTAGCTGCTATCATTTGGTTCCTGAAAATCTATGAGGATGGAACGTATTGTACGTTCCCACACGCTATCGAATTGTTGAATAAAAAGTACTCGGACGTATTCACGATTCTGACCTCTTATGCTGATCTGGAAAATTACCTTTCTCCCTTCATGGATGCCTGGCAAGGCGGTGCGCAAGACCAATTACAGGGACAGATTGCATCGGCGAAAATTCCATTATCAAGAATGATTTCTCCGCAATTGTATTGGGTAATGACTGGCGACGATTTTTCATTGGACATCAACAATCCGAAAGAACCAAAGATACTGTGTGTAGGTAACAATCCTGACCGGCAGAACATTTACTCAGCGGCATTGGGTCTGTATAACTCCCGTATCGTAAAGCTCATCAATAAAAAAGGGCAATTGAAAAGTTCTGTAATTATTGATGAGTTGCCCACAATTTATTTCAGGGGATTGGATAACCTTATTGCTACTGCACGAAGCAATAAAGTGGCCGTATGTCTTGGCTTTCAGGACTATTCCCAGTTAACACGTGACTATGGAGACAAGGAGAGTAAGGTAATACAGAATACTGTGGGCAACATCTTCAGCGGACAAGTAGTAGGCGAAACTGCCAAGAGCCTATCGGAACGTTTTGGAAAGGTATTACAGAAACGACAAAGCCTTACCATCAATCGTAATGATAAATCCACTTCCATATCTACTCAATTAGACAGTTTGATTCCCCCATCAAAAATAGCCACACTTACACAAGGCATGTTTGTAGGTGCAGTATCGGACAATTTTGATGAGCGTATCGAACAAAAAATATTCCATGCTGAAATTGTGGTTGACAATGCTGTTGTCTCTGCTGAAACTAAAGCCTATCATAAGATTCCAGAGATTCTATCTTTTACGGATGGACATGGAAATGATAACATGAAACAGGAAATAGAAGCCAATTACAGGCAAATAAAAAAGGACATTGATTTGATTATTGATTTGGAATTAGAACGCATTAAGAACGATCCTGATTTGCAACATCTGGTACAATAGAAAAAGCATGTTATAACAACCCTTTCAAAATACCAATACTTTTTGTCAAATCCTCTGTAGAAGATGAAGCAAAACCTAGCCTGATTCCATTCTTATTGTAGGCTGGATATTGATGTATTACACCATTAGAGATATAGAGGCCTTTTGTATAAGCTTTTTGTGCTAATTTTTCAAGATCAATAGATTTATCAAATTCAGTCCATACAGTCATCCCACCGTCAGGAATAGAAAAGTCTACCGCATTGCCAAGCTCACTTTGCAGCAGCTTACAAAAATGATTTCTTCTTTCTTCATATACAGTTAATGTTTTTCTAAGATACCGTTGTATTGTCCCTTCATTTAGTAGTTGTGCCATTGCATTATCCAAAATATGGTCACCTTGCCTGTCAAGTAATACTCTCACATTAGTAAGGTGTTCAATTACATTTTCGGAAGCCGCCAAGTACCCCATACGAAAAGCCGGAGAAAAACTCTTGCTAAAAGAACCACAGTAAATTACCATTCCGTTTTCGTCTGCACTTGCCAGCGGGAGTAAAGGGCGATGACTGTAATGAAAGTCAAAATCGTAATCGTCTTCAAAAATGATAAAACCATATTCATTAGCTAATCGCAGCAATTCCAATCTACGGTCTATACGAAGTGAAACTGTTGTGGGATAATGATGATGAGGCGTTACATACACCATTCTGACTTTTCTCCGCTTGCATATTTTCTTTAGCTCTTCAACCACCAACCCGTGTTCATCTACCGGAATACCAATGTGCTTTGCCTTAGCGTGTAAAAAATTATGTTCAGCACGTTGCCACCCGGGAATACCCGATACCACAACGTCGCCAGGATTAATAAGAGCAGTGCAAACAAGGTTAATGCCCATCAAAGTACCGCGAACCGACAATATGTTTTTTGAAACCGTTTTTAACGCCCTTGTTTCGTTCAAGTAACGCGATAATGCCTCTTTGTACATTTCCGAACCATCAGGAAAGCTGTAACTACCAAATTTAGAGTATAGTCCGCTTCTCGTGATCTGGTTTCGGTAAGCCCTGTAAAGTTCCTTTAATGGCGCTAATTTAGGGTCTGGAAAACCATCGTCCAAGTGGAATTGAGCATTAGGCACAAAGTACGGATTGGACAAGTACTGTTTTTCATTGAGTATGAAACCAGCTACTTTTTGAGGTTTGTTGATAGTTTCATTTTGAAGCTTTTTTGGTTCAGGTTCAGGAATATGAGAGGAAACGAACGTACCTCGACCTACGGAGCTTTCCAGCCAGCCCTGCATTTGCAGTTCTTCAAATGCTTTCGCCACAGTAATCCTGTTAATCTTCAATAGACTTGCCATATCTCTGGTTGAGGGAAGTCTCTGACCTGTTTTGAGTTTCCCGCGTTTAATCAACAACAGTATTTCATCAGACAACTGAAGGTATATTGCTCTTTCATCTTTCTTTTTTAGTTCGATACGGCTGAATATGCCTTTTATAATTGGACTATCCATTTTATTGATATTGGACTACAAATATAATCCAATACAATATTAACTTTGATACGTTTAATAAAAAATAATTGCAATATGAAGATTCGTAAGGCTGTCGAAGAAGATAGTGATAAGGTTTGGGTGCTGATGAGAGACTTGGCTGTTTTTGAAAAATATATTGATGTTTTCGCCATCACCCCCGAAATTGTAAAGGAAAAGCGGATTCCGCCAAAATCCGCCCGATTTTCATTGTATTGTGGCAGAAGACAATGATAAAATTGTTGGGATGCTCGTTTATTATTTTCTGCCCTATACAGCACAGCACAGAACTGCTATTTATATGAAAGAATTGTATGTAAATGAAGAATATAGGGGCCGGAAAATTGGCGAACAATTGATGGATGCTTTAAAAAATGAAGCTGAATTGAATAAACTGCAAACAGATCAAGTGGACGGTAGCACCTTGGAATAAAGCAGGAATGAAATTCTATGAACGTTTAGGTGCAAAAGAAAACAGCGATTGGGTAAACTATGAATGGAATATTTAACAACACATAAAGTCCGGATATATGAAAAATATAGAAATTAAAAGTGCAACACTGAATGACATCAAGCTGTTGCAGGACATAGGCAGAAAAACATTTTTTGAAACATTTTCGGAAAGTAATACCGCAGAAAATATGACAAAGTATTTAGAGAATGGCTTTTCTATAGAAAAATTAACCGAAGAGCTGAACAACGAACATTCGGAGTTTTACTTTGCTTTTCTTGATGACAACGTTATTGGCTATCTGAAACTGAACTTTGGAAATTCCCAAACCGAATTACAGGATAATAGCAGTCTTGAAATAGAACGTATATATGTATTGCAAGAATATCAAGGTAAAAAAGTCGGTCAGGTATTGTACGAGAAAGCAATGCAGGTAGCCGAGAAAAAAAACGTGGATTATGTATGGTTAGGAGTTTGGGAAGAAAACCCAAGAGCCATCCGCTTTTATCAGAAAAATGGTTTTGTAGAGTTTGACAAACACATTTTTGTATTGGGAGATGACGAGCAGACCGATATAATGATGAAATTAGTATTGAACACAAATGGCAGCCACCAAAACTCCGGCAGTAATTAACACAAAACATAAAATGAAACTTAATCTTTATCAAATAGACGCATTTACAGACCGGGTTTTTGGCGGAAATTCAGCTTGTGTAGTTCCTCTCGACAAATGGTTGCCAAACGACGTCTTGTTAAGTATAGCAAAAGAAAATGCAGTTGCCGAAACCGCTTTTTTTGTTGATAAGGGAGATAAAATACATCTCCGCTGGTTTACACCTGAAATCGAAATGGATTTATGCGGACACGCAACCCTCGCCACAGCACATTGTTTAAAAACCATTCTTGACTATACAAACGATAAATTCATTTTCGAAACATTAAGTGGGGATTTAACGGTTATTTCTGAAAATAAAATGTATAAAATAAATTTTCCTTCAAGAATGCCATTACCTAAAAACCTGCCGACAGTTATTGAAAAATCGCTAAGTATTAAACCTAAAGAAGTTTTAAAAGCTAGGGATTACGTGCTGGTTTATGAAAACGAAACAGAAGTCAGAAACATTAAAATCGACAGGCATTTTTTTGACCAGATTAATCTTGACCCAGGTGGGGTGATTGTGACTGCAGCAGGAGATAATTGTGATTTTGTTTCACGTTTTTTTACACCTCAAGCTTCTATTTTAGAAGATCCCGTAACCGGTTCTGCGCATTGTTCCTTAATTCCATTTTGGGCATCACGGTTGCAAAAAACAGCCCTAACCGCTGTACAGGTTTCAAACAGGATGGGAGAACTCCTTTGTGAAGATAAAGGCGATAGAGTGGTAATTGCAGGACAAGCGAAAACCTATTCTATAGGTCACTTATGGGTAGAATAAATTAAAAAATCAACTGTAATGTATTTACCTCATCATTTCAAGCTTACCGATAATGCGGAAATAGTAGCTTTCATTAAACAATATAGTTTCGCAACGATAGTTACGGTAAAAGACAATGTCGCTATTGCTACCCAACTCCCATTTACGGTAGATGACAGTTCGGACAAACTGATATTGTGTTCACATTTTTCCTTAGCCAATGAGCAGGCAAAATATATCGAATCAAATACATCCTAATCATTTTCAGTGAGCCACACGCTTATATATCTCCTGCTCATTATGACAAGTGGGAAAGTGTTCCCACATGGAACTACATTGCAGTACACGTCTATGGAAAGGGAAAAATTGTCTTGGATGAAACTGCAAAGTTCAGGGCATTGGAACAGATGATAAAGTTCTATGAAAAAGAGTACCTCATGCAATGGAATGAACTTAGTGAGAAGTTTAAAAGGGGAATGATGAAAGGAATTGTAGCATTTGAAATAGAAGTAACAGATTTACAGGCACAAAAAAAGTTAAGCCAGAACAAAACAGAAAAAGAAAGGCATCGTATTGTAGAGCATCTGGCAAAAAGTGAGCATACGGCAGAAAGGGATATCGCAGATTATATAAGAAAATTATAAGCGTGTGAAGTTAAACACTCAAATTATAACAGAAAATAAAAAAGTAATCCTTTATCCTTTGCAGGAAAAGGATTTTGAAGTTTTATATGCCGTTGCGTCAGACCCTGAAATATGGAAACAGCACCCCAAATAAAGACCGTTGGAAACATCAGACAAAAAGACTCAAAAGAATCTGTGAATATGGTGTTGACCGTTCACCAGAAATCTGCACTACGTCAGATACAGCTTATTTGAATGTTGATCTTTGAATTTTATAATTTATATTTTAACCAAAGGAATCACCAAATTCAGCAATCAATTCACAATACTAAAAATTGCCCATACGATATTACTGTAATTATAGATGAGTTGCCCACCATTTAACTCAGGGGATTGGATAACCTTATTGCTACTGCACGTAGTAATAAAGTGGCCGTCTGTCTTGGCTTTCAGGACTATTCCCAGTTAACACGTGACTATGGAGACAAGGAGAGCAAGGTGACACAGAACACTGTTGGCAACATCTTTAGCGGGCAAGTGGTAGGTGAAACTGCCAAGAGCCTATCGGAACGTTTTGGAAAGGTGTTACAGAAACGGCAAAGCCTTACCATCAATCGCAATGATAAATCTACTTCCATATCTACACCATTAGACAGTTTGATTCCTGCATCAAAAATAGCTACACTTATTCAAGGGATGTTTGTAGGTGCAGTATCGGACAACTTTGATGAGCGTATCGAACAAAAAATATTCCATGCTGAAATTGTAGTGGACAATGAAAAGGTTACTACTGAAACCAAAGCCTATCAAAAGATTCCGGAGATTCTATCCTTTGCAGATGAACATGGAAATGATAACATGAAACACGAAATAGAAGCCAATTACCGGCAAATAAAAAAGGATATCGTTTTGATAATTGATTCAGAATTGGAACGCATTAAGAACGATCCGGATTTACAACATCTGGTACAATCTTCTGACGGGTAGTCTGGCAGATTTTTGAATAAATATACTTGAACCATTGACCCTTTCTGCTTCTCATAGCATCAAAAGCATTCAAACCTTAATTCTGCTACAAAAATAGGGCTGGTACTCTGTTCGAAAAAAAGACTACGGCATAAACACAAATACCTGCAGCACGAAGCGCTCCTTTATTCCGTTTCCTTTTTTGTCTCGGTCGTGCCATCCCTGAAGACGCACCATAATTAATTTTTAAAAAGTTTTAAAACTTTAAATTATGGAAAGCAATCAGGGTTATTCAAACAACTATCAGGTGGCAGAAATTGGGTTGGTGTATAAAAATGTAATAGATCTACAATGCAGGCCACAAGTAACATGTTCTAAAGTTGCTTATGAGTTGCTACTCGCAAGCTGGAACAAAGACACTATCGAACTGCAGGAATCTTTCAAAGTTTTACTCCTCAATCGCAACAGCAAAGTATTAGGTATTTACGAAATGTCACTAGGTTCTACCTGTGGTACATTAGTAGATCCGAAGTTAATATTTACAGCTGCTTTGAAAGCTGCGGCATGTACTATAATCATTGCGCACAATCATCCATCAGGCAATACAAAGCCTAGTGAGGCAGACAAACAATTGACGCAAAAAATAAGCGATGGTGCAAAGCTATTAGACATCCGTCTGATTGACCATATCATAGTTACCTGCAATGGCTATTGTTCTTTCGGAGATGAAGGTCTCATCTGATTCAGACTATTTTACTCGGCATCATAGCCAAGCTAAATAGCCCTCTACTATCAGAGGGCTATTTGATTTTTTAAATTTTGCAGTATCCTACCAACGTCAATATCCATTTTCGAAAACGCAAACCATTTTTTGCCAAGGTCTTTCAGCGAAGCTCCTATGTGATAGAGCCCGGCATCGTCTATAATCAAAAAGCGATCATGAGCATGGGTAAAAACTTCAATTTCAATTGGAGCATATTGGCTGTTGTACTTTTTCAAGTCCAGTCGTAGTTGGCTACTGATGCTTTTGGTATAGATACTTGCAGTTACATTAATCCTGCGCTTGCTCAGCATAGTAAGCACTGTATCATCCACATAATTATCCAGCAGGATAATGGAACTTTTGGCACTTCGGATAATATCTGCAACAAAGGCATAGGCATCAAAAACCTGCCCATTATAGAAAATACCTTTTTCGCTGTGAAGCTTATCACTTTCCATAGCCTTAAAAATCTCTTCAAATTTCTGATCAGCTTCTAATTGTTTCAGTTCAATGTTGTCTAAACGATGAAACAAAGAAGTGTGGCTGATAAGCACACGACGCATTTCCACAAAGGCTTCCATAATTTCAACACTGACTTTAACGGCAATATCCGAACGAAGAATTGCAGAAACCATTGCGACCCCTTGCTCCGTAAAAACATAAGGCAAATAACGCCTACCACCGTAATTTAAACTTGAAGTTCCAAATTGGAACCTCAAGTTTTCAACCTCCGCTTCGGTCAGTTGAAAGCAAAAAGAAACAGGAAACCTTTCATTATTTCTCTTCACGGCTTTATTAAGATTCTTTGTTTGCACCTGGTATAAGGAAGCAAGGTCACTGTCCCGAATCACTTGCTTGCCACGTATGCTATAAATCAGGTTACTGATTTCCATCGGGCTAATGTTAGGCTTACTTTCCATTGCTTTTATTTTTGGCGAATTCAAATGAGCTTTTTGCTTTTTCATTCAGTACGATATAGGCATCGAATTTCTTTCCTGATTTGCTCTTCATCCCTTTAATGAGGGCGGTTTTCCGCTTGGTGACAAGGCTTTCAATATCGGCTATACTGAGTTGCACCTCACAAACATTTCGGAACTGCACCCAATTGCAAACTTCATCAGGGCATTTTACGATCTTATCCCTGATAATTAGTTGATGGCTTTTACATTTCGGGCAAGTGAGCTTGGGCAGGTTAGTTTGGGCAATGGAAGTTTGCAGCAGTTCCCGGGTAATAGTAGTGGCATAAGTTTCCATGTCGATCTGAAAAGTACCGGCATTGCTTTCACCTGTTTCAATCTTTTGCAAAGCCAGCTCCCATTCGGCGGTCATTGCAACATCTGCGATTTTCTTATCCTTTACCAGCTTATATACCTGCAATCCTTTTTCTGTCGGCATCAAAGATTTCTTTTCTCTTTGGATATAGTCACGGGTAAACAAGGTTTCAATTATTGCAGACCTTGTCGCCGGAGTACCAATACCTATATTTTGAAGCACCTTTCTTTCGTCTTCATTGTCAATTCCTTTACCTGCGCTTTCCATAGCTGATAGCAGACCAGCTTCAGTATAAAGAACCGGAGGCTTGGTTTTCTTCTCCAGCATAGAAGCTTTCATAATTACAAGTTCATCACCTTTTTTCAATTCCGGTAAATCCTGTACAGTTTCAGCACCATCATCAGAAAAGCTACCTCTAATAGCACGCCAGCCAGCTTCCAGAATCTTAACCCCCTTTGTTGTAAAATTGTATTGGAATACTTGTAGCCTAACATCTGTTATTTCTTTGCTACAAGGCTGAGAAAGGGATTCAAGCAATCGTAACGCAATCATGTCATAAACTGCATTTTCTTTTGCGGATAATACGGATGGTATTTTTTCTGTGACCAGCAAGCCATGATGATCGGTAACCCGAAAGTCATTGACAATACGTTTTTTGAAACGTCCCCATTTCATTTTAGTTACAGCTTGCTCGCAGCTTTCCCTGTTTTGTAAAGCCCGCACAAGGTTAGGTATCTCCGGCCATATATCTTCGGGTATGTATTTGCTCCCGGTTCGGGGATAGGTGATAAACTTTTTCTCGTACAGGCTTTGGGCAATATTCAGCGTTTCTTCAGCCGAAAGGTTAAGCTTCTTGTTGGCTTCTTTTTGCAACCCTGTCAGGTCGAATAGTAACGGCGGCTGTTCTGTAATAATTTTGCTTTCTACGGAGGTGATAGTAGCGCTTGTAGCTTTTTCAATAGCGCTCAACGTATCTTCTGCCAGCTTTTTATTATACCATTTGTTTTGAGAAAGGCTATTGAATTCAGTAAACTCTTTGTTATGCAACAATCGTATTTGCCAGTAACGCTGCACTTGAAACTCTTTATTTTCCAGATAACGTTCGCATATCAAAGCCAGCGTCGGTGTTTGTACTCTTCCAAGCGAATAGATGCCATTGCCGGCGGCTATACTCAGTGCCTGGGTAGCGTTGATACCTATTAGCCAATCAGCCCGGCTTCTTCCTTGCGCCGCCTTGTACAATCCGTTAAATTCATTTCCGGATTTAAGAGTAGCAAAGCCTTTCCTGATGGCTTTTTCAGTGAGTGAGCTGATCCAAAGCCGTTCAAAAGGCTTTTTACATTTCAGGTATTCATAAATGTATCGGAATATTAATTCTCCCTCACGGCCCGCATCGGTAGCCACGATAATGCTATCAGAACAGTTAAACACCTGCTCAATTACTTTCAGTTGTTTTAGCGCCCCCGTATCTGCGGTGTAGCTCTTATCCTTTTTTACTTTACGCACAGTAAGCAAAAAGGGATTGGGCAGTATCGGCAGAGATGCTTTGTCAAATCCCGTAATACCATAGTCTTCAGGCATGCCCAAACCTACAAGATGCCCGAATGCCCAGGTAACGAAATAGCCATTGCCTGTAAGGTAGCCATCCTTTTTATCGGTGGCACCCAACAAGTAGGCTATTTCCCTTGCTACGCTTGGCTTTTCTGCAATCACTGCTTTCATATCATTTTGTTTTTTTGATTACCTTTTCACGCCTTTTGACTTGACCGGGGCTTTGGGTTTTTCCTGTTGTTCCTGCTGCTTTTTGTTGTCGGGATTTTTCTGTCCTGATTTCAGAGGTTCTTTGATATTTTTGGTTGCTTCGTTGGTCTTCCCTTCTGAATTGACAGCAGTTTGGGTTTTGTGGGCTTCGGTTGGTTTTGCCTGCTCTTTAAGTTTGTTGGGATTGTCAAAGGAGAACGATGTTTCGCCATCGACTTTATTAAAGGTTATATACCCCTGATATTTCTTTCCCTGCTTATCTTCCAGGCCGTCTACATAAATAGTTTGCCCCGCTTTGAATTTATTGTATTGCTCATCGCTCAATTCCTTACCCCTAAAGGTTCTTGGTGCTTCCTTAGTCTGGACTTGCTGGTTGGATCCTACGGCATCCTGCTTCTTCTGATTGGGCTTACTCCTGTCAAACAAAAATTCAACGTACTTCTTATCTGCATTGAATTGTACTGTGGCACTAAAGGGTTCACCTTTCCTGGAAATCATATCCTCGATATGGAGCGGTTTCCCTTCCATCAGCGTTTGCTTTTGCTGCTCGTTTAGCTTAACCCCTTTAATCTCCTCTGGTATTTTCATATTCACCACTCGCAGAGCAATTAACTCATTGGTCAACCTGTCCACACTAACAATAGAGGGGATTGTTTCCATTGTCCTCGGGTTAGTCAATTCCACTACCCTACCCATATTGCCGCTGGACAAAAGGTTTTGCTTGTCTTCTGCCGAAAATTCGTGGCCAAAAAACGGGAAATTCAATTGCGGCTCTTTACGGATGCCATGAATAGCCATCACTACCTGACCGTCATCATTTGCCTGAAGTGACAATCGGGCATCCATACGGGTACTTGCCACACCCAGATTGAGGGTCAGCGGTACCAATTCATTGGTCTTATAGCCTTTCAATAATGGTTCCAGCAAGTTCAGTTTTTCCAACCTTTCTTTGCTGATACCCATATCAGCCATAGCTTTCCAGTTCACCTGCTCGGGCTGGAAACGGTATTCACTCGCGTCGGTTGTGGTTTGTGATTTGTCCATTGTATTCTTATTTTGTTGTGAATAATCAGTCTTCAGTTCATGTTTCCGTAGTAGGGTTTCACTTTCGCTGCTTGGTTGTTCGATATGCTTCTGTAGCTTATTTGCAATAGAACTGCCTTCCGCAACAGGTGCCTTGAAGAAAGAAAAATGTGTCGGGTTCTTCAGCTGGCTGAAAAAGTTGGAAAGAAAGTTCGAAAGCATGTTTCCGTGCTTGTCAATCCGCAGGAACTGATTTTCGTTTTTCTTTATAGGGGCCACCGTCTCCAGTTCTCCATTTTTATTATCGCCTTTTACTGCCTGTACCTTATTCTTTTTCTTATCAACCACCAACAGCATATCTGTAAGCTGCTCATCAGGCTGCCTTTTTATTACCGGATCACTCATGATGTTTTGATTTTTTTCGAAAGTAAAGGCTCTACCAAACAGCTACGCTGTCAAGGCTTTTGACGGCTTCATTTGTCAGATTTTGTCCCGATTCGCAGTGTGGTTCCCGAAAGGCTTTCTCTGATAAATTGATGTACATCAGAAAGCTTATAGTATAATTTGCCACTGATAGTGTAATAAGGAAGCGTTCCATTGGAACGGTAACGCTGTAAGGTCCGGTTGCTGATTTTCAGCATCTGGCGTAAATCCTGGTTGTCGAGCAGCTCTTCGCCATCAACACTGCCACGCTTTCTTTCTGCTTCTGAAATGCTTTCGCCAAGGAGGTCAAAGCGTGCCATAATGCGCTCCATCCAGGAAATAAATTCCATTCTGTCGATATTCATTGTCGCTGATTTTATGTTGTTGGCTTAAGTGAAAGAAGCACCACTACACGCTCTTCTGAAGAGCGGCCAATGAAGCTCCTTGTCGTTTTGATAGAATTGATTTAAACTTTATAGTGCAAAACACTAATGGCACAGTTTTACCAGTGAGCAGTATAGTATTGGCATACCTCACTCATCCAGGCTGATTCTAAAATCAGGTGGTCATAGGGTGAGTTCTTTAAATAATGATAACCTGCTGTGGTTGCATCCGCACCAATAAGCGCTAACAATCCGGCAATCTTTCTCAGGAATTTACCAAGACCCATAGGATGCGCAACACCGCCATTGTTGAACGCTTCCATCCAGTAGTAACCGCTATGTCGCATTACAGACGATACGGTGAGCAAAAATTGCTCTTCTCTTTGCATGAAGCCGGCATTCATTACTTCCAGCTCAATGGCTTTAATTTTGTTTGCATAGCTGTTGAATGCGTTTGCAGATTGTACGCCGTCCAGTACCTCTACCAGCCTATGCAGTATAGCTTTGCAATCCACTGACACCGGCTGGTTTAATAACACCGATTTGTAATCAGTGCAAATATTTACCTCTGATTCCGGATTGTCTGTCGGCTGAAAACTAATGCCCCGATATGCCCTTGCGACTTGTTGGAGATAAGCGCCCTTGCCGGTTCTCGAAGTGTCACCAGTTTGCGATACATACTTTCGAAGGGTATCTAAAAACAAATTATGCAATATCCCTATACTATCGTAGGGGTTAGACGGGTTAGCTGCAACAGAAAGTTGATGGCGGCTCATAACAACTGGAGATGGTTGTGAGCCACTCTTTTCTGAATCAGTGAAGTCTTGGTTGCTTTTATCGCATGAGCCTAAAGCAAGAGCCGTAACCAAAAAGATTAACTTGATTTTTGTCATAATTAGCTGCTTGAATGTTGTGAATGAACTCCGGCCGGGTTCAATGCAAATGAACATTCAAACAGTAGGCGAATCCTAATACGCAAGGTTGCGCAACCCCTATGAAAGGACTGCTATTACTATCATATATAGGTTGAGAATCTATTTTGATTAGGTAGTGGATAACAAGTATTGTGTATCTTCATGCTTCAAATCCTCAATTTAAATGAACAAAGCAGAACTCATTGAAGCCATTGCCACGGGTGCTGGCATAACAAAAGTACAGGCAGGTGCGAACGAAGATGTTTGCAAAATTTAATAGTTGTCTATCTGCATTTTTGATAGGCAGTTCCGGTATCGATAATTAGTGGCTATATATGAGCATGCAAAAGTAAAGGCCGGCAGTCTAAACCGTTCTGTCGTATGCGCTACCTGAAGCTTGCAGGCAAATCAAGGAAAAATACTTGGTTTATGAAACAGGAAAGCCAGTCCGTCGGGACTGGCTTTCTGTAATTTTTGCTTGGGTCTTTCGCGCCGCTTCAACGGGAAATCACAAGGCGTTGTATACCTTTTCCTTTGTCGGTTTCGACAAGCAGCAGGTAGGTACCCGAAGACAATCCTGTAGCATTGAGAGAAGCGTTGGGAGCATCCGCTTTTTGATGTATCAGAACCCTTCCTGCCATATCAACAATGGTAACCTCCTTTATTATTGCTTGACCTGTCGTAACAGTTACTTGATCTGTAGCCGGGTTAGGGTAAACAGAGATATCGGCACTGACAGATAATTCCGTGGTAGCGGTAGCCTCATTGACGAATGCGATATTATCCAATAATGTCAACCCACCTAAAGCTGAAGTCAGGCTGAATTTCACCACTGCATGCTCACTGGTCGCCCATGGGCTGAGGTCGATTGTTTCCTTACGCCAGTCGCCGTCCTCAGGCACTACGAATTGTGCGTCAAAATTAAGTGGGTCGGTTACCGGAGTTGCATATGTAAGCAGGTCTTCCCCACCCTTTTTATAGATGGATTCATAGGTTTCACCGCAATCCGTTGATATCAGTACTTCCAGCGTGTCGGCAAACACAGTATCGACACCAAACACCGCTGCTGAATACTGCGTGTAGGCATAGGCTACATCAAAGGTGACAAAGGGGCTGCTCAGGCTGCTCAAGTCCAGCACAGGCGAAAGTATCTCTTCTTTCCTGCCGGCATTATTAAAAATGAAAATAGTATTTGCAGTAATAATGGACTCGGTTTCCTCGTCCCAGGACCAGGGCAGCAGATAGTCGCCTGAAGGTTGCAAAAGCCAGTCTTCATCGTAGCTTTCATCTGCAAAATCTGTTGTGTAAGGTAAGCTCTTCGGTTCAGTTACCAAACGAAAAGGCGCTGTAGCAGCGTTGTTCCCGCTTATCTCGTCTAAAGTGCTCAAGTTTAATGTATCTAACCCGACGTTTAAATCATGGTTGCCAGCAACGGTTGATACGGCAGGCAGGTTTATATCTGCGTGCTCCAGTGGTGCCAATGTGCCATTCCAGGTATAGGCATAATTATTTGTCCCATCATTGTAGGTAAAACGGATGGAGGTCAGGGCTTCGCTGCCTTTATTCTGTACCAATACCGACGGTACGGTCGTTGTTCCGCAGGTACGCGCTGCTATATTAACCTTTACGAGCGCTGCGTCGTATTCATCTGGCGTCCATTCTTCAAACAGCTCTTTGTACTCCTCTATCTCTGACAGCGCCGGAACTGTATGACCCATACCCGTAAAGCGGGCGAGTTTTACAGCACTGTTGTTGCGAACCAACTGTTCATACATGGAATCAATTGGTGCGGTATAAAGCACATCGTCCGCACCATGTGTGATATAAACCGGTATCTCAGCGGCATGCTCATAGTTATACAGCCCGCCATCGGCAAACTGTGTAACAGCGTCCTTCACGCCTTGTATAGCTGGTGTATTCAGTAAAAGACCTTTGAACTGATGGGTATGCTCCAGACCGTATTGCAATGCCCGCGCACCACCAAGTGAAAAGCCCTGAAGTACTATATTAGCAGTATCGATGTTATACTGCTCCCGTGCGAAATCGATACTCGACTGGATAATAGCCTCATCACCGACAGGCGTATAAAAATCACTGAGCGCATCGCTTCCTCCATCCGGGCAAACCAGAATTGTATTTGGATGGCTGGCAGCAAATCCCAATGGGCCTACGATTGCGTTACGGTAGGAAGTACCGAGGTCACCCAATCCGTGGAGTGCCACGATAAGGTTGTAAGAATTATCAGGGTCGTAATCCGTAGGCACATAACATGCCAGAGTCCGGCTCTCGCCCATAAACACAATAGTGTGGTTAAAGCTTCCGGTGCTCTGTGCGTTGGATAACAGGGGGCTCATTCCAGCCATCAGTATCAGGCCGACTCGTAAGTTTCTCTTCATATTCTTTGTGTTGTTTCTTGATATCAAAATGCAGGTGAAGTGCCTGAGGTTGCCCAAGATAAAACAAATCCATTAATAAAGATAAAACACCGCGATAGGCGCAAACATTATTCAAACGCTTGTCACTGTTTTTTATGCCCTCAGCTATTCCTTCACGAATTTAGACACGCCCTGGCGACACTGTTTATCAAGAAAACGCAACAGATACACACCGGAACTTAGATTGCTGATATCGACAACATCCGCTTTACTAGCAATAGTAGCCTGATAAATTCGTACGCCCGTTACATTATATATTTCGAGTGAAGTACCCGCTGATGCATAATCAATATGAAGGGACGAACGCGCCGGATTTGGGTATACTTTTATGTTAGAAAAACCCGGGATGGCCTCAATTGACGTACCGGAGGTATTTACGTTCATGCAATAGATATAGCTGCCACAATCACTGGCAGCGGTAACGCACACCGTATAAGTTCCTGGCTCGCTATAATTGTGTACAGGATCCGGGGAACCGGAAATAGGGCTGCCATCACCAAAATCCCATTCAATAGATGTGTAGGTGCCGCTTCCGGTGTAGGTAAACTCAAGTTCGTTTTCTCCGGCTACTGTGTAATTAAAGTCAGGGATGGGGACAGTGCAATTACAAATATCCGAACCAATTTTCGCAACAAACCAATCTTCGGAATAAGCAGGGCTGTATTCATCCTCAGCTACGAACATGTCCCCGTAAAAGTATCCACCCGTAAAAAAGTTACCATTCTTGTCGCTTGTCATCGCAGTCACATATTCTTCACCTCCATAGTTACTGTTAATGGTGTCCAGGCTTAACAGCGCACCGGTTGCTGCATTAAATCGACCTACAAACACATCGAGATGTTCTCCAGGCGGCACTTCGGACTGACTTAACTCAAATCCGTCCCAGGTCATCTGGCCATGCATACCCGATATAGCTGCAATGCCATTTGCATAGGCAACATGAAATGATGTTCCATTGCTCGCATGGTCTTTTTCAGGGGAAGTCACCCAAACAGTATTACCATCCTTATCCAACTTTAAGAGGAATTGTGTAGGATACCTGAAGTCGCCATAGTCGTTTTCAAAAACGTGTCCATACCAGGAATCTTGCTCATAGATAAACCCGGTGACGTATAAATTGCCCGTAGCATCTATGGCTACCCTGCTATTCGTGCCGCTCCAGGAGCCAAAGGTACCGGTGTCCGCAGGGGTAGACTGTTTTAGCCATTCTGCATCTCCTGTACTGTCAAAACCGGCTACATATAATTTCTGTGCATAGCCCCCACTATATACTAGCGGGTCGCTACCGACCGACATCGTGCCGTAATAACCCTCAAATGTTCCTGAAAGATAAAACCTGCCATTTCTGTGATCCCTCTTGAAATTTGCATTCACCGGATTTACAAAGGCCTCCAATTCATAAACGCTACTGGTTGCTACAGAAATATCAAGCGGAACAGCGTTTCTGAAAACCCCATTTTTATCATAATGAAGCACATACAGATGTTGCGCCGTTACGGCAAATGCCCCACTTTCATAACTACCTGGCGATAGCGAACTGTACACAAATACATTCCCATCGGGTGCTACGTCCATGTCTATGCTTCCTGTCCGTGATATGGATGTTATGTAGCCCACCGTATCCGGCTGAGGCATCCTCAACCATTGATAATTACCGGCTGTATCGAATTTAGCGATGAACAAGCCCTTATTCGTACTACCCGAAACAGAGTCCCGGTCTATAAGTAAGGAATCGGGAAACATTTCAGGGTAAGGGTGGGAAGCGTAGGCCATCACATTGCCACATATATAGACCCCGCCGAGCGTGTCGGTTTTAACCGCTGATGCTCTGTTATCTCCGGCAGTTCCTCCGATAAGTTTATGCCAGCGATACTGACCATGACAATCAAAACTGCTCAAAACTATGGTTTCCCTGGCGCCCAATACATTAGAAACGCCTGCGATTGATACGCCCGAAATATCGCCGCCGTCAAATACAGTAGACAGCACGTAAACGGAACCATTAGGGTCAGTCGCCATATCAATTACATCATCGCGATGGTTGCTGACAATCGGGCCACTGTCATTGCCCCGAACACCCCATTGCCATGTCGGTTGTGCGTTGGCTAATATAGTGCCTAAAATTAATGTTGTAATGAGAATCGCGGATCTTCTGTAAAGGTTGTTCAATATCTGTGGATGGTTTATAGATGAAGATAATTTTCTGTTGGATAAAAGCACCTAAACAGAAGACCTCATTGGATTCGTTATGGTTGGGGTTGCTATGCCGCTCAACGGAATGAGTGTACAGCAAATTTGTCAGCGCAAAAAATTTTGCAGCTTCAATACTTTCAACTATTTATTCGAACTATCAATTACATCACGACAAATTTGCTGGTTAACATTATCTGGCCTGAACCTGAGATAACTATTGCCTGGTATAGCCCCGCGACAAAGTCCTTAACGGAAAAATCAAATGACGTGCCGCTTAACGCAGTTTTGAGGACTACCCTGCCGCTCATATCAACAACCTGCAAATACTGCCCGAAAGCAGTTCCCCGAAGGGTTACATAATCTGTGGCAGGATTAGGCGACAAAGTAATGACGGGTGTCGCACAATCCACGGATACCGGAAGTATCGGAGAATATCCTGTTGTCCCATCAATATCGAAGGCTTTGATACGATAGTAACATGTATGCTCTTGCTGGATGTTTTCGGAACTATAAAAAGCCTCAACTAAATTCTTAGCAGGTATTTCGCCAATTGCTGCGAAGTTGTTCCCGTCTGTCGATGCCTGTATTTCATAGTGGCTCAAATTGACCTCATTTTTTCCATTCCACATCAGCGTTACATTACAATCCGATACACTTACTGAAATATCTACAAAGTCTACGCTAAGCGGTACGTCCCCAAATTCAAACGCACCCATGTCTACAGTGTCATTGACAATCCGTGTAAATCCGCCCAAATCAGACGGCATACTTACCGGCACATAATCATTATCACCTGCATATATGCAGGGGCTCGCTGCGGAAAGACTGTAATCGCCCGCGGAGGTAGGTGCAGATGATGGTAGTTCAGGGCTTACAAACTCCGGGTTAAGCGTTGTCCCGTCAAGGTTGCCATCGGTACCGCCTACCCTGCCCTCAATCAGGGTATTAAAAAGATTCAGTTCTGACAAGTCAAAAGGAAAACCCATCCCCGTGTAAAATGTACTGACTGCGTTTCCATACACGATGGAATTTCGCATCGTTAAAACGGCATCGTTGTAAATACTTATTACTTGTGTACCTGCAACGCACCAGTTCCCCGCTACAGTGACATTATTGGCAACAACATTGCTGCCGTCAATTTCCCAGGCCCCGGTATTGCTCCCTCCATTGCCCGTGATAGCCACATTGTTCAAAACCGGATTTCCGTAGTTCATGTACAAACCTCCGCCAACACCTGAGCTTGACACCCCACCACCATTGTTATGTATAGTAACGTTCCACAATTCAGGGCTACCCTCCTTAGTGTACAGCCCACCTCCACAAGAGGTGTTAACTCCCCATCTATTATCAGTGATAATGAGATTGCTCATTATCGGGCTGCCTTCAAAATTGTGCCAACCCACACCTGAGCGGTCAAAAATTTCAAGACCCGCTACGTAAATGCTTGGAGCCACATCAGCATAGCCTTTCGTAATCGTAAAGCCATCCATTACAAATTCGGTAGTTACAGCATTGCTTGCCGTAATCACAACGTGGTGGCAGTTGTCAGTAGCTGTGCCTGATACACCAATATCACCGCTAAGTACTGTTGTATTTATCCTCCAGTCCCTGTCAGACCATTCTGGTGTACCCGTATTGGGAAAGCCGCCAAAAACCTTAATATCTTTTACAAACGTTAGGTAAATATGTCCCCGCAGCTACATAGATCGTATCTAAGGTCGTTGCAGATGATGCGTTAATCATCTGTTGTAAATCTCCTGAGGCGTCTGCCCAGCTAACTCCGGTCTGCGTTCCGGAACCTCCTTCTTTTACATAGCGGATAGCTGCAAAAGAGTTTAAGTGCAGGCATATAAACCCACCAAAAATTAAAATCCCTTTCATTACTGTTTTGGTTGTTAGACAACAAACCTACAATAAGATTATGGCACCTTTTTGGCAAGCGTAATGAGTGCTGAGGGGCTATCACAAAAAGTATTTAAAGAAATGACCGCACGCCAGGTAGCGAGTGCCAAAGGAAAATACTTCGGTTTGGGATTTGAGATTTATGATTTGGGTAATGATGGATATGCTTTGTCTCACGGCGGTTCCGATAATGGTGTTCAAACCATTGCATTTATACTACCTAAAACAAAGAATGGATTGCTGTTTTTTACCAATGCTGATACTGGAGGAAGCCTTTATGAAAAACTGTTGCAACATTATCTGGGTGATAGCGGACAAAAAATAATTGATATAGAAATGAAATAGAAATTTATCAGGACATAGTCACTGAAACTACGCTATTCGTTTGTTTTAAAATTCACCTCTAAAAAAGAAAAAATTTTATCAAAATGCTTTGTTGGCTCTTCGTGTGAACCTTCAAGAATTATATGTTCGTAGGGGTGCTTAAACTTGCTTTCTTTTAATCGCAACATCATTTTTTCTCCCATTGCTACGGCAGGTATGATTTCGTCTTTTGTGGCTGAAAGCAGGAGTACAGAGCCATTAATGTTTTCTACTTTAATCAATGATTTTTCCTCAGCGATGCTATCTTTCATCATCGCTTCAAAAGTTCCCCTCAAATCTCTTTTCATCAAAAACGGAATTGCCTCATCATTTAAAGGAATAAATGGCAACTCCTTTCCATTAAAAGTCCAGCAGGATGTAATAAACTCTTGTGTGTGGCCGGGAAATACTGCATGGCTTGGCGACATAGCTACTACAGCATTAATGTCTTTATAATAGCTACCCAGTAGTAATGCTAAATCTGCGCCTCTCGAGCCTCCGATTATAGCGACTTTTTTACTGTCTATTTTATTATTCATTTTTGCCGCTTGTATGGCAGCATATATATCATCAATAGCAATTTTATCTAAAATTGCTGGTGTTCCTTCACAACCAAAATATCCAATGGCTAAAAAGGCATAACCTTTCTCCAGAAAAGTATCTCTTGTTTTTTTCCATCTGTCACTAGCCCATGCATTACCTCCCTCAGAACCGCCCAACCCAACTACAAGTGGCTGGCTTTTGCTATTGCCGGTATATAGAATAGCTTCAACGTTGGCTACCTTTAAAGTATCTTGTGAGAAACCCCTAATTGATAGGAAACTCAATAGCAGAATCAAGAGTTGTTTTTTTACCATGTTCATATGTTTTTACAAAAATGAGGCTTTTTAAAATGATAACCTTAAACCTACATCAGCCACTTTCGCCTATTGCACATGGTTCTATCTTTTTGCTAGGTATTTATTTATTTTATCCGTTTCCCGTTAGTTTTTGTATTAGGAAGAGCGAAGGACTGCTGTGAGTTAGAGAATACTATGAAAAGCCGAAGGACGCGGACTAACCTAAAATAAAATAACAATGCTGCTTTTCACGAACCAAAAAGCTGTCGCAGTATACGGCGGCTTTTGATTTCTCTTAAATTCCGGGAACGCAGCTGATTTCGTGTTTACGGTTGCCGGACTATTCTATTAACGTCCCAAGGATTTTCGTTGGGTATCCAGCCAACCAATATTTTGAAAAGGCTCATTCTTCTTCCTGTTTTTATTTATTTTGTCAACAATTCGTCAGGATAATAAGCACAATCCTGCTAACCAAATAAACAATCACTACCCTGCCATGGAACCGGTAAATCTGATCATTGGAATTTTAATTGGAGCTGTAATAGCTTATGTCATCTTCTACCTGCTGAACAAAGGTAAAAGCGTTCCCAGCGCAAAGCATGACGATGTGGTGTCAAAGTACAATGATACCCTCACCAACCTTAAAATATTTCAGGATAAAACCCAGACACTTCAGGCAACGAATTACATACTCGTTAACAAAATCGAATCAAAAGAAAATGAAGTGACGCAACTTCAGACAAGAACAACTTCCTTTGAAACGCAATACCACAACAGCGAAGAACGGATAAGCGAACTTTCTCAAAAGCTTGCAGCAGAACTGGAAGCCAACAAAAATTTGCAGGAGGACATTAAACTGCGCATACAAAAAGTAGCAGAACTTACTGCGAATAACCATTCTATTTCGCAAAACAACAATAAGCTCAACGAAACAAATGCAAGCCAGACCAGGCAAATAGAGGCGATAACTCTGCAGCTGACAGAGCAGACAGCCGATGTCAGCAGGCTGAATGCTAACAATGCAGCTATGAGCGACAGCATTGCCGCGCACATAGACACGAATAAAAAGCAAGCTGCGTTGATAGAGGTGCATTCCATAAAACTCAGCGAGATGACCACACAAGTTAGTACGCTGAACGCCAACAATACTTCTTTATTGGAAAAGCTCAGCACGCAGAAAACGGAAATCGAGGAAATTCAAAAAACTGCGCACCTGCAATTTGAGAAAATAGCCGGTAGACTCCTGGAAGAGAAATCATCGAAATTTACAGAAACAAACAAAGCAAATATTGAAACACTCCTGAACCCGCTTAAAGAAGACATCAACAGATTCAAGGAAAAAATAGAAGCTACCCATACTGAAGACACGAAGCAACGTAGTTCTCTCGAGGAAAGGATAAAGGGTTTAATCGAGCAGACAAACATTGTCAGCAGCGAAGCAAATAACCTGGCATCTGCACTCAAAGGAAAAGCACAGAAACGGGGTAACTGGGGTGAAATGATCCTGGAAAGGATCCTGGAATCATCCGGCCTGTCAAAGGACAGGGAATACTTTGTGCAGCCATCCATAAAAGATGATGATGGCAAAACGCAAAGACTGGACGTACTAGTCAATTTACCGGACAACAGGGTAATCATCATCGACTCAAAAGTATTGTTAATCGCTTACGACAGCTTCGCTGCTAGCGATGATGCCGACGAGCAGAAAAAATTCCTTACAGACCATCTCCATGCTACAAAGCTGCATATCGACCAGCTCAGCGGAAAGCAGTACGACAATATCGAATCATCGCTGGATTTTACCATGATGTTTATACCTATCGAGCCTGCGTATTTACTGGCAATCCAAGGCGATGCCGACCTTTGGTCTTACGCCTATTCCAGAAGGATTTTATTGGTAAGCCCTACAACCCTTATTGCCTGCCTTAAACTTTTCTCCGATTTGTGGAGACGTGAATGGCAGAATAAAAATGCGCTGGATATAGTGAAGCGTGGTGAATCTCTTTATGATAAGTTTGTTGGCTTTACGCAGAATTTTGAGGAAATAGGCAAAAGGCTTGCCACTACGCAAAAAGCTTATGACGATGCCTTCGGACAGTTGACAACCGGACGCGGGAACGTTATCAGCCAAGCCATGCAATTGAAGAATCTTGGCTTAAAGTCGGATAAGAAGATTCCGCAGAGGTTGATTCCGGTGAATCTGGAGGATACGGGTGCAGAAGAATAGTTTTCACAGTCATCAATATCAAGGTATAGACAACCGGTACCAGTAATGAGATTGAATTGATTGAGGTTATTATTAAAGAGAGCATTTGGACCAAAGACAGGTAATTTTCCTTTCAATTCTTTATAAGATTTATCATTAGAACTTCTCTTGCTTCTGATTTGACTGATGAGCTCTTTTTGAGGATGTCTTTTATTAGTTTAATCAACTGATGCGTTGTGATATTTTTATCGAGTTGAGTATTTCCAAGTTTTGATTTATAATTAAACATTCATGCAGATTCATTTTATGAAATAGAAAAAGGGCCACCATTGAACCTGCAAGTTTGGTGAACCCTTTTCGGCAAAAAGCCAAATAATTTTATTCTGTTGTCAATATCAACTTGCAGGTAAAC